>Ga0182030_10000155_pt1 | contig 114600 bp, 101 predicted proteins | sample 812S3MmetaG_FD_121299 | JGI IMG/M metagenome (GOLD analysis project Ga0182030, IMG submission 121299) | Permafrost microbial communities from Stordalen Mire, Sweden - 812S3M metaG (Illumina Assembly) | ecosystem: Environmental > Terrestrial > Soil > Wetlands > Permafrost | place: Sweden... | reverse complement strand
TCATCCGCTTCGGGAGCGCCACACGCTACATCCGCACCCACCGCATGTCCCACAAGCCGCGCGAGTTCAGCGACCCGATCGGCCGCTGCTCCGTCCTGCGCAAGCAGCAGTGCCAGTTCGGCTGGGACTGGGGCCCAAGGTTTGTCACCGCCGGGATATGGAGGGACATCCGGATCGAGGCCTGGAGCTCGAACCGGCTCGTTGAGGTCGCTGTGACCCAGAGGCATGCGAAGGGCGGATCCGTAACGCTCGAGCTGGCGCTCGAGCTCGCGCGCCCCGACCCGGGTTTCTCGTGCCTGTGGCGCCTGTCGCTGGCGGGGTCGGCCGTCGCCTCGGGCTCCGGGACCACCCTCGCCGTTCCCTCGCCGAAATTGTGGTGGCCGAACGGACAGGGCGAGCAGCCCCTTTACGACCTGGAGGTCGAGGTGGTCGGCTCCCAGGGATTGACGATCGGCCGCTGGAGGCGCCGGATCGGACTGCGCACGATCGCGCTCGACCAGCACAGGGACAAGTGGGGCGTCTCGTTCCGGTTTGTCGTGAACGGACGGCCGGTGTTTGCAAAGGGGGCCAACTGGATCCCCGCAAGCAGCTTTGTGGCGGGCCTGAAGCGCCCCGACTACGCTCGCGACCTGGAGTCTGCGGCCGCCGCCCACATGAACATGATCCGCGTCTGGGGCGGGGGCATCTACGAGAGCGAGGACTTCTACGACCTTTGCGACGAGCTGGGGTTGATGGTGTGGCAGGACTTCATGTTCGCGTGCACGCTCTATCCCGCGGATGCCGCGTTCGTCGCCAGCTCGCGGATTGAGGCCGAGCAGCAGATCAAGCGCCTGCGCCACCGCGCCTGCCTCGCCCTTTGGTGCGGTAATAACGAGGTCTGGGGCAACAACGTCCACGAGCTCATGGATCCAGAGAAGGCCCATCTTCGGGCCGACTACGAGCGTCTCTTCCACCGGGCGCTTCCCCCGGTGGTTGCGGCGCACGCCGGCGCGACGCCCTACTGGCCCTCCTCGCCGTGGAGGGGCGACGTAGCGGCGGACCACTCGGCAGGCGAGGCACGCGGGGACACGCACTACTGGGATGTATGGCACGCGAGAAACCCGGTGAAGAACTACGAGAGGTGGAATTTCCGGTTTGTCTCGGAGTTTGGCATGCAGAGCTACAGCTCCTCCGCCACCCAGGCCACGTTCTGCCCTGCCGACGACGGCAACGTCTTCGGGGCGACGATGGAGAACCACCAGAAGAACAAGCAGGGCAACCAGATCATCCTGGACTACGTCTCAAGGAGGTACCGCTTTCCCAAGGACCAGGAGTCCCTGATCTACCTCGCCCAGCTGAACCAGTCCCACTGCATGCAGACGGGCGTCGGACACTACCGCAGGCTCATGCCCCGGTGCATGGGTGCGCTCTACTGGCAGCTCAATGACTGCTGGCCGGTCGCCTCCTGGAGCTCGATAGAGTACACCGGCCGCTGGAAGGCGCTGCACCATGTCGCGCGCCGCTTCTTTGCTCCGGCCGTCGTGACCGCCCACGTGCGCGGCGACGAGGTTCAGGGGATCGGCAACTACAGGGTCTCGACCGTCAGGCGGGTGGACATCCACACTAGCTACGACGGCACGGCCGCCGCAAAGGGGGTCGTCCGCTGGGATCTCCTCCACGTCGACGGACGAAAGCTCCTTTCGGGCTCAAGGCCGGTGACCCTGCGGCCGATGAGGAGCGCGCTCCAGAAATCCCTGGACCTGGCCGCGCCACTCGCGAAGCACGGGCGCGACCACGTGTACCTGCGCATCGCGCTGGACAGCGGAGGAAAGAGGCTGAGCGAGGACACGGTCTTCCTGACGGCGCCGAGGTTCATGGCGCTGCCCAGGCCCTCGACCCGGATATCCGTCCGGATGACGTCCCCCACCCGCGCAACGATCTCGTTCCTCTCGCCGGTATTCCAGCACCGGTTCGCGTTCGACCTCCCCAACCGGACGTTCACCTGCAGCGACAACCACTTCGAGCTGTACCCCGGAGAGAGGAAGAGCGTCGACATAGAGCTGAGGAGGCCGGCTACCGCGGAAGTGCTCGAGCGGCTCATCCGCCATCGCTCGCTGGCCGACACCTACTGAAGGCGGGGCCACATCATTATGTGTCGCAGTCCGGCAGGCGGTCGGGCATGTTTCCCGGCCGAAACCCGAATTCCCTCGTGCCTATAGCCGCAGTACCGCACACGCCGAACCCGAAGACCGCGCCGCAGCCGCACGGGGCGCGTTCCAGGGGGTGATAGCCCCCACACTGATGGAGACGGCACCCTCCCAAAGGATGCGGATCGCGTGGTTCGCCGCCCTCGCGGCCTATGCGGTCTTCCTCTCGCTCTTCATCGGGGCGGTGGCGGGGGGTTCGGACAATTCGGGCTACCTAAACGAGGCTCGACTGTTCGCCCACGGAACGGTCCGCTCCGCGCCCAGGGCCCTTCCCGGGCTGCCCCCGGCAGAGGCGCCGCTGTACCTTTACATCCCGCTGGGCTTCAAACCGTCAGTGGCCGGACCCTCAAGCCTGGTTCCCACCTACCCTCCGGGGCTTCCCTTCCTCATTGTGCCCGTAGCCAAGATCGCCGGTTGGCGCCATGCGGGCGACATTGTGCTCATACTGCACTCGCTGGCGGGCCTCGCCCTCGTCTTCGCGCTGGGCAGGATGTGCGGCCTGCCACCGACGTGGTCGGTGCTCGGGGCTGCCGTGCTCGCGGCGAGCCCCCTGTACCTCTACACCTCGCTTCAGGCGCTGAGCGACGTCCCCGCCACGGTCTGGGCGACCGCGGCCGTCCTCGCCGCGTGGCGAAGCCGCGAAAGGCCGGCCTGGGCCCTGGCCTCGGGGCTGGCCTTCTCCGTCGCCCTGCTCGTAAGGCCCAGCAATTTCCTGGTCGCTCTGCCCATGGTGATCGCGTTTGGTGTTTCCCCGCGCCGCTGGCTCCTCGCGGCCGCTGGCACCCTGCCCGGGGTCGTTGCATCGATGGCGGTCAACCACATGGCCTACGGAGGCGCCCTCAAAAGCGGCTATGGCGCCATCGGCAACGAGTTTCACGCCACCCTCATCCTCAGCACGCTTCGGTACTGCACGATGTGGGTTCCCCTGCTCTTCGGGCCGATCGTGATCGTGGCCCCGGCGGTCGTGACCCTCACCAGGCGGCATCCCCGCTGGGTCGCGCTGCTGGGCTCATGGATGATCGCCTACGTCGCCTTTTACTCCGCCTATCGCTGGACCCACGAGGACTGGTGGTTCCTGAGGTTCCTCCTGCCTGCAGCCCCGGCGCTGATCGTCGCCGGCGTGCTGGTCGTGCGTTCGTGCTTTGGGCGCCTGCGCCAGTCATTGCCCAGGGGCATTCTCGCAACCGCAGTCGGGCTCCTCATATTCGCCTCGCTGGGGGCAGAGGTGGTTCAGGTCCTGTCGCTTGACGCCTGGTCGATCGGCCGGGGGGAGCGCAAATACGAAAGGGTCGCGGACTGGATGAGGGCCAACCTGCCAGGCAACTCGGTGGTCGTCGCTAGCCAGTTCAGCGGAGCCCTCTATTACTTCACCGACATGACCCTGCTGCGCGGCGACCAGATAGACCCCCCCACGGCGCGAAAGATCAAGCAAGCCGTCCAGGCGGCCCACCGCTGTCTCTACGCGGTCGTTTTCCCCTTCGAGCAGGACATGGTGGGCCGCATCCCGGGTCGGTGGAGCATCGTGCGCACCGTTGATGACGTTCTCATCCTGCGCTGCGACTGGCCCTAGAAATAGGCAGCGCCCGGCGGCTGCACGGCCCCTACGCGCTTGAGTCCGCGGCCCCGTGGGGGTTGGTTGGGCCGTGATGCCGCGCCACACGGACACCATAGCCGCTCTCGCCACGCCCGCGGGCACTTCGGCGCTCGCCATTCTTCGTATCAGCGGTTCTGATACGAAATCGGTTGCAATGAGCGCGCTCGGGGCCCCTCCCCCACCCCGGGTTGCCACACATGGCCACTACCGGGACACGGCCGGGGTGGTGCTCGACGACGTTGTTGCCGTTTTCTACGCGGGGCCCAACTCCTACACCGGCGAGGACTCGCTGGAGATTTGCTGCCACGGCAACCCCTTCATCGCGCGCCGGATTCTGGCCGACCTCCTCCACAGGGGATGCAGGCCGGCGGGTCCCGGCGAGTTCACACAGCGGGCATTCCTGAACGGGCGCATGGACCTGAGCCAGGCGGAGGCCGTGATGGACCTGATCACTGCTCGCAGCGAGCGGTCGCTCGCAGCGGCGCGCGCCGTGCTCGAAGGCGCGCTCAGCCGGCACCTGGCCGGCCTCGTCGACGGTCTGCTGGGGGCGCTCGCCACCGTGGAGGCCTATATTGACTTTCCTGAAGAGGATCTGCCGCAGGAAAATCGTAGCGCGCTCGCCACGAGAGTGGCCGCCGTTCTGGCGGGGGCCGAGCGCCTCCTTGCGACCGAACGCACCGGCGCGCTGCTGCGGGGCGGAATCGCAACCGTGATCCTGGGTGAACCCAACGCGGGCAAGAGCTCGCTGCTGAACCGGATCGTCGGCAGCGACCGCGCGATCGTCAGCGAGGAGCCGGGGACCACCCGCGACTTCATCGAGATCCATGTAAACGTCGGGCCCCACGGACTGCGGCTCGTCGACACCGCCGGTGTCAACCCGGCTGCGAAGGGGCCCGAGGCGCAGGGCGTCGCCAAGACCCTGGAGCAGGCGGCAAAGGCCGACCTGATTCTCCTGGTAGTCGATTCCAGCCGCCCTTTTTTCCCCCTAGCTCCGGAAATTGCCTTTCGTATCCGGCCATCAAATACAATTGTGGTCATGAACAAGGCCGACCTGGCGCCGCTCCCGGGCTGTTCCTCTGCCTTGCCTCCAGCCGGTTTCCCCGTTGTGGAGGTGTCCGCACTCACCGGGGCAGGCGTCGAGGAGCTTCTCAGAGAGATAGCGCGCGCCGCCAGCGCCCTGGAGGAGACCGTCGGGGAGGAGCGTATCGCAATCAATGTCCGCCATGCCCACTATCTTGCTGAGGCGCGGGACTGCCTTGGGGCGGCGCTCGAGAAGATAAGGGAACAAGGACCGGCCGAACTCCTTGCCAGCGACCTGAGAGGCGCCCTCCATGCTTTTGGGGAGATCTCCGGCAAGGTGGACAACGAGCGAATGCTCGATCAACTATTCGCGTCCTTCTGCATCGGGAAGTAGTCGGGTTTGACCGGCTCAGCGCCGGCGTCTGATTGTCTCTCCAATCGCAGAGAGGATATATAACCCGTTGTTCATCAATAAAGAACGCTACGATGTGATCGTGTGCGGCGCAGGCCATGCCGGCGTCGAGGCCGCGCTTGCGGCCTCGCGGTGCGGGGCCTCCACCCTACTCCTCACCGGTAACATCGACACGATTGCCCAGATGAGCTGCAACCCGGCGATCGGCGGTCTGGCCAAGGGACAGATCGTGCGCGAGATCGATGCCTTGGGTGGAGAGATGGCAATCAACACCGATGTCACCGGAATCCAATTCCGTCTGCTCAACGAATCCAAGGGACCAGCCGTACAGTCTCCCCGGGCGCAGTGCGACAAAAAGGCCTATCAGTTCAGGCTCAAGCATACCCTCGAACTCCAACCCAACCTGTCCCTGTTCCAGGCCACGGTCACCGGCCTCGTCCATGAGTCGGGTTCGGTTATCGGGTGTCGTACGAATCTTGATATAGAATTCAGGGGCCGTTGCGTGGTGGTGACCACCGGGACCTTTCTGCGGGGTCTGATGCATATCGGACAGAATAAGAATGAGGGCGGACGCCTTGGGGATTTTAGCTCTAAAACCCTGTCTGCTAGCTTGATGGAGCTGGGGATTCAGCTCCAGCGTCTCAAGACAGGCACCCCACCCCGCGTGCTAGGCCGAAGCATCGATTTTGAGAGGATGGAGGAACAAAAGGGAGACGCCGAGCCTACCCTGTTCGCATTCCATGACACGCGGGATTCGGAGGATTTGTTCCACGTGGAACAATCCGGGGAATCCCGGATCGGTTGGATACCAGGTTCCACACAGGTCTCGTGCTGGATGACCCACACCACCGATGCCACCGCTTCAATCGTTCGATCCAACCTCCACAAGTCCGCAATGTACAGTGGGGAAATCGAAGGCGTCGGTCCCAGGTACTGCCCAAGCATTGAAGACAAATTTGTTCGATTTGCCGACAAGCCCCGGCACTTGCTTTTCCTCGAGCCCGAGGGTCGAACGACCAACGAGTACTACATCAACGGCCTTTCGACCTCGCTACCTTTCGATGTGCAACTCGACATGGTTCATAGCATCCCCGGTCTCGAGCATGCAATGATCCTTCGTCCCGCCTACGCCGTTGAGTACGATTTCGCGCCGCCGACCCAACTGTTTCCTTCGCTGGAATCCAAGAAAGCCGAAAACCTATTTCTGGCGGGCCAGATCAACGGAACCTCAGGATATGAGGAGGCCGCCGGCCAAGGGCTCGTAGCCGGAATCAATGCGGCCAACAAGGCCAGAGGCGTGGCACCGATCATCCTGGGACGCCACGAATCCTATATCGGAGTCCTCATCGACGACCTCGTCACGAAGGGCACCGATGAACCCTACAGGATGTTCACAAGCAGGGCGGAGTACCGTCTGCTTCTTAACCACGGCAGCGCGGAGCTAAGACTAGCCCATCATTCCGCGACGCACCATTTGCTTTCACTTGCGCGTTTGGAACGAATCAAAAACAAGGCCGCCCGAATCGAAAAGTGGACTGGGTTCCTTGAAACAACCCGTTCTGAAGGAGAAACTTGGGGAAATAAAATAAGGAGGGTAGGGAAGGGGTCTTCATTGCCCCCGGACTTTGAGGCTGAATCCCCACAGGTGCGTGCTGAGGTGCTTTATCGTATTGTCTATCAAGGTTATCTGTTGCGAGAGATGCGGCATGTCGAGCGCATGAAGGACATCGAAAAAATCAAGATTCCCCGGAATTTCGATTACCTCTCCATGCCTGGACTCAAGCGAGAAAGTGCGTTGAAACTCTCTGCAATTAAACCTGTTACATTAGGGCAGGCGAGCCGCATGAGCGGCGTCAATCCCACGGACATCAGTCTGCTGATGGTGGCCATCGACGCGGGAAGGGAAGGGGACTCCGTATCTTGAGACTGATCGAACCGGCCTCGTACCAAGCGCTTGTCGCTCGGCGGCGCGAAGAGCTTCGAGTGAAGATTCCCCAGTTCCTGGCGCCTGGGGACTCCTTCGTTTGGGAGGTCGGCAGCGGCCACGGCCATTTCCTGACTGCCTATGCGGCGGCTCATCCCCTTACGACCTGCATCGGCATCGACATCTCTGCCGAGAGGGTCGGACGCTCCGTGCGCAAGCAGCAGAGATCCCACCTGAAAAACCTGCACTTTATCCTGGCAGGTGCCGACGATTTTCTGGCCTCTATGCCTCCGGATTCCCGCATCTCGGCGCTCTACATCCTTTTTCCCGACCCGTGGCCCAAGCGGCGTCACCACAAGAACCGCCTGATCCAACCTGCGTTTCTCTCAGCCGCCGCAGCCGCGGCCATTGAGGGCGCACCCCTCTACTTCCGCACCGACCACGAGCCGTATTTTCGCGACGCTGAGGCCATCATTCGCGGCCACCGCGCATGGGAGTGCTCCGGTGACACCCAGCTGCCCTTCGAGGAGCCAACCGTCTTCCAAAAGAGGGCTCCTCGCCATTTTACCCTCGTTGCGACGCGCAGCTAAAATAGAACCGATCCATGAGGAAAACGGTGGTGATTCTCCTGTTTGAGGACGTCGAGGTCCTCGACTTTGCGGGACCGTTCGAGGTCTTTGCAGTCACCGACTCGCTGAGGTCCAACCAGGCCTTCCGCGTCGTCACCGCCGCGCAGCATCGGGGCACGCTTCGCGCGCGCAACGGCCTGGGCGTCGTGCCTGACTACCTTCTCGAGGAATGCCCGGCCGCACATATCCTCGTGATTCCCGGGGGCCTGGGCACGCGCCGATTCATAGCCAATGATGTCGTCATAAAGTGGATACAGGAGCGCAGCCGCTCCTCGGAGGTGACGATGAGTGTCTGCACGGGCTCGCTGCTCCTGGCGAAAGCCGGGCTGCTCGACGGACTGAAGGCCACCACGCACCACGGCGCAATGGATGTCCTGCGGGGCCTGGCGCCGCTCGCCACGGTCGACCCCGGTCCGCGCTTCCACGACAACGGCAAGATCCTGACGGCCGCGGGGATTTCTGCCGGCATCGACTGCTCGCTCCATCTGGTCGGGCGGCTTCACGGCGAGGACGCGGCGGTATCCACAGCCGCCCACATGGAGTATGAGCGCCGCCATTAGCTCGGATCTCGAGGGCAGGGGACTGCGACTCGGGCTGCTGGGCGTCTGCGGCTTCAGCCTTACCCTCCCGATGACACGGGTCGCGGTCGGCCAGCTCGACCCCCTATTCGTGGGCCTGGGCCGGTCCATGATCTCCGTGGTGCTTGCGGTCTGCATGTTGGCATGGAGAAGGGATCCGTTCCCGGGCGTGCGCTACCTGCCGAGGCTGCTCGTGATCGCCCTCGGGGTCATCGTCGGGTTTCCCGTTTTCTCGGCGTTCGCCCTGAGGCAGGTGCCCGCTGCACACGGCGCCGTGGTGGTGGGCCTGCTGCCCCTGTTCACCGCATTGTGCTCGACGATTAGGGCCCACGAAAAACCGTCGGCCGCGTTCTGGATGGCCGCCGTTGCCGGTACGTCCACCGTCATCGGTTTCGTGCTGTTCACAAGCGGCCTTCATCCCACGCAAGCGGACCTGCTTCTCCTGGCCGCCGTCGTGACCTGCTCCGTGGGATACTCGGAAGGTGGGCGCCTCTCCCGGGAGCTCGGCGGCCTGCGCGTCATTTCATGGGCCCTGGTCATCGCCTGCCCATTCCTGGCCATTCCCGTAGTGCTGACGGCGCGGCTACATGGACTCCATGCCTCGGCCGCACCTTGGGCGGCATTCGCTTACATGGGCGTCGTAAGCATGTTCCTAGCCTTCTGGGCCTGGTACGAAGGACTTGCCCAGGGAGGTGTCGCTCGGGTGAGCCAACTTCAACTTCTGCAACCCTTTATGTCCATAGCGGCCGCATGGCTCCTTCTGGGAGAGCACATTAGCGCGACCACGCTCGTTGCTGCGCTTTTGGTTGTGGCGTCGGTGGCGCTCGGAAGGCGAACCTCGATACTCCATACAAAATGACGGCCGCAAAGAAACCCACCCGGATTGCCCTGACCCTGGCGTTTGCCGCCATCTATGTGATCTGGGGAAGCACCTATCTTGGAATCCGGGTGGCCGTGCAGACCCTTCCCCCGTTCCTCATGGCTAGCGGTCGGTTCGCTGTCGCTGGAATGCTTATCTTCGCCTTCCTCAAGGCGCGTGGGGCTGCGTGGCCCACGGCCCTCCAATGGCGCGACCAGGCCATCATCGGTGCTTTCCTTCTGCTGGGAGGCAACGGCGTCGTGTCGTGGGCCGAACTGCGCACCCCCTCGGGAATCACCTCCCTGATCATCGGAGGCGCCCCGGTCCTCGTGGTGCTGTTTGACTGGTTGAGGCCGGGGGGTAAGCGCCCGACCACGGGAATGGTGTCCGGCGTGGTAGTGGGGCTTGGTGGAATCGCTCTGCTGGTCGGCCCAGGGGCCATTCCGGAGGGCGAGCGGCCGCCCCTCGGCAGCATGCTAGCCGTGATGCTTTCAAGCGTAAGTTGGTGGATTGGATCTTTTTATAGCAAACACTCGAAGGTCCAGACTCCGCTATTGATCGCGTCGTCAATGCAAATGCTCTGCGGAGGTGTGTCTACGTTGTTGGTAGGCTTGCTGTTGGGAGAGGGTAGGGCGCTCCATCTCTCCTCGGTCACCTTGCCGTCTTGGTTCGCCTTTGCCTACCTGATCGTCGCGGGATCCATCATCGCCTTTCCCGTTTATGTCTGGCTCCTCGAACACAGCACGCCCGCCAAGGTGTCCACCTTTGCCTACGTGAACCCGGTCATCGCCGTTTTTCTCGGCTGGCTGATCCTGGGCGAGGCCCTCAATTTGCGGATTATTATGGCTGCAGCGGTGATCATCGGAGCCGTCGCAATCATCACCGTGAGCAAGAGCCGCCCCCCGGCATCCTGACGAACGTGTTTCGGTTGTTGACGGGGTGAGCGCCCATTGCGTACGACTACACGTTTAAACCCTTTCCCTGCGTCCACTCAGAACCATGTCACGGGTAGTCAAATTGACCCTTTTCCTCGGAGCCCTCTCAAGCGGAGCAACCGCCTTTGCGAGCGAGGGCGGGGGGGTTGAAACAGCCGCGCAACCGTTGTTCCACATCGGGCCCCTGCCGGTGACCAACAGCATCGTGACCAGCTGGGTCGTGGCCATCGTGCTGATGGTGGCCATCCGCCTCGCCATAAGGAGGCCCAAGCTGATCCCTTCGAGGGCACAGGCGATGGTGGAGAGCCTCGTCGAGGGCATCCTCGACCTCATCACCCCGATCGTGGGAAACAAGGTCGCCAAGCCGGCATTCCCCCTTCTGATCGCCCTTTTCACCTTCATCCTGATACAGAACTGGAGCGGCCTGTTTCCCGGTGTCGGCACCATCTACGTCGCGAACCGCGCAACCGGCGCATGGACGGAGCTCGTGCGGCCCGCGAACGCTGACCTGAACGGGACCATCGCCCTGGGGCTGGTCTCGATGATCTGCTGGTTCTACTTCATCATGAAGTACGCAGGCCCAATGTTCGTGCTCAAGGACATCTTCGGCAACAAGGCGGACAAGAGCGAGACGCCGGCGGTGATCTACTACCCGCTCTTCGTCATCTTCTTCCTGGTGGGCCTGATCGAGGTCGTCTCGATCATGTTCCGGCCTATCTCCCTCTCGCTTCGACTCTACGGCAACATCTTCGGCGGCGAGAGCCTCATGCACGCCATGAGCGGCATGCAGAAGTGGGGCCTTCCCGCCCCGTTCTACCTACTTGAGCTGCTGATCGGCTTCGTGCAGGCCTTCGTCTTCACGCTGCTCGTCAGCGTCTACATCGGGCTCATCTGCAACCACGGCGACGACCACGAAGACCACAAGGAGCCCGCACACTGAACCAACCCCTTTACCTCCGGGACCGTGCCCAACGCGCGGACGGCGGCAATCCACCAAAAAACACACATCACAATGACCTCAGTAATCGCTGAAATCACAGGAAGCATACAGGGCGGCCTCGGTTGTCTCGGCGCCGCCATCGGCGTGGGCCTCGTCGGCTTCAAGGCCGCCGAAGCGGTCGGCCGCAATCCGGGCGCCTCGACCAAGATCCTCGTCCAGGGCCTGATCGGTATGGCGCTCGCGGAAGCCGTCGCGTTCTACGCGCTCTTCATTAGGTAATTCAAGAACCCTTCGCCGCGCTGGCGCCCGTCGCCGGCGCGGCCCCTTTAACAGACGACCGCCATGCATTCTCACTTGCTATTCCTGGCCGAGGCCGCCGGCAGCGCAGCCGCCGCGCATGGCGATGGCGCCAGCGCCATCTCGAAGATCACGGAGACCTTCGGCATCAGCTGGCCGTTCATCCTGGCGCAGATGCTGAACTTCACGCTGGTCGCCTTCCTGCTGTGGAAGTTCGCGTTCAAGCCCGTGCTCGCGACGCTCGACGAGAGGCAGAGGAAGATCGCCTCGGGACTGGAGTACGCCGACGAGATGAAGGCCAAGCTCGAGGCCGTGCAGCAGGAGAGCATCGCAACGGCCAAGAAGTCTCAGGTGGAGGCCACGAGGATCATCGAGGAGGCCCGCAAGCAGGCCAAGGAGTTCCTGGACAAGCAGACCCAGGAGAGCGCCGCCAAGGCGAACGACATCCTGGCCAAGGCCCAGGAAGTCATCGAGCTCGAGAAGAGGAAGATGCTGGCGGACGCGCGCGGCGAAATCGCCAAGCTCGTGGTCGAGATCACGGAGCGTGTCCTCTCCAAGCAGCTCTCCGACGCCGACCGCAGCCGCTACAACGACGCCGCGGCCCGCGAGCTCACCCAGGTCTGAGCCAACCCCCACTTTCCGACGCATGGCAACCCCGGCTAAGATCGCCCTCCAGGAAGCCCGCCTGCTCTTCTCTCTGAGCATGGAGGGAGGCGTCGTCTCGCCCGAGCGCGTCGCCGGCGTCCTCGAGTACGTTGAGAAGCATCGGCCCGCAAGCCCTACGGCGGTCCTCAAAGCCTACCACCGCCTCATCGCGGCCGAGCTCGCGAAGAGCGAGGCCGTCATCGAACACGCGGGCTCCATCGGCGAGCCGGTCCTTGCGGCCATCGCGGCCGTGATGTCCAAGAGATATGACCGGAAGGTGACGGCCAAGGCCAAGCCCAACCCGGAGCTCCTGGCCGGCATGCGCGTGCGGATCGGCGACGACGTCTATGAGTCGTCCGTCGCAGCCCAGCTCGCCGCCCTGGCTGCGTCCGTCTGATCCCCACTTTACCCAACCCTTCAGCACACCCGTCACAAACCTCTCAAGATTCGCTCCATGAGCACCGTCCTCGAACAAATCGAACAGCAGATCGCCAAACTCTCAAACAAGGCGGTAAAGAAGAACACCGGCACCATCCGGACGGTGGCCGACGGCGTGGCCAAGATCGATGGCCTCTCGGACGTCATGTACAACGAGATGGTCCAGTTTCCCGGCGGCGCCATTGGCATCGCGCTCAATCTGGAGCAGGACGAGGTCGGATGCGTCATCTTGGGCGACATCTCGCAGCTCAAGGAGGGCGACGAGGTCACTACCACCGGTAAGCTCCTGTCGGTTCCGGTCGGCAAGGCCCTGCTTGGGCGCACCGTTGACTCACTCGGAAATCCGGTGGACGGCAAGGGCCCGATAGAGACCAAGGAATACTATCCCGTCGAGAAGATCGCCCCGGGCATCATCGTTCGCAAATCGGTGTCGCAGCCGCTCTTCACGGGCATCATGGCGATCGACTCGATGATCCCGATCGGCCGCGGGCAGCGCGAGCTGATCATCGGCGACCGCGGCACCGGCAAGACCACCATCACGATCGACACGATCATCAACCAGGCGAAGATCAATAAGGTGGGAATCGCCTCGGGCGACCCCAAGTTCCGCCCGGTCTACTCCATCTACGTCGCGGTCGGCCAGAAGAACTCCAATATTGTGCGCACGATCGCCGCCCTAGAGGCCGCAGGCGCCCTTGAATTCACCGTCATCGTCGCCGCAGCCGCCGCCGACAATCCCGCGAACCAGTATCTTGCCCCCTATTCCGGGGCCGCCATGGGGGAATGGTTCATGGAAAACGGGATGGACGCGCTGATCGTCTACGACGACCTCTCCAAGCACGCCGTCGCCTACCGCCAGATCTCGCTCATTCTCAAGCGCCCGTCAGGGCGAGAGGCGTACCCTGGCGACGTGTTCTACCTCCACAGCCGCCTGCTTGAGCGCGCCGCGCGCCTCGAGGGCAAGGGCTCGCTCACGGCCCTCCCGATCATCGAGACGCTCGCGGGCGACGTTTCCGCGTACATTCCGACCAACGTGATCTCGATCACCGACGGGCAGATCTTCCTGGAGACGGACCTCTTCAACCAAGGCATCCGACCCGCGGTCTCGGTTGGCCTCTCGGTCTCGCGCGTCGGCTCGGCCGCGCAGATCAAGGCTACCAAGCAGGTCGGCGGCAAACTCAAGGGCGAGCTCGCCCAATTCCGCGAGCTCGCGGCGTTCGCCCAATTTGGCTCGGACCTCGACGCCAAGACCAAGGCGCAGCTCGAGCGCGGCGGCCGCATCGTCGAGCTCTTCAAGCAGCCCGCCTTCGCTCCGCTGCCGATTGAGCTCCAGGTCGCCGTCCTCTTCGCCATGCAGAAGGGGTTCTTCGAGGCCGTCGAGCTGCGCAAGGTCGTGGAGGCCGCTGCGTCCCTGAAGGCGTTCTTCACCGGTCGCAAGGACGCGCTCCTCGCCGACATCCGCACCAAGGCGGTCCTCGACAAGGACCTCGAGGCCAAGCTGCAGGCCGCGTGCGAGGAGTGGAAAGCGTCCTACGCCTCCTGATCCGGCCGGACACAACCGCCTAAGCGACACCCAGCCGACTCCCTTCCTCAATGGCCAGCACACGAGACATCCGCCGACGCATCAAGTCGGTCAAGAACACGCGCCAGATCACAAAGGCGATGGAGCTTGTGTCGGCCTCGAAGATGAAAAGGGCGCAGCAGGTGGCGCTTGCCGGCCTTCCCTACGCTAACCTCCTGGCGGACATGCTGGCCGCCCTGGCAAACAAGCTCGATGGCAGCTCGCACCCGTTCCTCGTCGAGCGCGAGATCAAGACGCGTGGAATACTTCTCATCACCACGGACAAGGGCCTCTGTGGCCCGCTGAACGCGAACCTGTTCAAGCTCGTCCACGACATACGCACGCCAGTAAAGTACTACTCGATCGGCCGCAAGGGCACGCAGTACCTGGGCCGCACGAGGCGCCCCATGGTGGCGGACTTCCAGGTCCAGGACCGCGTCCCGTTCGCCGAGGTCAAGGTGGCGGCGGAGTTCATGATGAAGCAGTACCTCGAAGGGCTGATCGACACGATCGAGGTCATCTACCCCCGCTTCAAGAACACGCTTGTCCAGCAGCCCGTCCTGCGCCCCGTGCTTCCCCTGCGCAGCCTAAAGGAGTTCGTGGACCAGCTGGGTCACGACACCGGCACGGTCAGGGTTCCCCAGGCCGACGCGCGGGAGGTGCTCTTCGAGCCCGACGCGAAAGGGGTGCTCAACGCCCTTCTTCCCTTCTACGTCAACCACCAGATCCATCAGCTCGCGCTGTCCGCGAAGGCATCCGAGCACAGTGCCCGGATGGTCGCGATGAAGACGGCAAACGACAACGCCACGGACCTGCTCAGCAGCCTGACGCTTGAGTTCAACAAAGCGCGCCAGGCAGCGATCACCCAGGAGATTCTGGAGATCGCCGCGGCTTCGTTCAGCTCGTCCTGAGGCCCAAAGACTTTAAACAGAAAAACCCACACCTTCCCGACAAAATGAATACAGGAACAATTGTCCAAGTGATCGGCCCCGTGGTCGACGTCCAGTTCGCCGAGCACGCGATCCCTCCGATTTACCAGGCGCTCACCATCGAATTCACGGTGTCGGGCAAGAAGGAGCTCCTCACCCTCGAGATCCAGCAGCACCTGGGCGCCGGCATCGCGCGCGCCATCGCGATGTCCTCGGTCGAGGGCCTGAAGCGCGGATTGACGGTCGTCGACACCGGCGGCCCGATCACGGTGCCGGTGGGCAACGGCGTCCTTGGCCGCATCTTCGACGTCACCGGAAAGCCGGTCGATGAGAAGGGCCCGGTTGTGTACGAGAAGCGGTACCCCATTCACAGGCCGGCACCCGCGCTGGTCGAACAGGACACCAAGGCCCAGATCCTCGAGACGGGCATCAAGGTCATCGACCTGATCTGCCCCTTCATAAAGGGCGGCAAGGCCGGGGCGTTCGGCGGAGCCGGCGTCGGCAAAACCGTCGTCATCCTGGAACTTATCAACAACATCGCCAAGGCGCACGGCGGCTTCTCGGTCTTCGCCGGCGTCGGCGAGCGCTCGCGCGAGGGCAACGACCTCTATCACGAAATGTCGGAGGCCGGTGTCATCGACCAGAAGGACCTCTCCAAGTCCAAGGTGGCGCTCGTGTACGGCCAGATGAACGAGCCGCCAGGCGCGCGCATGCGCGTCGCCCTCTCGGCGCTCGCGATGACTGAATACTTCCGAGACGAGAAGAACCAGGACGTGCTCCTGTTCATCGACAACATCTTCCGCTTTTCGCAGGCCGGATCAGAGGTCTCCGCGCTGCTGGGCCGCTCTCCTTCGGCGGTTGGCTACCAGCCCACGCTCGCCAACGAGATGGGGGTGCTCCAGGAGCGCATCACCTCGACCAAGAAGGGTTCCATCACCTCGGTGCAGGCCGTCTATGTCCCCGCCGACGACCTCACGGACCCGGCCCCCGCAAACACCTTCGCCCACCTCGACTCGACCATCGTCCTCGAGCGCTCGATCGCCGAGCTCGGAATCTACCCGGCCGTCGACCCGCTCGCATCGGTCTCCAAGGCCCTCGAAATTTCGATCGTCGGCGAGGAGCACTACCAGGTGGCCCGCGAGCTCCAGCGGGTGCTCCAGCGCTACAAGGACCTCCAGGATATCATCGCAATCCTTGGCCTCGACGAGCTTTCGCCCGAGGACAAGCTCACCGTCTACCGTGCGCGCAAGATCCAGCGCTTCCTTTCCCAGCCCTTCTCGGTGGCCGAGGTGTTCACCGGCACCCCGGGCAAGTACGTCCCAGTCAAGGAGACGGTCCGCGGGTTCAAGATGATCCTCGACGGCCACCTCGACGACGTGCCCGAGGGCGACTTCTACATGAAGGGCGGCATCGACGAAGTCATCGCCGCCGCAAAGAAGTAATCCCAATGCAGCTCACCCTAGAGATCGTCACGCCCGAGGCGCGGGTGTACTCCAACACGGTCGACACGGTCGTCATCCCGACCGTGGAGGGGGAGATTGGAGTCCTGCCAGGCCACATCCCTCTGGTCACGCAGATCGGCGTCGGCGAGCTGCGCGCCACAAGGGGCGGGGTCACCGAGCTCCTGGCCGTGGGCGGAGGCTTCGCCCAGGTCACCGGGGAAAAGGTCTCGATCCTTGCGGACAGCGCGATTGAGGAGGAAAAGATCGACCCGAACGCCGTCGCCGACGCGATGAAGCGCGCGGAGTCCGCGCTCAAGAGCAAGGAGACGCTCTCGCCCTCCGAGGTGGAGCGCCTCGAGGCCGTTGTCCGCTTCGCGGTTGCCCAGCTCGGCGTGAAGAGAAATCGCCGCTCGTAGCCTTAGGAAACACCAGTTTTGGTTTTTCGGGGGCCAATGGACCCACTGCCTTGGCACCGAAAGGGGCCTTTTGGGGGTAATTTCGGGCTTTTTTGAGCAAAATAAGCCCATATTTTGGCAATATTGGCCCAAACAGAGGCCTCGACCTACCGGAATTATTGCTCAGGATATTCTTGAAACTGAGTCTCAGTTTACCTAATTTATGGACCCTGACATGAAAGAGCGCGCCAAATCCCACACGGTGCCCCTATGCCAATTGCCGGCACGGGCCATGGGAAAGATCCGCGAGCTCCGGGGTGACGCTGAGTTCTGCCAGCGGATCCGGGAGATGGGTTTCGGCGAGGCCTCCTATGTGACCAAGGTGGCGGGCACGCGCACTGTGCTCTGCCAGCTCAACGGCATGCGCATCGCCCTCAGCCACGACGCCGCAAGCCAGATCATCGTCGAATACGCCGGAGGCCGATAAGGAACCGGGTTCCCATGGCGGCGGCTGTAAAGCTCTCAGACCTTCCCGTTGGCGCATCGGCCAGGGTGACGGACATCCACAAGTCGGACTCGGGATCGATCCGCTTGCGCGAGATGGGCCTGCTGACCGGAACCCATCTCACGCTCGTGCGCTGCGCCCCCTTTGGCGACCCCATCGAGATCAAGGTCCGTGGCTACCACCTGACACTGCGCAAGAGCGAGGCGGCACTGGTCACCGTTGAGACGATTGAGCCGTGACGGCTCCAGCAAAGACACCCGGGGCGTCCAGGCCGCCCGTCTATGCCATCGTCGGCAACCCAAATTGCGGGAAAAGCACCCTCTTCAACGCGCTGACCGGCCTGAAGCAGAAGGTGGGGAACTACCCCGGCGTCACCGTCGAGAAGAAGACCGGCACGGTGTATTCGCAGCACGGGCAGCCCATCACCGTCATCGACCTTCCGGGCGCCTATTCCCTCGCGGCGCGCTCCCCGGACGAGGCGGTCACCCGCGACGTGCTTCTGGGCCGGCGCTCCGACACGCCCCAGCCGGACCGGATCCTGTGCATCGTGGATGCCTCGAACCTCGAGCGTAACCTCTACCTGGTCCATCAGGTCCTGGACCTCGGAAGGCCCGTCATCCTGGTGCTCAATATGATGGACCTCGCGGCGCAGGCCGGGCTCCGCGTCCGGCCCGACCGGCTTGAGCAGACGCTCGGCATACCGGTCATCCCCTGCGAGGCCAGCAACGGAAAGGGCGTCATTGAGCTCAAGCTGGCGATGAGCCGCCATGATCTTCCCCTTCCTCGGCACGCGTGGGACATTCCCGCGGCCATCGCCTCGGCGGTGGCCGAGCTCCAGGCCTCCCTGGTCTCCAACGGGAACAAGGCGCCCCTGATCGCCCGCGCCGAGGCGCTGCTCCTGCTGACTGACCAAGATTCGGTCCGGGTCGCGGGCTCAACCCCGCTCGACGGTCGCACGGAGGAGATCCTCAGGTCTTGGCAGGCCAGGTGGGAAAAGGAGGGAATGGACTGGGCCGGAACCCTCGTCAGTTCGCGCTATGACGCCATAGGCCGCCTGGCCTCGGACGCGGTCGAGGCCTCGCGGCCTCCGGAAACCTCTGTGAGCGACCGCATCGACGCCGTCGTCACCCATCCGGTCTGGGGCTGGCTCGTCCTTGCGACCGTGATGACGCTGCTGTTCCTGAGCATCTTCGTGTTCGCCCAGCCGCCGATGGACTGGATCGGGGACAGGAACACCGCCTTGGCAAACTGGCTCAAACACTCGATGGCCGCCGGCGACCTCAGGAATCTCCTGACCGACGGCGTGATCGGGGGCGTGGGGACGATCGTCACCTTCCTCCCCCAGATCCTCATCCTCTTCTTCTTCATCGGGCTCCTCGAGAGCACCGGGTACATGGCCCGCGCCGCCTTCATCATGGATCGCCTGATGAGCAAGGTGGGCCTGAACGGGAAGTCGTTCATTCCCCTGTTGAGCTCCTACGCCTGCGCAATCCCCGGCATCATGGCCACGCGCACGATCGAGGACCAGAAGGACCGCCTCGTGACGATCCTCGTGGCCCCTCTCATGAGCTGCTCGGCGCGGCTGCCGGTCTACCTGCTGATGATCGCGGCGCTGCTCCCGAACTCGAGCGTCTCGCTGCTCTCGAAGGTGTCCATCATGATCCTGATGTACGCCCTGGGCACGTTCGGCGCCTTTGGCTTCGCGTGGCTCTTCAAGCGCACGCTCCTCAAGGGCAAGCCGCCCCTGATGATCATGGAGCTGCCCCCGTACCGCCTGCCCCGCCTGCGCGACGTGCTCCAGCACATGGTCGAGCGGGCAGGAATCTTCCTGAGGAGGGCGGGCACCGTGATCCTCGCGATCAGCATCGTGCTCTGGCTGCTCGCGGCCTACCCGAAGGCGCCGGCGGGATCCACCGCCACCCAGCAGCTCGCCCAGAGCTTCGCCGGGCGCGCCGGACACCTCATTGAGCCCGTCATTCGTCCGCTGGGTTTCGACTGGCATGTCGGGATCGGGTTGATCAGCTCCTTTGCGGCACGCGAGGTCTTCGTCAGCACGATGGGGGTCGTGTTCAACGCGGAGGGGGACGGTGAGAACACCGAACCCCTGCGCCACGCCCTCAACGGCGCCAGGTGGCCGGACGGCAGGGTGCTGTTCACGCCCCTGGTCTGCTTCACGCTCATGATTTTCTATGTCTTTGCGATGCAGTGCATGAGCACGATTGCAGTGGTGCACCGCGAGACCAACTCCTGGCGGTGGCCCATCTTCCAAACGGCCTACATGACTGGCGCCGCCTGGGTTTTGTCGTTCGTTGTGTACCAGACGGGCACCGCCCTCGGATTTTAAAGCACCATGACCTCACATCTTCAGACCGCCTGCGCGCTCGCGATAGCCGCCTGTGCGCTCGCGTGGCTCGTGGTGCGCGCCCTTTCGCGCCGTTCGAAGCCCGGGTGTGGGGGCGGGTGCGCCTGCCCCGGCAGCGAGATCAAGGCCAGGATCCTGCGGGATGGGCGGCCAGGGTAGGGGCTCACCTTCGCGTTTGACCACGGGGCGCGGCCGGCGACCCTAGGACCGCTCGCCCCCACGCCATGCTGCTGTTCCATGATTCCCGGTGTGCCGACTACGGAATGCCGCCCCATCCCGAGCAATCCGCCCGCATCACCAACACGGCCCTCTACCTGGAGGAAAACTTCCCGTCGTGGGAGTGGCGCACCCCCGAGGATGTCGTGAGCGACGAGACGCTGCTGCGGGCCCACACGGCCGCGCACCTCGCCCGCCTGGAGCAGTCCTGGGATTTTGACCCGGAAACGGCGTTCTTTCCGGACATCGCCCTCCACGCCCGCCGCTCGGTGACGGCGGCGGTCGAGGCCGCGCGTCACGCCCACGCGGGGCATGGCCCCGCGTTCTCGCTCATGCGCCCCCCAGGCCACCATGCGACCGCGGACCAAGCCATGGGTTTCTGCTACCTGAACCAGGTCGCCGTGGCTGCGCTCGCCGCGCGCCACGACCTGGGAGCCAAACGGGTGGCCATATGGGACTTTGACGCCCATCACTGCAACGGCACCGAGTCCATCCTCCTCGGTCGAGAGGGGTTCCTGATCTGCTCGGTCCACCAGGCGCCGGGATACCCCGGCACGGGGGAGGCCGACTCGGGCAACAGCCGCAGCTGGCCCATCCCGCCCGGCGCGCCCCGTCCCTCCCATATGAAGGCGCTCAGGTCCTCTCTCGATGCGGTGGTCGCCTTCGAACCGGACCTTGTGCTTGTTTCCGCGGGCTTTGACGCCTATGCCCGCGACCCCATTGCCGAAATGACGCTGGAGATGGAGGACTTCGCGGCGCTGGGCTCATGGCTGCGGCAGTCGGGCCTGCCCGCTGCAGCCGTGCTCGAGGGCGGCTACAGCTCCGACCTGCCCAAGCTGGTCGGGGCCTTCCTCGGCTCATGGGCCGGCGAGCAGGGCCCCGTCGGATGAATGAAGCCGAGATAGTCACAACCCTGAGGGCGCATTTCGAGAGTCTCTTCCCGAAGAGATGCCCCGTCTGCAAACGCGTCTATCCTGCGCTCGCCGCGTACATCCGGACCACAAAGCAGCTCGGACCGACAATATCCTACGACGTGAGCCTCCACGACTGGAAGCCCACGCACCCGCTGGGCACCTTCGCCCATGCCAACTGCCCCTGCGGCAACACCCTCTGTGTCTGCACGGAAGGCATGGGCGTCGCGGCCATCCAGGGCCTCCTCTCCTGGTTGAGCCAGGAAAAACAGCTCCGTAATGCCGATCCCGAGCTGCTGCTTGAACACCTGCGCAACGAGATCCGCCTGCAGGTGCTGGCCGAGTCCCCCTGCTTGGGCTTCAATCCCCCGGTTTCCGGCCCCTTTTAAGATTCGCCCTCGTTGCGCGGCCGCTCCACGCTTTACTAGATTGCGATGATTTCCCGTTTTCTGCCGCACCCGGTCCGTCGTCTTCTTGGCGTCAAGACGCAGCACCCACGCATTTCAGGCTACACTCTGATCGACCAGCCCGGGCAGCTTGAGCCCCTCCTGGCGGCGTTCGACCGGGTGAGCGAGGTGGTCATGGATACAGAGGCGGACAACATGTACCGGTTTCGCGTGCGGGTCTGCCTGCTGCAGTTCTACGTGAACAGCGAGGTATTCCTTGTCGACGCGCTGGCGCCGATCCACCTGGACCCCCTCTGGAACAAGCTGTCTAAGAAACACCTGGTGATGCACGGCAGTGACTTCGACCTGAGGCTCCTGCGCGATTTCTGCAGCTTCAGGGCCAAGAGCCTGTTTGACACGATGCTGGCGGCACAGTTGCTCGGCCGCGGCCGCATCGGGCTCGCCTCCCTGATCGAGGATAACTTCGGGGTGAAGCTCGACAAGGATGGGCAAAAGGCCAACTGGTCGCGCAGGCCCATCACGCCCAAGCTGCTCGACTACGCCGCCCTTGATGTGTGGTACCTCCCGGCCCTCCGCGACATCCTCAAGCGCGAGCTCAAGAAACTGGGGCGCCTTGAATGGCTCGAGGAGCAGTGCTCCGCGCAGATCGAGTCCGGTGCGACCGGGTTCGCCCCGCCGGACCCGAACGACTGGAGGATCGGTCGCTCTGAGCGCCTGCGCCAACGGGGCATGGGCGTCCTCCATGCCATCTGGCACTGGCGCCAGGAGCAGGCCCAGCACCTCGACACACCCCCGTTCAAGGTGTGCTCAAACGAGCTGCTCCTGCGCCTTGCATTCGCTGCCGACGAGGGCGCCTCCGAGGAGGCCCTCCTTGGCAGCGTGAACCTCGGCAAGCGCCATTCCAGGCTCATCGGCTCCCTCGGTGCGGCGGTGCGCGCCGGCCTCGAGCGCGACCCGCGCTCCCTTCCGCGCCGGCCCGGGCGCGACCCCAACCATGTGCCGCTCACGCAGGCCGAGATCGCCCTGCTGGACCGGATTAAGGAGGAGAGGGATAAAATCGCCTCAAAGATCTCGATCGAGCCCACTCTGATAGCAAACCGCTCGCAGCTCTCACAGATCGCCCGCGATCCCGGCAAGCTGAGCGAGATCCTGCTGCCCTGGCAGGCGTCCCTTTTAGCCCAGGCTCCCTCGCTGAAAGCGTGAACGCCAACATCGCCCGCCATCTTGACCGGATGGCCGCTGCGCAACCGGGGGCAACCGCCCTGAAGGTACCGCGGGGAAGGACCTCTTCCGGCGACATCGATTATCTGGCTCTCAGCTTCGCGGAGCTGCTCGCCGAGACCGACGGGTGGTGTGCGCGCCTGCACTCCAAGGGGATCCAGCGGGGCGACCGGGTCCTCCTTATGGTCAGGCCGGGGCTTCCCCTGATCGCCTCCGCCTTTGCGCTCTTCAAGATCGGGGCCGTCCCGGTGATCATAGACCCAGGAATGGGTCTCAGGAACTTCCTGCTGTGCGTCGAGCGCACACGGCCGCGCGCGCTCGTGGGAATCCCGCTCGCATTGGCCGTGTCGCGGGTCTTCATCCGGCACTTCTCCACGATCGGGGCCCGCGTCTGGGTGAGCGGCTCGCACACTGCACGGATCGGCGGATCCGCGGCGGCCGAGGCGGCATCGGCCGAGCCCTCCGATCCTGCGGCCATCCTCTTCACCTCGGGCTCGACCGGTGCGCCCAAGGGGGTGTGCTACGAGCATGGCATGTTCGACGCCCAGGTGGGGCTCATCCGGGACACGTATGGAATCGAGCCCGGCGAGGTGGATCTCCCGCTGCTTCCCATCTTCGCCCTGTTCAATCCGGCGCTCGGCATGACAAGCGTGATCCCCGAGATGGACCCCCGCCATCCCGCGCGCGCGGACCCGGCGAAGATCGTACAGGCCATCCGCCAGGAGCGTGTGACCAACTCCTTCGGCTCGCCAACGCTCTGGCGCAAGGTCGCGCAGTTCTGCAGCGAGCGGAACGTGACGCTGCCCACGCTCCGGAGGGTCCTCTGCGCCGGCGCGCCGGTTCCCGATGACCTCTGGAAATCCTCGCGCCAGTTCCTCACCCATGGCCTCCTCCACAGCCCCTACGGGGCCACCGAGGCGCTGCCCGTCAGCACGGTTTCCGCGGACGAGATCCCCGCGGCTCCCTCAGGCGGCGCTTGCGTGGGCCGGACGGTCCGCGGGATCCGCGTGAGGATCATCTCGCTTTCGGATGATCCCATCGGATCCATCGACCAGGCGGGGAGCGTCCCAACGGGGTCTGTGGGCGAGATCATCGTGAGCGGACCCGTGGTCACGCGCGAATACGACGGCCTTCCCGCAGCGACGGCGCTGGCCAAGATTGCGGACCCCTCCGTTCCAGGGGGCGTCTGGCACCGGATGGGCGACTGCGGCTCGATCGACGAGTCCGGGAGGCTTTGGTATCTCGGCCGCAAGGCCGAGCGCGTGCAGGCCGCCGGTTCCACCCTGTTTACCGAGCCCTGCGAGCGGGTGTTCCGCCAGCATCCCCGAGCGCGCCGATGCGCGCTGGTCGCCGTCGCCGGCGAGCCGGCGCTGGTGGCGGAGACGAAGGTCGCCAACAGTGAGGATGCGCGCAGTCTGGCGGCGCAGCTGCGCGCCCTGGCGCTCGCGCATCCCCACACGTCGTCGATCTCGGTGTTCTATTTCAAGCCCCACTTCCCCGTGGACGTGCGCCACAACGCAAAGATTCACAGGCTCACCCTCGCTACGTGGGCGTCGTCAGCCACGCCCTTCCGGGCGTCCTAGGACGCCAACCCAGCCGCATGCCTCCCATCGCCGCCCCCGTTCAACCTTCCGGACCGGCCCTCGTGACCGGCGGCACGGGCTTCCTTGGACGCCGGATCGTGGAGCGCCTTCTGGAGGCGGGCCGTCCTGTGGCCGTGGTCGCAAGGAGGGCAGCTCCGGATCTCGAGGCCAGGGGTGTGCGGTTCATCCAGGCCGACCTCGGGGACTCCGTGGCGATGGGCGCGGCCTGCGCGGGCGCGAAAACCGTGTTCCATGTCGCCGCAAAAGTCGGCGTATGGGGGTCCCCTGAGGCCTATTTCAGGGACAACGTCCTCGGCACCCGCGCGGTGATCGAGGGGTGCCGGCGCCACGGCGTCCGCCGCCTCGTCTACACCAGCACGCCGAGCGTCGTCTACAACGGCCGCGACATCGCCGGTGCCAACGAATCCCTGCCTCTCACGAGCACGTGCCCGAGCCCCTATCCGCTGACGAAGGCACAGGCGGAGAGGGAGGTGCTCGGGTCCCACGGCGCTGAGCTCGCGACGGTCGCCCTTCGCCCCCATCTGATCTGGGGTCCGTCCGACCCCCACCTGGTCCCGCGGCTGCTCGCAGCCGCCCGTAAGGGCAGGCTGCGCATCGTGGGCCGGGGCTTGAACCGGGTCGACATGGTCCATGTTGAGAACGCGGCGGACGCCCACCTCCTCGCCGAGGCTGCCCTGTGCGTTCCGGGTCCGGCCGGAGGAAAGGCGTATTTCATCACGGACGGACAGCCGATTGTTCTCTGGCTGTGGATCAACCATCTTCTTGCGGCCCTCGGGGAACCTGCGGTGACCCGCAGGATTCCCCTGTGGGCGGCCTACGCCCTGGGGGCGGCGCTTGAAGGGGCGTGGAGCGTTGCGAAGCTGGGCGGCGAGCCCCCGATGACCCGCTTCATCGCCTCGGAGCTGGCGAGGGACCACTGGTTTGATATCTCGGCCGCGCGCAGGGACCTCGGTTACGCGCCCCGGGTGGACCCGCGCGCGGCCCTGGCCTGCCTTGTCGAGTCCCTTCGCGTCAGCGGGACCGCTGCCTCACCGCTTCGAAAAGGGTGATGAGGGCCGCCATGGCAACATTGAGCGAGTCCGCCTGACCAGCCATGGGAATCCGCACGGGTTGGTCTGAGTTCTTGAGCCAGAACTCGCTCAGGCCGTACTGCTCGCTGCCCATGATCACCGCAAGCGGCCCGGTCAGGTCACAATCGGTGTAGAGGTCCTTGGCGGCAGGCGTGGTCGCGACGGTGCGGATCCCGCAACCCTTCAGCCAGGCGAGCACCTTCTGGCTGTCCTCGACCACGCACGGCACCGAGAAAAGCACGCCCGTGGACGCGCGCACCACATTGGGATTGAACAAATCGGTGACCGGATCGCAAACCACGACTGCGTGGCAGCCCGCCGCATCGGCGCTACGGAGGATGGTGCCCAGGTTTCCGGGTTTCTCGATCGCCTCCACGACCAGCAGGAATGGGGTAGAGGGAAGCGCGAGGTCCGAGAGGGCCGTGCGCCACTGGGGGGCAACGGCCAGGATGCCGTCCGGGCGTTCGCGGTAGGCCACCTTCGCAAACCCTTCCTTCGAGAGCTCAAAGAGCTTGGCCCCGGCGGCCTCGGCCTGCGCGATCAGCGCCGGCTCATTCTCGCCGAGGAACCAGTCCCTTGAGAAATACAGGCCCTCAAGGGCCACCTTCTTCTCGAGCGCCCTGCGCACCTCGCGGTAGCCCTCGACAAGGAAAGCCCCCTCCTCGTCCCTTGCGCGCCGGTCGCGCAGCCTCACAAGCCGCTTGATCCGGGCGTTCTGAAGGCTGGTGATTATCTCGACGGGCATCGCCCTATTTGAATTGTAGTTACCTCTCGTGTCCAAAAAGAAAGCATTCAAAGACCAGCCCTTCTCCTACCACCAGGAGATCGAGCTCTTGATCACGACCCTGACCAACCTGGGCCAGGGCCTTGGCCGCGTCCCGCTGGGGCAGGGCGATTCGGGGGGCGGGTGGGTCGTGATGGTGGCGTTCGCTCTCCCGGGCGAACAGGTGCGCGCGCGCGTCTACCGCAACCACGCCAACTTCTCGGAGGCCGACCTCGTGGAGGTAATCACGCCCTCGGCCCATAGGATCGAGCCAAAATGCGCCCTTTTTGGCAGATGCGGGGGGTGCCAGTACCAGAACCTGGCCTACGGCGAGCAGCTTGAGTGGAAGAGGCGCCAGGTGGCGGAACTCCTGCGGCACATGGCGGGACTCGAGGCCCCCGTGGAGCCGGTCATCGGCTCCCCGATGCCGTTTGGCTACCGCTCCAAGATAACCCCCCATTTCAACGCGCCGCGCGAGGGGCAGGAACTCGCCATCGGCTTCCTAAGGAAGGGGACACGCTTTGACATCGTGGACGTGCCGCGCTGCGAGATCGCGACCGAGGCGATCAATGCAAGGCTCGCGGAGGCAAGGCAGGAGATACGCTCAAGGGCGGGGCAGGGGGCCTTCGAGCGCGGATCGACCCTTCTTTTAAGGGATGCCGGGGGGACGGTCACCACCCGGCATGAGGACCGCGTGAACGAGGAGGTTCCCCTGGGCCCCGGGGAGACCCTCCGCCTGGGCTTTCTCGCCCGCGACTTCTTCCAGAACAATCCGTACATCCTGCCCCTGTTCGCGCGTTATGTCCGGGAACAGGCCAAGGAGAGCGGCGCCCGCTTTCTTGTGGACGCCTACTGCGGGAGCGGATTGTTCACCCTGGCCTGCGCGCGCGCCTTCGAGCGCGTCGTCGGGGTGGAGGTAAGCGAGACCTCCGTCGCGTTTGCCCAGGAGAACGCGGTCTCGAACGGCATCACGAATTCCAGGTTCATGGCCGGCGACGCATCGGCCATTTTCACGGGCCTCGACTTCGCGGGCGCGGAATCCGCAGTGGTGATCGATCCTCCGCGCAAGGGGTGCGATCCGTCCTTCCTGGCCCAGCTGTTCGCCTTCCGGCCGCGCGCCGTGGTCTACGTGAGCTGCGATCCGGCGACCCAGATGCGCGACCTCAAGGGCTTTCTCGGGGCCGGGTACCTTGTCCGCAGGGTGCAGCCCTTCGACCTGTTTCCCCAGACCCGCCACCTCGAGTGCGTGGTGACGCTCTCGCTCGCCTAGCCGCAGCGGCGGCTCGAGTATTGCAAAGGAACGGCGCCTTTTAAAAATGGGCGAAATGAGCTCCGATACCCCGCCTCTGCACACTTGGAATTTTGTGCCCACCGGCGGACTCGACCAGGTCACCCTCACCACCGGTTCCGACCTCCTGGCGCTCGGCAAGCTCGACCAGAAGCTCTGGGTCGCGCTGAGCTGCCCCGTGAAGGGGCTGCAGATCGACGAACGCACGCTCACCCTCATCGACTCCGACGGCGACGGCCATGTCCGGCCGCCGGAGGTCATCGCCGCCGTCAACTGGGCCTGCGCGCGCCTCAAGGACCCCGGCCTCCTGCTCAAGGGTGCGGATCCGCTGCCTTTGGACGCCATTAACACCGGAGCCAAGGGCGCCGCGACGGCGGACGCCGCGCGCTGGATCCTAACAAGCCTGGGCCTTGACTCGACCGGAGTCTCGGCGGCGCAGGCCTCGGAATTGGCCAAATCGGTGTCGGTCGGTCCCCTGAAGGGGGACGGGGTCCTCCGGCCCGGCGCAGCGCCGGACGACGCCACAAAGACCCTCATCGCGGAGATCACCCAGTGCCGGGGACCGGTGACCGAGGACACGGTTGCTGCCTTCTTCGCCGACCTTGAGACGTTCCAGGCGTGGTCCGAATCCGGAAGGCCCCCGGGATCGGACAAGCTGGGGCCCGCGGCATCCGAGGCCTTCGCCGCGGTGGCTTCCGTGCGCTCAAAGGTCGCCGACTACTTTGCCCGAACCCAGCTGGCGGCGTTCGACGCCAACGCGATTCCAGGCCTGAATCTCCACGACGAGGACTTCCGCAAGGTTGCCCTCGGGGAGCTGGCGGCCGACTCCCGGGCCCTGGTCGTCTTTCCCCTCGCACGCGTCGAGCCCAACAAGCCGCTGCCCTTGTTGGAGGGCATCAACCCTGCGTGGGCACCGGCCCTCAGGCGGCTCTACGAGGCCGCGGTCGTTCCGCTGCTGGGCTCGTCCAAGACGTCGCTCACGGCCGCCGACTGGTCCGCTCTTTCCGAGCACCTGCGCCCCTACGAGTCGTGGATAGGGAGCAAGCCCGCCTCCGCGGTTGCGACGCTCGGGACGGAAAGGGTGAACGCGATCCTTGCGGGCGGCGGCAGGAAGGCCCTCGACGAACTTTTCAGCAAGGATAAGGCGCTCGCTCCCAGGGTCGCCGCGCTCGCCGACGTGGAGAGGCTGGCTCTCTTTGCCCGCGATCTCGGCACTCTTCTTCGAAACTTCGTCAATTTCTCCGACTTCTACTCCAAGGGCCGGCCGGCCGTTTTCCAGGCGGGTACCCTCTACCTCGACAGCCGTTCGTGCAGGCTTTGCATTCACGTCGATGACGTCGCCTCGCATGTGGCCTTTGCGACCATGAGCCGCATCTACGTGGCCTATCTCGAATGCCGGCGGCCCGGCGGCGATTCTATGAAGATAGCAGCCGGCTTCACCCAGGGAGACAGCGACTATCTCTTCGTCGGCCGCAACGGCGTGTTCTACGACCGGCAGGGCCGGGACTGGGATGCAACGATCGTGAAGATTGTGGAGAGTCCGATCAGCATCCGGCAGTCGTTCTGGGCCCCCTATAAGAAGGCGGCCTCTTTTATAGGGGACCAGTTCTCGAAGTTTGCCTCGTCCAAGGATAAGGTGGTCGAGACCGGCATCAACAAGGCCGTCGGGACGGCCGCCGCGGAAATTATCCAGCCGGTCCCGCCGCCGCCCTTCGACATTGCGAAGTTCGCCGGCATCTTTGCCGCCCTGGGACTGGCACTCGCTGCGATCGGCGCCGCTCTGTCGCACGTGTTCGGAGGATTCATGGAATCTCCGGTCTGGTACAAGATACTCATCCTCGCCTGCGTGCTGCTCGTCATCTCGGGGCCGTCAATGCTGCTCGCCTTCCTCAGGCTTCGGCAGCGGACCCTTGGGCCCCTCCTCGAGGGAACGGGATGGGCGGTGAATGGCCGTGTGAAGATCAACGTGCCCCTCGGAACCGCGCTCACCGACCGCGGGGTCCTTCCCCCCGAGTCGAAGCGCCTATCCTTTGATCCGTACGAGGACGCCGCCGCGACACGACGCCGCGACGCCTTCATCGGGTTCGTGATCGCCGCAGTGGCCTGGTCGGCCGTCGCCAGGGTGTTTCATCTCTGGCCGTTCTGACGGGGTTCCTCCCCGTCAGCGAAACTCCATCCATTCGGGCGAGGAGTACTTCTCCACAAGGCCTTCGGCCTCCGATTCGTCGAACTCCGGCCATGGGCTTTGGAGCCGTTCCGCCCCGAGAACCTCCTCTATCCGACCCTCGAAATCGGCGCCAAAACGCTCCCAGTCGAGGACGACCCCGATGGCGGGCTTCCAGATCGAACCCTGAAACAGGAGCCCCTTCTTGTTCCTCTTCTGGGCACCTCCCGCAATCTTGTCCCCCGTCTGCGCATGGACCACGTCGAAGATCTCGGCCCGCTCGAAGCAGACCCCTGCGGGACCTCCGGGCCCCCCTTCCGGCGGCGGCTCCGAGGTCGCCTTGAGGGCCACTGCAACTCCGAGGGCTCCTAGCGAGAGGGCAAGGGCCTCGTGGATCACCCTGTAGCTTTGCGTGGCCCTGGCCTCCTCAAGGGGATGACCCCGCGGAATGACCACCGAGTAGGTCCAGTCGTCGCGGTGGTCGACAATGCCCCCCCCTGTCGGACGCCGGCACAAGTCGAACGCCTCCCCTTGGGGCAGCTGGCTTCGCACGAAAGAGATCTTCTGGCTGTAACCAAAGGTGAACGCAGGCGAGCGCCAGCCGTAGTGCCGGTAGCGCGCAACGGCCTCCCGCGGGTAGCGCTGGAGCATCATGAAGTCGGAGGCCATATTTTCCGCGGCGCCGCCCGTCCTCTCCGGCAGTATCTCGAGTATCATGGGGAGCGAACGAGCCATTCGGAGCGCCATCGCCCGCCAGCCTTCTCGAGGGCAAGGACGCTCGCCTTGGCGAATGGGAAGAAGATGCCGACAGGCGCAGGCCCCTTGGCCATGGCTGAAGCGAGAACTCCCAGGTACGGCTCGTGTCCGACGACAGCGATATTCCGCGTCTCGGCGTCGAGGATCGCTGCGATCGGCGTGGTGTCGTCGTCGGGTCCGAGGCCGTGCTTCATGAGGACGGGGATCGTCAGGCCCAGGCCCAGGGCCAGGAGCTCGGCCGTCTCTCGGGCACGCGCAAGAGGGCTGTGCCAGAACTCCACGGGTGAAAACGTTCCCTGCCTGTGAAGGGACGCGCAGACCCTCGCCACCTGGTCGCGGCCCCTCTGGCTCAGCGGTCTCAGGGGATCTACCCCATCAGAGACGGCATCCGCATGACGGATCAGGTAGATCATCGCGTTGACCCTCCCTCCACTCAGGGAGCCAGGCGCTCCACGATCCATCCGCCCTCTTCGCGACGGTAGCGCAGACGATCGTGCAGCCGGCTCCTGCGGCCCTGCCAGAACTCAACCGCGTCGGGAATGATCCTGAAGCCACCCCAGTTCGGCGGGAGCGGCGCCTCGATGCCAGAGAACTTTCTCTCGGCCCCCTTCATCGCATCCTCGATGGCGTCGCGCCCGGAAATGATGGAGCTTTGGGCCGAGGCCCACGCGGCAAGCTGGCTCGCCCGCGGCCGGCTGTGAAAATAGGCCTCGCTCTCCTCCTTCGCCACCTTGACGACGGTTCCCTCGATGATCACCTGGCGCTCAAGGGCCACCCAGGGAAAAAGGTAGGCGGCCCTGGGGTTGGCCTCGAGTTCGCGTCCCTTGCGGCTGTGGTAGTTGGTGTAGAAGACGAAGCCTCTCCCATCCACACCCTTCAGCAAGACCATGCGGGCCGATGGGAGCCCCTCCTTCGAGGCCGTCGCCAGCACCGCGGCGTTGGGCTCGTGGATCTTGGCCGCCTCCGCCTCCTGAAACCATTTTTCAAACTGGCGGTAAGGGTCGCGCGCGACGTCCTTCTCGGAAAGGCCTGCGAGTGAATATTCCTTCCTGAGATCGGCCAACGTCATTTCGGGGAAGCTGCCCCGGTCGCCATTGACTGTCAAAATTCATCTTGTGGCCGCCGGCCACGTGGTCAGCGCGTGAGGGCGCGGACCGTGGCGGCATGAGACGGAAAGCGGCGTTCCAGTTCGTCCCGGCGCCCGAGCTCAAACTCCGCCTCAACCCAACCCGGTGACATGGTGCAGCCGAAGAGCGTCCACCCACGGACCGCCGAGGAAGGCTCCAGCCTTGCTCCCTGCCAGGACCCGGCCGGGACGACCACCTGGGGACGGTGCACCCCTGCTGCGTCCGGACCCAGGATCGTGACGCTCAGAACCCCCGAATCCGGGTCCAGTACAATGAGCTCGGCTGGATCCCCGGCATGATAGTGCCAAATCTCGTCGGTTTGGAGGCGGTGGAGGGCAGAGAAGTCCCTGTCTGTGATGAGAAAAAGAATGGCGGACCCCAGGGGGCGCCCCCCGTCGATCCTCGCGGCGCTGATCCATGTCTGTACAAAAAAGCCTCCTTCTCCGGGCAGCGGGATCATTCCAAAACGTCGGATCAATTGAGCCGCTTCGGCGTTCATGAGCAATGAGATAGATACTTTCCAATGTCGTTGCACGACATTCCGGCTTCCCGTCAAAGGGCTGATGGGCGATGCTCTCCGGATGGACAGGCCAACTTCCTTCATCGATCGGAACACTCCGGCTCTGCTCAGCAGGCTCAGGCGCCTGGTGGCATTCCAGACGATTAACCCCCCCGGCCAGGACTACGACGCGATCACCCGCCATCTAGTAGGCGAGCTTTCGAAGGTCGGGCTTACCGCGCGCCGTTTCGAGATCCCTGGCAAACTGCTGAAGAGCAGCCTCCCGGCATGGCAGCACGGGTACCCTCGCTACAACGTCCTCGGCAAGCTCCGGGTCCCCGGGGCCACGAAGACGATCCATTTCAACGCCCACTATGACGTGGTACCTGTTTCCGGGAAGTGGCGCCACGGAAGCCCGTTCAGCGGGACGATCGAGAAGGGCCTCATCTACGGCCGGGGCACCGCCGACATGAAGGGCTCGATCGCCAGCCTTATCACCGCCCTTGATGCCCTCGTCTCCACCGGCACGAAACCCCTGATGAACGTCGAGGTCTCGTTCACGGCCGACGAGGAGACCGACTCGTTCCTGGGTGCGCGCTGGGTCGTCGACGAGGCCCCTATCCGGCCGGATTACGCAATCGTCATGGAGGGAGGGGAGGGGGAGCAGGTGTGCTGCGGGCACAATGGAACCCTCTGGCTCGAGGTGACGGTTCATGGCGTAGCCGCGCACGGTTCGACGCCGCAGAGGGGCGTGAATGCCCTGGAGAAGATGGCGGCCCTCGTCCTCGAACTGGAATCCTATAAGAAGAAGATCGCCCGGCGCTCGTTTGTGACGCCCGAGGGCGTGACCATGCATCCAACCATCAACGTGGGCGGCGTCTTCAGCTGCGGCGAGGGGGCCAAGATCAACACGGTTCCCGCCCAGGCGTCGTTTTCCATCGACCGGCGGGTGCTCGCGGTCGAGGACCCTGCGGCGGCCGAGCGCGACCTGCGCTCCTTCCTCGCTGCCGCCGCTCACCGCATACCCGGCTGCAAGATAACCGTTTCAAAGGTCTCCGAAAACTTCTCCTGCTTCAGCAAGCCGACCCATCCGTTCTTCAAGGCCATGGCGGCGGCCGTGCGGGATGTCCGCGGAAAGCCCACGTCCTTCCATGTGTCGACCGGGTTCAACGACGTGCACTATTTTTCGCAACACCTTAAGATACCGACCCTGGGTTACGGCCCGGGAGGGGACGACATCCACGCGGTCGACGAGTGCGCGAGGATCAAGGACCTGGTGTCGAGCGCCAAGATATACGCGGGGCTGCTGACCGATTTCGCGGGCTAGACCGGTCAGGGCGCCAGGAATCCGCGGCGCACGATGTGGACCGCGATCGCCGCCAGCAGTAGCGCGATGATCTTGGACACCGCCCGCAGTCCGGTGCCCCCAACCAGACGCTCCAGGCGTTCGCTTTCGGCGAAAGACAGCGCCACCAGTCCCAGGTTGGCAGCAAGTGCGAGGAGCGTCATCCACAGCCCGAACGACTGGGAGATGACCAGGAGGGTGGTGATCGTCGCCGGGCCGGCGATGAGCGGCATTCCAAGGGGAACGACTCCAAAGTCCTCCGGCAGGTTGATTTTGTCCTGGGTTACGGACTGGGTCAGCTCCCGTGACGCGATGATGAAGAGGATAAGCCCGCCCGCGATCTCGAAGTCGCTCTCGCCGATCCCTATCGCGATGAAGATCAACCGGCCAAGGAACAGAAAGAGCAGCGCGACGATTCCCCCCGTCCACGTGGCCTGGGTCGCTATCTTCTTGCGCCGCGCCACCGGCACGTCTCTCCCGAGCGCGAGGAATATTGCGGCAAGCCCCACTGGGTCGATCGTCACGAAGAGGGGTATGAAACACTCGAGGAATCTCGTGATAAGCACCATCGCCGGATCCTGCCACTCGCGGCCGTGAAAGGCAATCCACCTTGCGCCCGCCGTCGCGGCGCCGATCATTTTTTGCGCCTTGGATGCCTCCCTCACAGACCTGTACGGCCTCACACGCCCCGAACTCGCCGCGCTGCTACAGTCGTGGGGCCTGAGCCCCGTCCACGCGGCGGGGATATGGAACCGCCTCTATCTGGGCCTCGCCGGTTCGGTTCCTTCGATGACCGGCCTTCCCCCGCGCATCCTTTCGCTCGTCTCATCCCGAGCGCGCGTGGGCTCTCTGCCCGTTGCGCTTGAGACCGGCTCAATCGACGGCTTCACGCGCAAATACCTGCTGAACCTTGCCGACGGAGAGCGGATTGAGACGGTCCTGATGCGCTATACGGGCCGGGTGACCGCATGCCTGAGCAGCCAGGCGGGCTGCGCCATGGGCTGCGTCTTCTGCGCGACCGGGCAGATGGGGTATCGTCGCCACCTCACCGCGGGCGAGATCATTGCCCAGGCGGTTCATGTGTCCCGCGTGCTGCGCGCGGGGTCCGTGCCAGGACGGCTTCGCAACATCGTCTTCATGGGGATGGGGGAGCCGCTCCACAACTACGACGCGGTGATGAGGGCGGCGGACATTCTTCGCGACCCCAGTGGTCTGAGCCTGGGTGCGGGGAACATCACCCTGAGCACCGTCGGGGTCGTTCCCGGCATCCGTCGCATGGCCGACGAGAGGCGCCCCATCCACCTTGCGGTGTCCCTGCACGCTGCCACCCAGGAGGAGAGGGCCGCTCTTGTTCCTGCGGCCCGCAAGTGGCCCCTCGACGAGCTGATGGACGCGTGCCGGCACTTCTGCACCACGCTGCAGCGCCGGATCTTCTTCGAATGGACCCTTATTGAGGGCCGCAACGACAGCGCTGGGCATGCCCACGCGGTCGGCCGCCTGATTCGGGGGATGCCCGCGCAGGTGAACCTTATTCCCCTGAACCCCACGTCCGGCTACCCGGGGCTGCCCTCACGCAGCGAGGCAGCGAGGCGGTTCCAGCGGATACTGGCCGAGGAGTACTCGATTCCCAGCACGGTCCGGCAGCGCCGAGGAATCGACATCGCGGCTGGCTGCGGCCAACTCGCGTCACCCGCGTAGCCCGTCAGTCGTACCTCGACGACCGCCCGAGGTAGTTGAGCGTCCATATCTCCTTCCAGACGCGATAACGGCCCTCGTGGGATATCTTCCCGTGATCCTCGCGAGCCCCCTGGGGATTGAGAAACCCAAGCTCCGTGTTCACCTGGTCCAGCTCCCTTTGGGCATTGTTGAGGTCCGCGAGGGGTTCGACAGAGAAGGGGGCCAAGGGCCTCCCCATCGCCGCGATCCTCTTGCGGTGGATCGTGAGAAGGCGGGACAGCGACCGGCAGCACGGCCGCCTGTCCACGAACCACTCCTCCGGGTAGAAGCCGCCAAAGGGGATGTAGAGGTTGTCGGTCACATATATCGAGCCGTCCGCGGCCGTCGACATCAGGGAGTAGCAGACATCAATCGCCCCGTTGCCCTGCGGCAGGAAGGTGACCTGCACCCGCAGGAGGGACCCCTCGTCCTGGTACACGGAGACCCGCAGGTAGATGTCCCCCCCCACCTCCGCCTTCAGCGCCTGGACCTGCCTGAATCCCTGCGCGCGCAGCCACTCGCGGATCTTGAGAAAGCGCGGCTGCACAGGCCACTCCTCGCCGCTTCCATTGACCGAGTACTTGGGAAACAGGGGAAAGGGGCTGACGCTGAGCGCGGCGATGGCCAGCCAGTTGTAAAGGGTCTCCACCAGGAACCAGATGATGAAGCCCGCAAGGGCAAGCACCCACAGGGGCCGGTCTATGAGCTGGAAGTCCTGGCAAAGCTTTGCGCCGACAATCGGAAAAATGATCCAGCGCAGCCAGCGGTCGATGATCGCGACAATCGGCGAGCCCAGCCTCTGGTGAAGCTGCATGAGCAGAAACGAGAGAAGAATCGCGCCGAAGATGAAGTAGGAAACCTGCATCGAGATGGGGACGTCGGACGCCCTTCTTATCTCGCCCGCGGGTGCGAGGCGCTGTGGAAAACGGTCTGCATTTCAGGCATGAATAGGAGCACCACTGTCGTCCGGTCCCAATCGTGAAGCAAGCGCAAGGTGCGCTGGGGTCCTCCTCGGGCCTATTCGTTGCCTCCCTTGCGCCTTTGGCCGACCGCGGCGGCGGGCACCGCTCTGGGCCCGCGCGGCGTTCAGCTCGCGAGTTGGGGAACAGCCAGCATCCTGATGAACTCGCCGATTCTCCTGACGGCTTCAGCAAAGGAATCGTAATCTATCGGCTTTCGCACGTAGGCGCAGCACCCAAGGCCGTGGCACCGGTCGACCTCGCGGGGGTCGTCGGTTGTCGACAGCATGATGACCGGCAGCACGTTGAGCCTCGGGTCGGCTTTGATGCGGCGCAGGACCTCGACGCCGTCAACCCTGGGCATGCGGATGTCGAGGAGTACGACAAACGGGTTCATGGACGGCGATTTTGCACCCGTTGGAGGAAGGCTCAGCAGGAAGTCCAGGACCGCTTGGCCGTCCCTGAACTCGACGAATTCGTTGATCAGCCCTATTTCCGCAAAGCTCCGCCGAATCAGGATCGCGTGCCCCTCATCGTCGTCGACGATCAAGATTGTAGGTAGTCTAGGCATGAGATCACGGGGATTCTCTGCTCCGAGGCCATGCAGCGGGTCTTTGATCCGTCGTCTTCATCTGTCACCAAAACATCGTAGTTGTTGGAGAGCAGCGCGCCCCACGCAAGTTCCCCGTCCGGGCTCGTGTCCACCTTGTGGCCGGAGTCCTCCATCGCAAGGTGCAGAATCTCCCGTACCCGCGGATCGTTATCAACGACGAGAATTCGTTTTCGGCCGGCGTGGTCCATTGGAGGGTCACCTTTCTGCGCGGAGGTTGCGGGCCTGCCCCGCAAGGGCTCCCTGTCTCAATTTGGGCACGCTTGTTTTCACCGCCGCAAATCCTAACAGCCTTGTCGACAGACTCCGAGTGACCTCGGCCTGCGCAAGGAATCCTCTTTTTCCGCAGGATCCTCGGAGTCAACAGAACGGTCCTTTCCCCCGAAATTTCTCCCGTGCCCGCGCTCGACCACGCTGCCTGCATTTCGCCCGCAGCCACTCCGCCTAGCTCTGCCTCATCGGCATGATCACGCAGATGAAGTTGTCCAAGGTTTTAAAGACACCCGGGCTGACCTCGTCCTTGAGCTCCAAGAACACCTCGTCCTTTGAGAGGGCGCGGAGCGGGTCGATGACGAATGCGGGGTTGAAGGCGACCTGGAGGTCTGGGCCACTGTAGCTGATCGCCATTGACTCATGGGCTTCTCCAAAGTCCGGGCTCTGCGCCGTGATCTCAAGCAGGTTGCTCGTCAGCTTGATGCGCACCGAGTTCGACTTTTCCGAGCACACAAGTGCGGCGCGGTGGACGCACTGCAGCAGCAGTTCCCTCTCGAGCTTGATCCGCTGGTGGGTCTCCTTCGGTATCACCTGCTGGTAGTTCGGGTAGCTTCCCTCCACCACCTTCGAGTAAAGGTACACGCTGTCGATCAGGCCGCTCGTGTCCTTGTCCGTTCCAATCTGGAAGGAGCACCGGCGATCGTTGAAGTTGATCTTCACCTTGTCACCCTTGTCCAGGATGCGGGTCAGCTCCCCGACCGTCTTAGCCGGAAGGATGATGGCCCCGGCGGCGGCGGCGGACACCTCCATTTCCCTCGACACGAGCGCCAGCCGGCGGCCGTCCGTGGCGACTAAGGAAAAACCTCCCTCCTTGAAGTTGAAATAGACGCCGTTGAGCGTGTACCGGGTCTCGTCCTGCGATTGCGCGTATGAGACGCTCTTGAGCATCGCCGCCAGCTCCGGTTGCTGAAGGGTGTGAGCCTTCTCGTCGCCGAACTCCGGCAACGGAGGAAACTCATCCTTGCCCATGCCCATGATGCGAAACGTCGACCCTCCCGAGGAAAGCTTCACCTGATGGTTGGGTGAGGCATCAACGGTTACGTCCGAGCTGGGAAGCTCCCTTACAATGCTGGCGAGACGCTTCACAGGAAGAGTCACTGCACCGGGTTCCTTGACGTCGGCCTTGATCTTGCAGCGGATCCCCAGGTCGAGATTCGTCGTGGTCAAAGACAACTGGTCCTTCTCGGCCTCGATCAGGACGTTGCTGAGGATCGGCATTGTCGCCTTTGACCCCACGACATTAAGAACCTGGGAGAGGCCATTAGCGAAATGATCGCGGTTCGTCTTGAATTTCATGTATTCCTGTCGGGGTGTCCGGGTGGGTGGAGGGACAAACTAACAAAGTCCAAATGACTGAGTGTTCAATAATGAATTACAGCAGTAGTCGTATAAAGGGCTCGAAAGACCAGCAACCCTTCTCATTCGCTCGGAAAAGGGGAGTTTTTTGCCCGTGAGTAATTCAAGGCTTAATGTGGGCAACCCAGGGGTTATTCGCATCAAAAAGGTTGCTCGGATAGAGGGCACAGGTTCCCAACACCTTGCTCGCATGCCGGAAAAGGGCCCTTTCAATGGCTTTCCTTTATAGCCCGGGACCGCCACCAGTGGCGCACAGGGCCAAAGAAGATGTAGGTTAGACAGAGCCCAAGGAACACGTACTCCTTGAATATCAGGAAGAGCCCAATGATGACGATTAGGATGACGAAGGTGCGCATCCTTGTGCGGGTCTGCAGGTCGATGTTCTTGCCGCTGGGGTAGCGGTAACGGCTCATCATCAGGAACGCGATCAGCAGCATCAGGAACGGCAGGACCAGCGCAAAGCGGTTGAGGGACTTATCGGCCTGCTCGAGCTTGAGCAGGAAAAGGACAAGGGAGGCCACCGTACCGGCGGCTGCGGGCACAGGAAGCCCAATAAAATCCTTGCTGGCCTCCTTTTCACCGCGGTGCAGCAAAGGATTGGTGATCACGTTGAAGCGAGCCAGGCGCATGGCGGCGCACAGCAGGAACACAAAGCCAACGAACCAGCCGATCTGCCGGAACCATGGGAAATCCTGGGAGGGGGCCAGGATGAGGAAGAACATGAGCAGGGCGGGCGAAAGACCGAAGGAGATCACGTCTGCCAGCGAGTCGAATTCCGCGCCGAACAGGGACTCCCGGCCTCCCATTCTGGCCAACCGGCCGTCCAACGTGTCAAAAAGGGCCGCGCCGAAGATGAAATAAACGGCATACCTATAATGATCCGGCGCCGACGCATCAAGGTACCTGCCATCCTCGGCCGTTGCGGCAAGGCGAGCATTGATGCAATTAACGACCGCCATGAAGCCGCACAGGAGGTTCCCTGCTGTCATCATATTGGGCAGGATATAGATACGACTTGCCTGGGTCTCGTTGTACGGGTCCTCCCTGGAGGCCAGGTCCTGCTCCTCCCTCGCGTTGTCGCGTCGTCTCCTGAAGATCATTTGGTCAGGCTTTCTAGGTACTTCCAGAACTTGGAATGCTGCTCGACGAGCTGCTGTTCGGACACGGGCAGGCGGTTGCGCAGGAGGAAATCCTCGAGGGAGTTCTTGTGGAGGATGTAGTTCACATGGAGCGTGTCGCCGGTCACTTCGAAGTAGAATCGATGATCTCCCGCGCGAAGACGATAAAACACCTTGCTGTGCCTGTTGAATCGCCCCAGCGGCTCGCGCGGGTGCTCGAGGTCTGCGGTCTTTAGACTGCTAATGGGTTCAACCACCACAAGCTGTGCCAACGTCTCGAGCTTGTTCAACTCCTGCATAGCTTGCTCTGAAAAGGTAACCTGATACATCGGTTGTTTTGGGTGTAGCCCCCTCCAGAATCCCCGCAACGCTATTCCTTGCAAAAAGATGGCAGTAGAGCCCGTAACCCTTTCTGACATCCGCGCGGCCCAACGGAGAATACGAGGAGGAGTCATCGTGAGCCGGTGCTCGGATTCCATACCCCTGAGCGAAATCACGGGGTCGCGGATTGCCTGCAAACTGGACAATTCCCAGCGAACCGGCTCGTTCAAGGAGAGGGGTGCGCGAAACGCGCTGCTCAAGCTGCCTCCTGCGAGCCGCAAAAGGGGGGTGGTTGCGGCCTCGGCGGGAAACCACGCCCTCGGCCTCGCGTACCATGGCAAGCTTCTGGGTATTCCCGTCACGGTCGTCATGCCGGAATTTGCCCCTTTGATAAAGATCACCACCTGCCAGCGCCTGGGGGCGCACGTGATACTGCACGGCCGGGACTTTGCAGAGGCGCGGGCCGAAGCCGACCGCGTCGCCGCCACGGGACTGACCTACATCCACGGGTTCGACGACCCGGACATCATCGCGGGGCAGGGGACCATGGGGCTCGAAATCCTCGAGCAGGTTCCCGACGTGGAGGCCATTGTGTGCCCGGTTGGAGGGGGAGGGCTTTTGGCTGGCATCTGCGTCGCCGTGAAGGCGCTCAGGCCCGACGTCAAAATCATCGCGGTTGAAAGCACGGCGACGGGCAACCTGAGCGCGGCTCTTCGTTCCCAAAGGCCCGTAAAGGTACCCAGGAGGGCGACGCTTGCCGACGGCCTTGCCACGCTCACGGTGGGCACCAATGCCTTCGGCCTCATTCGCCGGCGCGTAGACAGGGTGGTGAAGGTGGAGGAGAGGTGGATCTCGCTCGCGATCCTGCGCATGCTCGAACTTGAAAAGACCGTGGTCGAGGGTGCGGCGGCGGTGCCGCTAGCCGCGTTCATGTCCGGAAAAATTTCAGGGCTTAGGGGAAAGAGGGTGGTCTTGGTCGTCTGCGGGGGAAACATAGACCCGGTTATCCTGGGCCGGGTCATCGAGAAGGGTCTTGTGCAGGACGGCCGCCTGACGCGGTTCACCGCGACAATCAGCGACCGGCCGGGAGGGCTTGCCGAGCTCTGCCGGGTGATCGCCGCGTGCGGCGCCAGCATCAACCAGGTCTCCCACGACCGCGCGTTCAGCGGGCCCAACGTGAGCGAGACCCGCGTCGTCTGCACGGTCGAGACGCGCGACCGAAAGCACGTTGCCGCGCTCCACAGGGCGCTCAAGCAGGCCGGTTTTCAATCGTGACGCTACGGTCGTCCGTCCGTCTTCTCAGCTTAGCGATCGCGGCGGCGGCGCCCATGCTGGGCTCGCAGCCCACCGAGCTCGACATCCCCGTCTTTGACGGGGCCTATGGGACTGCGTTCTACAAGGAGACAGCCCGCGAGTTCGAGGCCCTGAGACCCGGCGTCAGGGTGCACGTCTACGGAGACCCAAGGATCCAGGACCAGCTCAGGGTGAGGATCATCGATGGAAACCTCCCCGATGCGGCCTGGGTTCCCTATGTGCTCTGGCCGACCCTGATACGCGAAGGCAAGGTGCTCGACCTGACAGATTACCTCGCGGGGCCCAACTGGGAAGGAGATGCCCGGTGGGGCGACACCTTCCAGCCGGGATCCTTGGATTCCTGGCGCATTGGCGGCGGGGTCTACGGGCTGCCTTTCGGTTACGCGTGCTGGAGCCTCTTTTACAACCGGGGCCTTTTCCGCGAGCACGGATGGGGCGAGCCGCGCACGTGGGACGACTTCTTCGCCTTGTGCGACAAGATCCGGGCAAGCGGCCTGTCCCCCCTGAGTCTGCCCGGCACACGCTGGCTTTACCCGGACGCGTTCTTCCGCGCGGCGTACCACAACCTTGCAGGGGAACGGGGTTGGTCGGCCCTCAACGCCATCGAGCCCGGCGCCTGGCTCGATCCGGCGGTGGAAAGGAGCGCGCAGCTCCTCGCGCGCGTCACCCGGGACGACGTCCAGCCGGGGTGGGAAGGGGAGACCGCACAGGGTGCGGAACGGCTTTTCCTCGAGGGCCGCGCGGCGATGACCGTTTCCGGATCGTGGTTCTTCAATGAGATGGCCGGGAGGATTCCGGCGGGCTTCGATGTCGGAACCCTCAATTTCCCCGTGTTCCCCGACGGCAAGGCCGATCCCACGGCGATCCAGACGGGCAGCGACTGCTTTTTCGTCCTGAAGACGGGAAAACAGGAACGCCAGAGGCTGACGATGGACTTCCTGAGGTTCTTGACCTCCCGGTCCCGGGCCGAGGCGTTCGTGCGCAAGGAGGATGCTCCCGTGGCGGTGCGCGGCGTCCCCGCGGCGGCGTACTCGGTGCGCATGAGGGAAACGGCCGCCCTCATCGACGGGGCCAAGACGTCGTACAACATGCCCCAGGAGATGATGCAGCCTCCCGCGCTCCGGCAGGCTCTGGTGGACGACACGCGGCGGCTGATGGCCGGCGAGCTTGTGCCGGCGGAGTATACGCGCAGGCTCGAGGATGCTGCGGCTGCCGACCGCGCGCGGGTGTCCGACCCCTTGCACGTGGAATACCGGCACCCCTTGGCGGGGGTGACGCTCGTCGCCGCCGTGGCCCTCTCCCTGGGTTGGTTCGCCAGAAGGCGCGCGACGGGCGTCCTTGGCGACACGGGGGCAAGGGTGCAGCACCCAGAGGACGGCTTTGGGCGCCTGAGGGCGCCGATGGCGGTCGGATTCGTCGGGCCCGCGCTCCTGTTGTATGCGGCCGTGATGCTGGTGCCCGCCGCCGTTGCATTTGCCTGGGCGTTTACTCGCTGGGACGGGATCGGACAGCGCTCATGGGTAGGTCTGTACAACTTCAAGTCACTCCTCTTCGACAGCGACGTCCTTTGGTCCGCGCTCGGCAATAACCTCTACCTGATGGTAGTGCCCGCCCTTTTTGTCGTACCAGCGTCGCTCTTGTTTGCACTGCTGATCCATCGCGGCGTCTGGGGGGCCGGCGCCTTCAGGGCCATCCTTCTCTTTCCCAACCTGCTGGGGGGCATCGCGGCGATCCTGATATGGCTCAACGCCTACCAGCCGCACGGCGGCCTGGTGAATGCGGCTTTGTCCGGCACGGGGAAGCTCCTGCACTGGGACTGGCTGCGGTCGTTTGCGGACTACCCGTGGCTCTCGGAGCAGCACCTCTACGCCGCCCTGATACCGATCTACATCTGGATAGGGTGCGGCTTCAACCTGGTCCTGTACCTTGCGGCGATGGAGGGGATTGACCCCCAGCTCTATGAGGCCGCCGAGATCGACGGGGCTCCCGCCTGGAAGCAGTTTCTGACCATCACCCTTCCGCTCATCCGCGAGGTTCTGGCAATTTCGGCGGTGTTTCTGGTGATCGCCGGCCTCAATGCATTCGAGATGGTGTGGCTCCTCACCTCCCAGGATCCTTCCGCCTCGGTCCACACGCTGGGAACCCTGTTGGTATCGACCATGTTCAAGAACCTCGACATCGGCAGGGCGGCGGCGCTCGCCGTGATCCTCTTTGCCCTCGTGCTCGCAGGGAGCGCGGCGGTGCTCCGCAGCCTGAGGGGTGAGCCGACCGAAGCATGAGCGAGCCCCCGCACAGGAGACCTTCAGGCTTCAGGCTTTCCAGCAAGGCGGCGTTCCTCGCGTTACTGGGATACTCCGCCTGGCTTATTTTTCCCATGGTATGGGTGGGCTACTCGTCGCTCAAGTCAGACGAGGCGATCTTTCGGCATGCGCTTGCGCTCCCGCCGGCGGGAGGACTGATGACGGCCAACTACGCGAGGGCCTGGAGCCAGGGGCATTTCGGCGATTATTTTCTGAACTCGGCCATTGTCACGGTGGCCTCCGTCCTTCTGATCGTGGCCCTCGGCTCCACGGCGGCCTACGCTCTTGCCCGTTTCACGCACCCGATGGGGAGGTTCGTCTCATTCCTTTTCTTGGCAGGACTGACGCTTCCAGCCCAGCTCGCCATCGTCCCCCTCTTCTTCGAGCTGCGCGCGGCCGGCCTGCTCAATTCGCGCCTGGGCCTCATCCTGGTCTATACCGCGAACGGCCTTCCCTTCGCGATCTTTGTGCTCTCCGGCTTCTTCCGGTCACTGCCGCGGTCCCTGCACGAGGCGGCGCTGGTCGACGGATGCGGCGAGTTCCAGGCGTTCTGGAAAGTGCTCCTTCCACTCGCGAGGCCCGGCCTGGTCACCGTGGCGATCTTTCAATTCATCGGGGTCTGGAAGGAATACTTTTACGCCTTCATGCTGGTCAGCGGGGACACGGCGGGTTCCGCCCGCACTCTGCCTCTCGGCTTGGCCAACCTGTCGATCACCGCTGAGTACCACACCGAATACGGCATGCTGTTCGCGGGGATTGTGATCGTCATGATTCCCCTCCTCTGCGTATACCTCGCGCTGCAGCGTCAGATCGTCCGCGGGATCGCCGCGGGCGCCCTGAAGGGATGAAGGCGACCTTGAAAACGGAACCATTGGTCAACAAGTTGCGACTTTGAACGAAACATGGACGGCCCAAAGGGGTCGCAAGATAATCCCCATCAAAATGAGCCTAATCCGGCGCTGCCCACCCCTGGTGCTTTCGGCTGCCCTTTTCATCACCTCGGTCCAAGCGGCCACGGTCCAGACCGGCAGGACGGAGTTCTCCCACAGCATCAAGGAGGTTTCAGCCGCAGCGACGACGGCGGTGGCCGCGCCCAGAGTTTCACGCATAGCGCTCAAGGACGAGGAGTCCTCCGCCTCAATGAATTTCGAGGTGGCCCTTCGGATGAGAAATTTCGACGAGCTGCAAGCCCGCATCGCGCGGGGCGAGCAGATTTCGCGCGCCGAGATGGCCTCGAGGTATTTTCCCCTGGCAGAGGACCAAGAAAGCGTCGTGCAGTGGCTCAAGTCCCAGGGGCTCGAGGTCACCCGCACCGACGACAACAACCTGGCCGTCTTCGTCCGGGGGCCTGTGAACTCCGTGGCGCAGGCGCTGCAGGTGGCGTTTGCCCGCGTCACGGCCGCGGACGGCAAGGAGTTCACCTCGGCCATCACGGCCCCGAGCCTGCCCACATCCGTTTCCGGCGCGGTCCTGGGATTCCATGGCCTCCAGCCGCACATCCGCCTGCGCCCACTCTCCATCCCGAGGACCCCGCAGCCCAGCCTGCAGATATCGAGCGGGTACACGCCCTCGCAGGTGGCCGCCGCGTACAACGCGGTCGGCCTTAGCGTGAACGGCACGGGCCAGACCATCGCAATTTACGCCCTCGGCCTCCCCGAATTCAGCGACCTGTCGGCATTCTGGACGAGCATCGGTGTAGCCCAGACCACGGCGAACGTCACGGTGATCACCGTGGGGGAAGGTGCGGCAAGCTCAACCGACACCACGACCCTTCAGGAGGCGACCCTGGACACCGAATGGTCGGGGGCCCTCGCTCCAGGGGCCAAAATACGGATCTACGGGGCCAACGAGAACGACCCTGGCGAGAACGACGAGATCCTGCAGCAGGTCTATGCCGACCTGGGGAGCAACCCATCGATCCACCAGCTGTGCATCTGCATCGGGGCCGACGAACTCGATGTTGAGAAGGATTACCTGATCATCGAGTCGCAGTACATGGCCAGCCTTGCCAGCGCCGGCGTGTCCGTGCTGTCGGCCTCGGGTGACAGCGGCGCCTACAGCGATTCCAACGAGCCCCACAGCCTCGACCTGAGCACGCCCACCTCGGATCCCGATGTCACGGGTGTCGGCGGCACGTCGCTCGTTCTTTCGGGAGGGGTGGTCTCGAGCGAGAACGCCTGGAGTTTATCAGGAGGCGGAGTGAGCATCGTGTTCAGCCGGCCCGCGTGGCAGGTGGGTACGGGTGTGTCGAGCGGCACGATGAGGCTGGTTCCCGACGTGGCCGCTACGGCCGACCCCAACTACGGAGCGGCCTACTATTTTCAGGGCAAGACTGCGGTTGTGGGCGGAACAAGCTTGGCGACCCCGATCTGGACGGCCTTCACCGCACTGCTGAACACCAACCACACCGTACCTCTCGGACTCCTGAACCCCAAGCTGTATCCCCTGAACCCCGCCAGCTCCTCTTCGGGCGCGTTCCGCGACATCACCGTCGGAAGCAACGGCTACTACAATGCGGGAATAGGCTACGATGAATGCACCGGTCTTGGAGTTCCCAACGTGACAGCCCTTCTTGCGCAGACGTTCTCTGCGACAACCCCCCTGGCCATACCCTCCCAGCTGGGAAACATCACCACCACGGTGGGACAACCCGCGACCTTCTTCGTGACCGCCGTCGGCGGGGTGCCCCTCTCCTACCAATGGCAGCGGATGGCCAATGGATCCTCCTCATGGACTACCCTTTCCGACAATGCCACGTACGTGGGATCGGCCACGCAGATGCTGGTCGTGAACGCAACGACGCAGGCGATGACCGGCGACACGTTCCAGTGCATTGCGTCGGATTCCGGCGGCACCGCGAGCAGCGTTCCTGAAACGCTGACGGTCAACACGCTGGGGGTGACCACCCTGGCGGGATGGCCTGGCTCCGCGGGAAGCGCCAACGGCACGGGCTGGGCGGCAAGGTTTGCCTCTCCGGGAAGCGTCAGGACGGACAGCGCGGGAAACCTCTACATTGCGGACTCCTTCAATAACACCGTGCGCAAGGTGACTCCCGCAGGAGTGGTCACAACCGTGGCCGGAACGGCCGGGGAGAAGGGGGCCGTGGACGGCCCCGAGGCGTCGGCCCTTTTCAACGGAACTGCGGGTGTCGCTCCGGACGCGTCCGGCAATCTTTACGTTGCCGACGACGGCAACGCCACGATCCGGGAGATCAGCGCATCAGGGACGGTGTCCACCTTGGCGGGAAGCGCAGGGGTCCAGGGGGTCGTCGACGGCACCGGCTCAGCCGCCCGGTTTTACGATCCTCAAAACCTGGCGTACGACCCCACATCCGGGAACGTCTACGTGGCGGATGGTCAGGGCAACGTCATCCGCAAGGTCACGCCCGCAGGGGTGGTCACGACATTTGCAGGAGGGGCGATCGTCGGAGGCCCCGGAACGGCGGGATCGGCCGACGGGACGGGTGGGGCGGCTGAGTTCAACGATCCGACCGGCATTGGGGTTGACGCTCAGGGCAACGTGTACGTCGCCGACACGGGAAACGACACGATTCGCAAGATCACACCCGGCGAGGTGGTCACCACGCTTGCAGGATACCCGCAGGTGAGCGGCAGCGCGGACGGCATCGGCAACGCGGCCAGGTTCAGCTCCCCTTCCGGAATAGCCGTGGACGGCAACGGCAATGTGTTTGTCGCGGACAACGGAAACTCCACGATTCGCGTCGTGAGCGCGTCCGGCCAGGTGACCACGGTGGCCGGTTCGGCGGGCGCGGTGGAAGACATCGACGGGCTGAATGCCAATGCGCGTTTCTGGAGCCCGGGAGATGTGGCTGTCGACAGCTCCGGCGCCGTCTACGTAGCGGACTCGGGCAACCAAACGATCCGCCGTGTCGTCCCCGGCTCGGCCGCGACACTCGCGATCACCGCCCAGCCCCTTTCGGTCTCCACGGTGACCGGCTCGTCGTTTTCGCTCTCCGTCGGTGCGATCGGGCCAGGGGAGCTGGCCTACCAGTGGTCCCTGAACGGTACGCCGATCTCCGGGGCCCTGGACGCCACGTACACGGTCGGGTCGGCAAGCTCGGCGGACGCGGGCAGCTACACGGTGACCGTCACGGGCGGCTCGACAAGCGTGTCCAGCTCCGCAGCGACGGTAACGGTTTCGACGTCGACAGGACCCGCGAGCCGGTTGACCAACATCTCCACGCGGGCCCAGGTGGGCACCGGCGGGAACATCGCGATCGCGGGCATCAACATCAACGCAAGCGGGTCCGAAACCAAGCAGGTGCTGATCCGGGGCATCGGACCGGGTTTGGCGCAGCCGCCGTTCAATCTGGAGGGGACGCTTTCCGCGCCGACCGTGGCGGTCTACGACACGAGCGGCAACGTGATCGTGTCGAACACGGGATGGGCCAATGTACCCGTGGCTGGCAACTCATCGGTGAACGCGGCGTTCGCGCAGGCAACCGCTGTGGAAATGAGCGCCGTGGGGGCTTTCAAACTCAATTCCGGAAGCGGCGACAGCGCATTGGTGGTAAGCCTGCCCGCAGGCGGCTACACGGTGGAGCTTTCCGGCGTGAATTCCACGACCGGCGTTGGACTGGTCGAGGTTTACGAGACCAGCACGTCGGATCCGGCGGTGATGACCGACATCTCGACGCGGGCGGAGGTCTCCTCGACCAGCTCGCTGCTCATCGCGGGCTTCTACATTTCCGGCACCAGCCCCGCGACGGTGCTCGTGCGGGGGGTGGGCCCCTCTCTCGCAGGGGTGCCGTTCAACCTGAGCGGCACGCTGGCTCAGCCCGTGGTGGGCGTCTACGACCAAAATTCGGTCCTGATCGCAAGCAACGCGGGTTGGGGCAACGCCCCGGTGGCGGGGACCTCGCCTGTCAACGCGACCTACCGCATGGCGACGAAATCCGACATGAGTGCGGCGGGAGCCTTTGCCCTTACGGCGGGATCACTGGACTCAGCCCTGGTGCTGACGCTACCGCCGGGTGCCTACACCGCCGAGATTTCAGGGGGAGGCAGCACGTCGGGGATCGCGCTGGCCGAGGTCTACCAGATCGTTCCCTGAGAGCGCGGTCCCGTTTCAGCCCGCCGATAGAGGTTTGCGGTCCTGAATCGCTCGGGCAGCCTCGCGGTATGACTGGATCGCCGGCTTTCCTCCTCAGCGTGAAACCAAGGGACCGCATTTCATGAGCGCCATCACCATCGACCATATCCTCGAGGCCCGCGAAAGGATCGGAAGCCGCATCCACCGGACACCGGTCCTGACAAGCCAGCGTCTCAATGAACTCTCCGGCGCCAGCCTGTTCTTCAAGTGCGAGAACTTCCAGAAGACGGGCGCCTTCAAGGCGAGGGGCGCGCTCAACGCGGTTCTTTCTCTCTCGCAGGCCGAGTCGGCACGCGGTGTCGCGACCCATTCCTCGGGCAACCACGCGGCAGCCCTGGCCTGGGCGGCGGCCTTCAGGGGAATACCGGCCTATGTCGTGATGCCCCGGACGGCGAACCCCTTCAAAAGGGCCGCCGTGGAGCGCTACGGGGGCAAGGTGATCCTCTGCGAGCCCACGCATGCCGCGAGGGAGGCCGAGGCGGAGAAGGTGGTCGCGCGCACCGGTGCGACCTTGATCCATCCGTTCGACGACCCAAGGGTGATCGCGGGGCAGGGAACGGCGGCGCTCGAGCTTTTTGAACAGGCGTCAGGCCTCGATGCCGTGGTGTGCCCGGTTGGGGGAGGGGGTCTCCTGGCCGGCACCGCCATCGCCGCAAAGGCCGTGAGGCCGTCCATCCGGGTTCTTGCCGGAGAGCCCGAGGGGGCGGATGACGCCAGCCGCTCGTTTTCTGCGGGCGTGCGCCAGGCCGTGGAGGCCCCGGCGAGCATCGCGGACGGGCTTCTCGCAACAGTGGGACGCCTCACCTTTCCCATCATTCTTGGCGAGGTCGAGGCCATCGCCACCGTTTCCGACGAGGAGATAAGGGCGGCCATGCGCCGTGTGATTGAGATACTCAAGGTTGTCGTGGAACCCTCGGCCGTGGTGGGCTATGCCGCGGTTGCCGGGGGAAAGCTGCGCCTGGAGGGAGCCCGCGTCGGGATCGTGTTCTCCGGGGGCAACATCGACCTCGCGAGCACACCCTGGGCGGGTTGAGGCCGGAATACATTTCAACATGGAATTCGACGTCGTCATCGCAGGGGGAGGGTTCGCCGGGGCGTACTGCGCACGGTCGCTCGCCAAGGCCCTGGGCCGGGCAGAGGGAGAGCGCCGCGTCGCCCTTGTCTCGGAGCGAAACGTCCTCGTCTTCCAGCCCATGCTAGCCGAGGTCGCCGGCTCGTCGCTTGCCGCCATCGACGTCGTAAACCCCCTGCGCCAGTTCTGCCGCGGGGTGAACGTTCTCCAGGGAACCATCCAGAAGATCGACTGGAGTTCAAAGACCCTGGTGCTCGATGGCGGACGCTTTACCCGCGACCACCGCGTCGGTTTCCGGCACCTCGTCCTCGCATTGGGAAGCGTTACCGACCTCGGCGCAGTGCCAGGCATGCGCGAGTACGGGTGGCCGATGAAGAACGTGGCGGATGCGCTGCGCCTGCGATCCGCGCTTATCAACCGCCTTGAGGAGGCGAACCTGGTCGAGGACGCGAAGACCCAGCGGAGACTTCTCACGTTTGTCGTGGTCGGCGGAGGCTACACGGGCGTGGAGACGGCGGGGCAGATGCTCGACTTCATCCGACAGGCGCACGGCTTTTACGCGAACCTGAGGGATGTCGAGCCCAAGGTGGTGCTCGTCCACAGCCGGGAGGAGCTGTTGGGTGAAATCGGGGCGGATCTGGGCTCCTACGCGCGCACGGTCCTTGGGAAAAGAGGGGTCGATGTGCGGCTTGGGGTGCGAGTCTCGGCCGTCACCTCCTCGCGAGTGCTGCTGGCGGACGGTGCTTCCATCGACGCCAACACGATCGTCTCCACAATAGGAAGCGGCCCGAACCCGGTGGTGATGGACCTTTGCAAACAGATCGGGGTCGAGGCGGCCAAGGGCCGCGTCCCAACGGACGCCTTCATGCACGTCGCCGGAATGGACACGCTATGGGCCGCCGGGGATGGCGCGTCCGTCCCCTGGAACGACAGGGGTACGGCCAAGGTCTCGCCTCCCACGGCGCAGTTCGCACTGAGGCAGGGAGCCGCCCTGGGCCGCAACATCGCGGCCGTTCTCAAGAGACGTCCGCTGCGGCCTTTTGCGTACCGCTACATGGGTCAGCTCGCCTCCATAGGAGAACGGGCGGCCGTGGCCGAGGTGTTTGGGTTCCATTTCAAGGGCTTCTTCGCATGGTGGATGTGGAGGACGATATACTTGGCCAAGCTGCCCGGCCTGATCCGGAAGTTGAGGGTGATGACCGACTGGACTTTCGACCTCGTATTCCCGCGGGACATAAGCCAGCTGCTTCCTCCCCCTGACGAGATCGTGCGCGCCGTCCACCTGGAGAAAGGGGATCCTCTATTCGAAATGGGTTCGCCCTGCCGCTCCTTCTTCTTCGTGCGCCACGGCTCGCTGGCGGTTTCGACGCCGGGACTGCCGGCGAGGATCGTGCCTATGGGCAGCGTCATCGACCAGAGTGAGCTCGACTCCTCAAACCTTTGGGAGGCGACGGCGGTCGCGGCCGAGGCGTGCGACCTTCTTGTCTTCCAGGGGAGGCTGCTCGAATACCTCCAGAGAGATCTTCGGATCTCCAAGAGAGAATAGAGGGCCTCCCGGCGCCCTCAGCCGAGAGCTTCGGCCACGAGCGCGCGGACACCGGGAGGAAGCTCAAGCGCCCGCGCCAGCTCCTGGGCCCTCGGGCTCATCTTTCTCCACGTCTTCCTGAGGATATCCACAAACTTCTCACGGGGATAACCCGCGTGCTGGGCGGCGAAGGACTCGATCTCGTTCTCCAGAAAGACGAGGACGGCCGCATCCTCCAGGGCCTGGCTTCCCTCGTTCGTCTTCAGCCCCGTCTTCGAGATCCATGTGGCCGCCTCTCCGGCATCCGCCGCGCAAACTCCCGACGCGAGCAGGACCTGCCGTGCGCGCTCAGACTGCTTCACGTAAAGCGAGCGGCGCCACGCCAGGTAGCCCGGCTTGCCTGCAGGAAAGGAAGCCCTAGGCACGAGCCACCGCTCAAGATGCTGGCAGCGGGCCGCGAGCCTCAGTACGGGCCGCGGATCCGGCACGACGCGCAGAAGCCAAGCCTCGATCCGGTCTGCATAGACTAGCTCAGCCGGCATGCCGTCCGGGGTCCTTGAGGGGTCTGCGGCATGGGCCTCGTCGATCAGGCGGCGGGCGCGGTCCAGGGCATCCATGCTAGGCGGGCCCGCCTTCCGAAAGCACCGACCGCGCAGCCTCGGCGTCCTCATCCTCGACCTGGAGCCGAACCGGGCCAATCGAGCCGCGGAAAGGCACCGTGAGCTCATCGGGCACGAATGCGGAGATTCCGCTGTCGGCAAGGAGCGAGCGCAGGACCATCGCCTCGTCCACGCTAGAGCATTCGGCGATGGTGGTCATGGGATCCGGATTGCGCGGATATCAGTAAACCTTTTCCTCCAGCAGAGCAAACAGCTCCGTCTCGTTGATGCGTCGCTGTTGCATCGAGTCCCGCTCCCTCAGCGTGAACGTGCCGTCCTTCTCGATGGTCTCGAAGTCGATCGTCACGCACCACGGCGTCCCGATCTCGTCCTGGCGGCGGTACCGGCGGCCGATCGCGCCGGATTCGTCGTAGAACACCGCGTATCGGCGCTGGAGCTTCTTGTGGAGCTCCTCGGCCCGGGCCACGAGCGCGGGCTTGTTCTTTAGGAGGGGGAGCACGGCGACCTTCACGGGGGCGATCCTTGGGCTCAGCCTGAGGACGGTGCGCTTCTCGACGTTGCCCTTGTCGTCCCGCACATCCTCTTCCGCGTATCCGGAGCAGAGCACGGCCAGGAAGATGCGGTCGACGCCGACTGCCGGCTCGATCACGTGAGGCACGAATTTCTTCTTGGTGGCCTCGTCGAAGATCGTCTGCGGAACGCCGCTATGCTTCTCGTGCTGCTTCAGGTCGTAATCCCCGCGGGCTGCGATGCCCCAGAGCTCCTGCACGCCGAAGGGGTACCTGAACATGATGTCGGTCGTTCCCCGCGAGTAAAAGGCCAGCTTCTCCTTCGGGTGGTTGTATTCCGAGAGGTGGGTCTCGGGTAGCCCGATTGAGATGAGCCAGTCCCGGCACCAGTTGATCCACTCGCGGTGGCACTTCGCCCAGTCGGCGTCCTCATGGATGAAGTACTCCATCTCCATCTGCTCGAACTCACGTGAGCGGAAGATGAAGTTGCGCGGTGTGATCTCGTTGCGGAAGGACTTCCCGATCTGCGCGATGCCGAACGGGAGCTTCACCCGGCCCGTATCGACTACGGACTTGAAGTCGGCGAACATCCCCTGCGCGGTCTCAGGGCGGAGGTAGGCGACCGACGAGGCGTCGGTCATCGCCCCGACGTTGGTCTGGAACATCATGTTGAACGAGCGCGGGGCGGTGAGGCTGCCGGGCTCGCCTGTGGCGGGCGAGGGGATGAGGGCGATCTCCTCTGGTCTTGCCTCGGTCATGTCGCGGACCAGCAGGGGCTCGAGCTTGCCTTGGATGGCCTTCTTTCGCTTGAAGGATTCGGCCGCTTCCCTGAGTTCGTCGGCCGTGCGTTCGCTCTCAAGGGCACTCACGTAGCCCACCGTCGCCCCGTCGACCACGACGGGCGCGAAGAAGAGCTGGTCGGCCCTGAAGCGTTGCTTGCTCACTTTGCAGTCCACCAGGGGGTCTGTGAACCCCGCCACATGGCCTGAGGCCTCCCAGACCTTGGGGTGCATGATGATCGACGTCTCGATTCCAACGACGTCGTCCCGGCGGCGCACCATGTCGTCCCACCAGCAGTCGCGGATGTTCTTCTTCAGCTCGGCGCCAAGGGGGCCGTAGTCGAAGAATCCGTTGATTCCCCCATAGATCTCCGACGACTGAAAGATGAACCCGCGGCGCTTGCACAGCGCAACGAGTGTTTCCATCGAGACTTCCTTTGGGGCGGGTTCGGCCATAGCCGTCCAGACATACCCGTCCCGCGGGGCCGGGGTCAATTCCCGGCTTGGTCCAGTCCGCGGCGCCTGAGCAGGGGGCCGACGTCCGGATCCCCTCCCGTGAACTCCTTGAACAGGTCCATCGCCTCAACACTGCCTCCATGCGACAGCACCGTCTGCCTAAAATGGTCGCCGCTGGCGCGCACGAGGCCGCCATGCTTGGAAAACCATTCGATGCTGTCCGCAACCAGCACATCAGCCCAGAGATAGGAATAATAATTGGCCGCGTATTCGCCGGAGAAAGAGTGGGAGAAATAGGTGCTCCGGTACCGTGGCGGCACAGGTGCAAAATCGACGCCGTAGCGATGCAGGGTCGCCCTCTCGAACCCGGCGACGTCGCTGGGGACTTGATCGGGCTTGAACTCGTGCCATGCTTGGTCGAGCAGGGTGGCCTCCAGGTACTCAGTCGTCGCATAGCCCTGGTTGAACTTCATGGTGGCGAGCATCTTGTCCATGAGGGCCGCCGGCATCGGCTCCCCGGTCTTGTAGTGCTTGGCGTAGTTTTTGACGACTTCGGGCCAGGAGGCCCACATCTCATTCACCTGCGAGGGGTATTCCACAAAGTCGGTGGGAACACTCGTGCCGGCAAAGAGGGGGTACGTCACGTTCGAGAAGATCCCGTGGAGGCCGTGGCCGAACTCATGGAACAGCGTGGTGACCTCGTCGAAGGTGAGGAGCGTCGGTTCGCCGGCCGCGGGCTTGGGGATGTTGTGGTGGTTGCCGACCACCGCCTTGTGGCCGAAGAGGCTCGACTGGGAGACGTACTCGTTCATCCAGGCGCCGCCGTTCTTGGAAGGCCGCGCGTAGAAGTCCTCCAGCAGCAGGGCCAGCGGCTTGCCGTCGGCGTCGAACACCTCGAACACCCTCACATCCGGATGGTAGACCGGCAGGTCATGCCGCTCCTTAAACGTGATGCCGTAGAGACGGTGGGCCGCGAAGAACACTCCGTCAAAGAGGACGTGGTTCAGCTCGAAGTAGGGCTTCAGCTGCGACTCGTCGAAGGAGTATTTCGCCTTGCGGACCTTCTCGGAGTAGAAATCCCAGTCCCATGCCGCCAGCTGGAAGCCTCCGTGCTCCTGGTCAACGATCGCCTGCATGTCGGCCGCCTCCCGGCGGGCCTTGGCGACGGAGGGGGGGGAGAGCTGGGCGAGGAAGCCGTCGACAGCCGACACCGTCCGTGCCGTCTGGGGCTCCACGGTGTAGGCTGCAAAGGAGTCGTATCCCAGCAGGGCGGCCTGCTCGGCGCGAAGCTTGGCGAGTCGGGCCACGACCGCGCGGTTGTCGTACGGGCCGCCGTGGCTCCCTCGGGCGAGGGAGGCCTCCATGATCCGCTCCCTCAGCGCCCGGCTCTGAAGCGAGGCGAGGGGCTGCTGACCGGTCGTGTTCTGCAGCGGTATCGAGTACCCGTCCCCCTTGCGGTATGCCGCGATCTCAGCGGGCTCGAGGCCCGCAAGCTCCGACGGGTCGCCGACCGTGACGGAATCGGCGTTCTTCTCCTTGAGCACATTCTGGGAAAAGGTTGTCTGGAGACTGGCCACCTCGGAGTTGAGCGCCTTCATGCGCTCCCTGCCCGCCTCGGAGAGTTGTGCGCCTGCGCGGACAAAGTCCCGGTGATAGTGCTCGAGAAGACGCAGGGACTCCGGGTCGAGGCCCAGGCTCGCGCGTTGCCTGAAGAGCGCGTCCACCCGGGCAAACAGCGCCGGGTTCAGGTAGATCGCGTCGGCCTGATCCGAGCGCTTGGGGGCCATGTCATTGTCGATCTCCTGGATCTTTGGGTCCGTGTCCGCCCCCTTGAGGTTGTCAAACACCGCCGAGACGCGCGAAAGAATGCGGCCGGAGCGCTCCATGGCCACGATCGTGTTCTCGAACGTCGGATTCTCCGGGTTCGAGGCGATGGCCTGGATCTCCCTGAGCTGCTCCGCCATGCCGCGCTCGAACGCGGGGACGTAGTCCGCATCCGTGATCCGGTCGAATGGGGGCATGTTGAAGGCCAGCGTGCTCTCCGAGAAAAAGGGGTTTTCGCTCATGTTGGATTCGGCTGCGGACATAGGGCCGTGACCGAGAGTTGTCAGTGCAAGGACCAGTACTCCGAGTGGAGCCGCCGTGCGGTGATTCATGTCCAATATGCAATATTAGTTCAGCAGCGTGGCAAGACCGTCCCGGACCGTGAAAGGGACCACATTGTAGTGGTCCTTTCCCTGGAAGAGCTCGGAGTGAACCTGCAATCCCCGGAATGGGCGCCGCTCCAGCAGCCCTTCCATCAGCACAAGGTCGCCTGTCATCGAGGGGGAGTCATCCGCTCCGCAGCCGAGGTAGAGCCTGCCCTCAAGGCTGTCCTGCGCATCACGAAGGCTGGCAATCCTGCCTAGAATGCTCCGGTTGTCCCACCAGATGGAGGGGGCGCTCGCGAGGGCCCCGCCAAAGAACGGGCGCGGCTGGAACAGGGCATGGAGCACAAGGAGGGATCCCAGCGAATGGCCGGCGATCACGCTGCGGCCTGCGCTTATGGGGTGGCGTCCCGCAAGCTCGGGCCAAAGCGTGTCCGTGAGGTAGGCCAAGAACCGGTCGGCCCCGCCGCTCGACGGCTCCTCGGCCGACGCAGTGTGGGTGTAGTCCCGTCCCCTGAAGTTGCCAGGCTTCCCGAAGCTGGCGCCGTAGCCGACCCCGAACAGGGCGGTCGGCCCGATCCGGCCCTCCGCCTGGAGTGAGCGCGCGACCGCGGCGGCCGTGTCGAAGAAGAAGTCCCCGTCCATCAGCAGGACACTATTCCAGGGCCCCGCCGCGTCGCGGGGCGTGTCGGCATAGATCACGTAGTTGCTGCCGGTCTGCGCCGAATGGGAGACAAATGCCGGACTCGCCTGGGTCATCTGGGGCTTCATGGGCAAGTCAGGCACTCTCGGCTGCCTCGGCCTCCATCCGGCGCGCCCGCTGGCTGGCCCCCTCGATGTCCGGCAGGAACCAGGTGAGGAGGCCGATCAGGGGAAGGAACCCGCAGACGCTGAAGAGGAACCCGATGCTCGTCAGGTCGGCAATCTTGCCCAGGGCCGCGGATGCGATGCCGCCCATGCCGAACGCCAGCCCGAAGAAGAGCCCCGAGACCATGCCGACCTTGCCCGGTATCAGCTCCTGGGCGTAGACGAGGATTGCCGGAAAGGCCGAGGCGAGGATCACCCCGATGATGATGGTCAGGCCGACGGTCGCCGCCAGACCCACGTGGGGAAGCAGTAGCGAGAACGGGGCGACGCCGAGGATGGAGACCCAGATGACGTACTTGCGCCCAAAGCGGTCGCCCAGAGGGCCCCCGAGGATCGTGCCGGCAGCGACCGCCACAAGGAAGACAAAGAGGAGGAGCTGGGCTCCCTGGATGGTGAGGCCGAAGCGCTGGATGAGGTAAAAGGTGTAATAGTTCGTCAGGCTCACGAGATAGAAGTACTTCGAGAAGATGAGGCTCACCAGGATCGCGACTGAGAAAGCGACCCGGGAGCGCGAGACGAGGAGGGGGGCGTGGGAGGCGGCGCGCCCGCGGAAGCCGGCCAGATGGTGGCTGTACCAGCTCCCGACCCGCGAAAGAAGCACGATTCCCCCGATCGCCAGGGCGCTGAACCAGATGATCGAGGACTGGCCATTCGGGACGATGACGAGCGCGGCCAGAAGCGGGCCGAAGGACGTGCCAAGGTTGCCGCCCACCTGGAAGACGGACTGCGCGAACCCGTGCCTGTGGCCCGCCGCCATATGGGCGACGCGCGAGGCTTCCGGGTGGAATATGGCCGAGCCCATCCCGATGATCACGGACGACACCAGAATCATGGGGTAGCTGCGCGCCAGGGAGAGCGAGACCAGGCCCAGAAGCGTGAACGCCATCCCCGATGCGAGGGAATAGGGCTTGGGCCTGCTGTCGGTGTAGGTGCCGATCACGGGCTGCAGGATCGAGGCCGTCAGCTGATAGCTCAGGGTGATCAGCCCAATCTGGGTGAACGTCAGCCCATAGGGCCCCTTCAGCATCGGGTAGATCGCCGGCAGGATCGCCTGCAGCGTGTCGTTGATCATGTGGGACGCGCTCAGCGCCACCAGGATGCCGACCGTGGTTCCCTGCACGGCAGGGCTCTTGGGAGATTCTCGTTGCACCAAAGTTAGCTATCCCGGATCGGCCGTTCTGCAACCTAGACTATCAGGCCTATTGTTCCTCACCTCACGGTCCATCCCTCACCGAGCAGGGGTAGGGCGCAGCTCGGGCCGCCGTCGTTGGCCGTCCCCGGAACAGAAGCCTCGAGACGGCCACCCTTCTGGGCCCGACGCATCTGGGTCGGCGTGATGGATGTCAGGTCCACCTTGAGCCGGCGCACCCAGCCGGGGGCGGGGGGGGCGGGCTTGCCGGGTCGCCAGCCGGTGGGCCTCCAGCTGAGGTAGAGGAACCTCTGGTCCGCATATCCGTGCACGAAGGGGCCATGGAGTTGGGGCAAACCCGTCCGGCGGTTCGGCCGCACCTGGCAAGTGCACTCAAAGAGGACGTCCCCGTTGGACCGCTGTTTACCCTCAGTCAAAAGCCATTCTTTGGCGGTCTCATTGCTCTGAAGGCCGAAAACCGCTCCGAATTCCCTGGGATCCAGGGACTTCCTGCAGAGGAGGCGCAAACGGACGGCGGCGCTCCGGCCGAGCCTTCGTTGCACCGAGCGCTTAGGCATGGCGTGCTGCTTTGGGAAGACGCGGCGCCCCGCGCACCAGCCAGCATGCGACCGCCAGCGGCCATGCCGCCATGAGGACGGACGCCAGCATTTCCTCCCATTCACCCCGCGGCGCCGACCTGCAGAACTGCGAACCCGCGATCGGCAGGGCTTCCAGACCCCTGTAAAGGACCGTCAACCCGAGGATTCGGACCCCGAGGCCAAAAAGGAGCTTTGCAATCATGGGAGGCCCCGATTTGGGAGACACCCCAGGTCGCGAGGCAACGGCAAATTGTCCCCTTTTTCCCTCAACGGAGCGTTCCTTCGGAGGATGCCTAGGACCTCTGCAGCACGGCAGGCCGCGTCAGCCCGCATCTGCGCGCGAAGCGGGCTGACTCCGCCCGGGAGGTGAGCCCGAGCTTGCGCATGATGTTGAACCGGTGCTTCTCGACCGTCTCCGGCGACAGGGTGAGGCGGGTAGCGATCTCCGCATCCGAAAGGGGCTCGCCGACGAGGCTCAGGATTGTCTGCTCACGGTCCGTCAGGATCTTGTCGAAGGCGTGCGGGTCGCGACTATGGGCCCGCCTCGCTTCCATGAACGTCTTGGGAAAATACGTCGAGCCTGCCTCGATCGAGGAAATCGCGAGGTTCAGCTCCGCCACGCTGTTCGTGGACTTGTCGATGAAGCCCTGCACCTCGGCCCGCTCCACGCGGCAGAGGGTGTATTCGTCAAAGTACGCGGAAACGACGAGCGTGCGTATCAGCGCGCGCTTGCGCCGAATCGTTTGAAGCACGTCCAGGCCGTCCATGTCGGGCAGGTGGATGTCCAGGATGAGCAGGTCCGGAAGCACCTGGGGAACGACGGCGAGGGCTTCGCGGCCGGTTCCGGCCTCCCCCACGACCTCATGGCCGAGCACCGACACGCACGCCTTGCGGAGAATGTCCCGGAAGAGGCGCTCGTCCTCCACAATGGCGATCTTCATCGGGTCGGTGTTAGTGCTTTCTCGCGCGCCTTGGAAAGGGTGCGTGCTACCGGAATGCCGGTATTCCTCTCTCAGTAGGCATAGAACATCTGCTGGAGCAAGAAAGGGTCCCTGGTCCTCGTCAGCCCCAGCATCAGAAGGATTCTGGCCTTCTGGGGATTGAGCTCGTCGGCGGCGATGAAGCCGTGCCAGTCGTCATCGACCTCCACGTTGCGCTCGACGATTCCGCCGCCCGTGCGGGAGCTGCGGACAACGGCCACGCCGGCCCGCGCCGCCTCCGTCGCCGCCTTCAGGGCAGGCGTGGCGATGTTTCCGTTGCCGACACCCGCGATCACGAGTCCGCGGGCGCCGGCCCGCACGGCCGCCCTGATCAGGTCCGGGCCCATCCCCGCGTGAGCGTACACGATGTCCACTCGAGGCAGCCGCCCGCGCCGCGGCAGCGCGAAGCCCGTCGTCCCCGCCTTGCCGCGCCGTGCGGCGCCGTAGAAATGGATCCGCGCCGAGCTCACGAGGCCCGCGAGGCCCCGATGGCTGCTCTTGAACGTGCCAATTAGGGTCGTGTTGGTCTTCGTCACCTCGCGGGCGTGATGGATCTCGTCGTTGGCGACGACCAGCACGCCCCGCCCGCCCGCCTCGGGATGGGCCGCGGTAGCCACCGCATTGTAGAGGTTCATCGGTCCGTCGGCGCTCATGGCGGTCGCGGGTCTCATCGCGCCGACCAGGACCACGGGCTTCGATCCATGCAGGACCAGATCCAGAAAATAGGCCGTTTCCTCCATTGTGTCGGTGCCGTGGGTCACCACGACGCCGGACACCCCGGGATCGTCGATCGAGGCCTGGATGCGGCGGGCAAGCCTGGTCCAGACGGCCTCCCCCATGTCCTGGCTGCCGATGTTGGCCACATGGGCCGTCTCCAGGCGGGCGAGGGACTCTATCCCCGGAGCGGCGGCTATCAGCGACTCGATCGAAAAGATGCCGGGCTTGTACCCGCGGCGCGATCCCGGCGCCTGGGCCCCGGCAATGGTGCCACCTGTGGCGAGCACGGCGACTTTTGGCCTGGGGGGCTCGGTGTTTCGCGGTCGGGAGCGGGCCATGGGCAGGTACAATGGACTCCTGGGCGCTCCCTGTCTAGTCGCGGCCGGCTTGACGCTGGGAGGCGTTTGGGGCGTGTTGCAGGAAGATGGCCCCTACGCTCCTCGTCCTCGCCGCCGGAATGGGCTCCCGCTACGGCGGCCTCAAGCAGATCGACCCGGTCGGGCCCTCCGGAGAGACGGTGCTCGACTACGCCGTCTACGACGCGATCCGCGCGGGATTCGGGCGGGTCGTCTTTGTGATCCGCAGGGACTTCGAGGGGCCGTTCCGCTCCGCGGTGATCCCGAAGTATTCCGGCAGGATCGAGGCGGATGTGGTGTTCCAGTCGGCCGACGACCTCCCCTCGGGTTGCGCCGGCCCGGCGTCCCGCGAGAAACCCTGGGGAACGGGACACGCGGTGTGGAGCGCCCGCGCGGCGGTCTCGGGCCCCTTCGCGGTCATCAACGCGGACGATTTCTATGGAGCCTCCTCCTACGCGCATCTCGCCGCGTTTCTCGGGGGGGCCCGCGGCACCCGCTACGCAATCGTCGGTTTTCGCCTTGCACGCACGCTCTCGGAAAGCGGGACGGTGTCGCGCGGTGTCTGCCGCGCCGAGCACGGCCGTCTGATCTCGATCACGGAGGAGACTGCAATCTCGCCGGCCGATGTCGGGGCGGGCCGCCGTCTCTCCGGCTCGGAGATTGTGTCCATGAATTTCTGGGGGTTCACGCCCTCGATCTTTGAGGGGCTCGAGCGCGGGCTACGCTCCTTCCTGGCCGCCAGGGGCTCGGAGCCGCAGGCCGAGTTCTACCTTCCCGTTGCGGTCTCCGACCTGATCGCATCGGGCGGGGCCGTCGTCGACGTCCTCCCGAGCGACGAGCCCTGGTTCGGCATCACCTACAGGCAGGACCACACCCGGGTGGTCGCCGCCATCGCCGGCCTCGTGGGCCGCGAGGCCTACCCGGCGCAGCTATTCGGCTGAGCGCGCGAGCAGCAGCCGGACGCCCTCGATCGGCGGTTCGGTCACCTTGGAGAGGGGAAAGGGGGCCCTGCTCGTCAGGGCCTTGAACGAAAAGGGATGATTCAGGATGTGGCCGCTGACCCCCGCCCGGAAACCTGCGGGACGCGCGCCCGGGAAGAGTTGGTTCGATACCGACACGGCGAGCCTGAGGATCTCGGCCACCGAGGCGATGACCGCTGCGCCGGCCTCCGGATCCCCCTCCTCGGCGAGAAGCAGAATATCGGGGGCAAGCGAGGCGACGCCGGTGTTGGTCGCCGGATCCCCGTAAAAATACCCGGCGACCGCAGCGGCGGTCGTGTGTCCCGTCCGGGCGCAGACAAGGGGACCCAGTCCGGAGGGCGGCGCCCAACCCTGCAGCTCGAGCAACGCGCGGGCGATGGCCCGCCGCCCGAGGTCGTAGCCGCTGCCCTCATCGCCGAACCTCCAGCCGATGCCGCCCGCATAGTGGGTCCGCCCGTCGGCCGTGCGGGCCGCGACGAAGGAGCCCGTGCCCGCGTGGAGCACGATTCCCGGCGAGCCGCGCGTCGCCAGCTCAAGCACGGGAATGGAGTCGTCCGCAGTCTCAATCCTTCCGTAACCGGCGAGCCCCTCCCCGAATTCCCTCCAGAAGGAGCGGCTTCCCGCCATGCAGAGCAGCGTGTTGGAGAGGGGGGCAGAGCCATGGTCCGCCCGCACGGCCTGGAGGGCCTCCGCGGCGATCTCCCTCGCGCGCGCCGCTCCCACGAGGCTCGGGCTGCAGCCCGGACCCGTGTGGCGGGCGGCCACCTCGCCGCGGGGATCTATGAGGATGCACTCGGTCTTCGTCCCTCCTCCATCGACGCCGATCTTCCAGGCCATGGTGTGCGAGACTCAGGCTAGCTGCCGGCTCAGCCGCGCCTTGTAGCGTGCGCCGAGCTCCCGGTTGTGCTCAATGGCTCCCGGCAGGTTCTGGCTGCGCAGGACGGGCAGCGGGTGACCGTTGGACTTGAGCCACTCCATGACTGCGAGCATGAGCCAGTTGAGGACCGAGCAGCCGATCAGGGTCGACGTGGGGCCCGCGCTGACCCCGTCGGCCACCTCGACGATCGCGTCGCCGGGGACACCCCCGTTGTCCAGGACGTAGTCGGCCACCTCAAAGAGCCTCTTGCCCGAGGGGTGGTGGGAAGGGGTCACCCGCGACATGGACAGGCAGGTCAGAGCGGCGACGGTGAGTCCCTTGGCCTTTGCATAGAGGGCGACGTCGACAGGGGATGCGTTCTTTCCCGAGTTCGAGATGACGATGACGGTCTCGCCGGCATTGAGCTGGTACTGACGGTCGTAGCGGGCGACCAGGCGCTCGCCGTACCCGGGCAGGTTCTCGATGAAGCCTCCGGTCGGGTCGATGATGCCGGTCACGCAGACGAGGCCGCCAGCCCTGCCTATGATCTCCCTTGAGATGAGCTCGCTGTGCCCGCTTCCGAACGTGTGGACGACCCCGCCCGAGGCGATGGACTGGCCGATGACGGGCGCGAGTGCGGCGATGGTGTGGGCGTTGCTCGCCCAGGCCTTGGCAAGGAGTGTCCCGGCCCGTTCATAGTAGGTTTCGTTTAGGGATGGCATGGATGGGTTCGTTCAGGGTTCTCCGGCCTTCGCCTCCCACCGGCCGTAGATTCCGCAGGGCAGCACGTTTCCGTCTCGGTGCACCGGCAGGCCCACCTCGCCGGCGGTGATCGAGCCCGGAACGTCCCTCAACAGGTGGCTGAGCAGGTTGGCGACGACTGTCGGCGACAGGCGCGCCGTGTAGGCGTTGACCAGGAAAAAGAGTGGGGTGTCGGTGAGCAGGGCGCGGCATTCCGTGAGCAGCTCCCAAAGGTGGTCCTCAAGCCGCCACATCTCGCCTGTGCTGCCGTGGCCATAGGTTGGGGGATCCATGATGACCGCGTCGTAGCGGCGGCCGCGCTTCACCTCCCTGCGCACGAAGCGCAGGCAGTCGTCGGCGATGTAGCGTATGGGAGCCTCCCCCAGTCCGGACAGCGCCGCATTCTCCCGGCACCACTTCACCATGCCCTCGGAGGCATCCACATGGCAGACCGACGCTCCAGCGGCGGCGGCGGCGCAGGTCGCCGCCCCGGTGTACCCGAAAAGGTTGAGGACGGCGACCGGCCGGCCGGCCGACCGCACCTTCTTGTCGACCCAGTCCCAGTTGACGGCCTGCTCGGGAAAGAGGCCCGTGTGCTTGAAGGAGGTGGGCCGGATCTTGAACGTGAGCCCCAGGGCGTCATAGCGGATCTCCCAGTGCTCGGGCAGGGGCCTTCGGAATTCCCACCGGCCGCCCCCAGTTTCGCTGCGATGATAGAATCCGTCCCAGTGCTCCCACCGCGCCCCGGGTTCCGCGCCAAGCCGGGGCCAGAGGATCTGCGGGTCGGGCCGCACGAGTGTGTAGGGGCCCCACCGCTCCTGCTTCATACCGTCCCCGCAGTCGACCAGCTGGTAGTCGCGCCATCGGTTGGCGACGATAAGTGGCGGTCGTTGAACGGGGTCGGTCATCCTTAGGTTATCTTCGAGGCAATCCCTGGGGCTCGTTCGTGTAAAGACGCGAGCACGGCGCCTGGGTCCGGGAGCCAAAGAAAAAATGAACTCGAAGTTTGACTGAGTGTCTTGCAGAAACTGTCTTTGCTTCCCGTTTGCAAAAATAGAAACCCTGAACCTGAGCCCACATGCCGAAGTTTTTCTCATCTCTGGCGCGCAACCTTCTGATTGTGGCTGCTTTCGCCACGATCCGCGCGTCGGCTGACGTCGTCGTCACCACCAACGGCGCGCGCCTTGTGGGCAAGATCACGTCGGTCTCAGACGGCGTCGTGACGATTTCGACAGACTATGCGGGAGAGATCAAGGTGAAGCAGGCCCTCGTGGCCTCCGTCGAGACGGACCGGCCGGTAGCGATGCGCCTTGCCAACGGTGACAGGTTGACGGGCTCGGTCGCGCCGACCACAGACGGCAAGCTCAAGATCACGAGTGGAACGGGAGACTCCTACGCCCAGATGCCTCAGGTCAAGGCCATCTGGGCTGCCGGTCAGGAAGACCCGGCCGTAGACGCGTTGAGGCGCAAGTGGCACTTCGAGGCGGCGGTTGACATCAACGGGGAGAACGGCACCCACGAGCAGCTGGGGACCGACCTTTCCTTCAAGTCTGTCCTCAAGGGCCCCGATGACGCGCTCATGTTATATTCGGCGTATGACCGGCAGGTCACGAACGGCGAAAAGGCGGCCGATCAGTTCAAGGCCGGCGTCGACTATTCCGACAACATGTCGGAGCAAACCTTTTGGTTCGTTCGCGATGAGACGGGCTTTGACCGCGTCAACCAGATCACCTTCAGCGACATCGCCGCCGCCGGCTTCGGCTACAACTTCGTGAAAACACCGGACCAGACGCTGACGGGTCGCGTGGGTCTCTCCTATCGCGATTACCAGTACACCCCCGGAGCGGACACCCCATCGATCGACGCGCTGGGCGCCGACTTTGAAATCCACTACTGGAAGAAGTTCGGCAACGCGGAGGTCCACGACAATATCACCTATCTTCCCGACTTCCAGGACACGAAGAGCTACATTATCACCCATGAGCTGGGCTACATGATCCCGCTGGCGCTGTCGCACTGGAAGCTCACGATCGGCGTGTCGAACAACTACAACAGCGAGGCCGTCTTGGGCATCGCCAAGCTCGACACGCTTTACTTCACCCGGCTGGGCCTGACCTGGGGCCAGAAATAGGCCTGCTCAGGTCCCGTACAGGCGGTCGCCAAAGTCGCCGAGGCCGGGAAGGATGTATTTGTGCGCGTTGAGCGCACGGTCGAGCACCGCCACGTGGATGGAGCAGTCCGGATGGCGTTTTGAGACCTCTGCGACGCCCTCGGGCGCGGCGATGACGCACACCAGCCTCGGGGATGTCCCCCCGCTGCGCTTGACGACATCGATTGCCTGGGTGGCCGAGCCTCCCGTGGCGAGCATCGGGTCGACGACAAACACCCGTCTGCCCGCCAGCGGCGGCAGCTTGCTGTAGTAGCTCCTGGCCACGGCCGTCTTATGGTCCCGCTCGAGGCCGACGTAGCCGACGCTCACGTCCGGAAAAACGTCCAGGAAGGGCTGCACCATCGAGACGCCCGAGCGCAGGATGGCCACGACGACGATCGGCTCGTGGGAGAGGATCCTTCCGCTCGTTGCCTCAAGGGGAGTCTCGACTGTCTTAGGCTCGGTCTCCAAGTCGCGCGTCGCATCGATAGCGAGCATCAGGGTAAGCTGGTAGGCGAGCGTCCTGAAGGTGGCCGGCTTCGTGGTCTTGTCGCGCAGGTGGGTGACGATGTGGTCCGCCAGAGGGTGTTTGAGGATACTGAGCATAAGGGGTGCTACAGGAGGCTTCTCTGCACCTTGCGTTCCAGGTAGCTCTCAAACTCCCGGCGCAGGGCCTTCTCCTTGCCGTGCAGCGCCGGCATCATCGAGAGCCAGTTGTAGACCTCCTCGCGCAGGTGCCTCGGCATCACGGGCTCCGCCTTGCGCAGCCTGTCGAGGACGCGCACGATCACGGAGGCCACGTCGTCGCAAAGGCGCTGCGCATCCGCGGAGCTATGCTGGCCGGCGAGGCGGAGCACCTCGTCAAGCTTGCGGTGGCGCTTTCTGAGGATCGCCTTGTAGGACCCCAGGCCGTCGATCGAGACGACTGCAGTCCTCGGGTAGTAGTTCGCCATCGGGTTCCATTGGGGATCACGTCCGCCAAGACCCCTCCTGTCGCTGCGCAGGATCACCGCCGGGATGTCCGCGAACTTGGCGAGCATGAACTCGGCCACGGTCCCGCTGTCGAGGTCCGCCCCGTCGAAGTTGAAGATCGCCAGGTCGCATTCCACCAGTGTCTTTATGTGGTGGTCCCTGATCGTCCGGGCCGTCGTGCCGCGCGGGTCAAAGTCTTGGGGCAGCACACAGAGATAGCACCCGTGCGATTTCTCGTAGACGGCCTCCGCGAGATAGGCGTTCCCGATGAGGTGCTTTAGGTCGAACAGCTCCCCAGCGAAGAATACATTTAGGCTTCGCAACTTTTTCTTCATCGGCGCCAGGTTGTCCGAACTAAGCCGCTAAGGACCTGCACGGACAATTCAATTCGGCTGGGCCCATATTAGGGCACGAGCTGCAGGGAGTGCTGCGCCGGTCCGGGAAGGAAGGGGGTGGGATCGCCGTGCACCCATGCTTCGTGGCCGGCACTGAAATAGGGCGACAGCGGGTTCGCGCACTGGCCGCCGGGCATGTGGAAGACGCCCTGCTCCTCGTGGCCGGGGGACACGTCGAAGCGCTCGCTTGCCCCGAATGACGGATCCTGCACACGGGGCATGTGTGAGTCCCCGGGGAGGGGCTCCCGCGGCATCGCGAGAAACGAGGCGGCCCAGCGCGGCAGGCTTCGCGCGAACGGGTGCTCAATCCTCGCCATGTTCCGGCGCCCCCATGTCGCCTCAGCCGGGCTGACACCCTCCTTGGCGAGGGCATCCGAGACGTCGTCAGCGGCCGCCGCTAGCAGGGCGTCCCAGGTAGGATACGCGGGCGCAAGCAGGTGCGCGGGCCTGCGCGCAATGATGGATTTGAGGGGCTGCTCGTAGTTGAGGCGAGTCCAGGCGAAGTCGGGGCAGAGCTCGACGCAGGGAGCAAATATGGGCTCGAACACCCTCCGGGCGACGGCAAGGCGGAAGGCGCGCACAATACGGTAGCTGGACGAGCCGATTTCGGCGCGGCCCTCCCACTTCTGGGCCGCCAGGAGCAGCGGGCCCCGTGAGGCCCTTGCTGCCACGACCGCGGGCGTGAGCGTGTCGATGAGCAGCGCGTGCCAGCCCTCTAGCATGAGGGCGCGGTCGTCGAGCTGGACGGAGAGAAGGTCTCGGGGGGTCACCGGCGCCCCTGCGCCCAGAGCCGTCAGGTCGTCGCGGATCTGGCGCGCCCGTGAGGGAGTGTCGTATCCCGAGTCGCCCAGCACCTCCAGCGCCCTTCCCCCGACCGTCCGGTTGTTGGCTGTCCACAGCTGTCCGTCCCGCGGGGCGATTACCGCGGGGACATCACCATCGGCTACCCAGCCGTCCCACCCGCGGTCACCAAAACTCCACTTTACCGGCAGCCTGCCGTTGTAGCCGATCCTCTTGGGGAGGAATCCCGCCAAGGTCCACGCGATCTCCCCGGAGGAGTCCGCCACCATGAAGTTCTGGGCGGGTATGCCCATGTGGTGGGCAATCTTCAGCGCCTCGCGCGCAGTGGCGCAGTCCTCAAGGTCCATGATGTCCACGTTCGTGGCCGCCGGATCGTCCGCAGTCCAATGGAGCACATACGAACGGCCACCCGGGGCGCTCCCTACCACCGGCCCCCACACGGTCCACCGGAACTCCATGGTGACCGGGTCGGACCCCTTGACGGCCACGGTCTCCCTGCGGGTTTCGATCTCCAGCAGCCCGCCGCCCTTGGGCCCGTGATAGAGGTCCGGGTCCGAACCCGGGTCGACAAGCACGATGTCGCTGGTTCCCGCGTTTGAGTTGGTGAAGCCCCAGGCGATATTGCCCGTGCTTCCTGCGACGAGGCTTGGCGCTCCGGGCAGCGTCACTCCGGTCTCCTGGTGGCCGGGCCACCGCAGGGACATGCGGTACCAGATGTTCGGGACACCGAGCCGAAGGTGCATGTCGTTGGCGACGATCGCCAGCCCACCGGCCCTGGCGCCCGACACCGCGAAGCTGTTCGATCCGGGTGTTTCGCGGTCATCCCACAGCAGTCCGCCGGAAGAGGCGGTGGCGTCACGCCTGCGGAGGTCCACCTCGCTTGCAGGGGGAATCGCGGCCCCGGGCGCCGCGCTCCCGTCGAGGGCGGCGTCATCCGGCGTCTCCAAGGGCGCGAAGAAGGCAAGGGAGGCGGGTCCCATCTCATCTCTGATTGCGGCCAGCGAGCGCACGTAGTGACCCGTGGGGTCCTGCAGGTCGAGCGTCATCGCGAACGTGAGCAGGAGGCAGTCTTCGGGCAGCCAGGGCCGTGGCTCGAGCCTGAGCACCGTATATTCCCAGGGCTTCGCGCGCAGCGCCGCCAGCCCCTCGTTAACACCCTGCGCGTACGCCTCGATCATGGCCCGGTGGCCCGGGGTCTCCTCTGCAAGGACCTTCCGCGCGATCGCGCGGAAGCCGTGCATCCTTGCCTCGCGGTCAAGGGGAAGAGCGACCTTGCCAAAGAGCTCCGCAAGTTCACCGGCCCCGCGGCGCCGGAGGATGTCCATCTGGAAGAAGCGATCCTGCGCGTGGACCCAGCCCGTGGCGCGGGCCACGTCGATTCGGCTCGAGGCCTCGATTGTCGGAACGCCGAGGGCGTCGCGGTGCACCGTCACAGGAGCCGCGAGCCCGCCCAGGTGGACGGTGCCGTCTAGGAGGGGGAGGCAGGCCGCGACGCGGCTGCGCAGCCAAAAGCCGGCGCCCACTGCACCCGCCGCGAGCACCGCGAGGAGGATTGCGGCAGCGACGAGTGCGCGGCGTGTCGTGGTTCGCGCGCTCATTGAAGACCCAATGTCTTTCGTATCCGGTTTATGATCACATCTGGAGCCTCCGAGGCGTCAATTGCAAGCGCCTCGGAGGGTCCCTCGAGCGTCTCAAACTGGGAGCCCAGCAGGGATTCCTTCATGAAATGCCCGCTTCGCCTCCCGATCCGGTCGCTAATCAGGCCGAAGTCACCGTGCAGGTGGATGAGCCGGCAGCTGGCAGGATCGGGCGCGAGAGCCGCCCGGTACCGAGCCTTCAGCGCGGAGCATGCCGCCACGACGCGTTTGCCTGCGGCGACTCGGGCCTCGATGCCCGAGCGGACGGCGGCCAGCCACGGCGTCCTGTCAACGTCATCCAGAGCGATGCCCGCCGACATCTTCGCGATGTTGCCCGGGGGGTGGAGCGAGTCCGCCTCGAGAAATTCCCACCCGAGGGCCTCCGCAAGACCGGATCCGATGGTCGTTTTCCCGCAGCCTGAAACCCCCATCACAATGATGGACGACAGGTAGGGGGCCTCCCAAGAGCGCGACGCGCCGGCCGGGCGCCCCTCATCCAGATCGACCATTTCGAACAAAGTCTCGGCTGCGCCCTTCCCGAGACCCAGAGCGGAGCTCTTCTCCCAAAGGGACCCGCTGCGGTCGTCCCTCCATCCCAGCTTGGTCATGAAGCGGTTCCAGACCACGCATTCCTCGTCGCAGCGCGGGGTGCCGCGCGATTCTGCCCACGCCAGGAGTTCCTCGTCACAGCCGCCTTTAAGGGTCCGGTCCCTCAGCTCTCCGTATGCAATTCCCAGGAATCGGCAGCATCGGCCGTCAAAGAAGCTTGGCTTGCCCGAACCCAGGCTGGCTCTGTACTCCTCCGGAAGGCTGCCCTGGGCCTCGAGCCGGATCTTGTCGAGCATGCGTCCAAAATGTACGATCCGCCCGACACGGGCATGCGGACTGCGGAGACCTGTGACGCGCGGCATGATTGCTGGGTGTCGGGGAATGAGGGCCCTCAGTCCCTGAGCAGGTAGACGACGGTGCACAGCGCCGCAAAGATGATGGTCGGCGCGATCACCCACAAGGGATTCACCGGTATAAGGTAGCGGTCAAACAGCCAGACAACCGCGATGCTCTTAATGATGATGAGGACCCAGCAGGCCGCGATGACCCGCTCGACACGCCGGTTCCTCGGCGCCCTGTGCTGGACGCTGACCTCGCGCACGAAGCTGCGCTCGTAGCCGGCGGGAGGCCGGCGGCTGATGAGGCGCACGAGGTCCGCGAGCATGGTTAGATCTCCGCGGAACTACGCCTTCGCGGCAGGCGCCTTCCTCTGCCGGCCGTACATGGCGGCGAGCTCAGCCAGGTAGGACGCGGGGCCGCCCTTGGACAGGTTGTCCATTTGGGCGGCCGTGAGCCTCCACTGCCAATTTCCCTCCGGCTTGCCGGGCGAGTTGAGCCGGGCCTCCGAGCCGAGGCTGAGGAGATCCTGCATGGGTATCACGGCGATCCTGCTGACCGCTGCATAGGCGGTGCGGATGAGGTCCCAGCCGATCTCGGTGCCACCCACCCTTAGGTAGCGGCGGACGTGGTCGCGCACCGTATCCCCCGCAAGCGCGTACCATCCGAGGGTCGTGTCGTTGTCGTGTGTTCCCGGATAAATCACGTTGTTGGCCGAAAGGTTGTGGGGCAGGTAGGCGTTCGATGCATCGCCGCCAAAGGCAAACTGCAGCACCGCCATCCCGGGCAGACCGCTCGCCTTGAGCAGTTGCTCGACAGTCGGGGTCAGCACGCCGAGGTCCTCCGCGATGATCCTTGCCTTTGGGAAGGCCTCGCGGATCGCGCGGAAGAGCTCCAGTCCCGGGGCGCGGCGCCACTCGCCGGTCTTTGCGTTCGAGGCGGGCAGGGGAATGCGCCAATACTCGTCGAATCCCCTGAAGTGATCGATCCTGACCACGTCATACATCTCGAACGACGCGTGCAGCCTGTCCTTCCACCAGGCGAAGCCGTCCGCAGAATGGGCCTCCCATCGGTAGAGGGGGTTTCCCCAGAGCTGGCCGTCCTCCGAGAAATAGTCCGGGGGCACCCCCGCGACTGCAATCGGGCGCCCGTCCTTGCCGAGCTCGAAGAGGTCGGGCCGCGACCATGCGTCGGCCGAGTCCGCAGCGACAAATATGGGGATGTCGCCGATCATTGAGATGCCGCGCCTGGCGGCCTCGGCGCGAATCCGGCGCCACTGCGAGAAGAAGGCGTATTGGTAGAATTGATGCGCCTCGACGTCCTCTGCCAGTTGCGACCGCAGCGGCTCCTTGACGGCCGCCGGCGACCGGGCGGAGGCCGGCCATTCCCACCAGGCACGCCCGCCAAAATGGTCCTTGAGGGCCCTGAACCAGGCATACGAGTCGAGCCACGAGGCCTGGCTCTTCTTGAATTCCCTGAAACCTTCTGCCCCGAGGGCCGGCGACCCTGCGAACTTGTGGCGCTCGAATGCGCGCCGGAGCAGCGGCCATTTCAGCTGGTAGAGTGCCCCATAGTCGACGAATTGGCGGCCGACGGCCGAAAGAGGGGCGAGGTCGGCAGGGTCCAGGAGCCGCTTTGCCACCAGGGCGCGAAGGTCAATCAGGTAGGGATTGCCCGCGAAGGCGGAGAAGCACTGGTAAGGCGAATCGCCATATCCGGTGGGGCCGAGGGGGCATACCTGCCACCAGGACATCCCTGCGGACTGGAGAAAGTCCAGGAACCTGAGCGCCGACTCGTCGAACGTCCCGATCCCTTGGTCGCCGGGCAGGCTTGTCGGATGCAGGAGCACGCCCACCGATCTCGACGAGAGCCAGTTGAACAACGGTTCGGTAGCGGGCGACCTTTGCTTCATCGGGCTCAATTTGCAGAGGGCCCGCTTGGGGGCGAAGCTCAAAACAACCGGCGTGCCTTAATTTGTGGATCCGGTCGATGGGGGTTCACCCCACTGGGTTTTTGGAATGGAAACGGGAACCCTTTGCCCCCAAAGTGCGTCTTTCTCAGTGAGGCAGGAATCCTCCCAAGGGGAGCCATCAGGGTCCTGATTGATAATAACTTGATCATGAAAATATTACACATTTTTACGGTCACCTTGGCACTCATAGTTGCGGGCTCGCTCCAGGCCGCCGTGAATCCCGCGACCGCCCCGCATGTCGAGGTGGTGTTTGATCACCCCGAGAACTTCCGGGACATCAAGGACAGCGCGGTGCCCACGGACAAGGGCATGGACGCTATTCTCAAGGCGATTCGTGACTATATTGTCAGGATTGCTGATCCGATGCTGCCCAAGGGGTACGGGCTCAAGATCGTGTTCACGGACATTGACCTCGCCGGAGACTTCGAGCCGTGGAGAGGGGCGCAATGGGATACGGTGCGCATCGTGAAGGACATCTACCCACCCGCGTTCTCCTTCTCCTATTCCGTCACCGACGGGTCCGGCAAGATGGTGAAGCAGGGGAGCGAGAACATCCGCGATTTGGGCTTCCAGTTCCGCGCGGTAATGGATGAATCAGACCCCCTTCGCTACGAGAAGGACATCCTCAGGAGCTGGCTAAGCGCCAACTTGCGCTCTGTTGGCAAACCTTGAAGCTGCGCCTGGCAAACGAGATGTGAATTAATCTTGCGCCTTGGCGCTGTGTGTGCACCTTTTCACCTATCGGTAGAGATAGCGTTTTGGTGACAGCTTCTGGTGAGTCGTTGGCTGAGCGGTTTGCTCAAGTGATGATTTCGAAACCCGACGGTGGGAACGGACTGGCAGCGGACGGTGGCTCTACAAATACATCACATCATGAGCAATTCCAAACTATACGTTGGAAATCTCTCGTTCAAAACGACTGAAGACGAGCTCCGCTCGCACTTCGGCCAGTTCGGTTCCGTTACCGACGTTTACGTCGCTATGGACAAAATGACAGGCCGCCCCCGCGGCTTCGCCTTCGTCACCATGGGTACGGCCGAAGAGGCCAAGGCCGCAGCTGAGAAGGTCAATGGCACAGAGCTCGGCGGCCGTCAGCTGACGGTCAATGAGGCCCGTCCGAAGGAAGATCGCCCGGGTGGCGGCTTCGGCGGCGGCGGCGGCGGCGGTCGTGGCTTCGGCGGCGGTGGCGGCGGTCGTGGCTTCGGCGGCGGTGGCGGCGGCGGCGGTCGCAGCGACCGCGGCGAGCGTCGTTACTAAGACCCAAGCCTAGCTTAAATTTGCGAAGGATGGAGCGCCCCACGGGCCTCCATCCTTTTTTTTCGATGTCCGAAACGGTCATTAAACAGCACCTTGCGGCGCTTTGCCGGTGCAGCCGCTGTCCGGCCATGCACAAGCCGGTTGTTGTCGGCAGGCCGGTCGCCAGCCGGATCATGCTGGTGGGCCAGGCGCCGGGAGACAAGGAGCCCCTCCTCGGCAGGCCTTTCGCATGGACCGCAGGCAAGACCCTCTTCAAGTGGTTCTCCGCCTCGCTGGGCTGGAGCGAGGACGAAACCCGCGACCGGGTCTATTTTGCGGCCGTCTGCCGGTGCTTCCCAGGCAAACTTCCGCGGGGCGGCGACCGAGTCCCGTCTCCCGAGGAGATCGAATCCTGCGCGCCTTGGATGGAACGGGAGTTTGGCCTCCTGCGAACGGAGTTGGTGATCCCCGTCGGGAAGCTGGCGATCAGCCGGTTCCTTGAGACCGCCCCCCTTGCGGAGGTCGTTGGACGCAGCTTTCGCGTGCGCGTTGCAGGCCGCGAGGCGGACTGCATCCCGCTGCCCCATCCTTCCGGAGCGTCGCCATGGCACCGGATGGAGCCCGGTAAGACGCTCCTCGCGAAGGGCCTTTCACTCATCGCAGCGCATCCGGCCGCCCGCACTTGACGCCGGTCAAGCCATTCACAGGGTAGTCTGGAATGCCCCCGATTCGCCGTCTTATCATCCTGGTCTTGGCTCTGGTGCTCTGCCCCCTGGCAGCAAACGCCCAGCGCGAGAAGCTCCCCCCTGACGACTACGACTTCGTGATGAAGAAGTGGCCGGATGCCAAGATATCGAACACCGGCATCCGCTATATAGTCGAGAAGCAGGGTAACGGCGGTCTGCTCATGCCGGGCGACATGGTGATGGTGAACTACACGGGCCAGCTCCTGAACGGCAAGGTTTTCGACCAGAACCACGACAAGTCCAAGCCCTTCACCTTCCGCCTCGCCCGCGGCGAGGTCATCGCCGGATGGGACCAGGTCCTGCAGATGATGAAGCCGGGCGACAAGTGGCTGGTGATCATCCCGCCCGAGCTTGCCTACGGCCGCCGGGGATCCCCGCCCACGATTCCCAGCTACGCCACGCTCACCTTTGACGTCGAGATTGTCGGCGTCAAAAGAGAGAACTGATCACTGCAGCTTTTGGGCGGCTGTGGTGTAGTTGAACTTCACCTTGAATTCGGCCTGGGCCTGAGCCCTTGCGGCGCCCTGCCCAACCCCCAGGGCCACGAGATCGGAGGTGCGCTTGTCTATCCAGCGGTGCATGAAGTCACTCTCGACATCAACCGCCACGTTGGGATTGTCGACAGGCTTGGCCTCCTTTTTCTTCTTCGAAAACAGATGGCATCCCGTGCTTCCTAGGAGCACGGCAGCGAGAACGATAGGGACAAGGCGTTTCATGGTTCGAGGGGGCAGGGTGGGCATCCCATGGATAGACCGCGAGTGAAACTTTTTGGTTTCGTGTTTTCTCCAGCAAATCGTTTACTAGCGGCCCAATGAGCGAGGAGCCCCAGCCTCTGCGGCTTAAACCGCGCCCGCAAACGACGGACGAGCTGCCGCCTGCTCCCGAGCCCCCTCCCCCTCCGCCCCCTCCCGCCCCGGGGGCCGAACAGGGGGATGCCGCGAAAGGCCTCCGCCTCAAGCCAAGGCTTAATCTTGCCCCGGAGCCGGCTCCCCCGGCCGAGCCGCCGCCGCCAGATCCCGGGTTTCTGGAGCCGCCCCCCCCCCCGCCTCCTCCTTCGCCCATCTCGTTTGCACCGCGGGCTCCCGCGGCCGACGAGGCCCCCCGGTTCAAGCTCAGGCCGAAGATAAATCCGGCTTCAGTGCCCCAGCCTCCGGAACCCGCGATGGCCATGCCCATCGGCGACCTGCCCCCTCCTCATCCTCCCGACATCCTTGCGCCGCCGCCCCCACCTGCCTCCATGCATGGCGGTGGATTGCCGCCGCCGCCAACGCCGCGCACCGCCTCGCCGCTCCCTCCGGTGTCCGTCCTTTCAGCCCCGCCGCCGCCAGGAAGCGTCATCGACCCCGCCCCGCCCGGCTCCATTCCCAAGCTTTCCCTCTCCCATCCCCAGGACACCAAGGCCCCCGGGCCAAAGGGCTTTCAGATCCGCGTCGCGGACGGAACGCCGAAGGTGGGCGGAAAACCCGTGGTGAAGCCGGGGAAGACGGGCGCGGTGCTGAAGAAGAGGCCGACGCTCACCCCGATTGCCAAGGCCGGTATCGGCGTCCTGGTCCTCGCCGTCACCGTGGGCGCGTTCTTTAGCTATCGCATCTTCTTTCCCGCGCCGTCGCCCGTCGTGCCGATCAAGGCGCCGCCAATCGCAAAGCCCGTGCACCCCGCAGACAGCTCAGGGGACCTCATGAGCAAGGTCGCCACGGCGCCGGGCAGGCTGATCAACAGCGGCCAGAATGCCATTGCGGCCAAGCGGGCGGCGGAGCAGGCCAAGCTCGATGCGCTGACCAACGGCCTTGAGGAGCCCACACCTACGCCGGTCAAGGGCGCGGCGGAGCTGGCGCAGGCCAACCTCACAAAGGACGTTAAGGTCAACAACACGCCCATTGTTGCGGTCCCCTCGGCGAGCGCGGAGTTCAAGGCTTTTGTCGCGAACGCCTCCATCGGGGGGGTGTTTCAGGGGAAGCCGGCGAAGGCGCTCATCAACGGCAGGATCACCCGCGAGGGCCAGCTCATCGACAGTGAACTCGGTGTCGTCTTCGACCACATCGACGCGGACAGCAAGGTCATCTATTTCAAGGACGTCGGCGGGGCCGTAGTCTCCAAGAGCTACTGAGCCCCGAGGAGTTCCTACCAGGTGTCCACCGGGCCCCGCGGAACGGGGATGGAATCTCGCGCGAAGACTCCCTTTTCGCCGTCGCCCATGAACGAGGGCGACATCGGCGCCGGACGGAACTTCGGCAGCAGCTCGCCCGAAGGGTCGCAAAAAGCGGCCCGCCACGCCTCGTACTCGGTCAGGACGGACTCAAAGTCGGCCCTTGATGTGATGGTGAGGATGCGCTGCTTGAACGGCTTCGCGGGGCCGAAACGCCTCGCGTACCATGGGGCTACCTTGCGGAACAGGCGGCTGCCGCGCTCCTCGCCGTAGAACTCGCAGTAGCGCTCAAAATGGCGCCGCAGCACGCGGATCCGCTCGGCGAACCCCGGCTCGGGAGTGATCTCGCCGGTGCGCAGGTAGTGCTCGGTCCGGCGGAAAATCCACGGGTCGTAAAACGCCCCGCGGCCTATGCTGACGCCGGCGCAACCTGTCTCCTCGAGCATCCGGCGGGCCGCCTCGGGGGTCGTCACGTCGCCGTTCCCGATGACGGGGATGGCCCGCACCGCCGCCACCACCGCGGCGATGCCGTCGAGGTTCACCGTGCCGGCGAAGCCCTGGGCGCGCGTACGCCCGTGCACGAACACGGCGGAGACGCCGGCCTCCTCGAGCGCGCGTGCGAGGTCGGGCGCGGTGATGTTGTCGGAGTCCCACCCAAGCCGCATCTTCGCCGTCACGGGAATGGAAAGCGCACTGACCATTCCGCGGACAAGCTCGGACGTGCGGGCCAACTCGGTCATCATCGCGGAGCCGCCGCCTATCTTCGTCACCTTCTTGACCGGGCAGCCCATGTTGATGTCCACCGCTTGGGCCCCCATGTCCTCGCACATCACCGCGGCGTCCCTCATCTCGGAGGCGACGCTCCCAAAGAGCTGTATGGAAAGGGGCCGGTCGCCCTCGCAGGACTCGACCAGCTTGAGGGCGGTCGGGTTGCGCTCGATGAGCGACCGGGCGTTGACGAGGTCCGTCGTGGCCCAACCCAGGCCTCCCAGCTCGCGGAGGGTCAACCGCATGGGCAAGTTTGTGTAACCCGCGAGGGGCGACAAAAAAAGGTTGGATTCAATCTCGATCTTTCCGATGCGCATACCAGATTTCGCAGGATGCCCCAGCCTATCGCCCGCGCAACCGACAATTGGTCCGCGGCCTGCTAGGGCAGCAATCCATGGAAGACCCTATGCAGCCGGCCAGGCCGCGCTCCATCATGCTCTACGGATCCGAGGACCGCCTCCCGCTGGGAGCCGCGGTGCTGGTGAGCCTGCAGCAGGTGGCGGCGATGGTGGTGGGCGTCGTCACGCCGGCGCTGATCCTCTCTCACGCGCTTCACTTTCCAGCGGCGGACACCTCCTACCTGGTCAGCATGGCGCTCATGGCCGCGGGCCTCGGGACGTTCCTTCAGACGTCCCGCTTCGGCCCGGTCGGCTCCGGACTCCTGAGCGTGGCCGGGACCAGCTTTGCGTTCCTGCAGCCCCTGATCGACGCCGGCGCGGCGGGAGGGCTTCCGCTGATGTTCGGGATGTCGCTCGCCTGCGCCCCGACGCTCCTGCTGTTCGCGCCTTTCCTGAACAAGCTGCGGCGGGTGTTTACTCCCCTGGTGTCGGGAGTCGTGGTGCTGCTCATCGGACTGTCCATCATTCCGGAGGCGATGCCCGGCGTCGTGGCCAAGGTGTCCGAGACCGCGCCGGTGTGGGCGGGCGCTGCGGTCGCCGTGGCGGTCATCGGCGTTGTCCTCCTGGCGCAGTCCGTGGGAACGAAGGCGAGGCTCGCCAGCATCCTCTGGGGCGTGCTGGCCGGGTATGTGATATGCGCGCTGTTCGGATGGCTGCACCGACCTGTGAGCGACAACGCCTCATGGATCACGCTGCCCCGCTTGCTGCCGCACGGGCTCGCCTTCAACTGGAGCTTCGTGCTCCCTTTCTCGTTCATCTACCTGGCCTCGCTTCTCGAGGCGCTGGGGGACATGACGGCGACGTCGCAGCTCTCCGGGCTTGAGACCGTCGGGCCCGCGTACTCGTCGCGGCTGCGCGGAGGCGTGATTTCTGACGCCGTCACCTGCCTGGTCTCAGGCCTGATCGGGTCTTTTCCCAGCACGACCTATGCGCAGAACAACGGCGTCATCCAGATCACCGGTGTGGCCAGCCGCCACATTGGAAAGTGGATGGCGGCGATCCTTGTCTTGCTGGGGCTGTTCCCTGGAGTCGCCAGCTGGGTGACCGCCATGCCGGCGCCCGTGCTGGGAGGCATGGCGATCCTCCTGTTCGGTCTGGTCTCGGTGTCGGGCCTCAGACTCATCTTCCTCGGGGGACTCAGCCACCGTGACGGTCTGATCGTGGCCCTCTCGCTCGGGGTGGGCCTGGGCTCAGCCTCGCAACACGAATGGGTGAGGACCCTGCACCCGCTTCTGCAGACCTTCCTTGAGTCCAGCGTCTCCGCTGGTGGCTTGACCGCGCTCGTCCTGAACCGGCTGCTTCCGGAACCCCAGGACAGCCCCAATCCGGAGCACTGAGACGGGCGTTCAGCCGGCGACGAGTTCCCGCGAGAGGCGGTTGTGGCGCTCGAGGGTGGTCGGCAGGTCGATCGTGCAAAGGCGGCCCCCGTCCACGACGACGCGGCCGTTTATGACCACCCACGACGAGCGCTCCGGCGTGCAGAACACGAGGGCTGCAACCGGGTCATGAAGTCCGCCGGCATGGCTCAAGCCACGCATGTCAAATGCCGCGAAATCGGCGGCCATGCCCGGGGCGAGGCAGCCTATGTCGTCGCGCCCGAGCACCGCGGCACCCCCGAGGGTGGCAAGTTCAAGGGCCTGGCGGGCAGTCATCGCGCCCGGTCCGTGGCCCACGCGCTGCAGCAGCATCGCCTGGCGGGCCTCGCCCAGCATCCCCGCGCCGTCGTTGGAAGCGGATCCGTCCACACCGAGCCCGACTCGCACCCGCTTGGCGACCATGCGGCCGACCGGGGCGATGCCGGATCCCAGGCGCATGTTCGAGCAGGGGCAGTGGGCCACGCCGGTGCCGGTCCGCGCGAATAGGTCGATGCCAGGGTCGTCCAGCTTGACGCAGTGGGCGTGCCACACGTCGGGGCCGACCCAGCCCAATTCCTGGGCGTACTGTGCGGGCGTCATCCCGAACTTCTCGAGGCTATAGGCGACATCGCTGTCGTTCTCCGCAAGATGGGTGTGGAGGCGAGCGCCGAGCGACCGGGCAAGCACCGCCGACTCTCGCATGAGGTCCCGGCTCACCGAGAACGGCGAGCACGGCGCGACGCCGATCCTCGTCATCGAGAGGCGAGCCGGGTCGTTGAAGGCCTCGACGACGCGCTGCGTGTCCGAGAGGATGTCGCTTTCACGCTCGACGAGGCTATCCGGGGGAAGGCCTCCCTGGCTGCGGCCCACGCTCATCGCCCCCCTCGTCGCGTGGAAGCGCATGCCGATCTCGGAGGCGGACTGCAGGCTGTCGTCGAGGCGGCACCCGTTGGGGAACAGGTAGAGGTGGTCGCTCGACGTGGTGCAACCGGACAGGAGCAGTTCCGCCATCGCCGTCAGGGTCGAGACGCGGATCATTTCCGGGGTGATCCGAGACCAGATGGGGTAGAGGGCCTCGAGCCAGCCGAACAGGCTGGCGTCCTGCGCCGCGGGCACGGCGCGCGTGAGGCTCTGGAACATGTGATGGTGGGTGTTCACCAGACCTGGAAGCACGACGTGGCCCCCGAGGTCTATGACCCTGTCCGCCCCTGCCGGCAGCTCGGATGTCGGGCCGACCGCAACAATCCTGCCACCCTCAGCGAAGAGCCCGCCGCCGCGGATCTCCCTGCGGCACCCGTCCATCGTGACGAGGACGTCCGCGTTGCGGACCAAAAGGGTGCGCTGCGCTGCCGCCACCGCCGTCATAGGGCCCGCGTCGCCGTCCTCATCCGGGTGAGCCCCTGTGCCAGTGTCGCCCGTGGGCAGCCGAAGTTCAGGCGGACATGGCTGCCGGGAGCCGCCCCGAAGGCCACGCCGTCGCTCAGGCCCACGCCGTGCGCCTCAAAGTGCTTGGCCGGTTCCGCGAGCCCAAGTTGCCCGACGTTGAGCCACGCGAGATAGGTTGCCTCTATCGGCGCCTCGATCCGGACACCGGGCAGCTCGCGCGCCACGTAGTCCTGGAGGAAGTCGCGGTTTCCCCTGAGGTAATCGAGCAGCGCGTCCCTCCATGGCTCGCCCTCGGCGTAGGCGGCCTCGCACGCCGTATATCCCAGGCAGTTGACCTCGGCCACAATGCCCGCGGACGCGCGCGCGAACCGCGCGCGCAGGCCCGCGTCCGGTATGATCGCGAAGGACGTGCCGAGTCCCGGAATATTGAAAGTCTTGCTGGGCGCCATGAGGGTCACGGTGCGCGCCGGCGAGCCCGGGGCGGCGACTGCGAAAGGTTCATGGACGGCGCCGGGCTCGAGCAGCAGGTCGCAATGGATTTCGTCCGAGATGAGCACGATGTCGCGCTGGGCGCAGAACTCCGAGATCCGGACAAGTTCATCGCGGTGCCAGACCCGGGCGATGGGATTGTGGGGATGGCAGAAGACCAGGACGCGGGTGCGCGGGGTCGCCGCGGCCTCCAGGGCCGTCCAGTCGATTTCCCAGCGCCCGGCCCTCAGCGCGAGAGGCACGCTCGTAGGAACGCGCCCGCTGTGCCTCGGAGCCGTCGTGAACGGGGGATAGACCGGCGACAGGCTCATGACGTCGTCGCCCGTCTCTGCGAAGGCATTGACCGCGACATTGAGCCCGCACACCAGGCCCGGCAGCCACACGAGCCACGAGGGGTCCACCGACCAACGGTAGCGCGCGCTCAGCGCCCCGAGGACCGCGTCCACCGTGGAGCGCACAGGACGCGAATACCCGAAGATGCCGTGCTCCACGCGCCGGCGCATCGCGTCGACGATCACCGGGGCGGCCTCGAAGTCCATGTCCGCCACCCACATGGGAAGGATGTCGCGCCCCGCATACTTCTGCCACTTCTGGGAGTCGGTGCCGCGCCTCTCCGGCGGTGTGTCAAAATTGAAGGTCATGGGACGCAGCAGCGAACCACAAGACCAACCGGATTCCGATTGTTTTCTGAACCGCGGATGGCACTAGGCTCGTGTGAACAGCGGGAGAATCTTCATCCCCGGCACGGTCACCAGGCCCTTGTCGGTGATCCGGATCTCGGGGATCACGGACAGGGGAATCAGATTGAATCCCATGTAGGGCAGGGTGCAGCCGGCCGCCTTCCAGGCACGCTTGAGCCTCGTGGTCTCGGCCGCGACCACGGTAGCCCTCTTGTCGGACATCAGGCCCGCCACAGGCAGCGCCACCCTTGCGACGACCTTCCCGCGGCGCACGACGCAGACGCCGCCCCTCATGCGCTTCACCTCGGCAAGGGCCCTGCGCATGTCCGGCTCGTTGCGGCCGGCGATGATGACGTTGTGCGCGTCGTGCCCGACCGAGCTCGAAACGGCGCCGTCCCGGAGCCCGAAATTCTTGAGCAGGCCGTGGGCGACGCCCCCGGACAGCCCATGGCGCTCGACAACAGTGACAAAGCAGAGGCTGTGGCGCCGGTGCAGGTCATCCCATGTCTCTCCCTTCTTCGGAGCCAGGCGGACGCGGTCATGAAAGAGGATGATCCCCGGCGCCGCAGTCCGGATGACGTTGGCGGTCACCGGGCGGATGGGAAACGCGGGCGTCAGCTGGGGATGCCTCGGCAGACGGATGGTCTCGTAGGCAGCGCGTGGATACCTGTAGCGGCGGGAAAGAGCGCGCTCCAGCACTGGGGTGATCCTGCGGTTGCGCACCACGAGCTCGCCGCCGTACCAGGTGCACTGGGGCTCCAGCGAGTTGTTGAGGAGGACCATGTCCGCCCTGCGGGCGGGAGCCAGCCCGCCGATCTCGCCGTCCATGCCGAAGCGCGTCGCTCCGTGGAGGGAACCCATGCTCCACGCGGCCACCGGCTTCATGCCGGCCTTCACCGCGGACCGGGTCACCCAGTCCATGCCGAAGAGGAAGAGGTCGTCCGCATCCCTGTCGTCGGTGCAGACACACACGCGCTTCGGGTTGGCGCCGAGCTCGGTGACCGCCTTGATGGCCTGCGGCAGCGAATTCCAGGGGGTCGTCGGCGGGCCGCCGCGCAGGAATACCCACACCCCGCACTCCAGGAAGTCATTGGCGATCTCGCGGTCGATGGCCTCATGGGTGTCCGAGATGCCGGAGGCCGCGCCCGCCGCGACGAACTCACGGCCGTAAATATGGCCCGAAACGGGCTTTCCGCGCCGCAGCGCCTGGGCGAGCACCGCGTGGCTCCTGCGGTTGCCCATAGAAACCTGCACGAAGTCCATCTTCTCGCCGAGGGCCACCGCCTCGGGCCACCGGTCGAAGATCCGGCCGATCTTTGACGGGACGAGGTTTCCCCCCGCCGTCTCGAACATGGGGCCGGTTGCCGGCACCGTGCTCGGGACCGTCAGGAAGATCGACAGGGGCGCTTGGCGCGCGTCCTCAAGCATCCACTCGATTCCCTTTGCGTCGCAGACATTGCCGATCTCGTGGCTGTCGCAGAATATGGTCGTCGTCCCGTTCAGAAGGGCCGGCTCGGCGTACGCGCAGGCCGTCATCATCGAGCTTTCGATATGGATGTGGGGGTCGACGAGCCCCGGCGCCATGATCCCGCCCCGGGCGTCGAACCTCGCAACCTTGGCCCCCTTGGGCGGCCTGCAGGAGCCCGCCGGCTTGACTGCCGCGATCCTCCCGTGCTTCACCCAAATCTCCCTGTTGTCGTGTATCCTCTCGGTGTACGTGGAGAGGATGCGGGCGCCCGCGATCACGAGATCGGGCAGCTCGCGGCCCATGGCAACCGCGGCCAGAGACCGCGTGACTTTGTGGAGCGGGGGTACCGAAAAACGCGTGAGGGTCACGCCGCGACCCTTAAGCCAAGTCGCCGCGCTGAGGCGAGAGCATTCACGCCGCGCAGGGGCTGCCGACGCACCGGCGGAGGAGGGCCTGCCCGCCGACACGCGCCACGGCGCGGGGCGGGACGCAGGCTGCGAAATCTCCCGTGCAATTTCTTCACAGGGAGTGGCACAGAGTGGGAAGAATCTGCACACACGGTGCGAGGGCGCGCGGACCAAGATGCGCGTGCCCAGCCAATTGCGTATCAACCGCACACGGCACCCGGGATGCATATGGGTATCCACTATGCGCTATATACTCACACATCCCGACACCCGCAGCCTGGCACCGGCAGCCGCCTTCAGTGGCCGCCTTGCGGAGGCGGGTCTTGAAAACCAGCTCGACTGGCTGTTCGGAACGGCGCTCACCGGATTCCCCGGTCTGGCGCAGGGCGGGCAGTTTCCGGTCGATCTCTACCAAGACAAGGACAACACGTACGTCAGGGCCGAGCTGCCCGGCGCGACGCGCGACGCGATCAGCGTCGAAATAGTCAACGGCTCACTCTCCATCCAGGCCTCCCGCAAATCGAAGAGCACCGAGGGCGAGGAGTCCGTGTGGTTCAGCCGGCTCATCAGCCTCCCGGATGACGTTCAGGCCGACAAGGTCTCAGCCTCCTACGAGAACGGAATGCTCACGGTGACGCTCCCGCGCACCGAGGAGTCCAAGCCCAGGAAGATCAACGTCGCAATCAACTGAGCCCCGTCGGCTCAAAGAAAGGAAAACACACCATGTCATTCTTCAGCACATTCATCAACCCCGCCTCCAGCGTCCGCGCCGAAAGCGATCAGCACCCGCCAATCAGGCCGAGATTCGAGGTCGAGGAGACCGACGCGGCCTACGGGCTGACGGTCTTCCTTCCCGGTGTCTCCAAGGAGGGGCTCGAGATCACGGACGAGGACAGCGAGCTGTGCATCAGGGGCAAGCGCGCCACGGCGATGCCGTCGGGCGCGGTGGCCCTGCACCGCGAGTCGTCCGACGCCCCATACGAGCTGGCCCTGACCCACGACAACACGGTCGACACCGGCAAGATTGTCGCGGAGATCAGGGACGGCGTCCTCAGGCTGTCGCTTCCGAAGGCCGAGTCGGCCAAGCCGCGCAAGATCGCGATCAGCTGAAGCCGCCTCGCATCGTATCGTTTCGCGTGACCGGAGGGCCTATTGGTCCCCGGTCGCGTTTTTTTTGCTCGCGCAAGGCGCGGACTCGAGGGGGATTTGCGATCCTGCGGCGCAAGCCGCAGGCCTGCGTCCTGGCTCCCCTACCGGGACCTTGTGGCCTCGTCGAACGGGCCGGGCGAGGCCCGCAGCGAGGCTCCCGCGCAAGCGACGAGGATCGCGGCAATGACGGCGAGGGACGCGCTCGTGGGAACCCTGTACCACGGCTCGACAACCATCTTCAACCCGACGAAGGCGAGCACCGCCGCGAGGCCGGGCTTTAGGTAGCGAAGCCTCTGCAGGGCGCCGCTGACCACCGTGAAGAGCGAGCGCAGCCCGAGGACGGCGAGGATGTTTGAGGTCATTGCGATCCAGAAGTCGTGGGTGACGGCGATCACAGCCGGCAGCGAGTCGAGCGCGAACAGCAGGTCTGCGGTCTCGAGCGCGACGAGGGCGGCCAGCGCCGGCGGAGCGTGCCGTGCCACCAGGCGCAGCAGCGGCCGGTCCGACGGATTTTCGGCCCTCGGCGAGGAGCGCGACAGGGCGAGCCTTGTGCCGGTCGCAAGGATGAATGCACCGAAGAGGGGGACCAACCAGGCGAACCGGGTGATGGCGCCGATGCCTGCCGCGATGAACGCGGAGCGAAGCACGACGGCCCCCAGTATCCCCCAGAAGAGCAGGCGGCGCTGCCGCTCCGGACCGACTGCGAAGTGGCGGAACACAAGGGCGAACACGAAGACATTGTCGACACTGAGGCTAAGCTCGATCAGGTAGCCGGAGAGGTACTGCTGGGCGGGCTCGGCCCCCCGGGCCAGCCAGACGGCTACGCTGAATCCAAGACCCAGGGCTACGCTGGAAAGGGCGACCAGCAGGTCGCGCGAGCGCCGAGGGCGGCTTTCGATCGGCCTGGGGTGAGTGTTTCCTTGCTGCATCGGGCTGCCTTGAGTCGGTCCGGCTTGACGTTGCGCACGCGTGTGCGTTTGGCAATGTCCTGCCGTGGCCCTCATTCCACCCCTTCCCGTACCCACTGAGCCCACCGGGCCGCTCCTGCGCCTGGTGAACTGGCTCCATGAGAAGTTCTTCCCCGGAGCGATGGATGACGTGACGGCGCGGTGGATCGCGTGCGGCGTCATCGTGCTGGGAGCGATCCTCCTTCGCAGGGTCATCGCGGCGATCATCTTCTCTCCGCTCAGGAAGTTCTCCCGCAGGGCCAAGAACAAGCTGATCCTCCCGGCGCTCGAGGGACCGACCGCCACCTTGGTGATGCTGTGCGGCATCATCGCCGCGCTTTCGGTCGTGCCTCTATGGGAGTCCGTGCCCAACCTTGTTTGGCTTGGGGAGAGAGGGGCGCTGGCCGCGGTGGTCCTCTGGGGCGTTGCTTGCACCGGGGGCGCGATGATCGACCATTTCGCCGAGGGCGCAAGGGAGCGCCGGCTCCAAGTCGCGGCCTTCATCCCGCTGATCAAGAAGACGCTCGCGGCGTTTTTCGTCACCTTCAGCGTCCTCGTGGTGCTAGAGAGCCTCGGCTTCAACGTGCAGACGTTCCTGACCGGCCTCGGCATCGGCGGCCTGGCGTTCGCCCTCGCGGCCCAGGACACGATCGCTAACATGTTCGGCTCTTTCGTGGTCCTGATGGACCAGCCCTTCTACGTGGGCGAATACATCCGGATCGGAGACTTTGAGGGAACCGTCGAGGAGATAGGCCTGCGCTCGACGAGGCTCAGGACCGCCCAGCGCACCCAGGTCGTCATCCCGAACAAGACGGTCGCCACCGAGGTGATCACGAACCTGACCCGCATGCCCCAGAGGCGCGTGGACACGGTCGTCGGTGTGACCTACGACACCCCCGTCGACAAGCTCCAGCAGGTGCTGGCCGACGTGCGTACGCTGCTGAGAGCGGACCCTGGCGTGCACCAGAGCCAGATTGTGGTGACCCTGGCGGACTTTGCCGACTCCTCCCTGCGGGTGCAGATCCTGTACTTCACCGCCGACCCGGACTGGGAGGTGCACATGGCGACCCGCGAACGGGTCAACATCTCGATCATCCGGACCTTCGCCGTGCGGGGAGTGGCTTTTGCGTTCCCCACCTCGGTGATGCACCTGGACGGGCCGATCGCCCGGCAGATCGCGGAGCAGCGCTAGTCAAGCGTCTGGCGGTAGCGGTTCACGCCAACCGACATCGCGACGACCACAAACGCGGCCATGGGCCAGATCTCCGGCAGGATTTCCTGGAGGCCGTTGCCCTTGAGGAGAACTCCCCGCACGATCCTCAGGAAGTGCGTCAGGGGAAGGCACGTGCCGATCCACTGGGCCCATTCCGGCATCCCGCGGAAGGGGAACATGAAGCCCGAGAGCATGATCGAGGGCAGAAAGAAAAAGAACGCCATCTGGACGGCCTGGAGCTGGTTCTGCGCCAGGCTTGAGAACGTGATCCCCATCGCGAGGTTTGCCGCAATAAACAGCAGCGAGACGACATAGAGCAGGGAGAGGCTGCCCAGCATGGGCACATCGAAGAGGAACCTCGCCGCGACCAGGATCAGGGTGACCTGGACATAGCCCACGAGGATGTAGGGCAGAATCTTTCCGACCATGACCTCGAAGGGGCGCACCGGTGTCGCCAGCAGGTTCTCCATCGTGCCCCGTTCCCTTTCCCGCGTGATCACGAGCGACGTGATGACGACCATGGTCATCGTGAGCACGACGCCCATAAGGCCGGGCACTACGTTGTACTGGGTGATGTTCTCGGGGTTGTAGTGTGCATGAACCTCGAAATTGACGGGCCCCGCGACCCCCTTCAGCCGAGACAGGGGTCCCGTCAAGTCACGGTTGACCGAAGTGACAGCCAAGGCCTGCACCGCCGAGAGCGCGGGTCCGGTCGCCGCGGGGTCCGTGGCGTCGGCCTCCACGAGCACGGTGGGCCGGTCGCCCCTGAGGATGTCGCGGGAGAAGTTCTCCGGGATGTTGACGACGAACTGCACGCGCCCCAGCTCAAGCAGCCTTTCCACCTCGGCCTCGGAGTCGGTGACGCGCACCAGGTTGAAGTAGGAACTGTTGCGCATCTCCGCCACGATCGTCCTCGCGAAGGGCCCCTGGTCGGCGAGCCGAAGCGCCGTCGGCAGGTGCTTCGGGTCCGAGTTGATCGCATACCCGAACAGCATCAGCTGGATCAGCGGAATGCCTATCATCATCAGCAGCGTCACGCGGTCGCGCCTCATCTGGATGAACTCCTTCAGGACGACGGCCCACAAGCGGTGCAGGGTGAATCTTTCCATGGCGCGCCCTCAGCCAAAATTGTCCCGCGCCTTGTCCATGAGGCCTATGAACACGTCCTCGAGGCTGGAGTTGATGCGCGTGCACTCGTTCGTGGTCTGCACCTGGGTCAAAGCGGCTTCGATAGCCGTGCCGTCGTGGCCGCTCACGTGGAGCGTGTCACCGAACGGGACGACCTGCTCAACGCCGGGGCGACCCCTGAGTTCCTCGGCAACCTGGGCCAGCGCGGCCCCCGTTATCGACCATGTGAACAAATTGGCGGCCGCGACCACCTCCTTGACCGTGCCGCGTACCAGCAGGCTTCCGTAGGCAATGGCCGCGATGCGGTGGCAGCGCTCGGCCTCGTCCATGTAATGGGTCGTGGCCAGGACGGTGATGCCCTCTGCTGACAGCCGGTGAATCTCGTCCCAGAACGAGCGCCGGGCCTTGGGGTCGACCCCCGCCGTGGGTTCATCGAGGAGAAGAAGTTTGGGCCTGTGGATCAGGCACGCCGCGAGGGCCAGGCGCTGCTTCCAGCCCCCTGACAACTCCCCCGCAAGCTGCTCGCTGCGGTCCTTCAGCCCGAGTCGCTCCAGGCTCTCCCGGACCGCGGCGTTGCGGTCCGGCAAGTCGTAGAGCCTGGCGATGAAGTCCAGGTTCTCGCGGATGCTCAGGTCCGTGTAGTAGCTGAACGCCTGGGTCATGTAGCCGACTTCGCGCTTGATAAGAGCCTGCTCGGTGAGCACGTCGTGGCCCAGGCACGTGCCCGATCCTGCGTCGGGCGTGAGGAGGCCGCAAAGCATGCGGATGAAGGTCGTCTTCCCGCTCCCGTTGGGCCCTAGGAACCCGTAGATCTCTCCGCGGCGCACCTGAAGGTCGATCCCATTGACGACGGTCTTCTTGCCGAAGCGCTTCGTCACGCCCGTGACGTCGATTACGAGCTCTCCCTCCGCGCTCATGGGCCTCTCGGGAGGACGTCGACGGGCTGCCCGGGGTGCAGGTCAGTCGCGGCGGCGGGCACAAAGACGGCTTCGATCATGAAGACAAGCTTGGCCCTGTTTTCCCGGTTGTAGAGGACGGGCGGCGTGTATTCGGGGTTCTGCGAGAGATAGCTCACCGTGGCGTCGATGGGCGCGGGCAGTCCCTCGATTGCGACCGACACGCGGTCGCCGGCCTTCAGGCGCGCCAGGTCCGGCTCGGCGACGAAGAAGCGGACCTTGATGTTGGCGGGAGGCAGCAGCGAAACGATCGGGCTGCCCGCCGAGACGAACTCCCCTTCGCGGTAAAGGGTGTCGTAGACAAGGGCGGGGCAGGGCGCCGACTGCGCCTTTTGGTCGACTCCCCACTTCGCGTGGGCCTCGGCATCGGCCGATGCCCTGACGGCCGCCTCCGCCGCGGCGATGGCGTCCGAGCGGCCCCCCAGGCGGGCGGTCTCAAGCTGGGCGGCGTACTGTTCGACCGCGTGCAGGTTCGACTCGTGCGTCAACCGGGCGCGGTCGTAGTCGCTCGCCGCTATCGCGCCGCTCTTGAAGAGCTGCTCCTGGCGGCCGAGGTCCAGCTTCGAGAGCTCGGCAGTGGCCCGAGCCGAGCCCAGGCGCGCCTCAAGGCCCGCGATCTCCTCGGGGCGCGACCCCTTCTTGAGGTCCTCAAGCTGTGCCTTCGCGGCTTGGAGCTCCTGACTTGCCTGGCGCAGCGCCGCCTCCTCCGCCGCGCGCTCTAGGACGAAGAGCGGTGCGCCGGTGCCGACCCGCGCGCCCTTCACCACGGCCAGCTTGTCGAGCCTGCCGGCTAGCGGTGAGGACACATAAACAAAATCTCCCTCGATGTATCCCTGCCATCCATGGGTGTCCTGCCTCGAGCACCCGCTGATCCACAGGAGTGTGCCAACAATCATGCAAAGGAACCCTGATGCAATCGGTTGCACTGAAGGTAAATATTTTGCGCGTTTTCTGTTTATCATGGGTTTACGCGACCAGTAAATTGACAAGATGTTAAGCCACAATTACTTGGAAACTACGTACGCAGTCCTCTATACTCTTGTTAGCGGATTGGGTTCCGCCAATCTAATCATCACTTTGAAACGCCGTCCAGCAGAGACCCCTCTGACAGCCCGCGTCGCGTCCGCACTTGCGGCGATGGTGATGGCGGTGCTTTTTCTTGGGGTCGCCTCAACGGCGCAGGCCCAAGTCGTCTCGCTGAACCAGAACTTCGAGGGCACGACCGCCCCCGGCTGGGTTGTGGGCGGCTCGGGCTACACGCCCACACTGACGGCGACCACCGGGGCGAGCCCGGGTTGGCTCGAGATGACCAACGGCGCCGTGAACGAGTCGACGTTCGCCTACGACACGACCCCCTTTGCCTCAGCGAATACGACCATCTCCGCGACGTTCAACTATGTGAGCTTCAACGGGACCGGGGCCGACGGGCTGACGTTCTTCCTGGCGAACGCCAGCGTGCTCACGAGCGGTTTCACCCCGGGAGCCTACGGCGGAAGCCTGGGATACGCGCAGAAGACGGGAATCAACGGACTCTCGGGCGGATACCTCGGCATCGGCGTCGACGAGTTCGGCAACTATTCCAACCCGACCGAGGGCCGGGTGGGAGGCACGGGCTTCGTTCCCAACGCCATCGCCGTGCGCGGACCCGGCTCGGGCACGTCCGGCTACAATTACCTCGGCGGCACGTCCTCGCTTGCCGGCGCCCTCTCGTACCCCGCGTCGACTTCGATCACGAGCAGCGAGGTGGACACGATCCAGATGGTGCTCACGTCGACGAATCAGCTGACGGTTTCGATTGCCTACGGCGGCAGCAGCGTGTTCCAGACGTTCTTCACCGCGAACCTATCGGCCTACACGCGCCCCGCGGACCTGATCATGGGTTTCACGGCCGGCACGGGCTCGCTCACCTCCACCCAGGAGATCCAGAACGTGGAACTGAGCGCGGTGTCCGCGAACATCTGGACCAACACCGCCGCGGACAGCAATTGGAACACCGCCAACAACTGGCTCGGCAGCCCGGCGCAGGTGCCCTCCGTCGGCTCCGACGTCCTCCTCAACAACGCCCAGGTCGGGACGGCCCAGACGATCAACGTGGGCACGAACCAGATCCTGCGCTCGCTGCAGATCGACGCCCCCTTCTCCTACACCCTCAACAGCGGGAGCTTTGAGTTCAACACGGAGGGAGTCCCCGGACCCTCCGGCATCATCGTGACGCAGGTCAATGGCGCTGCGGTGCAGACGATCAACTCGAACCTTCAGGCCGACAACACAATCGTCATCGAGAACAACACGACCTCGAACCTGAACCTTGGCGGCACCCTCAACACCAACGGAAACGCCGTGAACATCAACGGGAGCGGCGTGGTGAACGAGACCGGCGTCGTCTCGGGCTCGGGCTCCATCTACGAGACGGGGGCCGGCACCACGACCTTCTCCGCGGCCAACACCTACACTGGTGGCACCACGATCTCCTCGGGCACGATGGTGGCGAACAACAACACGGCGCTGGGCACGGGAGCGGTGAACCTCAACGGCGGCACCCTCACCTCGGGCACCTCGAGCACGCTGGCCAACGCGCTCAACCTCGGCGGCAACGCGGCGATCTCAAACCTGACCTCGAGCGGGGCGTTCACCCAGGCGGGGGGCAGCTACACGCTCAACCTGTCCAATACGACGCTGTCGGGCCCGGTCAGCCTCACGAATGGGACGGCGCAGACCCTGACGACCGAGGTGGACAGCGGAACGTCGACGATCTCCGGCGTGATTTCCGACTCTGGAACGGGGTCCGGCCTGACGAAGACGGGCAACGGGACGCTGGCGCTCGGCGGCGTCAGCACCTACTCCGGTGCGACGACGGTCAACGGCGGCACACTCCAGCTGAACACCAACAACGCCATCGGCTCCTCCTCGGCCGTCGCCCTGAACAACAGCACGCTCAACCTGAACGGAAATTCCGACAGCATCGGCAACCTCTCGTTCAACAACGGCACGATCAACTTTGGGAGCGGCACTCCGGCGAACACGCTTGTGTTCAACAACATGACCTCGGGCACCGGTACCCTGACCATCAATGGGTGGACCAGCGGGAGCACGACGCTTGCGGCCACCACGTCGGGAATCGCCACGGCTCTTCTGGGCGACCTCTATTTCGCCGGGATCGGCTCGGGCGCCGTAGAGTCGGGCGCGCTGACCGCAACCGGCAACGGGGAGCCCAGCGGTTACGTCATCACGCCCAACACCGTGTTCCTGACGTGGAACGGCAAGGCGTCGACCCAGACCTTTGGCAACACCAACTGGAGCGACACGGCGAACACCTACACGAACTGGGTCGCCGGCGCACCCGCCAAGTCGTCGAGCAGCACGCAGAAGCTGGATTTCACGGGGACGGTCGGACTCGCCCCGAAAATGGACTACGCCTACGGGGTGAACGCCATCAAGTTCGACTCCTCCGCCGGCGCCTTCAACATCAATCAGGCGGGCTACACGCTTACCCTGAACGGCCCGGCGCCGAGCATCATCCAGCAGTCGTCGGCCAACCAGATTATCAGCGGAGGAACCATTGCGGTCGCGGCCAACGGCGTCGTCGACGTGAGCGGGACGGGCAGCCTGACGATCAGCTCGGTCCTCTCCGGCTCGGGCAACCTCTCGAAGCTGAGCGCGGGCACGCTGGCCCTGAGCGGAAGCAACTCCGCCTACACGGGCGCGATCACGGTCCAGGGCGGCATCCTCGCAATTTCCGGCAGCAACAACGTGCTGGGCACCGGAGCGACCACGGTCGAGTCCGGGGCGGCCCTGAACGTCACGAGCAACCTCACGCTGGCCAACTCGATCACGCTGTCGGGATCGGGCACGGGTGCGACCGGTGGCATGGGGGCTCTCGACTCGGAGGCCACCACCACCCTCACGCCCGCCGTGGCCCTCGGCGCCGACTCGACCCTCTACAGCGGCGCCGGAACGCTGACCCTGACCGGCGGGATTACGGGCACGGGCAGCAATCTCACGCTCGCCGGCGCCGGCAACACGACGGTCAACGGCGCGATCGCGACCACGACGGGAGGCGTCACGCTCAACGGCACGGGAACGACCATCTTTACCGGCGCGAACTCGTACACGGGGCTCACCACGGTCAACTCGGGCACCCTCTCGCTGGACTCGGCCACGGCCTCGATTGTCAATGGGGGGCTCACGATCAACGCGGGAACGGTGAACGACACGACGGGCAACGAACTCTCGGCGAGCACGAACCTGGCGGTCAACGGGGGAACCTTTAACCTCAACGGCAAGACCGAGAGCATTTCGAACCTGAGCGGCGTCCCCGGCGGCACCCTCGCATTTGGAACCGGGACCCTGACCGTTGCCGGGACCGGATACTCCACCTTCGGGGGCTCGATGACCGGCTCTGGTACCCTCGACAACACCAACGGCACGCTGGCGCTCACCGGCACGAGCGCGTCCTTCACCGGCACCACGAACCTGTCCAATGGCGTCATTGTCGCCGCGGGCACCAATGCTACGGGCGGCGCGTCCGCGACCGTCGCCGTCTCCAGCACCGGAAACTTCGAGGTCCAGGGCGGCACGACGCTTGCCAGCAAGTTCACGCTTTCCACCAACGGCGCCTCCACGACCAACGGCGCGATCGAGAACGTCTCGGGCAACAACACGCTCAGCGGGGCCCTTACGATCTCGGCCAGCTCAACCATCCAGTCCGACGCCGGCACGCTCACGACAAGCGGGGCCGTGGGTTTGGGAACCAACACCCTGACGGTGGCGGGCACCGGCAACACGAATATCAACGGCGCCATCACGGGCACGGGAACGCTCGCCATGACCGGAACCGGGACACTCGGCATCGGCGCCTCAAACACCGCTTTCACGGGCGCCGCGACGGTCTCGTCCGGCACACTGGAGACCAACGTCGCAAGCGCGCTTTCAAAGGCGACGACGATCACCGTCAACTCCGGCGGCACCCTTGAGGGCGGCGTCGCCGGCTCGCTCACGACCTCCGCGGCCGTGACGGTCAACTCGGGCGGCGCGGTCAACATGAACGGAACGAGCGCCACGCTCTCCGGGACGGTGAACAACGCCGGCACCTTCACCACCGGTGCCAGCGGAGCCCTCACCACCACAGGCACGGTGACCAACTCGGGGACCCTTTCGACGGGCGCGAGCGGTTCGATCTCCAACTCGAGCACCTTCAACAACACGGGCACCCTTTCGCTGGGCGCCAACAGCACGGTCAGCCTGACCGGAACCGTCACCGATTCGGGAACGCTGTCGTTCGCCTCGGGAAGCACGCTCACCCTTGCGCCCACGACCGCGAAGACAACCACCCTGACGGGAAGCATGACCGGCTCGGGAACGCTCGTCATCGGGCCGAACGAGACGCTGGTGCTGGGATCGAGCTTCAGCGACCCGAACCTCAACATCGACCTGAACGGGGGCACGCTCAAGGTGAACGGCACGACCGACACGTTTGGCGCCCTTACGGTCACCGGGACCAGCGCGACGTCGACCCTCAATTTCGCCGCCTCGTCCGGGGCGTCGATAATCAGCTTCAGCACGGTGGGCGTCAGCACCGGCGACACGCTGGACGTGACCAACTGGGTGGCCAACACGGACTACTTCTACAGCAACACGACCCCGACAGGCACCAACCAGATCGTGTTCACCGGATACTCGGGCAGCGCCACGCGCTGGCAGTCCTACACGAGCGGACCCGAGAACGAGAACCAGATTAGCCCGGTTCCTGAGACGTCCGCCTACGGCGCGCTGTTCATGGGAATCTCGATAGCAGGGATCCTGCTCTACCGCAGCAGGCGTTCCTCGGACCAATAAAAGGGCCGGACGTCACTTGACCCGGTGCCGTGCGTCAGTCTATTGCACACCCGGATGTCCATGGGCCCTCGGCACCTCAATCGCCTCCTTACCGCACTTGCTGCGGCTTGCCTTGGACTGGCCGGCGGGCTCCGTGCGGACCTGGCCCAGGCGTCCCCCTTCCTTCCCCCCAACTCCGCGGCCTCGGCCTCGGGAAAGGCGGGCGGCCCGTCGGGGCCGGTCGAGCTCAGGGGCATCATGTCGACCGGGCACGGCACGGAATGCTGCATCTATGACACCACCAGGAAGTCGAGTGCCTGGGTGGCCGTCGATGAGACCGGCAACGACTTTGTGGTGAAGTCCATCGATCCTGTCGGCGAGAGCGCGACGGTCCAGTACCAGGGGCGGAGCATGAAACTTGTGCTGCGCGCGTCCAAGATTGCCTCGGCGGGCACGGCCCAGGCGGCTCCCCCGGCCAACCCCGCGTTTGCCAGCGGGCAGCCCGGGGTTCCCTCCCCGGCCGACGAGCAGAAGCGTCTCGATGCCGTCGCCGCCGAGGTCCGCCGCCGCCGCCTCGAGCGCGAAAAGGCCAGTCAGGGCGGTTCCGGTGCGCCGGCAGCCGCCCCGCAGCCGCCCCAGACGCTCAATCGCTAGCGCGGGATCCGACGGACCGTGAGCACGATAGTTCGTGCACCGGGGGCGGGTCCAACTAGCGTCTGCCCTGAATGGGAACACCGCTGAAAGGCGCAGCCAAGGAACGCTCCAATGCGGAGCTCATCCGGAGGCTTTTTGGCCTGGCCTGGCGGTATCGCCTGCGTTGCGTGCAGGTGCTGGGAATACAGCTCATCCTGCTGACTATGGGGCTCTTCGGTCTGAGCTTCACCGGCATCGGGATCGACTACATCCGCCAGGTCGTGGGGCATCCCGGGGTGAACCCGGCCCCCCTGCAGCCCGTCCGGTTCCTGCACTTGAGCCTGCCTGCCGGCATGCACCCCATGTCCGTCCTTGCCGTCCTGGGCGGTCTGATCCTGGCCCTATCGGCGCTCAGGGCTTTCCTGAACTACGTCTACGCCGTCAAGGTGAACGTCCTGGTCCAGCAGAAACTCGTCGTCGACCTGAGGGCGGAGATCTACGAGAAGCTCCAGAGGCTGAGCTTCCGTTTCTTCGACGCCAACACGACAGGCTCGATCATCACCCGGGTGACCGGCGACGTGCAGTCCGTACGCATGTTCGTCGACCAGGTCCTCATCCAGAGCGTCATCATGGTGATCTCGCTTACCGTCTACGCGATCTACATGGCGAGCCTGAGCCCGGGCCTCACGGTGGCGTGCCTGGCCACGACCCCGGTGCTCTGGATCATGTCCGCGGTGTTCTCGCGCAAGATACAGCCTGAGTACGCCGAGAACCGGAACCTCGTGGAGAAGATGGTGCAGTACCTCGGCGAGAGCATCCAGGGGGTCGCGGTGGTGAAGGGGTTTGGGAGGGAGGACGAGAACCGCGCAAAGTTCGACGAGCTCAACGGCAAGGTGCTCTCCCAGCAGTTTAACATCTTCTGGTGGGTGAGCCTCTTCTCGCCCGCGGCGGGGTTTTTGACCCGCATCAACACTATCGTCCTTCTGGGCTACGGCGGCTGGCTCGTCGGCCAGGGCCGTTTGCCGCTCGGCGCAGGCCTCGTCGTTTTTGCGGGCCTGCTAGACCAGTTCGCGGGCCAGGTGAACAACGTCGCGACGATCGTCAACTCGATCCAGCAGTCGCTGATCGGCGCCCGCCGCGTCTTCGAGATCCTCGATGCTCCGGTCGACGTCCGCTCGCCGCCCGACGCGGTGCGCCGGCCCCGACTCGACGGCGCCGTCCGCTTCGACTCCGTCTCGTTTGAATACGGACCCCTGGACCCCGTGCTCAGGGACATCAACCTCGAGGTGAAGCCCGGCGAGTGCGTCGCGATACTCGGCGCCACGGGCGCCGGCAAGAGCGTGCTCATGAGCCTGATCCCGAGGTTCTATGACGTCACCAGCGGCCGAATCCTGATCGACGGGATCGACGTGCGGCACCTGTACCTCGACGATCTCCGCCGTAACATCGGGACTGTGTTCCAAGAGAGCTTCCTCTTCTCGAACACGGTGGCAGCCAACATTGCCTTCGGCCACCCCGACGCGACCCAGGCGCAGGTCGAGAGGGCGGCGCGGATAGCCGCTGCCCACGACTTCATCATGGGGCTTCCCAAGGGCTACGAGACGGTCCTGGGAGAAAGCGGCAACAGCCTCTCTGGCGGCCAGCGGCAGCGACTCGCGATCGCGCGCGCGGTCCTTCTCGAGCCAGCGATACTCCTCCTGGACGACCCGACTGCGGCTATCGACAGCGAGACCGAGCACGAGATCCTGGACGCCCTCGACAGGGCCATCGCGGGGAGGACCACCTTCATCGTGGCGCACCGGCTGAGCACGCTCAGGAGGGCGGACTCGATCATTGTGCTCGAGAACGGACGCATCGTGCAGCGGGGCACGCATGCCGACCTGATCAAGGTCCCCGGGCCTTACCTGCACGTGGCAAATCTGCAGCTTGTCGACGGCCGCGAGCTCCAGCAGTCCGGGGGGAGGGACCAGCCATGAGCGCGGGACACGAAGGGAGGCGCAACCTGACGCTCGTGCGCCGGGTGCGCGACGATGATGACGACGAGGAGCAGTTCAAGCCCCTCGACTGGCGCCTCGCGTCCAGGCTCTTCAAGTACACACGCCCGGTGAAGCGCAAGCTGGTGATCCTGGCGGTGCTGACCTTGATCCGCGCCGCCCAGCTGCCGGCCCTCGCCTGGGTCACCGCGAGCGTCATCAAGGGGCCGATCGCCCGTGGCGACCTGCACGGCATCCTGATGGGGACGCTGACGTTCGCCGCCCTCGCTGTCCTCACGGACGCGATGTTCCACTTCAGGCAGCGCTACGCCCTTGAGATCGGCGAGACGGTCGCGAACGGCCTCCGCGCCGAGATCTTCGACAAGGTGCAGCGCCAGCCCATGAGCTTCTTCCACAGGATGAAGCTCGGCCGGATCATCAGCCGCGTCACGAGCGACGTGGAGGCGGTGCGGGTCGGCATCCAGGATGTCGCGTTTGTCAGCGCGATCCAGTTTGGCATGATGATGTTCACCGCGGTTGTGCTGGCCTATTACGACTGGAAGATGTTCCTGGTCGTCGTGTGCATGGCGCCGGTGCTCTGGCTCGTTAACAACCACTTCAGGATGAAGTTCAGCCGGCTCACCCGGGCCTCGCAGGAGAGCTTCAGCAGGGTGACCGCGACGCTCGCCGAGTCCGTGAACGGCATCCGCGTCACGCAGGGCTTCGTGCGGCAGGACACGAATGCCGGGCTCTTCAGGAGCCTGCTTTCCGACCACTCGAAGTACAACATCGCCCTCGCGAGAACCTCGGCGGTGCTTGCTCCTATCCTGGAGCTTAACAGCCAGTTCTTCGTGGCGACGCTCCTCGTCGTGGGAGGCTGGCGCATCTTCCACGGGAACATGCAGGCGGACGACCTGATCATGTTCTTCCTGATGTCGAACATCTTCTTCTCCCCGATCACGGTCATCGGCAACCAGTACAACCAGGCGCTGCTTGCGATGGCCAGCGCGGAGAGAATCTTCTGGCTCGTGGACATGAAGCCGGAATGGGAGGACGCGCCCGACGCCTGCGACCTCGGAGATCCCAGGGCGGCGCGGGGCTCCTCGGCCGTCGCGGGTGCGAGGATCGAGTTCCGCAACGTCTTCTTCGGGTACGACCCTGCCAAGCTCGTGCTGCACGACGTCAGCTTCACCGCGGAACCGGGCAAGACCGTGGCCCTGGTCGGGCACACCGGCAGCGGGAAGAGTTCCATCATCAATCTCGTATCCAAGTTTTACCTTCCGACCCGCGGAGAGGTCCTTGTGGACGGGGCCGAGATCCGCACCCTCACCTCCCGCTCGCTCCACCGGCAGATGGGCATGGTGCAGCAGCAGAATTTCCTCTTCAGCGGGACGGTGCTAGAGAACATCAGGCTCAGCAGCCCCGGGGCCACGTTGTCCGACATACGCGAGGCGGCCGAGAGGCTGGGCTGCCTGGAGGTCTTCGACGAGATGCCCAGCGGGCTGGACACCCAGGTCGGGGAGCGCGGGGCGGGCATCTCCGTCGGGCAGCGCCAGCTGGTCTGCTTCCTGCGGGCGTTTTTGGCGAACCCCAGGATCATCATCCTTGACGAGGCCACCAGCGCCATCGACGCGCTCACCGAGGCGCGCCTGCAGCGCGCGCTCGCCATGCTGCTGTGCGAGCGCACGAGTTTTGTTGTGGCCCACCGGCTCAGCACGATACGAAGCGCGGACCTGGTCCTTGTGCTCGACCAGGGCCGGATCATCGAGCGCGGCACGCACCCGGAACTGCTTGCCCAGGGCGGTCACTACGCGTCCCTGTACAGGCAATTCGTTCAGGTTGACGACCGCCAATGACAGGAAATTTGTAAGGCCTGAAAAAGATTTTTCTCGGAAAAGGCCCCGTTTTCCCTCTAGAAAGGCATTGCGTACAGAGGAAGAAACCCCTAAACCAGAATCAATATGGCAAAAAAATCAGCTCGCAAACCTAACGCCGCATTCATGAAGCCGGTACAGCCGGACGCCGCCCTATCAGCCGTTGTCGGCTCCAAGGCGCTTCCCCGCACGGAGCTCACCAAGAAGCTCTGGGATTACATCAAGAAGAACGGCCTGCAGGACAAGAAGGACAAGAAGATGATCAACGCCGACGCCTCCCTCAAGGTTGTGTTCGGTGGCAAGGCCAAGGTCAGCATGTTTGAGATGACCAAGCTCGTCTCGAACCACGTTTCCTAACGCTAGGAATTCGTTTCGTATATTTGCCGCCGCGGTCACACGACTGCGGCGGTTTTTTTTGGCCCCGGAGGGTTTAGGCGCCGAGGGCCGCCTCGATCTGGCGGCATGAGGTCCTAATGATGTCGAGCCGCGCGTGCCGCTTGTTATTCGCCGCCACGAGGTGCCAGGGCGCGTGCCGAGAGTTTGTCAGCGCGATCATGTCTCCAACCGCGATCTCGTAGGACTGCCACTTGCGGCGGTTGCGCCAGTCCTCGGGTCCCATCTTGTGGCTCTTGTAGGGCGTGGCCTCTCGGTCCCTGAAGCGACGAAGCTGCTCATCCTTGCTGATGTGCAGCCAGAACTTCAGGACGATCACCCCGTGCTCGGAGAGCTCCAATTCGAATTCATTGAGCTCACGGTAGGCCCTCTTCCACTCCTCCTCGGTGGCAAACCCCTCCAGGCGCTCCACAAGCACGCGGCCGTACCACGAGCGGTCGTAGATGGTGATCATCCCCGAGCGGGGCACGTTGCGCCAGAAGCGCCAGAGGTAGTGGTGCGACTTCTCCTCGTCGGTGGGCTTGGCCACGGGTATCACCCTGAAGTCTCGCGCGTCGATTGCCTCGGTGAGGCGCCGGATGGCGCCGCCCTTTCCTGCCGCGTCCCAGCCCTCGAACACCCAGACGATGGAGCGCCTTTCCTGGCCCGCGGCCCGCACGAGCTTGTTGAGCCTTCCCAACCACTTGTCGCGTTTGCGCTCGTAGCTGGCCTGCGCAAGCTTGTGTTCGAGGGAAAGGGAAAGCAGGCGCTTCAGCCCGGAGGCCCGCAGGGGCGCGATTCTCTTGCGTGACCTGGCGGCCGCCGACCTGAGGGGCCGCGTGCGCGCGTGTGCGCGGAAACGCGAAAGCAGGATGTCCGCGACCGCGAGGTTGCGTGTGCGCGGATCATCGGCGTCCACGACGAGCCATGGCGCCCCCGGTGCGTGGGTGGCGCAGCGCATGCGCTGCGCCAGCCGCGCCAGCCTCTCGTAGTCGCGCTGGCTCTTCCAGTCCTCCGGGCTCACCCGCCACGAGGTGCGCGGATCGGACTCCAACTCCCTCAGGCGCTCCCGCTGCGCCTCCTTGGAGAGGTGCAGCCACACCTTCACGATCAGCGCCCCTGCCGCGGCGAGCTGCCCCTCGAACCAGTTGACCCTGCGCATCATCGCGTCGAACTGGGCGAGCTCGCGTGGGGTCCGAGGGTCCTCGTTGATCGCATCGGTGTGCCAGCCCCCCGCGTAGATGGCCATGCGCCCGCTCGGCGGCAGCGTCCGCCAGTAGCGCCACATGGAGGGCCGGTCCCGCTCCTCGTCCGTGGGGTCGTGGAAGGCGAACGTTTCAAAGCCCCGGGGGTCCAGCCACCCGTTCATGATGTTCACCACGTCCCCCTTGCCCGAGGCCTCCACCCCGGCGATGACAAGGATCACGGGGAAAGACGAGGACTTGAGCTCGACCTGCATCCTCACCAGGGCGGCTCGGACTTCTGGGAGGCGGGCCTCGTAGGCTTTTTTCGACAGTCGCCTGTCGTCAACCGGTTTCGGCATTTTGCGGGGGTTCGCTCCGAGAGCAGTGTCGGCACGCCCGACGGATGTCGAGCCGTCTTGACCCCGGCCTGTGTTAATTTAACGCGCGTTCCCACTTGGCGTGCACCGTGGGGTTGGGCACCATGGCAGGCTGCCTCCCATGTCCGTTCCACGAGAATCCAGGCGTACGCATGCCATCCTCATGCTGGTCCTAGCGACCGCCTACTGGGGGGTGAGTTTCCCGGTCATCAAATCGGTCACCTCCCTTAATCTGAGCTACTTTCCCTGGGCGGGCACTGCGTTTGTCACGGCGATGGCGTCGGCACCGAGGTTTGTCGTGGCCGTTTTGCTGCTGATCGCCTTCACGGGGCGTGCACGCTGGGTGCCGAACGCCGGCGAGCTAAGGCAGGGCCTATGGGTCGGGGCCTTTGCGGCAGCCGGCACCTTGCTGCAGACCGACGGGATGCAGTTCACGTCGGCGTCAACGTCGGCGTTCCTGACCCAGCTCTCGGCGATCCTTGTTCCCGCCCTGATGGCGCTTCGGTACCGGAGGAACCCCGGGGCCCTGGCGTGGAGCTGCTGCGGCCTGGTGCTCGTGGGGGTCGCTATCCTCGGGCATTTCGACTGGCGGGCCCTGAGCCTGGGGAGAGGGGAATGCGAGACCCTGCTGTGCGCGGTGTTCTTCACGGGCCAGATCATCTGGATTGGAAAGGGGGAGTTTGTGGGCAACCGGCCGGGACCTGTGACGTTTGTCATGTTCGCGGTCCAGGCGGTGGCTCTCTCGGCCTTTGCCGTGGTGACCGCGCCCAGCATGCGGTCCCTGACAACACCCTGGGCCTCGCCCGTCTGGCTGTCCCTCACATTGGTCCTTGCGGTGGTCTGCACGATCGGGGCGTTCTCCCTCATGACACGGTGGCAGCCGAGCATCACCGCCACCGAGGCGGGGCTGATCTATTGCGCGGAACCGGTGTTCACCTCGCTGTTCGCCCTCTTCCTTCCAGCTCTTCTATCCTCGGTGGCGACCATTCATTACCCAAATGAACACGCCACCCTTTCGCTGTTTCTCGGAGGAGGCCTGGTCACGGTGGCCAATGTTGTGGTCCAGGTTAAGGGGAAGCACACTAGCTAATTGCAGTATATAGCATGCTAAAATTATTGATATGATGGTTTTAACTTGCCAGTCATGGCAATTGGCAATTTAAAGTATGCATCAGCAAGAAAATTCAGGCCATCATCCTTGAGGACCTCGAGCAGAGAATCGAAGCCCTGAAGGAGGCCCGTCATGCGGCAGGCATGCCCGCCCGTGGTTGGCTGAGGGCGGTCCGTGAGGCCGTGGGTCTTACCCAGGGGAGCGTGGCTGCAAGGGCCTCGGTCAAGAGGCAGTCATACTCGCAGTTCGAGACGGCGGAGGAAAAGGGCACCATTACGCTCGGGTCGCTTCGAAGAGCCGCCGAGGCGATGGACTGCGAACTTGTTTATTTCCTAATACCGAAGGAGTCCGTTTCGTCTACGTACTTAGGTTTGACGGCAATCCATGATCCGGTGGCGCGCCAATTGCAGGCCACGGAGCACTCGCTCTCCCTCGGGGGAAGGGCGGCGCTCATGTCCCAGGGCGGGTCTTCGCACAAGAACGCAGGCTGATGCCGTTCGACCTCGAGGCGCTTCCACGTGAGCTTGTGCCCCTGACCGAGGGGGAGAGGAGGCGCCTAATCCCGAGCCTGTCCACGCGCATCCAGCTTGAGGAGCTTGAAAGGCAGAGCATCCATTCCGCGCGTGTGTGGGCGATGCGCCGAGCCGCGTCCAGGGACGGCAACACCCTCGACGAGGATTTTGCCCGGGAGCTGCACCGCAGGATGTTCGGCGGGATCTGGCGGGGTGCCGGGCGCTACCGCACGGTCCACGAGGACCACGGGTGGGAGCCGCAGCGGATCTCGGAGGGGGTGCGCATGGTGCTCGACGACGCGGAGGGTTGGATCAGGTTCTCGACCTACCCGCTCCACGAGGTTGCCGTGCGCATGCACCACCGGCTGGGGTGCGTGAGGCCCTGGTCGGATGGAAACGGAAACCACGCGCGGCTGATGGCCGACATTCTTGTGCAGTCGAGCGGCGAGGAGCCCCTGACATGGGGATCCCGGGCCCTGAAGGCGGACCCCCTGCAGGCGCGCATACGCTACGCAAACGCGACCGCCGCGGCCGACGCGGGCGACATGGCGCCAATGCTGGAGTTCGCCCGCGGCTAGTCTGCGGCCTTCTTTGCCGGCAGGTTCCTGCCGTTCTGATGGAGCACAAGCCCGGTGACCCTTCCCGACGCGTCGCGCTGGAAACTGATCTGGGCGTTGACGATCTTGTAGAAAAACTCGTCCTTGGCCGAGGCGAAGACCTGGAACCCAGGCTGCCCCGTGGCTTGCGCGTAGAGTCCGCCCCCCTTTTCGCTCACGGTGATCACAAACGACGGATTCAGCGGATAGCTTCCTTCGTACTCGCGCAGCGTCTTCGCGGGGAGCTCGATCTCCGCGGGTGGTGGAGGAAGGTCGCCCCGCGGCGCGCGCTGGTTGGCGCCGTTCTGGTGCAGCACCAGGGCGACGACCCGGCCGGAACCGTCCCGCTCGAACGAGATCTCCGCCGGAACGCCCACGATCGCGAACCGGTCCGGGGAGACCGGGCGCATGCCCAGTTGGGACTGGCCGGTAGCTTGGACCCGCAGGATTCCGTTTGCGGCGGTGATGTCGACGGCGAAGGCGGGGGACAGCGAATAGCGCCCGACATAGGCCTGAGTGTCCACGACCCTGTCGATTTTTGGCTTCGGAGGTGTGGCGCCTAGGAGGCTGAAGCCGAGAGCCTCGCTACTCACCTGGATGTTCGAGAGGATCGCGACTGCGATTCCCGTGGCTGGCCGGAAGGCCACGAACGTGTGGCTGCCGGCAGTGGCTCCGTTGTGCCAGTACACCGGGCGCTCGTCATCGTCGATGAGCCATCCCAGGCCGATGTGGCCGCCCACATCGTCGGCGGTGTGCTGTGGCTGGAGGGTCGCCTCCATCGCAGGGCGCAGGCGCTCGCCACCCTTGCCGAGGAAAGCCTGAAGAAACAGGGCCATGTCGCGGGCGGAGCTCCGAACGGCCCCGGCCGGGGCAAACGCCTGGAAGGTCCAGTTGGGCACGGTTGCTCCCCCTGAATGTCCAGGCGCGAGATTCGCGGGAGGGGGAAGGCCGGCAAGTCCGACGCTTGTGGCCCTCATCCCGAGAGGCGAGAGCACGTGGGTGGTGAGTGCTTCGGCATAGCTCACCCCCCAGGCCGAAGCCAGGGCCTCACCCAGGACAGCGGCGCCAAAATTGGAATACGCCATCGAATCGCCGGTGGGCGCCACCTTTCCGTCCCTTCTCAGGGCCTCGACCAGCATAGCCCGGTCATACTTGGCATAGGGATCGGGGTTTCCGTCCGGATTGGGGCCGATGTTTGACGGAAGGCGCGGCAGGCCCGACGTATGCGTGGTGAGCGTCAGGAGCGTGATTTTCGAAAGCGCCGCCAAGTCCGGATCGCCGGGGGCAAGCAGGTACCTGGCCGCGGGATCCAAACGCAGGACGCGGCCCTCGCGTTCGCTTTGTGCGAGCAGTAGCGCGGTGAAGACCTTCGAGACAGAGCCCAACTCGAACTGGGTGTCGGCCGTGATCGGGCGGGGATCGTCAGACGAAAACGTGCCCGACTGGAAGTAGACGGCGCCGTCGGCGTCGACCCAGGCGACGGCCGCGCCGCCCGGGCTTCCCTTGACCAGGGCGTCCAGCCTTTGCTGAAGGTCAGCGGGTGGCGCTGCGTGGGCTGCCGCTGCGGCGATGAGGGCGACGGAGGCGATCAGGATTTTTTTCATCGTTCGTCGGGGGTGTCGTGCGGGGAAAAGACGGGTCTATTGAGAAATGGATAGGTCGCGGCGGAGCTTCTCAAGCTCCTCAATGCGAGGGTCCAGACGCTCGAGGACCGCGGTGCGATTCATCCGCCACGCCCACCAGAAGCACAGCGGTGCGCACACCAGGAAGTAGGCGATGATGAACGATGCGGTGGCGGGGTTCTTCATCAGGTCGATGAAGAACCCGGGCGGTGCATGCCTCGCGGAGTGGACAGCTAACGTTGCCACGGCAACCGCCCACGAGGCGGCAAGCGGCGCAAGGTACCATGTCGTTATGCTGAAGATCAGGCGGCGCTGGTGGCGGAGCTCGGCGATGTCTGCGTCCAGCTTTGCCAGCAGGGAAACGGCGGGTCCGACCCGTCTGCGGTGGGAGCGGATGCGTTCCCGGCAGAAGACCGCGCTCACGCCCAGGATGAGGGCGATGGTGATCGCGAAGGGCCAGCCGTCCCTGCCCAGGCGCCACCAAGTGTAGGCGAACACGGCGGAGCTGAGCAGCCCCGCGGCGGCCTCACTGTAGTCGCGCACGGCGAGCGCAGCCGCCGTCTTGCGGTGCGAGGCCTCGAAATTCCGCCGCAGGACGTCCACGTCCGCCGAGGCGCCGGCGGGTGGGGCCTGGCGCTTCCACACATATTCCAGGTCACTCCAGTTCATGGGTGGCTCCTTTCAAGAGTTCGGCGAGTCGTTTGCGCGCGCGCGTCAGGGCGACGCCGACGTGATTCTCGGTGATCCCGGTGATATCTGCAATGTCCCTGTAGGGAAAGCCGTCCAGCGTTAGCAGCACCAGTGCGCGGTCGAACTCGGGCATCGCGTGAATGGCGCCGTAAAGCTGATCGAGGAGGTCCTTGCTTCCTGCGGCGTCGGCCGGGGAGGCGGACGGCTCGGGCATCTCGCTCAGGTCCGCGCGGGGCTCGATCCTGCGCCGCCTGCGTCCGTCGCCCCTGAGCCAGGACATCGCCGTGTTCAGGCACACGCGGTAGATCCAGGTCGACGGGCTGGACTCCTGCCTGAAGGACGGCATCGAGGTCCAGAGCTGCAGCAGGATCTCCTGGCGCAGGTCCTCCGCTTCAGGGACCGAATGTGCGTAGGAGCGGGTCACCTTGGCGATGATCCCCCCGTACTCTGCAAGCCACGCCCTGAAAACGGATTCATGGGCGGTAGGGGGACTCACAACCCTATTAGTCGCCGAAGGGGCGGCGCCCTTACAATGTTTTCAAGGCCTGCGCGGCCGGGTTGGGGCTAGAATGTGTAGGCCGCGCTGCCGAAGAAGCCGCGCCGCATCCCGTACTGGGCCGCGTTCACGCCGACGCCGCTGCCGCTGCGAAGCTCGTAGGCGTTGTCGGTCAGGTTGAGGACGTCGAGGCGAAGGCTCCAGGAGCGGCCCCGCCCCAGGAGGAAGGTGCGCTCGGCGCCGACGCTCACGGTGTAGTACGCAGGAACCGAACCCCCGTTCGGGATGTTCGTGCCGTCCAGGGCCGTGGCGTCCTGCCTGAGGCCGGTGCCATAAAGCGCGTCGACGTACACGCGCGTCGAGCCCCGGGCATGGTTCCAGTGGTAGGAGGACCCGAACGAGGCGGTGAGGGCCTGGTCGTGGTCCAGGAAGATGTAGTGGTCTTTTACATACGCAAGGTCGGCCGCGGCGAAGAGGAACTGCGACGAGTCCCAGTCCTCCCCCTTCGCCACCGAGTGGGCGAGGTTGAGGTAGGTCGTGAAGTTGCCCGAGGTGTAGGACCCCGTGAACTCCAGGCCGTAGACCTCCCCGCGCGCGTAGTTGAAGGCCGAAAGGATGAGCGTCTGGCCGAAGAGGCCGTCATCGAGCTGGTTCTTTGCCTTCTTGTAGTAGCCGTCCAGGCCCACCTGGAGGCCCTTTGTGACCTTCTGGCTGATCCCGACGTCGAAGTAGTCGGAGCGCTCCGCCTTCACGGGGTCGTCGAGGGTGACCTGGGACCGGTTGGAGGTGCCGTTGAAGCTCGCGACGGTGCTGCCGGGCACGTCCTCGACCGGCGGCGGAGTGAAGTAGCGCGAGTAGCCCGCGTGGATCGTGGTCGATTTGTTGGCGCTGTAGATGAGGTTCACGCGCGGGCTCAGCTGGTCCTCGTCGTCGAAGGAGGCGCTGTAGGCGTCGTACCGGGCGCCCCAGTTCAAGGTCAGCGCCTGTGTCAGCCTCCATTCGTCCTGGAGATAGATGCCTGCGAACAGCCCGTGGAGGACCTGGTCGTCCGCTATTGGGAACGCCGGCCCGGTCGGGTTGCCGTCGGCGTCGACTGGGAACACCGTGGTCGTGGAGGCGGCGGTTACGGATTCCCGCAGAAGGGTGAAGCCGCCCCTCAGCGTGTGGGTGTCGTTGGCGCTGTAGCTGCCATCGCCCTGAAGGCCGAGCGAGGTGAGCTTGCGGTCCACATCGCTGGCAACCCCGTTGAAGTAGAGGTCCCCGACCGGATCCGGCGTGAAGTGGACGCCGCTCTGCCTGGCGAACGCCGACACCTGGAAATTGAGGTCGCCCGCGGATTTCTGGAAATTCACCACCCCATAGTAGTTCTGCTCGTTCTGGTTCTCGTTGAGGCCGGCTGAGCTGAAATTCCCGGGCACCCACTGCCTGCCGTCGGGCGCTGTTCCCGCGGCGAGGCCCTCGGTGTCAGGCACCTCAAAGTCGCTGTAGGAGGCGCTGCCCATGAAGCTCAGCCGGCTCGTGCTGTTCAGGATATAGGACAGGTATGTGAACGCCTTGTACTGGTCGCTCATGTCGTGGATGGGCACGGGGCTCGCTGTTGGGTTCTCGATCCCTATGCCGCTGTGGTCGTAGCTGCCGTCCGCGAAATAGGTGAGATTTCCATCGGACCCTCCGACTTCAAAACTGGGCCGGAAGGTGTCGTAGCTGCCCCCATAGAGGGAAACCTCGCCTCCCTGCTCGACGGAGCCGCTCTTCGTCTGGATGTCCACGACCCCCGCCGTGCGGAATCCGTACTGGGCGGGGAGCGAGCCCGTGATCAGCTGCATGCTGCTCACGAACCTCGGGTCGAGCTCGAGCCCGAACCCCGAGATGCCCTCGGGCAGCAGGACATCGTTGATCCGGTACTGCAGGTTTGCGTGCTCGCCCCGCACATGGAGGTCGCCGTTGGCCGCCGAGTCCTGCGCGACTCCTGGGGCGTTCAGGAGAACCTCGCTGAAGGGCGCGTTCTCTCCCTCGGGGAGGTTCATGATCTGCTGCTCGTCGACAATGAACGAGGTGGCGCCAAGGCTGGGCACGATTGACTCACGGCTGACGTCCAGCTGGTCCGTGACGATGACGGGGTCCAGGCGTGTGACACCCGCAGACGGGGCGGGCTCGGACTGCGCCTGCAGAGTCACGGCGATGCCTGTGAGGATTGGAATGAGGAGGGCCTTGCGAAAATTCATGTGGGATCTGAGTTCCCTGCGCACGGAGGTTGGTTTCCAGCCGCGGCCCATAAGGCCTTGGCGAGGCCGGATGGCGGGCGCGCAGGGTGCTGCCCAACAAACCGGCGGGGTGCCGTCCTGGGGCGCGCCCGTTGGCGCGCGCGCGGTATCCGGCGGGCTAGCTCAACCCTGCGGGCGGAGCGTGCGCGGGATGGCGAAGGTAGCGCGGAGCGTCCGGGGCCACGCGATCGGCCTGCGCAAAGTCGACCGGGCTGAGTGCCCCCAGGGCTGCAGCCAGCACGTAACACGCGAATGCCAGGACAACGCCCTGCGCAAAGAGGGTCACCACGCACCCGTCCTCGTCGTCTGCCTGGGTGGCGCTGCCGGAGTGCTGGGTGCCTGCATGGGATGCGGCGACCGGTCCGATCGGGTGCCCGTGCAGGCGCTCGTGGAGCTCGGGGCTCGCCGTCAGCACCGTCAGGACCATGAGCAGGGCGGCTGCCAGCGCGGCGACGACGCGGGTCGTCAGCGAGGGGCGAATGTCCGGGCCGCGATTCATGGGGGCCTCAAGATCACCAGTTTGACCTGTCCGTCAACTGGTTACACCGCAATGCCCGGGAAACTGTTGTGGAAAAAATTGATGGAGAGCTAATTGCGGATGTCTCTACTTGGGGAATGGATTTGTACCCCCTCCACATGGGCAAGATGTGCCTCGTTAAAGTCAAGGGATGCGCAGTGGTTTGCGTGCAAGCGGATAGATTAATAGATTATTGGCAGATCCGTTCGGGAAAGCGGCCCATGAGGGCGAAAACGACACCATTTTCTCGGCAACCTGATCGACTCCACTGAGTGCGGCTGGCAGGCCGCGCCCAATAAAGATGAACCGGAATCAGCAGAATCAGAGGGACGCTCCCGACCAGGGGCCGGTCGGGCGGGGGCTCCGTGCGGTCCAGGCGGCGGACCGGCTGGTAAGGTTCTCGGCGGCGGCCTTCCTGCTGGCTGCGTGCTCCGCCATTGCCGCGCCGGCGTCTCGAGTAGACTTCATCGACATCAACGGGCCGATTGGGCCCACCTGCGCCGAGTATGTTTCGCGCTCCATCAAGGTGGCTGCGGCCGACGGAGCCCAGTGCCTCGTCGTGCGGCTCGACACCCCCGGCGGCCTCCTTGATTCCATGAAGGACATCGTGCAGGCGTTCTACGCCTCGCCGCTGCCGGTCGTCGTCTACGTGGCGCCGGAAGGGTCCAGCGCCGGAAGCGCCGGCTGCTTCATCACGCTGGCGGCCGACGTGGCCGCCATGGCGCCCCATAGCAACATTGGCGCCGCCCATCCGGTGGAATTGGGAGGGCTCGCCCCCGCGCAGACAGACGACGTGATGGCCAAGAAGCTCGAAAGCTACGGGACGAGCTACATCGAGGCCATAGCCAGCAAGCACGGCCGCAACATCGAGTGGGCGAAGTCCTCGGTGAAGGAGAGCGCCAGCATCACTTCCGAGAAGGCGCTTGAGCTGAAAGTCATCGACCTTATTGCCCGGGATCTTCCGGACCTGATGGCCCAGATCGACGGTCGCGTGGTGAACGGGAGGACTCTGGCGACAGCGCACGCGCAGGTGGTCCGCATACCCATGCTGGCCCGCGAGAGTCTTTTCCAGATGATGTGGAGGCCAGAGGTGATGTTCGTGCTCATGCTGATCGCCGTCTACGGGATCATCGGCGAGATGGGCAGCCCCGGTGCGATCCTGCCGGGGGTGGCGGGAGCCATCGCACTCATCCTGCTGCTCTACATGGCATCGATCGTGCCGATCAATGTCGCAGGTCTGGCCCTGGTGATCCTCTCGCTGGCTCTCTTCCTGATCGATGCCTTCGCTCCCACCCACGGCGTCCTGACCTTCGGAGCGGTGGTCTCATTCTTCCTGGGATCGCTGCTCGTCTTCGACCGAGCGGGAAGCGGGTTCCAGCTTTCCATCGCAATGGTCCTTCCGGCCACGATCACCACAGCCGCCTTCTTTATCTTTGTGGTCGGGGCGGGCCTGAGGGCGCAGCGGGCGCCCGTGAAGGCCGGCCCGGAGACGATGGTCGGCCGGGTGGTTGCGGCGCAGACCGCGATTGGCGGCGACGGCGGCCGGGTCTTTGTGGAGGGAGAGAACTGGAGTGCCCGCTCTGACGCGCTGATCCCCGAGGGCCAGCCTGTCGAGATCATCGGAATCGAGGGATTGGTCCTGAAGGTTAAACCCAAAAAATAGGAAATATTATGGAAACCCTGCAAAACACGCTGGACCTGCTCAAGTGGGTCATCCCGGTTGGCATCCTTGCCTTGGCGCTGCTGCCTTCCGCGGTCCGCATACTGCGCGAGTACGAGCGGGCCGTGGTGTTCCGGCTTGGAAAGCTCCTGCAGGCCAAGGGCCCGGGCATCGTCCTGCTGATCCCGTTCGTCGACCGCATGGTGCGGATGGACCTTCGCGTGGTCACGATCGACGTTCCAAAGCAGGAGGTCATGACACGCGACAACGTTCCCGTCACCGTTGACGCGGTCGTCTACTTCAGGGTCGTCGACCCTGTGGCGGCCGTGGTGAAGGTGGAGAACTACCTGAAGGCGACGTCGCTCATCTCCCAGACAACGCTGCGCAGCGTGCTGGGGCAGGCCGATCTCGACGACCTCCTCGCCCGCCGCGATAAGATCAACCAGACGCTCCAGGAGATCGTCGACCGCCACACCGACCCGTGGGGAGTCAAGGTCACCGCCGTTGAGGTGCGCGACGTCGTTCTCCCCGAGGACATGAAGCGATCGATGGCCAAGCAGGCGGAGAGCGAGCGTGAGCGCAGGGCGAAGGTCATCAACGCCGAGGGCGAATTCCAGGCTGCGGAAAAGCTCGTCCAGGCCGCGAAGATGATGGGCGCTGAGCCGATCTCGGTTCAGCTCAGGTTCCTGCAGACCATGCGCGAGATCTCGAGCGAGCACAACACGACGACCTTCCTGCCGGTGCCGATTGACCTGTTCACGCCGTTCATAAAGAGGGGCATGGAGGAGGCGGCCGGGAAGCGCTAGGAGAGGCCCCGTTTTTCTTCGGTAATTGCGTCCCTTCGGCGCGCGATCAGGCGCCAGAGGAGGGTCCTCTCGAACCCAGATGCCGCAGTTATATTCCTAATGTGTCTGCGAAATGATATTTTAACTAATTGTTTTATAGGTTCTTAAATCTATACTAAACTAATTTGTATTTACAGAGTGTAGATTAACTCACAAATCTGCCGCCCTTTTAGAACCGGCAGCGACCAGGCCACTGGAGCCGTTAGGCGATTAGAGCTCCAGCTTATGTCCGCGCATCGCTTCCGCCACGCACCGTGGCTGGGCAAGAAGGCCGACGAAACGCTGGGAGCGCTAGGCGCCACCCACCTTTTCGTCATGAGAATACCCGCAAACCACAGACTGCACCTACTGACCCAGCTTGCCGCCATCGCTGCACTGAGCCTTGCCTCGTTGGCCCATGCCGATGACAACGCTTCGAATTTGACGCCCGTGGCGGCGACGCCGCCTGCGCAGCCGGCACCGCCGCCTTCGGCCCCGAAAGGCGATGTTGTCACGCTTGAGCAGTACACGGTCAGCGGGGCCGAGCTCGCCGACTCCACGCTCCCCGAGCGGCCCGTGTCGGCGCTCTACGGCTTCGCGACGCCCTACCAGGATATCCCGCGCAGCGTGTCCGAAATCACGCCCGAGCAGTTCAACAACGACGTCATCAACAGCGTAAACGACTTCGCCCGTTACAGCCCCTCGACCAGCCTCCTGACGGGAGCGGCGGTCAACGCGGGGACGCCCTACTTCCGCGGATCGCAGGGCGACCTGTACCAAAACGGGGTCCGCCTCCTCACACGCGGGACAAACAACCGTCCCTTCACGCTGAATCCCTACGAGGCCGCGGACTTGGTGGCGGGCCCGGCGTCCGTGATCTTCGGGCCGTCCGCCCGCACGGCGGGCTACGTCAACTACATCACGAAGCAGCCCTACTTCGACGAGGAGCGCGGCTTCCTCAACGTGGATCTCGGGCAATGGTTCGACGGGGAGGGGTACAAGCTCCAGGACTCGGCCCAGATCGACATCGGAGCCCCCATCATCGTCGACAAGCTGGCCTTTCGCGTCAGCTACGAGGCCGACACCTTCGACAGCTACTACCAGAATGCGCACGACAGCTACAACAACCTGTTCGGGGCCCTTGGATGGAGGCCGAACAGCACGACGGCCCTGGATTTCAACATCGAGTACGGGCACTACGACTGGATCGTTAACAACTTTCAGAACCGGGTTAACCAGGAGCTGATCGACAACGGCACCTACCTTGCCGGCCCGGCTACGCCCATCATCCAGGTCGGCACCTCGTATTATTCCCCGGTGCTGAACGCCTCGGGCGCGCCCACGGGCGGCTGGATCAAGCGCACGAAAGTGGTGGGGAGCAATGGGCTCTCCTACTACAAGGCGGGTGCGGCAACCACCAATCCGACCACCGACACCACGGCGGGCGCCGGAACCATCGTGGGCTACGTGCTCGACCCCGCTCTCGTGCAGCCGGAGGCGATCTCGGCCAGCGCGAGCCTGAATGATCCGGCGTATCCGAGCTTCACGGACACGATCAACTTCCAGACACGCCTAAAGAAGGAGGTGAATGAGAACCTGACCTTGGTGAACAGCCTCACCTACGGACGCTACCTCACCGACAGCTCCTCGAACGGGGGTTTTTACAATTACATCCTGGCGAATTCGATTGAGGACCGCTTCGAGGCGCAGGTGAAGCTGCTCTACAAGATCCTTGGCCTGAACGTCGAGCACGACAGCAACTCGGGCCTCGCCTTCCGCTGGGAGCCGAGCACCAACTACAAGGACAGCGAGAACACCGGATACGGCCCAACCGGGGACTACTTCAACCTCGCGGGCAACCCGCTGACGTTCAACCGAAACGCCTTTTTCGGGGCCACGGTCTACCCGTTCACAGGTCTGGCGACAACGCCCGTATCCACCAATTTCGGCTACCTTAAGGGATTCTGGCAGTACCTGCCGGTGCCCCAGAGCGGCACCGGCGGCGCGACAACCCCGGGCGGCAGCGCCTCGGGGACCGCGGTCGGAACCCTGGGAACCGCGGACTACTACACCCTGGAGGAGTGGGGCGGCATCTTCAGCCAGCACTCGTTCAAGCTGGGAACCCATTGGATCCTGGACCTCGGCGCCCGGGAGTCGCTGGCCTGGGCCCACGCCTCAAACCCCCTCTATTCGCCAAACGTTCCCGGCAACAGCGCGCTCAGCGGCTCGGTGCGCGTCCCCGAGCCGTCCTATTCCGCGAGTCTGAGCTACAAGCCCGTCTCATGGCTCACGACCTACTTCACGTATGACTATGTAACCGCGACCAACGGCAACACCAGCGGCGCCGTCGGATTCTCGACTACGGTCGCAGGAGTGGCCAACCAGCTTGATCCCTACAACTTCAAGAGCGTGAGCGAGCTCAGCGAAGCGGGCGCCAAGGCTGAGGTGATTCCCAACACCCTCTTCGTCACAGTCGACGAGTACAGGCAGACGAGAGAAGGCACACTTGCGCTGCCAGCCGGCGCCGCGGCCAACGCGAACCCCATCCAGGCACTGGGCCTCTACCAAGGCGACGAGATCTCGGTGCGCTACCAGCCGTCCAAGAACTTTAGCCTGGGGGTCAACTATTCCTACCTCGCGGCAACCAACCTTAACTCCACGTACAGCGCCCCGGCGCCCATCGTCGCCGACGACTACACGAATATCCTCGGCGCGACCACCGCGGTGAAGGGCGTCAACACGCGGATTGTAAACCTGCCGCACAACACCGGGACGGTGTACGCCGTCTACAAGTTTGTCTCGGGCTTCGGCGTCAAGGCGGACTACTCCGTGCATGACTACTACTGGGTCGCCACCGACGGCTCGGTGAAGGTGCCGGGTGATTACAACGTCAACGTGGGCGTCTTCTACGACCAGCCACGCTACCGCGTCGCCCTGGACCTCCAGAACGCCACGAACCAGCACGACCACGCTGGCGGTGCCACGCCGCTGCCGGGAGCGAATGTGGGCCTCAGGTTCTCCTACCGCTTCTAGGTTCCCATGAGCACCACGCGGCGCCAGTTCATCCAGATTGCCGGTGTGGGCGCCGCGGTCGGCGCCCTTCTCCCCAGAAGGCTGGGCGCCGACGCGGCGCAGAGCGGGGCATCGTATGCGCCTCCCAGGGGATCGATCATAGACTGGCACACCCATTGGATCGGGCCCCGTGTGACGGCGCTCCTTCAGGCGCGCAAGGAGGGGCCGCGGCTCGTGACCAACGAAAAGGGCGAGAGGTACCAAGTGGGCAGGGGAGCCGCTGGACCCAGAGCCGGCGCCAAGCCACAGGATCCCGTGTGGTACGACGTAGACGTGCGCCTCGCGCACCTCGACAAGGTGGGTGTCGCGCGCCAGCTCGTCGGCTTCACGGGATCCTCGTATGACGGCGTCTTGCCTCCCGACGAGGCCCGTCCGTTCTGGCGCGCGCAGAACGAGGACATTGCCGAACTCGTGCGCACCCACCCGACGCGCTTTCTAGGACTCGCCACGCTTCCTACCGGCGATGTCGAGGGGGCGGCTGCCGAGCTTGAGCGCGCGCACAACGAACTCGGCCTGATCGGCGGCACGCTGCCTCTGGACGCCTTCATTCACCTTGAAAGCGCCAGGGCCCTGGCTCCGATCTTCGCCGTCGCGCAGAAGCACCGGAGCCACCTCTACATCCACCGAGGGGAGGCCGCTCCCACGATCCCGTTGCAGACCCCCGAGGTGGGCGCAAGCAACGCCTATTTCGGCCTGCCGGCCAGCCGGCAGGCAAACGGCTCCCTGCCGGAACTGCCGGGCGACCATGCCTGGGCGCGTACGACGCTGATCACGAGCACGCACCTTGCCGCCGGCGCCATCACTCTCGCCCTGACAGACCTCCTCGATCCCTATCCCGACGTTTCTGTGCAGCTCACGATGATAGGGGGCTCCATTGCGCATGTGGTCGAGGCGGTCGAGCAGCGCACGGATCGGGACGGCCTTCCAAGCCCCATTCCCAGGCTGCGCCGGATTTACGTGGACACGGGCGCGACAGGGCGCGGGCCCCGCGGCATTGCGCTGGCCGCGAAGGTCTTTGGGTCTGACCGGATCCTCTTCGGCTCGGACTACGGGCCGTGGCCCAGCATCGAGCCCTTCATCAAGGGCGTCGCGGATGCCGAGATCTCGCCTGCGCAGAGGCAGCTGATCTACGTCGACAACGGCCGCGCCCTCCTCGCCTCAAAGGGCCTCTCCTAATCTCAGCATCACCCAATCATGCAAACACGCCGCGCATTCCTCCGCACTTCAGCCCTGGGCCTCGGCGCCGCCGCCGCGCTCAACAAGCTCGCTGGCGCCGCCGCCGACAAGGCTCC
>Ga0182030_10000154_pt1 | contig 114890 bp, 96 predicted proteins | sample 812S3MmetaG_FD_121299 | JGI IMG/M metagenome (GOLD analysis project Ga0182030, IMG submission 121299) | Permafrost microbial communities from Stordalen Mire, Sweden - 812S3M metaG (Illumina Assembly) | ecosystem: Environmental > Terrestrial > Soil > Wetlands > Permafrost | place: Sweden... | reverse complement strand
GTGGGGTGTGCTTCTACAGGCGGAGGACCCGGGCAAGGAGCGTCCGGGCGGATGTTTCGAGGACCTGGAGCGGTTGCGGTGGTTCAATGACATCGGCGACGCCGACCGGGCGGCCTACCGGCTCGCGGCCGCCCAGGCGCAGGGCCTGCTTGACGAGGCCCACCGTGGGGGGCGTCTCGAATCGGCAATCGATCGCGCGCAGCGCGACCCCGACATTCTCGACAGGATCATCGAGCGGCAGTTCTTCACGCTACACGGCTGGAAGCTCGCGGGTGAGCTGACCAATTACCGGCGATTTTTCGATGTGGGCTCGCTGGTCGGCATCCGCACGGAGATTCCGGAGGTATTCGAGGCCTCGCATCAGCGCATCGAGAAGATGCTCTCGAAGGCCGAGGTCGACGGATTGCGCATCGACCATCCGGACGGCCTGCGCGACCCGCGCACGTATTTCGAGCGCCTGCGCCGCCTGCTGCCGCATGGCCGATTGTACGTCGAGAAGATATTGGAGAACGACGAGCGGCTGGCGGAGGACTGGCCGATCGACGGGACGGTCGGTTACGATTTCCTCGCGAAGGTCAACCGCCTTTGGATGGACGATCAGCGCATCGACGCGCTCACCGCCACTTACTCGGATTTCACCGGTCATCCGGTGAATTTCGGCGCATTGGTGCGCGAGAAGAAGCGGGCCATCGTCGAGTCGACCTTTTCCGCCGCCTTCGACGACCTGGGGAAGGCCGCCGAGCGCATTGCACGCGCCGATTGGAGAACCCGGGACTTAAGTCCGCGACAGCTGCGCGAGGCGCTTGCACGCGTCACCACGTCGCTCGCCGTTTATCGCACTTATCGAACCGGCGAGACGCTGCATCCCAGCGATGACAAGGTCTTCGCCGAGGCCGTGCAAAGTGCAAGGATCGGCTCCCCGGATATCGACGGCGGCGTGTTCGACTTCCTGTCGTTGCTGTTCGGGAAGCCGGAGCTCGATCGGCAGGAGGAGGAGTTCATCGCCCAATGGCAGCAGCTCTCGCCCGCCGTGATGGCCAAGGGAGTGGAGGACACCACGTTTTATTGCTTCGATCGATTGGTTTCCTGCAACGAGGTCGGATCGCAGGCGTCGCTCGTGGGGATCTCGGCGGAGAAATTCCACGAGTTCTGTCACTACCTGAGCGAGCGCTGGCCGAACAACATGCTGGCCACCTCGACTCATGACAACAAGCGCAGTGAAGACGTGCGCACGAGGATTTCGCTCCTGTCCGAAATCCCTGATCGATGGGCGGAGGCGCTTCATCAGTGGTCGCAGCTCAACGCGCCCGCCTGGAAGAATCGCACGCCCGACCGGCACGCCGAGTATCTGCTGTATCAAACCCTGATCGGCGCGTGGCCCATCAATCACGAACGCTGTTGGCAATACATGCTGAAGGCCTGCCGTGAGGCGAAGATACGCACGTCATGGCATGAGCCGAATGTCAGCTACGAGGAGAACATCCGCGGATTCGTCGAGGGGGTGTTCGAGTCGGAGCCGTTTCTGTCGAGCTTGCAGAGCTTCATCGCGCCCTTGATCATGCCCGGCCGAATCAACTCGCTCGCCCAGACGCTGATCAAGATGATCGCCCCCGGAATACCCGATTTCTATCAGGGCACGGAACTCTGGGACCTGAGCCTCGTCGATCCCGACAATCGTCGTGCGGTCGATTTCGATCTGCGCGCGGGCCAGTTGCGCAGGTGCCGGGAACTCACGGCGGCGCAGGCCGTCTGGGAGTGGGATTCGGGGCTGCCGAAGTTGTGGATGACTGCACGCGTCCTGGCGGTGCGACGCGCTCTTGTCGAGGACTTCAAGGCGGACAGCAAATATCAGCCACTGGTCGCGCAGGGGAGTCATCTCGGCAATCTTCTGGCGTTTCGCCGCGGCGACAATCTGATCGCGGTCGTGCCGCGCTTCAACATGACCATCAACGGCGATTGGGGCGATACCCGCCTGCCATTGCCGAGGGGAGCGTGGAGGAACTGCTTCACCGAGGCGCGAGTTTCGGATGGCGCCGGCCCCGAGGAATTGTTCGGCACCTTCCCCGTAGCGCTGCTGCATCGGGAGGGCGCTTGATTTTCCGCGTCTGGGCCCCCGCGGCGCAGGCGGTCGAATTCGTCACGGGAGAGCAGGGAGCGGGCCGCCGGACCGAGATGCAGCGGGACAACGGCGGATGGTGGCGTGTGGAGGTCAAGGACGCCGAGGCGAGCGGCGGCTACCGCTATGCGATCGACGGCAAGGGCCCGTTTCCGGATCCGCGTTCGAGATGGCAGCCAGGCGGCGTGCACGGTCCCTCCCACCTCGTTGATGCCTTCCCGGCCGGGGCGCCGGCAGCGACCGCTTTCAGAGCCAAACCTTTGCGCGAGGCGCTGATCTATGAGCTGCACGTCGGCACCTTCACGCCGCCCGGAACGTATCGCGCCGCAATCGAGCGGCTGCAATACCTGGTGGACCTCGGCGTGACACACATCGAACTGATGCCGCTCGCCACATTTCCCGGGCGGCACGGATGGGGTTACGACGGTGTGGACCTGTATGCGCCGCTGCCGGCGTACGGCACGCCCGCCGAGCTCCGTCGTTTCATCGAGGAATGCCACGGGCGAGGACTGGCGGTGCTGCTCGATGTCGTCTACAACCATCTTGGTCCGGACGGAAACTACCTCGGCTGCTACGGACCGTATTTCACCGACCGCGTGAAGACTCCGTGGGGTGAGGCGATCAATTATGACGGCCCCCAAAGCGATGAGGTGCGCCAGTTCGTCATCGACAACGCGCTCATGTGGCTCTGCGACTATGGATTCGACGGCTTGCGCCTCGATGCCGTGCACGCGATATTCAGCTTCGAGGCGATCCATATTCTGGAAGATCTGGCGGCCGCGGTGCGGCAGCGGGGCAGGGAGCTGAATCGCAATTTCGTGCTGATCGCCGAAAGCGACCTGAACGATCCGAAGCTGGTATATCGCGCCCTGCGCGGCGGCTACGGGCTGGACGCGCATTGGAGCGACGACTTTCATCACGCGCTCCACCGCTTCTTCACCGGCGAGAGCACGGGCTATTATTCGGACTTCCAGGGCCTGAAGGATGTCGCCACGGCACTGCGCGACGGCTACGTCTATCAGGGACAGTACTCGAGTTTCCGCCGGCGTCGTCACGGCCGCCCACCCGCCGGGGTCGGTGCGGACCAGCTCGTGGTGTGCGCGCAGAATCACGACCAGATCGGCAACCGTGCGCGTGGCGAGCGCTTATCCATGTTGCTCGATGTGCCACGGCTCAAGGCGGTCGCGGCGCTCACCATCCTGTCTCCGTTCGTCCCGATGCTGTTCCAAGGCGAAGAGTGGGGCGCGCGTACACCGTTTCTATATTTCACCGACCATCAGGACCCGAATCTCGGCCACGCCGTGACGGAAGGCCGCATCCGCGAGTTTTCCAGCTTTCAATGGGTGGGAGACGTGCCCGATCCGCAGGCTGTGGAGACTTTCCAGCGCTCGAAAATCGATTGGGGGGAGCCGGGCCGCTCTCCGCACGCGGACATCCTCGACTGGCATCGAAGGCTGATTGCGCTGCGTGCCGCGCGATCTTTGCCCCTGCAACGGCGCAAGCCGAAGATCAGGTTCAACGAGAAGCAGCAATGGCTGCGCTACGAGCACGCCGGCTTGGCCGTGCTGTTCAATTTCGCCGATGCGCCTCGCCGAGTTCCAATGCCGTCCGGATCGTGGGACCTTGCACTGCAGTCCGAAGCACCGGAAGGCGGCGCACAGCAAGAGAACGCTGGCGCTGTCATGCCTGTTCCCGGCCGCGGTATCATGATTTTCCGCCGGCGCAGTTAGCAGCTAGTCCAACACGGAGGCGTGCTCCGCGCCGGAGGAAGCCAAATGGCGCGTGACCGCGGCAGCGGCCGCGTCCGAATCGGCGATCTGCGACGCTTGATCCCGCCACCAGGCCGCGGTCAGCAACGCGGCGTGGTGCTGCAGGAACACATCCCGCAATGTCGGGGGGATCGCCAGAAACTGCAGCCACTGCTCCGGGAACACATCGTTCGGGCCGAGGTGGAACCACGGCTCGGCCGCGGTCTCCTCCTCTTCGCAGCTCGGTTGCGGCAGATCGCGGAACACGCAGTCGGTCAGCAGGCACAGCTCGTCGTAGTCGTAGAAAATGACGCGTCCATGGCTGGTGACGCCGAAATTCTTGAGCAACAGGTCGCCCGGAAACACGTTGCTCGCGGCAAGATCGCGCAGCGCCTGGCCGTAGTCGATGATGGCGGCTTCTGCGGCCGCCGGGTCCGCCTCGCGCAGGAACAAATTGAGCGGCCGCAGCCGCCGCTCGATGTAGCAGTGTTCGACGATCAAGTCCTCGCCCTCGATGCGGCAGCTCTCGCTCGCCTCGTTCAACAGCTCGCCGGCAAGTCCCGGCATGAAGCGATCGCGCGGCAACCTCAAGCGCTTGAACTCCTGCGCATCCACCAGGCGCCCCGCGCGGTCATGGCGGAACACGAACTGGTAGCGCTCCATCACGTCGGCGCGCGAGGTCGTTTTGGGTGCACCGAAGCGGTCGCGGATGACCTTGAACACGAGATCATGCGAGGGCAGCGTGAACACGATCATCACCAGGCCGCGCTCGCCGGGAGCGTGAACAAAGCTGTCGATGGAAGCGGACAGATGCCGCTGCAGGGCGAAGAAACGCTCGGTTTTCCCTTGCTTGGCGCGCCCGAGCACCGTGTACAGCTCGTCGATGGGCTTGCGCGGCATGAACGAGCGCAACAGCGTGATTGCAGCGCTGACCACAGGCAGATCCACATGAAAGTAGGAGCGTGCGTAGCCGAACAAAGATCCTACGTCGGCGCGCGACATCATCACGGCGTCCACCCGCACGCCCTCGGGTGAGTTGCTGAATGCAATGACGAGCGGCGTGATCGACCCGTCGCCGATGATGCGGCCGACGCTGAAGGCGTTCAGGCCGCGGTAGAAAACCGGCTCGATGAGCTCGATCGACTCGGGCGCTCCGCTCAGTCTTCCGGTTGAGAAATAGCGCCCGATCTCGGCGCTGATCCTATGGACGGCGGCCTCCGGGTCTTGCATCGCCGCGCCGAACGGCAGGTCGGCCAGGACCTCGCGAACGGCCGTCGGCAGCGAGCCGGCGACCCGATAAACCCGGATCGGCACCGCACCGGAGGCTCGGCCGACAGTCGTCGAGCAGAACTCCACGTCCGGATTCACGCCCACGGTGCCGAACAGGTCGCGCGTGACCGAATTGAAGAAAGTGCGATAGAAATCGCTGTCGGGCCGGCGCGCGACCAGGATCTCGTACGAACGCTTGATTTCCGTCCACAGGGCGGCGTTACCGAGCTGCGGCGTCAACTCTGCCTCCAAGGCGCGCACACAACCCGACACCCGTTGTTCGTAGAGTTCGATGCGCGCGACCGCGTCGTGCTGCGCGGCGTGCCAGTCCTCAGCGAGAAAATTCAGCGCCGCACGTCGGGTGATGCGGCCGAACTCCTCGTTGTAGGCGCGAAAGTGGTCGGCGATCGCGGCCGCCAGATCTTTAGACGATGACACGTTCGACTTCAACACACATGCCGCGGTCTCCTGAGCGAGCAGTCGCCCACTTGCGTCCGAGTAGGCGCTCAGTCTAAAGTGAAAAAAGAGCTAATTTATACAGTCGAAATTTTACAATGTTAATTTAACATTGAATGAGGCTCGCGTCATCGTGAACGGCACTGAACCGCGGAGGATCCCATGTCCGGCCTGATACGCCAAGGTCATCTGCTGGGCGCAAAATTGCGATCTCTGCGAAAACGCAACGGGTTGACGCTCGACGAGCTGTCGGCGCGCTGCGTTCAAGTCGATGCCGAAAGTGCGCCGTCCGTGTCCTACCTGAGCATGGTGGAGACCGGCAAGCGCACTCCCTCCGCCGCCACGCTCGCCATGCTTGCCGGCATCTTCAGCAAGGAACCGCGCTGGTTTCTCGATGAGAATACCGAAGTCGAAGCGGCGCCGCGGGATCGAGCCCGCGGCGGTCTCGCATCCATGCCGCTCGAGCCCGCGTTTCTGTTTTCCCACGAGCTGCTGCAAAGCGCGTTGCCCGAGCTTTTGTCGCAGACCGGAACGACCGGCCGGCAATTTGCGCAACTCCTGATCCGGGTGTGGCAGGAAACTCATCACAACAGCTTTCCCGACATCGAGCGGGCGGCGGAGCAGTGCGGCAAGCGGCAGATGCCGCTGACGCTTGCGGCCGTGCTCGACATTTGCACGCATCATGGGCTGGAGATCCGCTGGTTCGACGGCGATGGCCGCAAGCCGGGGGGTGCGCTGGTGCGCTCGCGCTTCGATGCACCGGGTACGGTATTCATCAATAAGCGGCTGCGCAATCAGGAAGAACGGCTCAAGTATGAGCTTGCATTCTTCGTGGGTCACAAGATCCTGCACAACGGCGATGGCGCCATTTCGCCGCACAGCGCCGTCCACGCGGGCGATGCCGAGGCCATGGCGGCTGCCGGCATGGGCGCGCAGGACGTGCTGTACGCATGGCGCGACTTTGAATGCAGCTTCTTCGCCGGCGCGCTGCTCTGTCCGCGAGTCCCATTTCGACGTTTCCTGATCCGCGAAGCTCACAATGTGTCCGCTTGCCGAAAGCTGGGCGTGACGCCGGCACTGGTGATGCGGCGAATGACCGCGGTCTCCCCCTACCGGCACTGGCATTTCTTCGATGCCTACAACCCCGGATACCTGCGTGCGGTGTATCGTGGCAACGGGATCCCGCTGCCGTGGGGCAATATGAGCCTGGTCTCCGACCCGTGTCCCCGATGGGCCGTGTTCAAGCTGCTGGGAAGTCCGTCGGCGACGCCTCCCTCGCAAAAACCCAAGTCGCAGATATCGGTGATGCAGGACGGCAAGCTCGCCCGCCTGTATTGCTGTCACTCACTGCTGACACGCGACGCGCTCGACGAGTGGCATGTGCTCTCCGTCGGCGTCGATCTCGTGCCTGCGCTCGATGCGCAGGGATTCGACGGAGAGGCCTTGGTTGCGCAGGTCGCCGACGCCTGCCATCGCGGCGGGGGAGATGGAAAGATTCCCGCGCAAGCGGCAGACAGCATTCGCGCTGCCTCGCAAGTCCTCAATATCGCGTGGATCGCGGATGCGCTCGATTCACAGGCAAGTGTGATCTGCCCGAGGAGCGGTGCCTGCCCCCGACAGCCCAGATGCAGCGTGCAGCCCCATTAGTCTTTCAGCCGACCGGGGGCACATGCAGGCCGATCGCGGCAATGGCTTCATGCAGGTTTGCGAAGATCCTCCCGGCGCCCACCGCGGAGGTGATCCCATGGCGATCCATGTCGGCGCGCAGATAGGGGCTTACTCGTCCGAAGACAACCTCCACGCCCTGACGACTTAAGCCGTCGAGCAGGTCGCGGATGCTGCGCGCGGCAGAGTAATCGATGTCGGTGATCGCATCGGCATCGACGATCAACCAACGCAATGGCTCCGGCGCCAGCGACACGAGCTGGTTCACTTCGTCGCAAAATTTATTTGCATTGGCATAGAACAGATCGGCGCCGAATCGGTAGACGATGAGTCCGGGGGCCGTGACCTGTCCCGGCGCGGCCGGCGCCACCACCCAGCGTCCTGCCGCATCCGGCACGAGCATCATCGTGTGCGGCCGATAGCTGTGCCGAACGTGGCGGAACAAGGACAGCGCCATCGCGAGCAAGATGCCCTGTTCCACGCCGACGGCGACCACGGTCGCCGCGGTGATGAGCGCGAGATAGAATTCGCCCGGACTTTCGCGGCGGATCTCGTACAGCCCCTGCAAGTCGATCATCCCGATCGCGATCGTGAACACGATGGCCGCGAGTACGCATCGCGGCAGGAATTGCAGCTCGCCCGAGAGAAATAGGAGCACCACCAGGACGGCTGCGGACAAAACCACCTGCGCAATCTGGCTCATCGCACCGGCACGGTCCGCCATGGCCGTCTGCGTGGGGCTGCCGTTGACGACGAACGCACCGCTGAATGCCGCCGCCGCATTCGCGGCGGCGACGCCCAGGATATCCGCGTCGCCATCCTCGGATTCGTGGTACTTGAACGCGAAGCCTCGCGCGGTGGCGGCGGTTTGGGCGACGATCATGACGAAGCACGAGGCCGAGACGGGTATCAGCGCCAAAAACTCGCTCCACGTGACGCGCGGAAGAGCCAAGCGCGGAAGTCCCCCGGGTATGGGTCCGAGCACGGCGATGCCTAGCGCGCTCAGCGGATGCAGGTAGCCCGCGGCGATGGTCGCGATCACCGCAGCGAGCGAAATCGGCACCCGAGGCGCGAAGCGATTTCCCGACAGAACGGCCGTAGCGATGATGATCGACAGGAGCGCGGTGGGGACGTTCGCCGTTGGCATTCCTGCCAGGATCTCCCAGGCTTTCCCCAACGAGCTGTGCGCGCTGATGCCGAGACCGAGCATGTCGCCGAGCATCGAGATGCCCACTTGAGCTCCCACGCCGGCGAGGAACCCCTTGAGCACCGTGCGTGAAAGGAAATCAGCCAGGAAACCCAGTCTGAAGATGCGCGCGATGCACAGGAGCGCCGCGGTGATGAGTGCCACCATTCCCACCAGCGACACATAGCGTGCACTGGCGGCCGGGGCCAGATGCGAGACCGAGCTCGCGAAGATCGCGGCGGTCGCCGAGTCAGCCGCCACCACGAGGTGTCGCGAGGAGCCGAAGATCGCGAAAGCCAGCGGCGGCAACAGCAGCGTATAGAGGCCCGTCACCACGGGCATGCCCGCGATGCGCGAATAGCCGAGTACCTGCGGAATGTTGACGGCCGCGAGCTTCAGCCCGGCGAAAAAATCCCGCATCACCCCTGATCGTGCGGCAGGACCCAGCCCCTGGAACAGGCGCACTCGGCCGATCACCCTGCCTGAACTCCGTCGCGTGGACTTTGGGCAGGGTCGTATTCCAGGATCTCGCCGTTCTCGGCGGACTTGCCGCAGAGGGCGAGGATGAAGGCCCAATGGCTGACCAGAAGGGTCGTGGCGCTATCCTCGCGGGCTGCGATCCAGGCGCGAAATGCGTTCGCGCGTTCGGCGGTTTCCTCGCCGGACTCGATTCCCGGGTGCCACCAGCGCTTCGCGAGATGGGCAAAGTCGTGATGCGGAAACCGAGCGGCGAGAATCTCCGGCGCGCTTCCCACGTCGCAGACGAAAGCGGCTCGCTCGCGCACCTCCGGCATGATCTTCACGGCGGCGCGATGCCGTTCGAGGAAAGGTTGCGCAGTCTGCAGGGCGCGCGTGTAGGGCGACACGATGATTCGGGTGAGCGGGGCGTTCGAGAGTTTCTCCGCGGCGGCTGCGGCCTGCTGCCTGCCGAGAGGCGTCAATTCCGGATCCTCGATCCCAGGATCGATGCGCGTGCGCCCGAAGTGCAGGTTAAAATAGCTTTGTCCATGGCGGAGTAGAAACATGCAGGATCCTTCGACGTCGAGCGAGCCGTTGACACCTTTCCATATCGCCGTGCAGGTACGCGACATCGCCGAGGCGCGCGGGTTCTACAAGGACATTCTAGGGTGCTCCGAGGGACGGAGCGATGCTCAATGGGTGGATTTCAACCTGTTCGGCCATCAATTCGTGTGCCATTTGAACCCGAACCTCGGCAGGAACGGCAAGCTTCGCCACCACTTCAATCCGGTGGACGGGCACGGGGTGCCGGTGCCTCACTTCGGGGTGGTGTTGCGCCCCGCACAATGGTCCGCCTTGGCCGAGAGGCTCAGGCGGCTCAAGACCCCGTTTCTCATCGAGCCGTGCACGCGCTTTGCGGGCCAGGCGGGCGAGCAAAGCACGATGTTCTTCCTGGATCCGACCGGCAACGCGCTGGAATTCAAGGCGTTTCGCGATATCGAAAGGCAGCTCTTCGCGGTGGACGATGAGTCGCCTCGCGAATCGGCATCATAAGCTTCCGGCGCATTGGGCAAGTCGTTCTTTTTACTTGTATTATGCTGCTTCATGAAACTGTATTCCTGGAACGTGAACGGCATACGGGCAATGCTCAAGAAGGGCCTGTTTCAGTCGTTCCTGCGCGCCCACGAGCCGGACGTGCTGTGTCTCCAAGAAACCAAAGCGGAGCGCGGACAGATCGAAATTGACGTGCCCGACTACCGCGAGTATTGGAACTCGGCCGCGAAGAAGGGGTACTCCGGAACGGCTCTGTTCTCACGGCAGGAGCCGATCCGCGTCGTCAACGGATTTCCTCGCGAATTCGCCGAGCGCTACAGCTTTGCAGACGAACTCGAGCGCGACAGCGCCGAGGAGGGAAGGGTGATCACGGCCGAGTTCGAGCAATTCAACGTGGTCACGGTGTACACGCCGAACGCGAAAGACGATCTCAGCCGGCTGAACCTGCGCTACAAGCATTGGGATCCGGCGTTCCTCGCGTATTGCCGCCTGCTCGAACGGAGCAAGCCCGTTATTCTTTGCGGCGACCTGAATGTCGCTCATACCGAGCTGGATCTGGCGAACCCCAAGCCGAATCGCGGCAAGAAGGGATTCACAGACGAGGAGCGCAAAGGGTTCCAGAATTTCCTCGACGCTGGATTCGTCGACACCTTCCGGCTGTTCACGCAAGGCAACGGGCACTACTCCTGGTGGAGTCATTTCGCGAATTCGCGGGCACGCAATGTGGGGTGGAGAATCGATTATTTTCTGGTGTCCGCTGCGCTTCGCGGGCGGGTCGCGGCCGCCGCCATTCACGCGGATGTGATGGGCAGCGACCATTGCCCCGTCAGCGTGACCCTGCGCTGATGGAATGCCGATGAGTGCACAGCCTCGATGGCGCGGGCAGCCGCTCGATGCGGTGCTGTTCGACTTGGACGGAACCTTGTTGGACACGGCCGGGGACATTCAAATGGCGCTCAATCGGACGCTCGCCGAGCATCGCTGGGAGCCGGTGTCGGAAGGCGACGTGCGGCGTATGATCGGCCGCGGCGCGCCGATCCTCATCGAGCGGGCCATTGCGGCGCAGGGCCGGACTCTCGACCAGGCGACCCAGGCCGCGATGGTCGAGCGATTCTTCCATCACTACGGCGCTTTGCAGGAAAACGAGGAGTACGGGGCGCGGCCCTACCCCGGCGTGGTCGAGGCGCTCAAGCGATTGCACGGCGCGGGGCTTCGAACCGCCATCGTCACCAACAAGCAAGAGCGGTTCGCGAGCGGCCTGCTGCAGCGCCTTCAACTTCGGGAGTGGATCGATCTTGTGGTCGGGGGCGATACTTGCGAGCGCCGCAAGCCCGATCCCCAGCCGCTGCTGTTTGCCTGCGACCGGCTGGGGGCGGCCGCGTCGCGCGCGCTGATGGTGGGGGATTCGATCAACGATGTGAAGGCCGCTCGGGCGGCGCGGATCGCCGTCATCTGCGTGCCCTATGGGTACAATGAAGGCAACGATCCGCGCGAACTGCCGTGCGACGCACTGATTGAGGATCTGTCGCAACTCCCACCTCTCCTGCTCGAGGGCACCGACATGCGGACGAGGCCATGAAACGGACCTCGGTGATGACTATCGCCCTGCTTCTGGCGATTTTGCAGACGCCCATGAGCGCGCCGGCGCAGGGTTCGGAGGCCGCAGCTCCAGGCCGCTTCGGCGTGGATGCCCCCGAACTCGCCCCGCTCGGAAGCTACGGCGTGGGTGTAAGAACGCTGCACCTGCACGAAGCCGCACAGCCGGACGTGCTCGCGTTCGATTCCGCAAGCGGCAGGGCACCGAAGCGCGTGCGTGAGATCAGTGTGGATCTTTGGTATCCCGCCGCTCCGGCAGCGGGCGCGGCGGCGGCCGTGTACTCGGCGCAATTTCCTTCCGAGCCGCCGTTGCCGCCCGCGAGCTTCAGCGTGACGGGTCTCGCGGTCCGCGACGCACCCGCCACCGGCAAGGCGTTTCCCTTGGTAGTCGTCTCTCCCGGATACAACAACGACCCGGCGGCAATGATCTGGCTGACCGAAAACTTGGCCTCCAAAGGCTATGTGATCGCAGGCATCCATCATGATGACCCGCCCATCACCGACCGCGCCAAAATCATCGGTCCGCTGCTGCGCCGGCCGCTCGACATCGCCTATGTCACGCGGACCCTGCAGACCCTGCTCGGGTCGGACGGACTGATCGATCCGACGCGGACGGCATTGATTGGTTATTCGATGGGCGGGTACGGCGTGTTGACGGCTGCCGGTGCGACGCTGGACCCGCAGGGCCGACCGACGCAAATGATTCCCGGCGGACTTCTCCTGCCTTATGTGCGCGGCGGTGCGCAGGCAGGCGATGTGACCGTGCAGAATGTCAAAGCAGTGGTCGCGATCTCGCCGGCGGGCGGAGGCACCCTCGAGGCCTGGGGCGCCGACGGACTGCGAGATCTCGATACGCCCTTGCTGCTCATTCAGGGCGACCACGACCGCACGGTCGACTACGCCACCGGTGCGCGCGCCATGTTCGACGGTGCGGTCAATGCGCCAAGATATCTGCTCACATTTCTCGAGGCCGGCCACTCGATCGGGCTCAATCCGCCGCCCGACTCGATGCGCAAGCGCTTGTGGGATCAGGAATGGTTCCAAGATCCGGTCTGGCGGGCGGAGCGCGTCAACGCCATCAACGCGCATTTCATCACGGCGTTTCTGGATCGCTACGTCAAGGGCGACGAATCGCGCGCCGCTTATCTCAACGTGCCGGTGGCCCGATCCGCCGATGGAGCGTGGCCGTCGCCGGCACCGGGCGCTGCCGTCGTCCCTTATGATGCCTACAGTCCGGCCACGCCGGGAATCACGGTGTGGAAAGGGTTCCAGCGCAGCGAGTCGGCGGGCCTGGAGATGCTGCGTTCAGGGACGGGACCGTCTGCGCCGAGCGCGGGCGAGGTCGCGTCCATCGGCGTACGATGAACCGTCCGGAGCGCTCCTAGAATGCTGGCGCTGCGTTCCCTGGTGTTCTCGATGCTGTTCTATGCGTGGTTCGTCGTGAGCTCCGTGCTCGCCACGATCATCTCGCTGGTGCTGCCCAGGCGGCTTCCCGGGTTCGCCCGGTTTTGGTCCCGTACTTGGCTCAGCATGTACCGAGGAATCTGCGGTGTGTCGTACGAAGTGCGCGGGCGTGAGCACCTTCCGAGCGGCGGATGCGTCATCGCCATGAAGCATCAGTCCGTATGGGACACCTGCGCCATGTTTGCGATCTTCGAGCGTCCGGTCTACGTGCTGAAGAGCGAGCTCATGTTCATACCCTTCTTCGGCTGGGCCCTGGCGCGATTGGGCTGTATTCCGGTCAAGCGCGGTACCGGCAAAGGCGCGCTCGATACCATGGTGCGCGGCACCCAACTCGCGCTGGCCAAGGGCAAGCAGGTGGTGATTTTCCCCGAAGGCACCCGAACAAGCGTCGGGCAGGCGGCGAACTACAAAACGGGAATCAGTCACCTCTATGCGGCGCTCGGCGTGGCCTGCCTGCCGGCCGCGCTCAATTCGGGACTTTATTGGCCACGCAGGTCCTTCCTCAGGCCGCCGGGCGTGATCACCGTCGAGCTGCTTCCGCTGATCCCCCCAGGGTTGGACCGGCGGGTCATGTTCGAGCGCCTGGTGAATGGTATCGAGGGCGCCGCGCAACGGCTTTGCGTCAATTCGCGGGCGCCGTAGGGCCGCTTCAGCCGGACGCGGCGCCTCTGTTCTTGGCGCCGCGCATGAGCCCCAGCGCCAAAAGCGCCGAGGCCAGCATCAGGAACAAGCTGACCGCATTGAGCACGGGCGTTGCGCCCTCGCGCATGCGCCCGTACATCTCCACGGTCAAGGGCGCATCCGCACCCACCAGCATGAGCGTGGTGTTGAAGTCGGCGAAGGACATGAGGAACGAGATCGCCGCAGAGCCGATCAGGGCGGGGCGCAGATAGGGCAGCACGATGGTGCGGAACACCGCCGGCTTGCCGGCGCCCAAGTTCAATGCCGCCTCTTCCAACGTATGATCAAAGCGTCGCAGCCGCGCGCTGATGGTGAGCGTCGAGATGGTCGCGATGTAGGAAAATTGGCCGAGCACCACCAGGGGCAGTCCGGGCCGCAGAAACTCCCAGTCCCAGCCAAACAAGTCGTCGGCGAATTCCGCCAGCCGGCTTGCGAACGCGAGAATCGAGATTCCGAGAATGACGCCGGGGATCACCAGCGGCGCCAGCATCAAAATCGAGAGCACCTGTTTGCCGGCGAAATTCTGGCGCTCGATTAAAAAAGCGTTGGAGATCCCGATCAGCACCGAGAGCGCCGTGACCCATGCCGCGACGACGAAGCTGGTCCAGATGCTGCCGAGAAGCCCGGTGTCCTTGAAAAGCCCGACACGGCCGGATCCCGCGTTTCCCAGAAACCAATCCCAGGTGAAGCCGTGCCAGGGCGGTGCCGGGTAAGGGGCGTCGTTGAACGCGAATACAGCGACCACGATCAGCGGCAGGAACAAAAACGCCAGGAATGCGGCGAGGTACGCTGCGGTCGCGGCGGTGAGCCAGCGGGTTCGTGGAAGGGACGGGATCATGTTCGCCGCATCACGTCGCCGAAACGCTGGCCTGCGAGCTTGAGCCCGAACATGACCAGCGAGGTCGAGAGCCCGAGCAGCAGGAATCCGAGCGCCGCGCCCTGCTCCCAGTTGAATCGGGTGATGAACTGGTTGTAGATCTGTTCGGTGAACCACTGTGAGCTCTTGCCCCCCAACAGCGTCGGTGTCAGATAGTTGCCGAGGGTGAGCATGAACACCACGATGCAACCTGCGGTGATGCCGGGCGCCGCGTGCGGAATGACGATGGTGCGGAGCGTGGTGAAACCGCCGGCCCCGAGGTCGTAAGCTGCTTCGATGAGCGAATTGTCGAGACTCTCCAGACTCGACACCAGCGGAATCAGCATGAAAAGGAGCGACGTGTAGACGAGTCCCACGAGGATGGTGGCATCGTGGTAGAGAAGTTCGACGGGTACCGCGGTGATCCCGAGTTTCACCAGGATTGCGGGTAATACGCCGGATTCGCGCAGCAAAATCATCCATCCGAGCGTGCGCACGGTCTCGCTCACCCAGAACGGGATCAAACAGCACATGAACAGGAGCGATGAGGCGCGTCCCCTCGCGAGCTTCGCGATGATCCAGGCAATCGGGAACGACAACAGCAGCGTGAAAAACGTGGCGATGACCGACATGACGGCGGTGCGCACGAATACGTGCCAATAGAGCGGCTCGGTGAAGAACGTCCTGTACTGCGCGAGGCTCGCCACGTAATGGCGCGGGCCGACGCGCGCGCGCAACGACAGCACGGCAAGATCGGCGTGCGGCAGAACAATGAGCGCTCCCAGCCACAGGATGGCCGGGGCGAGCAACAAGCCCAATCCCAGACGGCCATGCCACTTCGCCTCGACGTTGGCGCTAGACATCCCGATCCATCGCACCCGGTCGCGCCGGGAAGCACACGGCGCGCTGCGGATCGAAGCTGAACAACACCTTCTCCTGCGGTTTCAAATCGGAGAACCTGCCGGTCTGGGGAAGGGCGATGCGGAACTCGCGCCGCGTGCGCTCTTCCTTGACGAGAACGGCCGAGTTCGCGCCGTCGAATAAAACGCTCTCGACCTCTCCCCGGTGCGCAGGCTGGTCCGGCGGTAATTCCGCGGCGCTGCGGCCGAGGCTCGCCACCTCCGGTCGAACGAAGCCTTCCACCACATCGCCCACCTTCACCGTGCCCTCGGCGATGGCGCGCACCGCCCAGCCGTCCTCGGTGGTCAGCTCGACCGCCGAAGCCGCGATCTGAGTCGCCCGCCCGACGATGCGATTGTTGGCTCCGACGAACGCCGCGACGAAGGGCGTGCGGGGACGATAGTAAAGATCTTGCGGTGTTCCGAGCTGTTCGAATCGACCGAGGTTCATCACCCCCACGTGATCCGACAGTACCAACGCTTCCGACTGATCGTGCGTGATGTACACGAACGTCGTGCCGAAGGCCGCCTGGAGCTGCTTTAGCTCGATTTTCATGTGTTCGCGCAGCTTCAGGTCGAGTGCGCCCAGCGGTTCATCGAGAAGCAGAAGGGTGGGCTCGAGCACCAGGCTTCGCGCGATGGCGACACGCTGACGCTGCCCGCCGGAGAGCTCATCCACGCGCTTGTTCACTGCGTTTCCGAGGCCCACGCGCTCGAGCATCTCGCGGCTCTTGCGCGCGCGCTCGGCGCGCGCGATCCCGCGCCGCGCCAGGCCGTACGCCACGTTTTCACCCACCGTCATCATGGGGAAGAGCGCGAGCTGCTGGAAGACCATGTTCACCGGCCGGCGATTGGGCGACACCCCCCGCATGCTCTTGCCGCCGATCGAGATCTCACCCGAGTCAGGCGATATGAATCCGGCGATCATGCGCAAGAGCGTCGTCTTGCCGCAGCCGGAGGGTCCGAGTATCGAGAAGAAGCTGCCGCGCTCGACGCTGAAGGACAGTGAATCGACGGCGACGTGATCGGCGAAGCGCTTGACCACGCCGTTGGCGATGAGGTCCGCCGTCGCGCTCAATCGGCGGCCTTGAGCCGATCCAGTACCCTCCCGTCGATCTCCTCCAATCCCGGTGGAATGGCGGGGTACCAATGGATGTTTTTGAAGGCGCTGTCCGGAAACGACGCCACGAACTGCGCCTTCAGATGCGGATCGACGAAGGGAGCGGTGCCGTTGGCGGCCGAGAAGTTGCCGACCGACTTGATGACCCGCGCCGCATTCTCCGGGCGCATGGTGAAGTTGATCCAGGCGTACGCGGCTGCATCGTTCCGGCCCCGCGCGGGAAGCGCGAAGGTGTCGAGCCAGCCCAGCGCGCCGGACTTGGGCACGATGTATTGGATGTCCGGATTCTCGCGGTTGAGGGTCCAGCCGCCGGTGTCCCACATCGCGGCGGCCCAGATCTCCCCGGAACGAAAGCCGTTGAGCAGCTGATCCTTGTTGTCGAAAAAAAACTTTAGGTTTTTTTTGCAGGCGATCAGCGTGTCGCCGACCTGGTCCATGAGCTCGGCATACGCCCTGGGATTTCCATAGAGCGCGAAGGGGTCCTTGCCGGCGGCGAACGCAAAGGCCATCAGGATGGGACGGCGCAAGCGGATCGAGGTCTTGCCTTTAAGGTAGGGGCGGCAGAGATCCGGATAATCGGCTATCGGCGTCTGCGGGGTCATGTGCTTGGTGTTAACCACGAGACCGTCGGTGCCCCACAAGTAGGGCAGCGCATACAGCTTGCCGTCAATGGTTGCGTTGCGCTTGACGATTTCGAGCAACGAGGGTTGAAACTCCTCGATCCTGACCTTGGTGAGATCGATCGGCTTGTAGATGCCGAAGTCGCGCTCCACGGAGCTGATGCGATCCTGCGAGGGCTGGGCGAGGTCATAGCCCGCTCCGCCCGTCGCGCGAAGTTTGGAGATCATCTCCTCATTGTTGGAGAGCGTCACCTCGACCTCGATACCGGTCTCCTTGGTGAAAGCGGCGATGAGGTCGGCGGGCACGTAATCGGCCCAAGTGATGATGCGCAGCTTCTGGCCGTCGGCGCGGGCGAGGCCGCAGATGCAAAACAGCCCGAGCGCCATGCAGGAGAGCAACAGTCGTCTCATCAATCCACCCCATCGGCCGACGCGGCAATCAGGTTAGCACAAACTCCTGCGTCCGCGGCCCCCCCTGGGCGTGGTTCAAGGCCGTCCGTGGATGGGATCGATCCAATAGACTTCTTCGACGCGTTCCGCCGCGTCGATGTTGAGGTTGACCACCACCGATTCGTTGTCGCTGCGAACGAGCACGCACTCGAGCGGCGTATCGGCGAGCGCATTGATTTCCTGGTGCGGAACGTAGGGCGGCACGAAAATAAAATCGCCGGCTTGCGCCTCGGCTGTGAACTCGAGACGCTCGCCCCAGCGCATGCGGGCCGCGCCGCGCACCACATAGATGACGCTTTCCAGCGCTCCATGGTGATGGGCTCCGGTCTTGGCATTAGGATTGATGAAAACCGTGCCGGCCCACAATTTTTTCGAGCCGACACGACGGAAGTCGATGGCGGCGGCGCGCAGCATGCCCGGTGTCTGGGCCGTATTGGTATCCAACCGGTCGCTCCCGATGACCCGAACCCCTTCGGTGCGCCAATCCCGCGGTTGCAAGAGACTCATGCGCGAGCCGCTGACTTATCGCCCGAACGAATATCCGACCGAGACCACCAGCGCTTGCGGGCCGAAATTGATGTGCGAGGTCCTGATCACCCCATCGGTATTGGTGGTCAGATCGGTTTTGACCCGGGACCACGAATAGGAACCGTGCAGATGCCAGCGGTCGCTGATCCGGTAGGTCAGCCCCCCCGTCACGGCGGGACCCACCGAGGAGGTGAGCGAGAGCCGCGTCGGTCCGCCGCTCGCCGCATTTCCGGCCGCGGTCGAATCGCGGTCATAAAACGTGGTGTAGTTGACGCCGACGCCGAGGAATGGCCGTAGCGGCGAATTCACGCTGAGGAAATTGTACTCGAGAAGCAGGGTGGGTGAGATCCATCGTGCGCTCGAAACCACCTGACCGTCGTACGGCACGGAGCCGACGGTCGCCGGCCCCGACCCTTTGACCTTCGCGAGCGGGGGATAACCCAAGGCGAGCTCGAGATTGATATCCGGAGTGAGCCAACGGATGTAGCCCGCGTACAGGGTCTCCAGATTCTCCGCCTTGAAATTCACCCCCGGCGGCACGTAAGGGCCGGCGAGGTCATCCGCGCTCGTGTGGTAGAACACCGAGTAGGAGCCGATCCTCACGTCGTTGGCCAGGAAATCGTCCGCCGAGGCGGCTGCGCCGTACGAGATCGCCAGTCCTGCGGCCAGTATCAACGCGCCACATTTAATTTTTTTCATCAGGCGATCCTCTTAAAACTGGCTGAAGAAGGCGCGGGCACCGGCCGCGCAGAAAGGAGCGACCGCCGAGTGGTAGCCCTCGGTCACCAGCGCCTGCGCGGCGGCTGCCGACAGGCTCCCGCCCGCGGCGGTTTGGAGGTACGCGAGCTCAGCAGCCTCGCTCTGCTGGAAGGCCACCTGCAGCGGCTCGAACGGACTTCCCGGTGTCGTAGCATTCACATCGAGCACGGGCAGGGTCACGGCTCCTGCCGTCAGCGCGCTGAAATAAGTGGCCATGGTCACCGTGTTCAGGCTGAAGTACACCGTGGGATCCAGATCGCCGCCGCAGAGCAGAGTCGGAACTTTTGGATACCAGCCGCTGCGCAGATCGTTCACGTAGAAATCCTGGCGCAGGCCTTGCATCGGCTTGACGGCGGCGAGCGGCAAGCCGGGCTTCGTCGGCGGAAGCGCCCCGTCGGGATCGGTGACGGCGTCCTCCGCATAACTGACGCGAAAGTTGTTATTGATCAGATAGGGAGAGCCGAATCCCAGCTGGAAGATCGGTGTCTCAGCACTCAGCGGCAGGGCAGGTGTTGGCGGTATGCCGAGCAGGGCGGTGAGTTCGCCGGACAGCTGCGCCTGGCCCGGGATGCTGACGATGGGGGTGGTGCTGTCGAACAGCGCCGTTTCCGGCAGCATCCCTTCCTGGAAAAGAGTGTCGATCGGCGTATCGCTCGGCAGCAGCGTCTCGGCGCCCGCGTACTGTGAGGAAAACACCGGGTTCGAGGTGCTGTCGACGTTGCTATAGGCATGCTGAAAGCTGGAGACCAGGAGCGGGGCGAACTCGGTGGACCCGATATTGACGCCGCCCAGGAAAACCAAATCGCCGAAGGCCTCGAGTGCATAGGGGCCGGACATCGGTGCCGCCGCCGTGACCACCTTGCCCGCGGCCTGCATGGCCCGCAGCGTCGCCATCGCCACGTGGCCGCCCTCGGAATAGCCGGTGAGGAAGAGCTGTCCGTTGTCGCTCGTTCCCCCCGACATCGTCGTGGGCAGCGCCGCGCGCGCAGCCGCCAGAATATCCATCATCTCGCCCGACTGTTGCGCGGCGTTGAGAAATGGATGGTAGCCGAGGGTCGATATGTCGTAGCCCGCATAGTTCGGCGCAACCACGATGTAGCCCTGCGCTGCGAACATGGCGGCGATGAGCACCCCTTCGGTGTTGGAGGTGTTGGTGATGTCGGCGATGTTCAGCGCTTTGTTGGGGTTCGTCCCGTGCGCATATTCCAGGATCGGCCGCGCGCCGGAGCATTTCGGGGCCGCACCCGTGGGCACCATGAGCGCGCCGGAGGATTCGGTGGTTTCACCGGCGCCCCCGACGGTCCAGAATTTGAGGTAGTAAAAATCGACGCCGCAGAGCGGATTGCCCGTGATCTGGAGAAGCTGCGCGCCGGTGGATGTGGCGGCGAGCTGGGCTTGGAAGGTGGCCGCATCAGCCGAGGCAATTCGAAAGGGCGGGCTCTCGGCCAGCGTACCGGGACTCATTGACATGCTCGCGCTGCCGGTTTGCGAGCTCACGCCGCCGCAGGCAGCCAAATAGGCCGTTGCCAGCGCAACAGCGGACAGCCTCAAAAACTTGAACATGTCTAACTCCCCCGCTTTCGCAAATGCGCAACAACCCGTTGGCGCCCGCGCTCAGTTTATTTGTTGTGCGGCGGACATCCGCCGGGTGGCCCTGAATTCTACGCTTCTGGAATGAAAGGTCTACGTCCGCTCGGTGCCGTGGGATTTTTGTTGCGGGCGCGCGACGGGCGGGTCGGCGAGCGATGCATGCACTTGGCTGACGATGGCCAAGGCAATGGACTCCGGGGTCGCGGCACCGATGTCCAGGCCCACCGGCCCACGCAGGCGACTGATCAAGCCTTCGGCCGCCGACCCGAGCTCATCGAAGATGCGGCGCCGTCGCGACGAGGGCCCGAGCAGGCCCACATACGTGGGACCGCGCGCCGCGCTGAGCGCCTTGAGATACGCGGTGTCAGAGACGAGGTGGTGGCTCATCACCACGGCGGCGTGACAGCGGTCGAGATCCACCGTCTCGGCGAGCGCGGCAGGATCCGCGAGTAACACACTCGCTCCCGGAAATCGATCGGCGCCCGCGTATGCGGGTCGATGATCGACCACGGATACCCGCCAGCCCAACGCGCGCGCCGCCGCCGCGACCGGCTCGGCGTCCGGTCCCGCACCGCATAGGAGCAGGTGAGGCGGAGGCGCCAGAAACTCCACGAACGCGCGCAGGCGCGCGCGTCCCTCGGTGATTGCGACCTCCCGCGATGACTGCTGCGCGAGCGCCGCGCTGGCGGCCGCCACCAACGCGGCAGGCATTCCCTCGGTGCCTTCCGCCGTACTGTACGTGCCGAGCGGGAACTCGGCCGATTCATGCACGCAGACGAGGCATGTCGAATCGCCGGCCGCGGTGATTCGTCCGACTGCCGCCAATGCCTGCGTAGCCCGGTTGCCCTCATTCGCGGGTTCGATCAGCACGCGCATGGCGCCCTCGCAACCCGTGCCGATGCCGAACAGCACATCGTCCGGTCCGCGCATGTCGTACTCGACCGCGCGGATCGCGCCGCCGTTTAAGACTTCCTCGGCATGCAGTATCAAATCCGACTCCAGGCAGCCGCCGCTCAACAGTCCAAAATAACTGCCGTCGGCCATGATCAGCATCCGCGCACCGCGCTTGCGGTAGGTGGATCCGGCCGTCGCAACGACCGTGGCCAAAACGCGTGCCGATTGCCCCGCAGGCGCGCGTTCGGACAGAAGCTCGAGGCTGGTGTCGAGCCTCGCGGCGGCTCCGTCCGCAGACCTGTCGGCAAGCCTCTCGGTGGGGGCAGCGGAGTCTGATGCCGGCGATTTGACGGAGATCACCGTTTATCTCGCTCCGGCGTCGTCGTCCTACAGCGATGTGTGCTCTGCATATCGGTGACCCGGGAACGCATGAAACATACTGCCACGAGAATATTCATCAAGATCCATTATGTCGAATTGCCCTGGGTTGGCCTATAGCAGCCTCATGTCTATCGCGGCAAGCCTCGAATGATCCTCGACGGCGTACTTGCCCGCGTTGCGCACCGCCGCTCCATTTTGCTGGCACTCTGCGGCGTACCGCTTGCGGGGCTTTTCGCACTGTCTATCCTGAATCAACGCGGCTGGCAGGAGCAAGCGCAATCGCTTCGCCGGGAGAATTTGTCGCTCCAGGCGAAGGAGCTCGCGGCGAGCCTATCCAGGGAGTGCGCGGATCTCGATGCCGCTGCAGGGATCCTAGCGGAATCGCAGGGGGTGGCCGAAACTCTGCAGGCAGAGCCGGCTTCCGTCCGTGCGGGCACGGCGCACCTGGACGCCAAAGCCATCGACCGGCTCGATATCGACAGTATCGCCCTCGCCACCGGTGCCGAGAATTTCCGATTCAGCGCGGGGCTCGATGGCGGTCAGTTGGTCGAACGGACACCCGATCCGGCTCTGTCGAGTTATCTGGTCGCCCGTGCGGCGCGCGCAGCGGGTACCGTGGCGCCCGGCGCATCGAGCACCGCGGTCGTTGGCGATCGGCTGATCGCCGCGCGGCAGATCGGCAACTCTTCCGCGTCGCCCGGCTGGGTCATCGTCACCCGGCGGCTGACACCGGCCCTGCTCGCACGCCTGCAGCGCTCGGTCGGAGGAACGCTCCACGGCCAGTCCGCGCGGCAATTCGATGTGGCTCATGCTCCGGCCGACGTGCGCACGTGGCTCGGATCGGCGGCGGCGGCGAGCGCGATCTCCACGGAGGTATCCGGTGATCGGGCTGCCTATGCGCTGCTGCGCGACCCGGCAGGGCGGCCCGCGTGGGTGTTCCAACTCGATCCGCCACGAGCGGGCGTCTCAGGGCACTCACAGGGTTCCCCGCTTGTTTGGGGCGGCGGCGGTGCGACCCTGCTGCTCGTCGGCTTTGCAGTACTGTTCGGCGCGGGGCTCGCCGCCGCAGCGGTCGTGGGAGTGAAGGGGTATCTGCTGCATCGGCGCTCCGTCGACTCACGCTACAAAGCCATCATCGATCAAACCAACGATGGCATCGTCATCGTCGATGCCGGCAGCTTGAGGGTTCAATACTGCAACCCCGCCTTCCTCGCGCGCATCGGCCATTCGGAGACCGAGGCACGCGATCTGACGCTGACCGAAATTTTCACAGACGCCGGCTCGACACCCGAGAGCCTGCTGGCGCGTCTCAAGGACGCCGATTCCAAACGTGCGCTCGATCTGCAGCTGCGCTGCAGAGACGGAAATCTTGTGGATGTGGAGGTACGCTGCAATCCACTGGAAGCGCAGGGTCGCGAGGCGTATGCCTACGTCACCCACGATGTTTCGGTGCGGCGCAAGGCGGAGCAGCAGCTCATCGACAATCAACAGCGCCTCGATCGAATGGCCCACCATGATCAGCTCACCGGGCTCCCCAACCGCCATTATCTGGCCACCTTCCTTCCGGAGGCCATCGCCGATGCGCGGTCGGCCAATACCATGCTCGGCGTCGTCTTCCTGGATTTGGACCGCTTCAAGCACATCAACGATACGCGCGGCCATGAGACCGGCGACAAGCTCCTGCAGGAGGTGGCGCGTCGGTTGCGTACTTGCGTGCGCGATAGCGACGTGGTGATCCGCATGGGAGGCGATGAGTTCGTCGTCGTGTTCCGAAACGTGAAGTCTTACGACGAGGTCACGCTCGGCGCGAACCGCATCATCGAGAGTCTGAACAAACCGATAGTCATCGATGAGCATCCGCTGCAGACCACGGGAAGCGTCGGAGTAAGCCTTTACCCGCGCGACGGGGCCGACATGGGGGAGCTCCTGAAACATTCCGACACGGCGATGTACCAGGCCAAGGACCGCGGCCGCAACAACGTGCAGATGTTCAGCCACGTCATGAATCGCAAGCTCAAGCACCGTGTCGCGATGGAGGCGTCGCTGCGCGATGCGCTGAGGCTGAAACAGCTGGACGTTCATTACCAGCCTTTCGTCAGTCTGATCACGCGCAAGGTGGTGGGGCTCGAGGCGCTCATCCGCTGGAAGCATCCGGTGCATGGCATGATCCCGGCCGACCAGTTCATTCCGGTCGCCGAGGAGACGGGTCTGATCGTCCCGATGGGAAATTTCGTATTGCATCGAACGCTGCAGACGTTGAGTGCCTGGCAGAAGGCGGGTGTGAATCTGGTGCCGATATCCCTGAACGTGGCGCCCGCGCAGCTTCAGCGCGGCGAGCTGCAGTCGACGATCGCCACGCTGCTGAAGACCCATGCGCTGAAGCCCGAGCTCCTGCAGCTCGAAATGACCGAGCGCGCCGTCTTCGACAGCCATCAAACCAAATCCGGCGAGAAGCGCCAGGACACGATGGTTCAATTGCGCGATCTCGGCATCAAGATCGCCATCGACGATTTCGGCACCGGCTATTCCAGTTTGAGCTACCTCAAGCATTGGCGTGTGGACGCGCTGAAAATCGACCGCAGCTTCGTGCGCGACCTGGTCACCGATTCGAGCGATCTGGCCATCGTGAGCGCGATCATCGCCATTGCGCGGCACCTGCACATTCAAGTGATCGCAGAGGGGATCGAGGCCTATCAGCAGGCCGAAATCCTGCGGAAATTGGGCTGCACCATCGGCCAGGGCTTCCTGTTCGCGCGGCCGATGCCGGCCGATCAATGCCTTGCGCTGCTGGGAGGCGACGCGCAGCCCCCCGAGGAAGAGGACATGCTCGCGGTATTCGCCTCCGGACGCGCCTGACGGCGCGCCGGTGTAGAGTGCGGGCACGATGCAGACGGCCCTCACCGACCCCCGCAAGCTTCTCGATGCGAACCGGCGATACTACGACTCGCTCTGGTCCGGGGCCCGCCTGGTCGAGCCGGAGCGCTTCAACACCTGGCCTCTGATCCGATCTTTGACGCCGGGTTGTGCGTCGCGTCTTGAAGTGGCCCCCGGCTTGCGGCCGCGGCTGCCCATCGAGGGGTCGCAATTCCTCGACCTGAGTGCGCCGGCGGCCGCCAAGTTGCGCGCGCACGGCGCCTCGGTCGCCGTCGGAGTGGTGACTTCGCTTCCTTTCGCAGACGCAGCCTTCGACCTGGTTTGCGCGTTCGACATCGTCGAGCATGTCGACGACGACAGCGCGGCGCTGCGCGAACTTTCGCGGGTGGCGAGGCCCGGTGCCGCGATTCTCATATCCGTACCGCTGCATCCCGCGCGCTGGACAACGTTCGACGACTTTGTCGGCCACCGCCGGCGCTACCAGCCCGAGCGGCTCGGCGACACCCTCGCGCGTCACGGACTCTGCATCGAGCGCAGCGCGGTCTTCGGCATGCAGCCCAAATCATCACGGTTGCTCGACATCGGAATGTGGTGGCTCACCCATCAGCGCGAACGTGCGCTCTGGTGGTACAACCGTGTCTTCATGCCGCTCGGTCTGCGCTTTCAGCAAACGCTCAGCTTTGAGCCAGGGCTGATCGACACCGCGCACGTCGACGAGATCCTGATGGTGTGCCGCAAGCAGCGCGGCGGGGTTGGACTCAGCGCGCTGTAAGCGGAAACTGACACCCAATCACAGCTTTATCCGTCCGGGCGCATCCGGCAGTTGCCCAAGAATAGGCCGACTCGAGCCTCGAGGTGCGCAAATCCCATCATGCCGCTGCCACGCCACGCGTCGAAAGGTGCGATCAGGTTTCTCGGACGCTATGTGCGGAGGCGATTTTTCAGCCACTCCGTTGTCATCATCGCCGTGCTCGCCGCCGTTGCGTGCAACGTGGGATCGCAGTACGCCGTCAAACATCTGGTGGATGTGCTCGGGACCCATCAGCCGCCTTCCGAGGTGCTGTGGGGTGCGGTCGCCATCCTCCTCGGACTCGTCGCCGGCGACAATATACTGTGGAGGGTCGCGGGCTGGGCCTCGACTCATGCCTTCGTCGCCGTGGGCGGCGACATTCGGCTCGAGTTGTTCGACCATCTTTCGGGCCAGGGTACCCACTACTTCATGGAACAATTTCCCGGCGCTCTGGCCGGGCGCATCACCGCCGCCGCCAACGCCGCCTGGCTGATCGAGAACTCGCTGACATGGACCACGATTCCGCCCGGAGTCGCTGTGATCGCCAGCATCCTCGTGCTCGGGACCATCAACTGGCACCTGACCGCGGTACTGCTGGCCGTGGTGTGCGTGCTGGGTGCCATCATCGCGTGGTGGGCCGCGCACGGACGCGAGCTGCATCAAAACTTCGCGGGACATGCGGCGCACGTGAGCGGCGATCTCACCGACGTCGTGAGCAACATCGGACTGGTTCGCTCATTCGGCGCCGCGCGTCGCGAACAGCAGCGCCTGACCATGAAAATCCAGGACGAAATGCAGGCGCAACGCTTGAGCTTGAGATCGCTGGAGCGGCTGCGCCAGTTTCACGCGATCACCGTCTTTCTGGTGACCGCGGGGGTTCTGGTGTGGTCGGTCGAACTGTGGAGACTCGGGCAGATCTCGACGGGCGACGTGGTGCTGACCACCACGCTCGGGTTCACCGTGCTGCACGCCTCGCGCGATTTCGCCATGGCGATGGTGGACATGGTGCAGCAGGTCGCGAAGCTGCGCGAAGCGGTTCAGGTGCTCGGGCTGCCGCACGAGATGCGCGACGCCGGCGGTGCGCGGCCGCTGGTGATATCCAAGGGATCGATTGCGTTCCGCGACGTGAGCTTCAGCTATCCGAGCGGCCAGTCGGTGCTGCGCGGCTTCTCGATCACCGTGCCCGGCGGTCAGAAGATCGGCCTCGTGGGCCGCTCCGGTGCCGGCAAATCAACCATCATCGCGCTGCTGCAGAGGCTTTACGATCCCGATTCGGGAGAGGTTTTGATCGACGACCAGGTCATTTCCCGCGTGACGCAGGAGAGCCTGCGCGGCTCGATCTCGGTCGTGCAGCAGGATATCTCGTTGTTCCACCGGTCGCTGCTCGAGAACCTGCGTTATGGCCGCCCGGAAGCGACGGACGAGGAGGTGTTCCGCGCCGTCGATGCCGCCGGGTGTGCGGAATTCATCGCCGCCTTGCCCGATGGGTATGAAACATTGGTGGGCGAGCGTGGGATGAAGCTTTCGGGGGGACAGCGCCAGCGCATTGCCATCGCGCGCGCTTTCTTGATGAATGCGCCGATCGTGATCCTGGATGAGGCCACCTCGGCTCTCGATACCGAGTCGGAGCAATCGATTCAGGAAGCGCTCGCCCGGCTGTTCCGGGGACGCACGGTGATCGCCATTGCGCATCGACTCTCGACGCTCGACTCCTTCGACCGCATCGTGGTGCTGGAGCGCGGACACATCGTCGAGGACGGGCCGCCGCGGCGCCTGCTGCAGACCAAGGGAGCATATAGCCGCATGTATGGGCGCCAGATTCGCGTCGGCGCGGAGACCCCATGAGGGCGGCGCTCTCGCGGCGGATGAGCGATCCGGGGGTCCGCCCGCGCGCAGCTGCATTGGCGCTTTACGCGCTCGTCGGTCTCACCGCTTGCAGCACCACAAGGCCCGCGGCGCCGAAGACCGGGGCACCTCAGCCCGCCGTGGCGCCCCAGGCGCAAGCAGCGCCGGGAGCGTCTGAGCCCTCGGACGCTTCGACGGACACTGCGCCACCCGCCCCTCCGGCTCCGTCGGCGGCGGCAAGCATACCGCCCCCTTGTGTGTGCAACCCGCCCGCGCCCAAGCCCCGCCCCAAACACACGCACAAAAGAAAGCGGCCGGTGAAGCAGGCGGAGCCCCAGTCAGTCGGGCCTGCGCTTCCGCCCCCTGCGAACGCCGTGGTCGATGCCGAAGTGGGACGAATCGATAGTCCTCTCACGGCAATTCTCGGCAAGAACGTCTACAGCACCAAGGGGGACGACCTCGGGAGAGTAGTCGACCTGTTGGCAGATCCGTATGGCCGAGTACGAGTGGCCATCATCGACTTCGGCGGGTTTCTGGGAGTCGGCACGCGACGCATAGCGGTGGATTGGCCGTTGCTGCATTTTTCGCCGACTGACAAGGACAAGCCGCTGATGCTGACCGTGACCCGGGAAAAGCTGCAGTCGGCACCGGAGTACAAGGATTCCAACAGCCCCCGGGTTCTCATGCCGCCGGCGGAGGCCCCCGATGCTGCAGGCGCCGGCACCACGAAGTGAAAGTCACGCGCCGGCGGGAGGAGCGGCGCGGGCGGCGTCCGTCCCGTCGTCAACGGTGCCGCGATCGCGCGTCGAGCCTTTGCGGGAGGGTCGGCCAAACAACTCGGCCGAGCGCGGCCTCGATTGGTTCAATCTTTTCGTGGCCAACATCCAGACCGGATTCGGACCGTTTATCGCAGTCTATCTGAGCGGCCAGAGCTGGACACAGACGTCGATCGGATTGGCACTGTCCATCGGCACGATCAGTTCCATGGCCAGCCAGGTGCCGGCGGGCGCGTTGGTCGACGCGATGCAGAACAAATCGCGAGTCGCCGCGTTCAGCGTGCTGGTGTTCACAGCGAGCGCGCTGATGTTCGCCATTCATCCGATCCGATTGTTCGTGTATCTGGCTGAAGTTCTGCACGGTGTGTCGAGCTGTACCCTGGGACCTGCGATCGCCGCCATGAGCTTGATGCTGGTCGGCAGGATGGGCATGGCGCTGCGGCTCGGGCGAAATGCGCGCTATGCCGCCGTGGGCAACGGTGTGGGCGCGGCGCTGATGGGTGCCTGCGGGCAGTACGTCTCGGAGCGCGCGGTGTTTTATCTGACCGCGGCGCTTACGTTGCCGGCGTTGGTGGCGCTGTTGCCGCTTCGAGGCCATGCCATGCAAGGCCGGGATTCGCTCGCGGCGACGGTGCATCGAACGCCGACAGGCCCCGGCAGCTTTCGAATCCTGGCAGACCGTCGGCTGCTCATCTTTTGCGGATGCGCGATGCTTTTCACCTTCGGCAACGCACCGCTCCTCATGCTGATCAGCGGCACACTGACGGCGAAGGGCAGTAACCCGAGTCTGCTCATCGGTGCATGCATCGTGCTGCCCCAGATCGTGGTCGCGATCGCCTCGCCGGCGGTCGGACGGTTCGCCGACCGTTATGGCCGTCGCCTGGTGCTCATCGTCGGCTTCATAATGCTGCCGTTGCGCGCGCTCATTTTCTCGACCACGGCCAACTCGACGCTGGTGATCGCGGTGCAGGTGCTCGATGGCATCGCAGGGGCCGGATTCGGAATTCTGGTCCCGCTGATCGTGAGCGATGTGGCGGCGCGCTCGGGCCGCTTCAACCTTGCTCTCGGAGCGGTAGGCTTCGCCATCGGTGTTGGCAGCACGCTGAGCACGTCGGCCGCCGGCTGGGTCTCCGATCATTACGGCATGCGTTTGGCATTTTACTTTCTCGCGGCCGTGGGACTAGGGGCGCTTTTACTGGCGCTCTTCGCGATGCCCGAGACGCGGCCCGCCACGGATGAGGAGGAGAACATGCGCCCGCCGCAACCCGGCTAGTAGCGTGCGACCACCACAATGTCGCCCTCGCGCCGCGTCACGGTCACTGCGATATTCTGGTCGTGTCGATGCAGCAGCACGTCGACCGAACCGCGGCTCAGCCGCAGGTTTCGCAAATGAACATGATCCAGAAACTTCGGCAGCATTGGACGGTAGAACTTGACTTCGCCGGTGCGCTCGAGCAGTTCGAGGCCGAGCGATGCCTGCAGAAGGCATAGCGGCGTCGCACTGGCCCATGCCTGCGGCGAGCAGGCGACCGGGTACTGCGTCGGCGCGTTGCGCTCGAGCCTGGCGAAGCCGCAGTACAGCTCGGGCAGGCGGCGCAAATCCATGTACGAGGCGGCTTCGAACAAGGCCCCGAACACCTGCGCGGCGGCTCCTTGCAGGCCGTAACGTGCAAGACCCATGGCGATCAATCCGTTATCGTGCGGCCAGACGGAGCCGTTGTGGTACGACATGGGGTTGTACCTCGCCTCCGAGGTGGCCACGGTGCGAATGCCCCATCCGCTAAAGGCCGCGGGGGACACCAATGTTCGCGCGACCCGCTGCGCACGCTCAGCGGAGGCAATGCCGGTGAACAACAGCTGCCCGGCATTCGAGGCGATCACCCGGCACGGTTCTTTCGCGCCGTCCAACGCCAGGGCATAGGTCGAAAGATCCTCGCACCAGAATCGCTGTTCGAACAGTCCTCGAAGAGACTCGGCCTGCGCGGCGAGTTCGGCGGCGCGCTCCGCATGCCCCAGCGCCGCCGCGAGCACGGCGGCGTGGTGCTTCGCGCCGTACACGTACCCCTGGACTTCGCAGAGCGCGATGGGCCCCTCGGCCAGACGGCCGTCATGATGAAAAATCGCATCAAAGGAGTCCTTCCATCCCTGATTGGCGAGCCCCTCCTTCGTCTGGCGGTAATATTCGACGAAGCCGTCTCCATCGCGGTCTCCGTATCGGTCGATCCATGCAAGCGCCGCCTCGGCATTCGGCCAGAGCGAGCGCACGGTCGCCAGATCTCCGGTGCGCCGGAAATATTCGCCGAGCAGCAATACGAACAGCGGCGTGGAATCGATGCTGCCGTAATAGCGCCCGAACGGGACCTCGCGCAGGTTTGCCATCTCGCCGTGGCGCATCTCGTGCAGGATCTTTCCAGGCTCCGCATCCCGTTCCGGTTCCAGCGCCGTGGCCTGGGTGGCGGCCAGAAATCCGAGCACCCCTTTTGCGATCGAGGGATCCAGCCAAAGGGTCATCAGCGCCGTGATCAGTCCGTCCCGTCCGAACGGTGTGCTGAACCACGGGATGCCGGCATAAGGATAGGGTCCCTCCGGAGTGTCCGTCACCAGCATGTACAGATCGGAAACGGAGCGGCGCGCGATCTCGTTGTACACCGAATTCGAGCTCTCGACGCTTGCCGCGCGCCTGCTGGATTCGTTCAGCGCATGCCGCGCGGCGCGCATGCGGCGATAGAACAGCCGCCCGTTCCAATCGCGGTCCGCCCGCTCCTCGACACCGCAACGCACGAAGATCCTGCGCGAGGAGCGCGGCCTCAATGTCACATCGAACGTTGCTCTCGAAGTGGTCAGCGTCTTCGGCGCCGGGGCGAATGCAACTTCGGTGACCCGCTCGATGTGATCGAGACCCCGGTAGCTGAGCGTCACGCCGTGATCGCTCGCGAGCATGAGGCGGGTCTCGCCGCGTGCGGCGCGGTGTTCGCCCCGAACCTCGAAAAGATCCGCGAAATCCGCGGCGTAACGATAGGTCAGCCGCAAAGTCAACGGCCGGTCGGCGAAGTTGCGCACCACGACCCGTTCGTAGCACGCGCCATTCCAGATGAACTTCATGCGGTTCAGGTGGATATTCTCGCGTCGCAGTGCAATCTTGCCGTCCTCGAGCAGATCAGGATTGCTGAGGTCCGCCGTGAACACGGCGTTATCGTCCTGGGTCACCGAACTCAACAGGAGCGGCTGCGCTTCCTCGAGCAACAGCTGAAACTGAGACAGCATGCGGGTATCGCGATGGTAAATCCCCTCGGGATTTCCCGGCTCGCCGCCGATGTCGCCGCGGTGATCGAACACTGCGAAGGTGTCGCCGTGCTTGAGCGTGCGCGTGCGCCGCTGTTGCAACGTTGCGCTCACCGCGATCGCAAATTGCGGTGCGGGCACCTCGTCGACCGAATGACTCTCCGGCAACGGATCCGGAAGGGAGGGTGTGATCACGCGTTGTCCCCGATTACAGACTTGCAGATGATGTTTGCTTGTAACTTTTTCATCACGAGTGGCATCACGACTCGTGAGCGGCATCGCGACTCAGCGCTCGCTCGAGCGTCTGCACATAAGAGTTCTCTGACAGCGTTCAGTTCCATTTGCAAGCCGACACCACGCACTGCAGCCGCTACGATACCGACCATCATCGATCGCTAGGAATGGTGGGGAACACATGAAAATAGCGCAAGTTGCACCGCTCAGCGAGGCCGTGCCTCCAAAACTATACGGCGGAACCGAGCGGGTGGTCGCCTACCTCACCGACGCGTTGGTCGAGTTGGGGCATGAGGTGACCTTGTTCGCCTCGGGCGACAGCCAGACCAAGGCGACGCTTGCCCCGATCTGGCCGAAGGCCTTGCGCCTGGACCCAAACGTGAAGGATCACTTCGTGCCGTTGTTCATGCAATTAGAGAGTGTGGCGCGCCGCGCGCACGAGTTCGACGTGATCCACTGTCATCTGGATTACTTCGGTTACCCGCTGCTTCGCAGGCTTGGTACCCCATCGATCACCACGCTGCACGGCCGCTTGGATTTGCCGGAACTTCCTCCGCTGTACGGCTTGTACGGGGATATCCCGGTGGTTTCGATTTCGGATTCGCAGCGCGTGCCGTTGCCCGAGGCCAATTATGTGGCCACCGTGCTGCACGGCTTGCCGCGGGACCTTCTGGCCAGGGGATCGGGGCGGGGCGGGTATCTGGCATTCCTGGGACGCATTTCGCCGGAGAAGGCGCCGGATGCTGCGATCCGCATCGCGGCCGCAGCCGGCCTGCCGCTCAAGATCGCCGCCAAGGTGGATCGAGTGGACGAGGAATATTTCAAAAGCAAAGTGCAACCTCTGCTCTCGCTCGGCGACGTTGAATTCATTGGCGAAATCCGCGAGGATCAGAAACAGGAGTTTCTCGGCAATGCTGCCGGACTCTTGTTCCCCATTGCGTGGCGCGAGCCGTTCGGGCTGGTGATGATCGAGGCGATGGCCTGCGGTACTCCCGTGATTGCGGTCGAGAACGGGTCGGTTCCCGAGGTGCTGGAAGATGGGGTGACCGGATACATCGTGCACACCGAGCAGGAGGCGATCGAGGCGGTCGGGCGGATTGGATCGCTGGATAGGGCCCGCATCCGCGCAGAGTTCGAGCGCCGCTTCACGGCGCAACGCATGGCCCAGAACTATCTGCATCTGTACGCGCGTCTGGCGCGAGCTCGGCAGGTTCCGACGCTCACGTCGGAGGCCGCTGGAGAGGAACTTCTGCCGGGAACGCTGGTAACATGCCTGCATGCTCCCAACGCCGCGCCCCCCCGAGAAAGCATCCCGGCCGCCGCGATTGCGGATTCCGGGCTGGGTGTTCTCCAATAGCTACGCCTCACTGCCCGGGGGCTTTTACGCGCGGCTAGACCCGATTCCGGTCGCCTCACCGGTGTTGATCAAATTCAACGCCCCCTTGGCGTCGGCGCTTGGATTGGAGCGCGGCTCGCTCGATGACCGCGCCCTGGCAAATATTTTTTCAGGAAATTTGGTTCCCGAAGGCGCAGATCCCGTGGCCACGCTTTATGCCGGGCATCAATTCGGGCAATTCGTGCCGCGCCTCGGCGACGGGCGGGCGATTCTTCTGGGTGAAGTGATCGACCGCGACGGAGTGCGCCGCGACATTCAATTGAAAGGCTCGGGACGCACGCCCTATTCGCGCAGCGGCGACGGCCGCGCGGCGCTTGGCCCGGTATTGCGGGAATACCTCCTGAGTGAGGCCATGCATGCGCTCGGCATCGAGGGCACCCGTGCGCTGGCGGCGGTCAGCACCGGGGAATTCGTCGTGCGAGAAGGCCGACTGCCCGGCGCCATAATGACGCGCGTGGCCCGCAGCCACGTGCGCGTCGGGACGTTCGAATTCTTCGCGGCGCGGGGCGATCACGACGCTGTCCGGCGCCTGGCGGATTACGTCATCGATCGCCACTATCCGGAACTGAGGTCCGCCGACCGCTGCTATCTCGAACTGCTCCGCACGGTATGCGAGCGCCAGGCCGCGCTGGTGGCGAGTTGGATGCACGTAGGCTTCATTCATGGGGTCATGAATACCGATAACACGTCAGTGTACGGTGAAACCATCGATTACGGCCCCTGCGCATTCATGGACGCCTACGACCCGGCTACCGTGTTCAGTTCGATCGACTCGATGGGACGCTATGCCTACGCGAATCAACCGCACGCGGCGCAGTGGAATCTCGCGCGTTTCGCGGAGACGCTGCTGCCGCTGATCGACGCGGATCCCGGCCGTGCGGTGGAGGTGGCCGGCCCGGTGGTGGAGCAATTCGCCGAGGTTTTCCAGGAGCGCTGGCTCGGCGGACTATCTACAAAGCTCGGTCTGCAGACCACCGAGCCTGCCGACGCGGCCTTGATCAGGGCCTGGTTGGAGCTGCTGCAGCAAAACGCATGCGATTTCACGGTGTCCTTCCGCCGGCTTTGCGAGCTTGGCGGCGATGCGGACAGGACTTGCGCCTCGGAGGCCGAGGTTTCGCTCCGATCCTCGTTCCAGCGTCCCGATCAGTTCGAGGACTGGGCTCGGGAGTGGCGGGCTCGCCTTGCGCGGGAAAGCGTGCCCGCCGCGACACGGAAAGCCGCCATGCGCCGTGTCAATCCTGCATTCATCCCCCGCAACCACCGGGTGGAAGCGATGATCTCGGCCGCGATCGAGCGCGGGGATTTCGAACCTTTCGAGGAGATGCTCGAGGTGCTCTCCAAGCCGTATGACTTCGATCCTCGATTTGAAACCTACGCGCGCCCGCCTCGACCGGAGGAGCGGGTGCTCCAGACGTTTTGTGGCACCTGACCGCGTGCACGAGGACGCGACTCGCCCTCCCGCACCCCCTTCCATGACACTCGCCTCAGGAATCTCCCCGGCCCCATTTTGGCAAGAGGGAAGCGTGCCGGAGCTCGCAGATGACCCGCTCCCCGCGCATGTCGACGTGCTCATCATAGGCGGCGGTTATACAGGGCTCGCTGCGGCGCGTGAAACCGCGGCAGCCGGACTTGCCACCCTGGTGCTGGAGGCAGGTCACGTCGGTGCCGGATGCTCAGGCAAGAATGGTGGTCAAGTGGCCTATAGTCTCAAGCCGACGTTTGCGCGCCTGAGCGCCCTGCACGGACGCGAGCGCGCCCATGCGATATGTCGGGAAGCGTTCGAGGCGATCACCCACTTGCGATCGATCGCAACCGAAGACGGTGCCGATTGCGACTGGCAGGCATGCGGCGGCTTTTACGGCGCGCATACGCTGAGCCATTTCGAGCGCATGGCGCGAGAGGCCAGGCACCAGCCGCAGGGGCTGGAGCAGCGCATCAGCATCGTGCCGAGGGCCGAACAGCATGCTGAAATCGCCACGGATTTCTATCACGGCGGTTGCGTTTATCACGATGACGCATCGCTGCACCCGATGAAGTTGCTGCTCACGATGTTGCGCCGTGCCAAGGAGCGCGGGGCTGCGGTCGCGGCGCGCTGCCGCGCCGAGAATATTCGTGCGGCGGCAGACGGGTTCGAAGTGCTGACTTCACGTGGAATCATCAGGACGCGCAAGCTCCTGATCGCGACCAACGGTTACTCCGACGCGCTGTCGCGGTGGCACCGGCGGCGGGTGATTCCCATCGGCAGCTATCAGATCTGCACGCAACCACTCGGCGCCGATCGAATACGTTCGCTGATCCCGAAGGGCCGCAACATTTCGGACTCACGCAGGGTAGTTGTGTATTACAGACCCTCCGCAGACGGCGAGCGCATGGTGTTCGGCGGCCGCGCGGCCTTGTCCGAACAGGATCCGCTGGCCTGCGTCGCGCGGCTCAAGTCGATGATGACCCGCATATTCCCACAGCTCACCGCGGCGCGAATCGACCATGCCTGGGTGGGATGGGTCGCCTATACGTTCGATACCATGCCGCATCTGGGTGAGCGGGATGGGATTCATTATTGCATGGGATTTTGCGGACAGGGGGTGCCTCTTGCTCCCTACCTGGGTATGAGAATCGGGCAGCAGATGGCAGGTCTCAAGGAAGGACGCACGGCGCTCGATGGGCTCGAATTTCCCACGCGCCCCTATTATCTCGGAACGCCGTGGTTCCTGGCGCCGTCGGTGTGGGCCTATAGAGCCCTAGATACCGTGGGGTTGTAGCGGCCCGACCTCCGTCGCCAAGCTTCGCGCCATGCAACGATCGCCTGTACGAGCCCGGGGTAAGTACCGCTGTTTCGCCGAGCTCGCGCGACACGAAATAGCGGGCAAGGACTACCGCATCGAGGTCCTCGAACGCGCGGACGCGTCGGTGCTGGTGGTCGCCCCCCACGGCGGTCTGATCGAGGCGGGCACTTCTCAGATCGCCGCAGCGATCGCGGGCCGGGACCTCCACTTATTCAGCTTCGAGGGGTTAAAACCCTATGGGGAGAATCGGGCGCTTCACATCACCAGCCACCGATTCGACCATCCGCACTGTCTTGCGCTGGCCGCGCGCAGCCATCGTGTTTTGAGCGTGCACGGCTGCCTCGGCGAGCGTTGCATCCACATCGGAGGTCTTGATGAGGCGCTGACCAGCCGGCTCACGGCCGAGCTCGTCGCCGCAGAATTTAACGTGGTATCGCCAAGTCCGCGCTATCCGGGACGCCATCCCGCCAATATCTGCAATCGCGGCTCGAGCGGCAAAGGTGCCCAACTGGAGATCACTCACGATCTGCGCATCAGTGGCCAGACGCAGATAATCGCCCGCGCTGTACGCGCGGCTCTGACCCCGTGCCGCTGAGCCCGGCGCTATTGAGCCACGCGGTCAGCCAACGCCACTGCTGGCTGACCCGCGCGGCCGGCCAAACGCGGCCGTTGCGTCCAAGTTCTACATCGGTCGCGTCGGCGGCGAATCGTAGGAGCGGGAGACCCCATAGAACGAATGCACGTCGGTCGCCCAGGTCGTATCCCCCATGCTGGGCCAATGGTCCTTATCGAACCCTGGTGCATTCTTGAGCTTGTCCTTGCTGACGTTGAGCAGGAACCGCTTGTTGGACGTGTCGAGCTTGAGCGCCTGCCAGGGTACGGCGAACAACCGATCGCCCATACCGAGGAATCCGCCGAAGGACAAGACCGCGTAGACGATCCGACCGCTTTGCATGTCGATCATGAACTCTTTGATATTGCCGAGACTTTCGTCCGAGGCATTGTATACATCGTTGCCCAGCAGGGTGTCCGCGCCCATGAGCGACGGGCCGGGGCCACCGGTCGTGCTGTCGCCCTTGTACATGCCGTAGGTATCGCGAGAAACGTAGTTGGTCTGCATGATTGCCCATGAGTGGTGAGTGAAATAGACCCACGCATTCAAGCTACTCTCCCCACCGGTGATGGGTGTCAGTCCGGCGCACGCCATCACCCCCGACTCGAGCGGCATCGCTCGTGGGAGCCGGCCGACTCCCCGGAACCGGCGCGAGCGGCGCTGAGCCCTCGCCTCGACGGTCTTCAGCCCGCGTCGCGCTGTTCGCGCGCGCGGGTCGAGGCGCCCTTGTGGGCGGCAGCCGAACGCGCGGCGGGAGAGCGCCGACGCGCCGACCGGCGTGTCTGGGCGGCGAGCGCCGCGTGACTCGCAGCGTCATGCCGCTCTCGTTTCAGCGCCTGTTCGGAAGCGCGCGCCCGCTTGTCGGTGGGCTTGCGGCGCGGTGTGGCACCCCGCGCCAGCGCGGAAGCGCGCTCGGCACCTCGGCGGGCTTTGGCGGACGTGGTGCCGCGCTTGGGCGGCGAGAGCTCTACACCCGCGCGCCGCGCCTTCGACAACCCGATGGCGACGGCCTGCTTCGCGGAACGCGCCCCATGCTTGCCTTCGCGGATGTGATGCACCTCCTCTCGGATGAACTCGCCAGCTTGTGTGCTCGGCGCCTTCCCTTGCCGCCGGTCGCGGCGAACCCGCTGCAGAGTATCTTTGTCTGGCATATGGTCCTCGCTTAGAGATGAATGCAGATGGTGAAGCACTAATCATGGCGGTGGGCCACTGCGTCATCCTCCACGCGCCGGAGCTTCGGGTCGGTGACATCCTACCCGCGCTGAACTTTCTGCCATCATTCCTGGAATTAATACAGGGTCGCGCCCGATCGCCTGCTCTGGGCTGCAAGTCGGGTGCTCATTTCGCCGGTGCCCGCCGGGCACGCGACTTGCTTGGTTCCGCTCATGATCAAAAAGCTCAGCAACGGTCAGTATCGGCTCTACTCCCGGAAGCTCGATCCCCGCACCAAGCGCCGCAGGAACCTCGGCACTTTCGACACCCGGGAGGCGGCCGAGAAGCACGAGCGGGCGGTCCAATTCTTCAAGCGGCAGGGTTAGCGGGAAGCCGCAGAGCTGGCGGACGGGCGCCCTGGCGGGCGCCCTGCGAGGTGGCGGGCGCCCTGCGACGGGCCGGGCTGGCGCCTGCGAGGTGGCGCTGCCCCGCGCTCGCTATATACAATCGGATATAGGCAATTGCGGGATGGACTATGAAAAAATTGGTCGCGGCATGGGTCGCTTTTTGCATTTCGGCATTTGCGCCGTATGGCCATGCGGCGGAGCCCGAGAAAACCACCCTCACTGTGTTCGGCGCGGCGTCGTTGACGAACGTGCTCCAGGATTTGGGCGACGCCTTCACGAAGGAGACTTCCATCGCGGTCAAATTCTCCTTTGCGGCGAGTTCGACTCTTGCCCGGCAGATCGAGAATGGCGCGCCGGCGGATGTGTTCATTTCCGCGGATTCGGACTGGATGGATTATCTGCAAGCACGCCATCTGATACAGGATTCGACACGGCGCAATGTCGTCGGTAATCGACTGGTGTTGATCGCGCCGGCTAACAGCACCCTGAAGCTCAAAATCGAGCCGAATTTCGCGCTCGCTGCCGCATTGGGTGAGGGACGTCTGGCAATCGGTGACCCGGCCGCCGTGCCCGCGGGCCGATACGCCCAAGCGGCGTTGACGAAGCTCAGCGTGTGGAAAGGAGTCGAGGAACGGATCGTGCGCGCCGACAGCGTGCGCTCCGCACTGACCTTCGTGGATCGCGGCGAGGCACCGCTCGGCGTTGTTTACGAGACCGACGCGTTGATCGATAAGAACGTCCGCGTGGTCGACGTATTTCCCGATGATACTCATGTGCCTATCATCTATCCCGTCGCGCTCACCCGGGTGGCGCAACCTGCGGCGGCGAAATTCGCCGATTTCATCGCCGGTCCTGCGGCGACGCAGACATTCAAATCGTATGGCTTCCGCCCTTTGCACTGAGAGGCCGTTACCGCACTCGTGTAGGCGCATTCCGGCAACTGAGCGGGCATCTTCGATGACAGCCGTGGGAGCGTGCAAAGGTATAAAAACCTCGCAATAGCAAAGAAGCATCGGTCTTTCCTACCGTTTGATAAAACTCTGCACGTCGCCCGCCGGCGTCGGAGGCCGCTGCGTTTGCGCGGGCCTTTCTTACCGTGTTGAGGATTTGTTATGGCGTCTGAGGATGAGGGATCGCATGAGCGCGGGGGCCAGGACGGCAAGAGCCAGGGCCAACAGAGCAAAACCCAGGGCCAACAGAGCAAAAGCCAGGGCCAACAGAGCAAAACCCAGGACGATAAAGGCAGTGACGGAGACGAGCATGGCGAGGACTCCGGCAAGCCGCGCAGCAAGAAGCCGCTGATCATCGTCGCCGCCGTCGTGGTGGTTATCGCCATTGTGGGTTTCTTCTTCTGGTTCGCAAGGCGCAACCAAGTGTCGACGGATGACGCCTACACCGACGGCAACGTCATCACCATGGTGCCCAAGGTTTCCGGGTACGTGGTTCAGCTCGACATCAACGACAACGTGCACGTGAAGAAGGGCGAGCTGTTGGTGCGCATCGACCCGCGCGACTATCTGACCGCCCAGGCACAAGCGGAAGCTTCGTTGGCCCTGGCGAAAGCGCAGCTTGACTCGGCACAGGACGCGCTGCGCATCGCGAAAGTCCAATATCCCGCGCAACTGGTCAGCGCAGTGGCGCAGCAGCAGGCGGCCGCTGCTGCGCTGGAGCAGGCGCGGCGCCAGTACGAGCGGCAGCATGAGGTCGACAAGCGCGCGACGACTCAGGAGAACATCGACGCTTCCACCAGCCAGCAGCTCAGCTCGGCCGCCAACTTGAACAGCGCAAAGGCGCAGGTGCAGGTGGCGAGCCTCGTGCCCGAGCAGATCCGTCAGGCTGCGACGACAGTGGCGGAACGCGAAGCGCAGGTAAAGCAGGCCGACGCCCAACTGGCCCAGGCCAATCTCAATCTGAGTTATACGGAGATCCGTGCGCCCTCGGACGGCTTCGTCACCCAGCGCAGCGTGCAGCTCGGCGATTACCTTACGGCCGGCGCCACCATGTTCCTGATCGTCACCCCGGAGGTGTGGGTCACCGCAAACTTCAAGGAATCACAAATCGGCCGCATGCGGCCGGGCGACCGGGTGGACATCGAGATCGACGCCTACGCAGGCTACAAGCTTTCCGGCTACGTGCAAAGCGTGCAATACGGCAGCGGCTCGCGTTTCTCGGCTTTTCCCGCCGAGAATGCGACCGGCAACTTCGTCAAGATCGTGCAGCGCATTCCCGTGAAGATCGTCATCGACCACGGTCTCGACCCGAATCGTCCATTGCCGCTCGGTTTGTCGGTGTCGCCGGTGGTGCACTTCCCGTGACCGAGTCGGACTGGCAGCCGTCATCGAATCGCTGGCTGATCGCCGTGACGGTGACGCTTGCGGCCTTCATGGAAGTCCTCGATACCACCATCGTCAACGTCTCGCTGCCGCATATCGCGGGTACGTTGTCCGCGAGCTATGACGAGGCAACTTGGGCACTCACCTCGTACCTGGTCGCCAACAGCATCGTGCTGCCCATTTCCGCGTTTTTTGGCCGCCTCATCGGGCGCAAGCGCTACTTCGTGATTTGCATCGCCGCGTTCACCCTATGCTCGTTTCTCTGCGGCATCGCCACGAACCTGACGCAGTTGGTCGTCTTTCGGGTTTTGCAGGGGTTCTTCGGCGGAGGCCTGCAGCCGAACCAACAATCCATCATCCTGGACACGTTTCCGCCGTCGCAGCGCGGCCGGGCCTTCTCGCTCACCGCGATCGCCACGGTGGTGGCACCGATCTTGGGGCCGACCCTGGGCGGCTGGATCACGGACAACTTCAGCTGGCGTTGGGTGTTCTTCATCAATGTCCCGATCGGGGTGCTCACGACCTTCGCGGTCATCAGCCTGGTCGAAGACCCGCCCTGGGCCAAGGCAAAATCCAAGGTATCGATCGATTACATCGGCATCGGCCTGATCGCCATCACGTTCGCGTGCTTCCAGATCATGCTCGACCGGGGAGAGGACGACGACTGGTTCGCCTCGAATGCCATCCGAACCTTCGGAATTCTGGCAGCCGTGGGGGCGGCAACGGCATGCGCGTGGCTTCTCTATACGCGCAAACCCGTGGTCGACTTGCGGGTGTTCAAGGATCGAAATTTCATGCTCGGGTCCATCGCCATCGCCTGCTTCGCAACGCTCCTCTACGGCAGCGCCGTGATCATCCCCCAGCTCGCGCAGCAGCACCTGGGCTACACAGCCCTGCTGGCGGGCCTCGTGATGAGCCCGGGCGCGCTAGCCGTGATCTTTCTCATTCCAGTTTTATCGCTGGTCATGCCGCACGTGCAGACCCGCTTCATCGTCACCGTCGGGTTCATGGTGCTCGGCGGATCGCTGCTTTACTCGCGCAGCATCGCCCCGGACGTTGATTTCAGACACCTCGTGTCGATACGCGCCGCCCAATCCTTGGGGATAGGATTCCTGTTCGTGCTGCTGAGCGTGCTCACCTATCAGACCGTGCCGCGGCGGCTGCAAGGGGACGCGACCGCGCTATTCACGATGTTCCGCAACGTCGCGGGGTCGATTGGCATCTCCTTGTCCACGGCCATGATCACGTCGCGGACCCAGGTGCACATGGCCTATCTGTCGTACCACATGACGAACACCAACCCGAATTTTCGCAATACCATCACCCAACTCTCGAACGCAATCCAGCACTTCGGCTCCTCGGCCGCGGCGTCGGCGCAAAGTGCGCTGGGGCAGACCTATCAGACGCTGATCGCACAGGCGGGACTGCTTGCGTACAAGGATGTATTTCTTTATTGCGCGCTGCTCGCGTTCGCGTTCGTTCCGTTCACGTTTTTCTTCTCGCCGGTGAAAAAAGCAGGCGGCCCCGGGGCAGGTCACTGATGCGCGCCGCATGCGCGATGCTTGCCGCGGCGCTCGCCGCCGTGCTGCTCCAGGCATGCAAGGTGGGACCGAATTATCAGCGGCCCCAGGAGCCCGTGCCCGAGCATTATTCCGCTGCGGCCGGCGCGCCGCAGCTTTCGGGCGATCAAGAGCCCCCCTCGTCTTGGTGGCGTGAATTTCACGATGCGGAGCTCGACCAGCTCATCGATCAAGCCGTGGCAGGGAACCTCAACCTCAAAGTGGCGTATCTGAGGATCGTGGAGGCTCGCGTCCAGGTGCAATCGGCTCGCGCGCAAGGGTTGCCGAGCCTGAATGCATCCGCGTCTTATACGCGCGAGCAATTGGGATTGGCTGGGATACTGAAGAGCCAGGGGATCGGCAACTCCGGTCCCACCGCGTCGAGTACCGCACAACAGCTGATCAGCTCGCTCGAGCAGCCGGTCAACCTGTATCAGCTCGGCTTCGACGCCTCGTGGGAGATCGATCTGTTCGGCAAGGTGCGTCGGCAGGTCGAAGCGGCGAATGCGCAAAGCGCCGGCGCGATCGAGTCGAGGAACGACATGCTGATCTCGCTGGAGGCGGAAGTTGCACAAACCTATTTCCAGCTGCGGTCGGCGCAGGTCTCGAGACAGCTCACGCTGGAACTCGTCCGCGCCCAGCGCGAGATCGCCGATTTGACCCAAAACCGCCACGAGCACGGTCTCGCCGGCGAACCCGATGTGGACTCCGCAAGGGCCGAGCTCACCAGCCTCGAGGCCGAACTGCCACCGTACGAGCAAATGATCTCGAGCTCGAAGCACGCGCTTGCGGTGCTCACCGGGCAGACCCCGGAGGCGATGGACGCGCAATTTGGGGCCGAAGGCGTGCTGCCGGCGATTCCCGACATGATTCCGGTCGGTGTGCCATCGACGCTCGCTCGCCGGCGGCCGGACATCCGCAACGCGGAGACTGCCCTGCATGCAGCCACCGCGGAGATCGGGGTATCCGTCGCCTCGCTGTTTCCCGATGTGTCGCTCGCCGGAACCTACGGACTGCGCAACACAGGCACCCGATACCTGTTCGATTGGGCAAGCCACTTTTATACTTTCGGCCCGACCGTCTCGCTGCCCATCTTCCATGGTGGCGCGCTGGTCGCGAACGTGCGTCTGTCGCGCGCGCAAGCGGCCGAGGCGGCGCTCAGCTATCGACAAACGGTGCTCGGAGCGCTGCAGGAAGTGGAGGACGGGCTCAGCACTTTGACCCAAGATGCGGCGCGTGTGTCCGCGCTCAAGGACACCGTCGGCGCCGATCAACGGGCAGTCGAGGTTCAATTGGACGCCTACCGTCACGGGGTGATCACCTATATCACCGTACTCACCGTCCAGCTGCAGACCGCTCAGGCGCGCGAGCAACTGATTCAGGCGCAGTCGGCGCAAAGTACGGATCTCGTGAAGCTCTACAAGGCGCTGGGTGGCGGCTGGGAGCACGCGCCCAGAACGGCCGCGTCGACCGATTCGGCGAACTGAGGCCGGGCTGTGACGAGGTGATCGGCGGCGCCGGCGTGCATGGCGCTCGACGCGCTCTGCGCGGTTGCGATACCGTTGGCGCCCTCATGCGCCTCCATCCCGGCTGGTTTCTCGCTCCCGGCATCGACATCGCCGTCTTTTTGCTCGCCAACGGGCTGGGCGGCGTATCGACCGAGCGCGCCCAAATCCTTTCCTTCGCGACGGCGGTGGTTCTCGGTTATCTCCCCTTGCTGTTACGGCATCCGCAAACGAGACTTTCTGGACGGAGCGGGGAGCTTGCTCTGCATGTGGCAGTGGTGACCCTGATCGCTTTCTTCGCGCGCAGCGGGGTGCTGATATCGATGCACGGCTGGGAAAGCGGCGCCCATGCCTCAATCGTCATTGCGGCCATCGCCACGGCGCTCCTGATGCATCCCGCTTATGCGTACTGTGCGTCGTCCCGCGCGTGGCATCTTGGCAGCGGTGCGGGCTGGCAAACGGGAGCGATCGGCATCGCCACGGCGGCCACGGTCCTGCGCCTGGTCTACAGCGGGCGGGTGGAACTTTTGCCGGAGGAGACCTACTACTGGAATTACGCGCAGCATCTGGATATCGGCTACCTCGACCATCCACCGATGGTCGCTTGGCTCATCGCTGCGGGAACCCGGCTATTCGGCAGTGGGGAATTCGGCGTACGGATTGGCGCGCTCTTGAGCGGGGGAGTTGCCACGTTCTTCGCCTACCGGCTCACCGACAACCTGTTCGGCCGGTCGAGCGCCCTGGTGGCGCTGGTGCTCGTCCAGATACTGCCATTTTTATTCGTAGCCGGGCTGTTGATGACCCCCGATGCGCCACTCACTGCGGCGTGGGTGGCCTCCTTGTATTTCCTGGAGCGCGCGCTGGTGGCCGGCCGGCGAGATGCGTGGTGGGGGGCGGGTATTTGCCTCGGCCTGGGACTTCTCTCGAAGTACACCATCGTGCTCGTCGCGTTGTCCGCGTTCATTTTCGCGATCATCGATCCGCAGTCGCGGCGCTGGTTTCGCCGCCCGGAGCCCTACGCAGCATGCCTGCTCGCCTTGGCGGTGTTCTCGCCGGTGATCGCCTGGAATGCCCAAAACCACTGGGTATCCTTTCTTTTTCAAACCTCGCGGCGCCTGGCGGACCGGCCGCAGTTCGCGCTGCATAAGCTCATCGCCTCGGTCATCGTCCTGTTGACCCCCTCCGGGGTTGCCGCGGCCGTGTGGGCACTCACGCGGGGGGTGCGCGGCGGGCAGTCCTCGCCAGGCAGCGAGGACTCGCGGGGTGAGGACGGGCAGCGCGGTCGCGGCTGGCGATTCCTTCAGGTGGCAACGCTCACGCCCCTGGCAGTGTTCGTGGTGTTCAGTCTGCGGCACGAAGTGAAGTTGGACTGGACCGGCGCCCCACTGCTCGCGGCGGTGCCGCTGCTTGCCTGCGGAATCGTCGAGGGCGCCCGGGGAGCTGCTGCGGGGTGGTGTGCTTTGCTTCGTGCTTCCTGGGTGCCAACTCTGATCGTGCTGCTGCTGATTTACGGCGCGGGGCTGTACGACTTGACCTGGGGCATCCCCGGCGTGGGCTATGGCAAGCACGCGGAGCTCGTGCCCGTTGGATGGCGCGAACTCGGTGACCAAGTCGATGCGATTGCGGGACGCATCGGCCGGGAAGGCGGGCAGGCTCCGCTCGTGGTCGGCATGGACCGCTATGCCATCGCGAGCGAGCTGGCTTTTTACACACCCGATCAAGCGCGGGGAGTCGGCCGCACCTCCAGCGGTCATTTGTTCGGACAGGTCGGACTGATGTACGAGCGTTGGTTTCCGCCCGCTGCCGAGACCGGCAGGAATCTCATTCTGGTTGCCTGGAGCCGCGAAGAGCTCCTGTCAGGGCAGGTCAGTTCTGCGGCGGCGCGGATGGGTCCCATTCAGGAGGGCGTGCTGATGCGCGGCAAGGAGGTCATCCGTCGCTACTACTATCGAGTCGCTTACGGTTATCGGGGCGGCGCCCGCCAGGGGTCCGCGGCTAATTGAAGCAGACGGGTGTTTTTCTCGAGCGCGCCCTCGATCGCGGCCGCCTGGCGACCGGCCTCCTGCCAATTTCCGGCCTCGACCGCCTCGGTGAGTCCGGGAAATTCCAGGTGGGCGTAGTTATAACGTGCAGCATACAAAAGATGTTGGAACCACGGACGGCCGGGGATTCCGTCGGGGTCAAGCCAGTTGGATTCCACTTGCAGAAGCTGCTCGTTCAGCACTCTGAGGCGCGGGTCGTTCGCGTCCGGCGCGTGCTCCAAGGTCATGGCGCGCAATGCTTGTCCTGCCCGTTCGAAATCCGCAATACGTATCGCCAGCGGCGTGAGCGAAATCCGGGAAGGGCGCGCGAGGGTCCGGCGATCGAGATCGGCCAAGAAATTCTGCAGGGCTGCACCGTTGGCTGCAAAATCGAACGGCAGGATGTCGGCGTTCGCCAGCCTCAGGGCGACCACTCCCCAGATTCGCGTCAATGCGACGTGGTAGGCGAACTGTGGGTCTCCCAGGTGTGTCATCCAAAAATGATCGTCATAGGCCGAGTGGTAAACCCCATAATCGCCTTCGAAGCCCAGATTGATCACCGGACGCCCCAAATGATTCAGGAAGACGGTGTGATCCGATCCGCTTCCGATACGCGTCTCCACCAAGTCCGCGTCGCTCACCGGTTCCGCCGAGTGGCGGTCCCGCATCGTGGTCGCGCGCCAGGCCTGGTCGAGCGGCTTGCCCGACGGCGCCAGCACGCTGCTGGCCGCCTCGATCAGCATGGGAGCGAGCGAGGCGACGGCAGAGGGCGCGAAGCTCAACCCCTCCGGTCCCGCCGTTGCCGAGGCACCGGCAACCGCTTCGTCGACGTTGATGTACGCGACCAGCTTCTTTTTGAGCTCTTCCGCAAATTGCTCCCCCCATTCGGTCGATCCGGTGAGCGCGTATTCCTCGCCGTCCCAGCTGCAGGCAATCAGCGTTCGCCGCGGCCGTAGGCCGCGTTTCTTGAGCTCGCCCAGGGCGCGGGTCAGCTCCAGCATCGAGGCGGTGCCGCTGACCGGATCGACGCCTCCAAACACCCAGGCGTCTCGATGGTTGCCGACCAACACCCACTCGTCCGGCAGATCGCTGCCGCGGATGCGCGCTTCCACCACGGTGTAGCGTCGCATGCGCGTGTCCATGTCGACGTGCAAATGCACGCTCACGCCGCCGTCGAAACGATAGGTGATTGGAAGTGCGCCGCGCCATTGCGGCGGAACTTCCTCACCGCTCATATGCTCGAGCAGCGGCTTCGCGTCCCGCCAGGACAGCGGCAGCCCGACGATCTTCGGCAGGGACTTTGCCTCGGTGGGCGCAATATGCCGCGCGCCGGGAACCGATGCCCATCCGGGCGTCGTGGGATCGCCGGGAACGATGTAGTCATAGGTGATCGCGCCGTGCTGGATGTGGCTGTCGGGCCCGAACGGTCCGTCGGGAAACACCTTGCCCCGGGCGTAGCCGTCCTCCGCCGGATCCGAATAGATCAAAATCGCCGCCGCGCCCTCGCGCTCCGCCGTGAGAGCTTTGAAACCACGGTAGCTGTAGGGGTTGGAGTAGCGGACGAGCACCACCTTGCCTTTGACGCTGATTCCATGCTGACGCAGCAACTCGTAGTCCTCGGGATTGCCGCTGTGGGCGTACACCAGCTCGGCGCGGATGTCGCCCGAGGCCGAGTAGCCGAAATAGGCGCTGTCGATTCTGGGATTCTTGGTGTCGGTATCGCGGTCGTAGCCTTCCTCGCGCAATCTCGCCCGAAAGGCGACCGGAGCCGTCATCTCGAGGGACACGCTGCGCGGACTTGAGTGCAGAACGTCATAGTGCCGCAGCGTCACGTCTTCCCAACCCTGTCTGCGCCATTCTCGGGCGACCACATTCGCCAGCCGGGTATTCTCGAATGACGCTGCTGGATGCGGTTCTGCGGTGAACATGCGATGCCACTCGCGCGCCTTTTCGGGCGAAGGCAGCGACTGGAATTGTGATTCGACGTCGTGTTCGCGCAGCGCATCGCGCGGCGCGAAGCCGAGAATAGGGCCCGAATCCGCTTCGGCGGCAGGTGCGGTCTGCCCCGCCGCGACTTGCCCCGCTACCAGAAAAATGCACGCCAACGCGAGCTCGATGCGGTTCGCCATGCGATCGATGTTTCCTCGGATTGCAGTTCGGGCCGCTCGATTCTGCGCTAAAGTAGAGCGATACCGAAGGGGGAGGGGGAGGCATGCGACCCGACGTTGTGCCGCTGACCGCGGTGCAGGTGCGCGGATTTTGGGCCGCATGGCTCGGCTGGACGCTCGATGGCATGGACTCGTTCATCTTCGCGCTGGTGCTGGCGCCGGCGCTGACGGAGCTTTTGCCCAAATCCGGCATGGATGGCTCACCCAGCCACGTGGTATTCGCGGGCTCCGTGTTGTTCGCCGTCTTTTTGAGCGGATGGGGGACGTCATTCATCTGGGGGCCGCTGGCCGACCGCTGGGGAAGGACTCGAACCTTGGCTGCCTCGGTCGCATGCTATGCGCTGTTCACGGGCGCGGCCGCCTTCTCGCAGAACGTGTGGCAACTCGGGGCCTTCCGGTTCCTGGCTGGAGTGGGTATCGGCGGCGAGTGGGCGCTTGCCGGCACGTACGTGGCCGAGGTCTGGCCCGAGTCGCGCCGCAAGATGGGTGCCGGCTATTTGCAGACCGGCTACTACGCCGGTTTTTTTCTTGCCGCGGCGCTCAACTTCACCATCGGCGCGAGCTATGGATGGCGGGTCATGTTTCTGTGCGGCGGGGCTCCGGTGCTCCTGTCGCTCTACATGCTGTCGAAATTGCGCGAACCGGATCGATGGGTCAAGGTCTCGGAGAAATCCGCGCCGCACGCCCCCCTCAAGGAAATCTTTCGCGCGACTTACCGCCGCCGAACGCTGGTCAACGCCACTCTGGTCACCATATCGATCATCGGACTCTGGGCCGGCGCCGTCTACGAGCCATCGGCGATCATCACCCTCGCCAAGCAGGCGGGCCACAGCGCCCGCGAGGCGGCGCGCCTGGCATCCTTCGGCACCGCCCTGCTGTCGATCGGGACCTGCCTCGGTTGCCTCACCGTGCCGATCCTTGCAGAACGCATCGGCAGGCGCGCCACGCTCGCGCTGTTTTTCATCGGCATGGCGATCTGCATCTGGCTCTCGTTCGGCTGGGCGTTTTACGCGATCAACGGCGCTCTCTCGCTGTTCATCGCCAGTCTGTTCCTGCTGGGATTCTTCGGCGGCAATTTCGCAATGTACAGCTTGTGGCTGCCCGAGCAATATTCGACCGCTGTGCGGGCGACGGCGTTCGCCTTCGTCACGTCCTTTGGCCGCTTCGTAGGAGCCGGGGTCAACTTCCTGATCGGCGCCGGCGTGCACAGCTACGGAAGCGTCGGCGTGCCGGTGGCCGCCACCGCCCTCGCATTTCTCCTCGGACTCGCCGTAGTGCCATTCGGCTCGGAGACGCGAGGCGCGCGCCTACCGGATTGAGGGCGCGGACAACAATGATATGTTACGCCCCCCGGCGTCCATGCCGGGAAGGCGGAGCGTGCAGACGATGAGTGCAGACGTTTTGGGGGACCCGGTCGAGGGTGGTCTTTGGTTGGGCCTCGACACCGGGGGTACGTTCACCGATGCGGTGCTGCTCGCGGGGGGCCGTCGCGTCATCGCGAGCGCCAAATCACTTACCACCCCGTGGAATCTGGCGATCGGGATCGGTAAAGCGATTCGCGCCGTGATCGAGCAATTGCCCTCCGGCGCTGCCGGGCACGATGTCAGCCTGGTCTCGGTGTCAACGACGCTCGCGACCAACGCCGTGGTCGAGAATCGCTTCAGCCCTGTGTGCACGCTGCTGATCGGGTTCGATGACGCGATGACCGAGCGTTCCGGCATCGCCAAGCGCGGGACGGGGGCCGTGGTGAGGGTCCAAGGCGGCCACACCGCGACCGGCGAGGAATGGAGTGCCCTCGATGAGGTGGCCATCGGAGCCGCTGTCGCCGCGCACGAGTCGCAGGTCGAGGCCTTCGCGGTGGCCGCAAATTTTTCGGTGCGCAATCCGGCGCATGAGCTGCGGGCGCGCCAAATCATCCGCGCACTGTCCAAAAAGCCGGTGACGTGTGCCCACGAGCTGAGCTCCAAGCTCGACGCACCGCGACGCGCGCTGACGGCCGTGCTCAATGCCCGCCTCACGCCGCAGATCCGCCACCTGATCGAGGCTTTGTCCCGCGTGCTCGCCGAGGAGTCGATCGAAGCGCCGCTGATGATCGTCAAGGGCGACGGATCGCTGATGAGGGCGCAAGTGGCGCTCGAATATCCGGTCGAGACCGTTCTTTCAGGCCCTGCCGCGAGTGTCGTCGGCGCAGGATTTCTGACCGGCATCGCCGACTTCGTCGTGTCCGACATGGGCGGCACCACCACCGACATCGCCATCGTATCGAACGGGCGTCCGGCGGTGCGTGCCGAAGGCGCCCTGGTCGGGGGCTGGCGCACGATGGTGCAGGCGGTCGATGTGCGCACCAGCGGCCTGGGAGGGGACAGCGAGGTCTTCTTCGACCGTCAGATGCGGCTGCGCGTCGGGCCGCGCAAGGCCATGCCGCTGTCCCTGCTGGCTCACACGTTCCCGCAGATGCTCGAGGAACTTCGGTCCTTGGCGGAGCTTGTACACCTGCCGGAATTCGCGACCCAATTCGCATTCCGCAATCCCGATCGGGAAGCGCCGGCGCATCTGTCCGCCACCGAGAGGCGGGTTTGGCAAACGCTCGGCCGGCAACCTTGCCGGGTTTCGGCCATCGTGCGCAATGCCTCGGGTCTGGAGGCGTTGCGTCGCTTGGCCGACGCGGGCCTTGCGACCATCGCCAGCTTCACGCCGAGCGATGCCATGCATGTACTCAACCGGCAGCAAGGGTGGAGCCGCGAGGCCGCGGAGTGCGGTGCCCGCATCCTGGCGATCGAAGAACGCAATGCGCGGGCGGCGACGGCGGCGGTATCGGCGGCCGAAATGTGCGAGCGCACGCATGAGCACGTGGTGCGCGAGACGGTCCGCGTGCTACTGGCTGCGGCGCTCGCCGCGGATCCGGGGCTTGAGGCGACCCCGGCAGGTTGGGGCATGCTCGGCGATCGGTTGCTGCAGGCCGCTTGCAGCGGAGAGGTTTTCTCTACGCTGCTGCACGCCGGCATCGGCCTCGCGCGGCCGCTCATCGCGATCGGTGCACCGGTGGGCGCCTACTATCCGGAGGTGGCCCGGCGGCTCGGCTCGCCGCTTTCCATTCCCACCCATGCGGCGGTCTGCAATGCCGTGGGCGCGGTGGCCGGCGTCGTGTCCCAGACGGTTGAAATCCTGGTCAATCAGCCGACGTACAACGTGTTCCGCGTGCACGACCCGGCGGGCAGCTGCGACTACCGCGCGCCCGAGCCCGCGCTCGAGCACGCGCATCGGATATCGCGCACGCTGGCCTTGGATGCCGCGCAGCGTGCGGGCGCGGCGGATCCCCACGTCGACACCGAGGTGCTCGAGAAGCGCGCGCAGGTGGGTCCGGGCACGGCTTACCTCGCAGAGGCTCTGGTTCGGTCCACCGCCGTCGGAAGGCCGCTCGTATCGCATTAACGCATGCCGACCGGGGTGGCATATCGAAAAAATGTATCGCATCCTGCGTGGAATAGCGGCTCATCACGGCGCGGCGCAGGGTGTTGTTCCTTATAATCGCCCACGCTCGATACACGCGGACCCTTGGGATCGCCGCCTCCCGACCAGAAGAGCCCCCAGTATGAAATCGCCCGACGAGACCAGCGCCCGACGCAGCCGCCGCCGACCCGGCAATGCGGAGGCCAGCCACGCGGTCTTCGACCGCACGCGGCCCTATCGACACTTGCGCAATCCCTTCACGCCGATGAAGGTGTTCTCGGACGATCAAGTCGCGGCCATTCACGAGGCGGCACTCTCGATGCTCGAGAACCAGGGCATGAAGGTGCTGTCGGCAGATGCCCGTGTCCGCTATGCGAAAGCCGGCGCATCGGTGGATGAAACATCGCAAATGGTACGGCTCGACCGCGGCCTGGTCGCCTCCGCGCTCGCCACCACGCCCAAGGAGGTGACGCTGCACTCGGTCGATCCGGAGCGCCATGTGCCGCTGTCCCCCGGATGCGTTGCGTTCGCCCCGACCTCAGGTCCGCCCAACATCATGGATACGGCGCGCGGCCGGCGCGCGGGGACGTTCGAGGATTTTTGCAATCTGATGAAGCTCTGCCAGAGCTTCGAGGTGATCCACGTGCTCGGCGGCGCGACCGAGCCGCAGGATCTCGCCGTGCAGTTTCGTCACCTGCACGTCACGCGTGCGCAGCTCATGTTGACCGACAAGATCCCGTTCATCTTTTCACGCGGCCACGCTCAGGTTGCGGACGATTTCGAGCTCATTCGATTGGCGCACGGGATCTCGCCCGAGGAGTTCCGCTCGCGTCCATACGTCTATACCATTATCAACACCAATTCGCCGCTGCAGCTCGACGTGCCCATGGCTGACGGCATCATCGACTTTGCGCTGGCGGGCCAGGTGCTCATCATCACGCCGTTCACCCTTGCCGGAGCCATGGCGCCGGTGACCATTGCAGGAGCCCTGACTCTCGCGCATGCGGAATGTCTGGCAGGGTTGACGCTTGCGCAGATCGTGCGGCCCGGAGCGCCCATCGTTTACGGCAGCTTCACCTCGAACGTGGACATGAAATCGGGCTCGCCCGCCTTTGGCACGCCCGAGTACGTGAAGGCGGCATTCGGCGCCGGCCAGATGGCGCGGTTGCTGGGATTGCCGTGGCGGTCCTCGAACGCGACCGCGTCGAACACGCCGGATGCGCAATCCGCCTACGAATCCCAGATGAGCTTATGGGGAGCGTTGTTCGGCGGCTGTAACTTCGTACTGCACGCGGCGGGCTGGCTCGAGAGCGGGCTCACCACCTCATACGAGAAATTCATCCTGGACGTGGAAATGCTGCAGATGTTCGCCGAGGTGTTCCAGCCGGTGGGCGGTGGAGCTGCCGATATCGCCCTGGAGGCGGTCGCGGAGGTGGGTCCTGGGGGCCACTTTTTCGGCTGTGCGCATACCATGGAGCGCTATCGGAGCGCCTTTTATGCGCCGCTCGTCTCAGATTGGCGCAACTTCGGCAGCTGGGCGGACGACGGTGCCAAGACGGCCACCGAGCGAGCGTCCGGCATCTGGCAGGGGACGCTTGCGCGTTATGTCGCCCCGACACGCGAGCCGGCGGTGGTCGAGGCACTCGATGCCTATGTCGCCAAGAGGACCGAAGCGGGCGGAGCGCCACCGGTAACTTGAGCCGCTTGCGCGCCGTCCCGCTTAACCCGATCATGTCGCTTCCGGACACGTCACCGTCGCGATATCACAAGTTCCTGAGGCAGCGGGGACTTAACATGGCGCGCTGCCAAAGCACCTAAGCTGCCGTTGCTGCTCGTAAAATAACCTGGAGTAACTAGATGTCAGAGCCGAGCGAAGCCGAGTTCGACCTGAACTCGCTCAATGACGAAGAGCTCACTGAACAGGTGCACGACGACCTGTACAACGGCTTGAAGCCCGAGGTCGAGGAAGCCACGCATATATTCCTGAAGCGTGGCTGGTCCGCCGAGAGAGTTCTGAACGATGCCCTGGTGGAAGGCATGCGCATCGTCGGCATCGACTTCCGAGACGGCATCTTGTTCGTACCCGAAGTTCTGCTGGCCGCCAACTCCATGAAGGGCGGCATGGAAATCCTCCGTCCGCTGCTGGCGGAGACCGGCGTCGAGCCCATCGGCAAGATCGTGATCGGCACGGTCAAGGGCGACATCCACGACATCGGCAAGAATCTGGTCTCGATGATGCTCGAGGGTGCGGGATTCGAGGTCATCGATCTGGGCATCAATAATCCGGTTGAGAAATACCTCGCCGCACTCGAGGAGCACAAGCCGGACATTCTCGGCATGTCGGCGCTGCTCACCACCACGATGCCCTACATGAAAGTGGTGATCGATACTTTGAAAGAGCGCGGCATCCGGAACAACTTCATCGTGCTGGTCGGCGGTGCGCCGCTGAACGAAGAATTCGGCAAGGCCGTGGGTGCCGACGCGTACTGCCGCGACGCCGCCGTGGCCGTGGAGACCGCCAAGGGGCTTCTTGCCGCGAAGCGCTCCGCAGCGGTCCACTGAAGGGGCGGTGAGCGCCATGGCAACGAGGGGTCAGGGTATTCTGATCATCGCCTGCGGCGCACTGGCTCACGAAATCACGGCGCTGCGCCGCGCAAACGGCTGGGAGCATGTGGATGTGCGCTGCCTGCCCGCGGAGCTGCACAATCGGCCCGAGCGCATTCCTGCCGCCGTGCGTGCATTGATCCAATCCTCGCGATGCCATTACCGCTCGATCTTCGTCGCCTATGCGGACTGCGGCACCGGCGGTCTGCTCGATGCGGTGCTCAGAGAGGAGGGGGTCGAACGCATTCCCGGCGCCCATTGCTACGAGTTCTACGCCACGGGACCGAAGTTCGCGAGACTCGCCGAGGCCGAGCTCGGGACCTTTTATTTGACGGATTTTTTGCTGCGGCATTTCGAGCGTTTGGTGATCGAGGGCCTGGGGCTCGACCGCCATCCGGAACTGTTCCCGAGCTACTTCGGCCACTATAAAAAGCTGGTCTATCTCGCTCAATCACCCAAGCCCGAATCGATGAATCAGGCGCAGGCCGTCGCGGACCGCATGGGCCTTGCTTTCGAGTATCAGGAGACCGGATACGGCAATCTCGAAACCTCTCTGAAATCCGCGGTCGGGCGCGACGACGCCCGGGCCGCCGAGATCCGCCGCGACGCGGAGAGGCTGTAGCGTGGCATCACTGATCATCATCTCATGGCGCGACATCCCCGCGCAGGTCATCGTCAAACGAGGCCGCGAAACCGCAAAGGTGCAGCTGTCGCAGCGCTTTCAGGAGGCCGTGGATCGCGCGGCCATGCGTGCCGGCAAGGGCAGTTCCGATGCTTATCTTGCCGATTGGCAGCGCAGCGCGCCGCGTCCCTGCGGAGAGGATCTTCAGGCCGAGGCGAGTGCCGAGGCCGCCAAGCTGGAAGCTCGATTCAGCGACGAGGATCTCGAACGGCTGATCAGGTCGAAGGGACTCGCTACGCCCGCTCCCGGCCCCGAGGGCTCCTGATGTACTCGGTGCGCCTGTGGTCCGTGCGCCATGCGCGGGGTTTGAACTCTTTCTATCGAGTCTTCGAGGGCGTGGTCAAGCGCATTCACCCGCTGTTCAAAGCGCTCGGGTATGAGCGCATCGAACGCCCGGTCGCGGCGGTCGAGCGCAAAGTCAAAGGCCTCCTGTTCGACTGCCAGATGTGCGGTCAGTGCGTGCTGAGCTCAACCGGCATGTCGTGCCCGATGAATTGCCCGAAGACCCTGCGCAACGGGCCCTGCGGCGGCGTGCGCGACAACGGGCATTGCGAGGTCAAGCCCGAGATGCGGTGTGTCTGGGTCGAGGCGTACCGGGGCAGTCAGCTCATCCCCGACGGCATCGCGGCGATGGGCAAGATTCAGTTCGCCGTCGATCAGAGGCTCAAGGGCCGCTCATCCTGGCTGCGCGTGGTGCGCGAGCTCAATCCCGAACCGGACGGCAAGGCCGTGGCGAGCGCGAAATGAGGTTCGACGACGAGCCAGTGCCCGGCTACCCGCTGCCGATTCTTCCGGGGCATACCTCGCCCGGGCGGTTCGAGCGTGTATTGCGTGCGGGGTGGTTCGCGGTGACCACCGAGCTTGCGCCGCCGGACTCGGCGGATCCGGAGGATGTTTACAAGCGGGCTCGCGTCTTCGACGGTTACGTCGATGCGATCAATGCCACGGATGGGAGCGGAGCGAACTGCCACATGTCGAGCCTCGCCGTGTGTGCGCTGCTTACGCGCGTCGGGTACGCGCCCATCATGCAGATCTCCTGCCGGGACAAGAACCGCATCGCCATTCAGGGCGATATTCTGGGCGGCGCGGCGATGGGTGTGTGCAACATGCTGTGTCTCACCGGCGACGGCGTGCAAGCGGGCGATCATCCGCAGGCAAAACCCGTGTTCGATCTGGATTGCATCTCGCTGCTCGATATCGCGCGCACGCTGCGGGACGATCATCACTTTCAGAGCGGCCGCAAGATCTCTTACGCACCACGCGTGTTCTTCGGCGCAGCGGAGAATCCGTCGGGTTTGCCGCACGAGTGGCGCGCGCTGCGCCTCGCGAAGAAGGTCGCGGCCGGCGCGCAGTTCATCCAGACCCAGTATTGCTACGACCTCACGCTGCTCCAGGGTTTCATGGAACAGGTCGATACCCTCGGCCTCGACGGCAAGGTGTTCATCCTCGTGGGCGTCGGTCCCCTGCGCTCGGCCAAGACGGCGGAATGGATGCGCAAGAACGTTCCCGGCATGCACGTGCCCGACGCGATCATCGCGCGGCTCGCGGGTGCCAAGGACCAGGCGCGCGAAGGCCGCGAAATCTGCATCGAGCTGATCCAGGCGATTCGAGAAATTCGCGGCGTCCACGGTGTGCACGTCATGGCTTACCGTCAGGAAGAAACCGTCGCCGAGATCGTCGACAGGTCCAAAGTTCTCCAGGGCCGCTCGCCCTGGTATCCCGGGCGCGACGAAGCCCCTCCCGTGTCTCAAAGGACCGCTTAAAATGACCGATACCGTCATCAGTTCCGCGACCAAGGAAGTCATCATCGGCTTCGATCGCCCGTTCGTCATCATCGGTGAACGCATCAATCCCACCGGCCGCAAGATCCTGGCGGCGGAAATGGCCGCCGGCGACTTCAGCCGGGTCGAGGCCGACGCGCGTGCCCAGGTCGAGGCGGGCGCGCACATGCTGGACGTGAATGCGGGAATTCCGCTGGCCGATGAGCCGGCGATCCTAGCGCGCGCCATCCAGCTGGTGCAATCGATCACCGACGTGCCACTGTCCATCGACTCCTCCATCGTCGCCGCGCTCGAGGCCGGCCTCGCCGTGTACAAGGGCAAGGCGCTGGTAAATTCCGTGACCGGCGAGGACGAGCGCCTCGAATCCGTATTGCCGCTGGTGAAAAAGCACGGCGCCGCGGTGATCGCGATTTCGAACGACGAGACGGGCATCTCCGAGGATCCGGACGTGCGCTTTGCCGTGGCGAAGAAAATCGTTGAGCGCGCCATGGACTACGGCATTCCCGCGAGCGACGTCGTAGTGGACCCCCTGGTCATGCCGATCGGCGCCATCAACCGCGCGGGAGTCCAGGTGATGCGGTTGGTTCACCGGCTGCGAACGGAGCTCAAGGTGAACACCTCCTGCGGCGCGTCGAACGTGAGCTTCGGGCTGCCGAACCGCGACGGCATCAATTCGGCCTTTCTGACGATGGCCATGGCGGCCGGAATGACCTCGGCGATCACCAACCCGCTGCACGTCGAAGTCGTCAAGGCGATCATGGGCGGGGACGTGATGCTCGGGCACGACCCGGATTGCGCGCGCTGGATCCGGCGCTTCCGCGAGGCACCGCCCGCCGCCGCACCCGGCACGCCGCCCGGCGAGGCACCGCGCGGCCGCCGCGAAGGCGGTCACCGCCGACGGCCGGCCTAGAGGCCCGCGCACCCGGCCCAGCAGCATGATGGCTCGCGATCCTCTCGTGGTGTTCATGCCCTCCGGCAAGCGGGGCCACTTTCCGGTGGGCACCCCCCTGCTGCAAGCGGCTCGCAGTCTTGGGGTCGACGTGGACTCGGTATGCGGGGGCCGCGGACTTTGCGGCCGCTGCCAGGTGTTGGTCGCGGAAGGAGAATTCGCCAAGCACGGCGTGTCTTCCTCGAGTGCAAGTCTCTCACCGTTCTCGGAGCCCGAGACCCGCTATTCGAGGCGTCAGCCGCTGGCCACGGGCCGGCGTCTGTCATGTTCGGCACGAGTGCTGGCGGATGTGGTGATCGATGTGCCCGCGAGCAGCCAGGTGCATCGGCAGGTCGTGCGCAAGGAAGCGGACGCGCGCGCGATCGAGCTCAATCCCGTGGTGCGCCTGCATTACGTGCAAGTCAAGGAGCCGGACATGCACGACCCGTCGGGAGATCTGCGCCGGCTGTTCGACGCCCTGCAAAAGGAATGGAGCCTGAAGGATCTGACCTGCGATTTGTCCGTGCTTCAAATGCTGCAGCCCGCGCTGCGCGCCGGCAGCTGGCAGGTGACGGTCGCGGTCCACGGTGAGAAGCAGATCATCGGCATCTGGCCCGGTCTGCACGAGACCGCCTTGGGGCTGGCGGTGGACATAGGCTCCACCACCATCGCGGCCCACCTGTGCGATCTCACCTCGGGCGACGTGGTCGCTTCCGCCGGCGTCATGAACCCGCAGATCCGCTTCGGCGAGGATCTGATGAGCCGCGTGTCGTACTCCATGATGAATCCAGGCGGCGCCGCGCTCATGACGGCGGCGGTGCGCGAAGCGCTCAACGGCCTCGCGGCCGACGTGGCCAAGAGCGCCTCGGTCTCGCCCGAGGACATCCTGGAGGCCACGCTGGTCGGCAACCCGATCATGCATCACCTGCTCCTCGGCATCGATCCCGTTGAGCTCGGCGGCGCACCGTTCGCGCTCGCCACCGATCAATCGTTGACCCTGCGTGCGAGCGTGCTCGACTTGAAGCTGCATCGCAACGCCCGGGCCTACGTGCTGCCGTGCATTGCCGGCCACGTCGGAGCCGACGCCGCGGGCGTCGTGCTTTCCGAACGTCCGGACCTCGGCCCGGAGATGACTCTGCTGGTCGATGTCGGCACCAATGCAGAGATCGTGCTCGGCAACCATCAGCGGCTGGTCGCCTGTTCGAGCCCCACAGGTCCCGCCTTCGAGGGCGCTCAGATCAGCTGTGGGCAGCGTGCGGCCCCCGGCGCGATCGAGCGGGTACGCATCGACCGTGAAACCCTCGAGCCGCGCTTCAAGGTAATCGGTTCGGATCTGTGGTCGGATGACCCCGGATTCGAGAAATCCATTGCCGGCATGGGCATCACCGGGGTGTGCGGCTCGGGCATCATCGAAGTCATCGCCGAGATGTATCTGGCCGGCGTGATCAATCAAGACGGTGTGCTCGACGGCCGCCTCGCTGCGCGGTCTTCACGCATCGTGGAGAACGGGCGCACCTTCGCATACGTCTTGCACCGCCGGGCGGCGGACTCCGAAATCGTGGAGATGAAGATCACCCAAAACGACGTGCGCGCGATTCAGCTCGCGAAAGCCGCGCTCTACGCGGGGATTGCGCTCCTCATGGAACGGCTCGGCGTCGCTTCGGTCGATCGCATCCGCCTCGCCGGGGCATTCGGCAGCCACATCGACGTGAAGTATGCGACGGTGCTCGGCATGGTGCCGGATTGCGATCTCGCTCAGGTCCGCTCCGCGGGCAACGCCGCCGGAACCGGGGCGCGCATCGCGCTCCTGGATGCCAAGTCGCGCCCCATCATCGAGAATCTCGTGAGGCGCATCGAGAAGGTCGAGACCGCGATCGAACCGCGCTTCCAGCACCACTTCGTCGAGGCGATGGCGATTCCGCACAAGACCGCGCCCTATCCGAACCTGCGCAAGGTGGTCGATTTGCCGCCCCCGAAGGAATCCACGATGCAGACCGAGACGCGCGGACGACGCTCTCGACGCGTCGAGCCGCTGAAGCCGGGCTGAGCAAAGTCGAGGCAGCCCGGGATGCTGCGGTGCACTAAACGTCGGTTGCGGCGTATCCCATTGTCAGCGCCCGCGCTAGACTGCAAATGGCACCGCATCCGTCTCGAGAAGCGGGCCTTTCACCGGGAATAACAATGCTCAAAACCCATCACCACCAGTCGTTTCCGGCGCTGTTCATCGCCGTCCTCGTGTGCACTGTGCCGCTCGGCACGCGTGCCGACGTCACCATCGAGGAGCAATCGAATTTCGATTTCAGCATCATCAAGGCACATGGCACGACGACGGAGCTCACCGCTTCCGACAAACAGCGCCGCGACAACGCGGTCCATTGCGAAGGCTTCATGTCACTGCTCTGCGCGAACGCGCAGAGCGGAGAAATCATCCGTCTGGACCGTGATGTCGAGTGGAACCTGGAGCCCAAAAAGCAGGAATACCGAGAAACTCCCTTCATGACCGCCGCGCAGCGCCAAGCAGCCATGCAGGAGGCGCAGGCGACGCTCGAGAAAATGAAGCAATGCCCGGCGGCTCCGCAGAGCACTGCGCCCGCGCCGAATACGTCGAAGTGTCAGATGTCGGCGCCGAAGTTCGAAGCCAATACCACGGACACCCATGCCTCACTCGTCGGGCACGATGCACGGCTGACACAGATCAGCATGACACAAAGCTGCACGAATCCCGATAATGGCGATACCTGCGAACTGTTGATCGGTATGGACTCCTGGCTGACGCAGGAGCAAATCGCCGGGCTCGACGATCGCCGCGCATTTCAACAGGCGTACCTGCGCAAACTGGGACTCGAGGATGCCGGTCCTCTGGTCCAGAAGCAGATGCGTCAGTTTCTGGCGCCGTATGCCGAGAGCCTGAAGCAGCTCGCGGGCAAGGCCGGAGACTTCAAGGGCTATCCCCTGAAGACCACGGTGCGAATCGCCTTTGGCGGCGAACGTTGTGCCGCCGCGCAAAGGCAGCAAAATGCGGGGGGCGGCGATGGCGCGAGCGCGGCGCAAAGCCCGCCGAGCATCGGAAGCGGCCCGAGTCTCGGCTCGAGTCTCGGTTCAGTCGCGGGCAGTCTCGGCGGCAAACTGGTGGGCGGTCTGTTCGCCAAGAAAAAGCAGGAACCGGCGCCCACGGCGAGTCCGCTGCCGCCCGGTATGGTGCAGGCGGCGCAATTCACAGTGGAGACCACTGCCATCACCCAGGGGCCGATCGCGCCCGCGCAATTCGACATTCCACCCGGTTGGAAATTGATTCCTCCCCCGGCCAAGAGCGCCGCCAAAGAGTTCACCTGCCCGAAGAACGGGTGATCGGGCTGAAGGAGTCGGCCCGCGTGGCAGCCGACCGGTTAGGGGGATGAGGCAGGCGTGCCGTATTTATACTGGGGATCACCGTCGTAGCGCGAGCGGATGAAGGCCAGGATTTTCCACAGATCGTCCGAATTCTTTATCAGCGGACCCATCGGCGGCATCGGGCCCACCACGGCACCCAGCCCTTGGCGGGTGTAGCCGTTCTTTTGCAGCTGATCGCTCCCCAGCGTGACCAACCTGAACAATGTGTCATCGTCTCCGCCGTAAATCCAATCGCTGGTGGTCAATGGGGGACACATCCCTCCGCCGCCGTCCCCTCCGTGACAGCCGCTGCAGGGGTAACTGCGAAACAGAGTCTGGCCTTGAGCCACAATGTCCTTCTGGCTGTCCTTGTAGGGATTGTGCAGCTTGCCTTTGGGCGTCTGATTGACCAGGTCGATCGCCGAGGGTGCGCTGTCCGCGCGTGCGATTCCAATGATCCCGCCTGCAATCAGAATGACAAAAGCGGCGGCGTTACCGAGCCAGATGAACCTTTTCATGGTCTTCCCCAGCAGCTTCAGTTTTGCCAAATCCTGATAGTGCGTCCCTGCTTCGCGTGCGGCCCTAGTACGGGGGCTGCATTTTCAGTCAGAGGTCGCCTACACCGCGCACCCTGAAATAACCCAGCTCGAACGACGGTCTTGTAACCAAACGGGGCGCGCCGGCGAATTCAACACCAAGGCGGGATCGATTTGAGGGAGGATCGGCTCAAGGAGTTGCTCGTCCATGGTCTTTCCGGCGACGGGACAATGTATCGTCTATTTTTGGAGGAGCTGAGCACTCATCTACGGGCCTATTTGCGCCGCCGCCTTGCAAGCTTGCCGGACGACGCGGAGGATTTGCTGCAAGAGCTGCTACTGGCCATTCACAATCAACGCCACACCTACGACCCCTCGCTTCCCCTGACGCCCTGGGTTCAAGCGATCGCCCGTTATAAGCTCACGGACTTGCATCGCCGCCGCGAGCGCCACGAGGCGCTTGAGGATTCCCTGGATGACCACGCCCTGTTCACGACTGTCGACCATGAGGCAGCGGAAGCCCGCCACGACATCGAGAGGCTGCTCAACCTGCTGCCGCATCGTCAGCGGCTGCCGATACTCTGCGTGAAGATCGAGGGGACTTCGGTGAGCGATGCCGCTCGACGCACGGGGATGTCCGAATCCGCCGTCAAGGTGGGGATTCATCGGGGACTCAAAGCGCTGGCAGCGAAGCTTGGGAGCGGAACGTGAAGACGGAGCACCTGATTTCGCTGTTGGCGAATCAAGTACAGGCCGTCGATGCGCGACGCGTCGGCCGGCGATTGCTGGTGTACTGGGCGGCAGGGTCGATGGTGTCAGTGCTGCTCCTCGCCGGAGCCATGCGCTTCAACCCGGGATTGCTCGAAGTGGCGCAGCGCGGGATGTTCTGGGCAAGGGGCAGCATTTGTGCAAGCCTGGCGCTGGCCGCTCTCATGGCCGTCGAACGGCTTGGACGACCAGCCGCCCGGCTGGGGCTCGTGCCGGTGGGCGTCGCGCTGCCCGTGATTGCGATGTGGCTGCTGGCGATCGTCGTGTTGTTGAATGCGCCGTCGCGCGATCGAGTTTCTCTGGTGCTGGGGCATACGGCATTCGTTTGCCCCTGGTTGATCACCTTCCTGGCAGTTCCACCGCTCGTTGCTCTGTTCTGCGCATTGCGGGGAGCCGCGCCGACACGATTGCGTCTGGCCGGTGCGGCCGCAGGCTTTGCTGCGGGCGCCTCTGGCGCGCTCGTCTACACCTTGCACTGCCCTGAATTGGCTCCTCCGTTCTTCGCTACCTGGTACCTTCTAGGCATGCTCATCCCCGCGGCGCTCGGCGCCTGCCTCGGCCAGCGCCTGTTGCGCTGGTAGCGCGCGGTCGGAAAAGAAACGCGCGGCGATGTAACCGTCCGCGCCCGCCCAACGAACTACTCCCCGAGCAAAGCAGAATTTGCAGCTCCTTCATTGCATGACGACGGCCGCCGTCGTCATGCCTCAGTCACGTTTCGAGCGGAGATCGTCAATGAATCGATATCATGGTTTGGCCATTTTTTTTCTCGCCGCATCGGGCGCTGCTCCGGCTCACGACGGCTCGGCGTGGAGGGGCGAGCACACGATGGTGGTGACGGCGTCCAACACGGCTGCGAACCAGCTGTTGGTGTACAGCCCCGCCGGCAAACTGCTCAGGACGATCGCGACCGAAGGTCAGGGCGGAGTCGCAGGAAACGCGGGCGGCATTGCGCAGAGCCATCGTCGACTGGCCGTGGTCAATTTCGGATCAGGGACCGTCTCGATTTTCGTCACCGATCAAGAGCATGCGAACCTTCGGCTCGAGTCCGTTATCCCCGCCGTCGCGAGCCCGGTGAGCGTCGCATTCGGGAGTGATCATCTGTACATCTTGTCAACCACTCACGTCGAATCGCATGCGATCGAGCGCATCGGAACCAAGGGCGTCGACACCAGTCCGGACGGCGTATCGGCGCTGTTGCATGCTGACGGGTCAGCTGCGCAGGTCGGCAAGCTTCCCGGTCAACTGATCATCACCGAAAAAAGCAACGTGATCGAATCCGTGAATCTAGACGACTCCGGGGCGGTGTCCGGGGCCGCGACGGCGGTGGCAAATATCCCCGCCAACGTCAACGCGCCGTTTGGACTCGCGACACGCGGCAACGATGCTTACGTCACCATCGCCCATGCAAACGAAGTGAGCCTGGTCCGCCGCGATGAGGTGGTGACGGTCACGGGCTCGGGAACCCAGTCCGCACCCTGCTGGCTGGCGCTGGACGGGCCTTTCCTTTTTTCAGCCAACTCACCGAGCTCCAGCGTGTCGCGTTACCTGGTCTATGGCGACGTGATAACGCAACAGGTCGCGGTGGCGGCTCGGTTCAATGGCAACCCGACTGACATCACGTATCGCTCGGGGTTGGCGGCGGTGGTCGATGGGAATTCGACGGAGGGCGTCTCGCACTTGTCGACCTTCCATGTCGATGAGCGGGGAAATCTCGCGCCCTATGGGGTCGCCACGATCAACGGAGTTGCCACGAACGGCGTGGCGATCGTGACGCCGGATGAGGATTTTCCGTACTAGCGCGGCAGTCGGTGAGCTCGCGGCGGACTCGCCGCGAGCTTGCGGCGGACTACCCCGTGCTTCAGCGTTGCATCGAATAGCGCCATCAAGCCGCGTGCAGCCCGTGGGTTAAACGTTCGAATCGGGGAACGATGCCTTGCGGCGCCCCATGTAGTCGAGCAGCGCCTCGTCGATGGAGGGGTCCATCGGCGGCGGTACGTACTCGGCCAACATTTTTTTCCACAGCCCGTTGGCGCGCTTCGACATGTTGGTCGCGCCCTCGGCCTCCCACTGTTCGTAGCTGTTGTTGTCCGCGAGCGGTGAGCGATAGAAGGCGTTCTCGAAATTCGCCTGTGTGTGGGCGCAGCCCAGGAAATGCTTGCCGGGCCCGACTTCGCGCATGGCATCGAGCGCCTGGCCGTTCGATGACAGGTCGACGCCCGCCAGCAGCGTATGCATCATCCCGGCCTGGTCTGCGTCCATCACGAATTTCTCGTAACCCATGGACAGGCCACCTTCGAGCCAGCCGGCGGTGTGGAGCACGAAGTTCACGCCGGCGAGGCAGGTCGGCAGCAACGTGTTCGCTGACTCGAATGCCGCCTGCGCATCCGGGATCTTCGATGCGCAAAGGCTGCCTCCCGAGCGAAACGGGATGCCGAGGCGGCGGGCGAGGGCGGCCATGCAGTAAAGAACCAGCGCCGGTTCCGGCGTCCCGAAGGTGGGAGCGCCCGACTGCATGGAAATGGAGGACGCAAAGCTGCCGAGCACGACCGGGGCCCCGGGATTCACGAGCTGCACGAAGGCCAGCCCAGCCAACGCCTCCGCCAGCGTTTGCGCGACGGTGCCCGCCACAGTCACCGGCGACATGGCGCCGGCAAGAATGAACGGCGTGATGATGAGCGCTTGATTGGCGCGCGCGTAGACCTTGGCGGCGCCGAGCATAGTCGCATCGTAGGTCATCGGAGAATTGACGTTGATCAGGTTGATGATGGTGGTCTTCGGGCGGCCGGTCGCAGGGTCGGTGAGCTCCGAGCCGAACACGATGTTCGCCATGGCGACCGAGTCAGCAGCGCGCTCGGGCGCGGTGACCGACCCCATGAAGGCTTTGTCGCTGTACTTCAGGTGGCTGTACACCATGTCGAAGTGCCGCTTGTTCACCGGCAGATCGACGGGCTCGCAAATCGTTCCACCCGAATGGTGAAGCGATGTGGACATGTAGGCGAGCTTCACGAAATTGCGGAAGTCCTCGATTCTCGCGTAGCGCCGTCCCTCGTCGAGGTTGCGTACGAAGGGAGACCCATACGCTGGCGCGAACACGGTGTTCTGGCCGCCGATCAGCACCGATCGGGCCGGGTTGCGGGCGTGTTGGGTGAACTGCCGCGTGGCGCTCTTCTGCACCAGCGCCCGACACATGCCGCGCGCGAAATGCACGCGTTCGCCTTGCACATCCGCTCCCGCCGCCTTCCAAATTTCGAGCGCCTCGGGGTCGTCCCTGAAGTCGATGCCAATCTCCTCGAGAATGGTGTCCGCGTTTTGTTCCATCAACGACAGCCCCTCCTCGCCGAGCACTTCGTAATACGGAATCTTGCGCGTGATGTAGGGGATCGACGAGGATGCGCGGGCGGCCCGCGAGGCGCGCTTCGCGTCTCGTCCGCTCGGCCGTCGGGCGTGGGTGGTTGGCGCTTGCTGCTCGTCCATACGTCGCTCTCCGGATTGGGTGGCGGTTTGAATCGGCCGCCACACGCGACGGCGGAATTGGTGTTATCCGTGCAGTATGGTCACTGTCGCCGCACGCGGCTGATCAATTTGCGTCCTGGACTTATCTTGATGCGCCATTTGACCGGTGGACGCCGGGCACTATGACCCGCCGACAGCGGGTCTCGGAACTCCGTCGACGTAGGATAAAAGAGTATGGCGAGCGAGGCGTTCACCGACAAAGTCCGCGAGTCCCTCCATCACGTCATCGAGCGTCCGAGCCTCGGCGCCGAACAGCGCCTTGATGATCCGGGGGGATTCGAGAAGTCCGTGGGGATACAGCGCGAGCAGCTGGCCTCGTTGCCAACCCGCCTCGAGGGGCAGGGCAGGTCGCATCGCCGGGAGTCCCCCGCGCTGCGCAGCGGCCGCGGTCGCCCCGTGATGAATCTCGTATCCGTCGAAGTCGAGCCCGCTCAACGGCCGCCAGAATCCCTGCAGCTCGGACAATGAATAGCGACCATGGCGGTAGGTCTTGGAGGGCAGCAGCTCGGTGCGATAAGGCATGAGCCCGAGCCCTGTCGCGCCTCCCTCGACGCCATGCGGATCGTCGAGGCGCTCGCCCAGCATTTGCAGGCCGCCGCAGATGGCGAGCAAGGGCTTGTCGGCCGCCACGTGCGCACCGATGGCGGCATCGAGGCCGCGGCTGCGGAGCCAGACGAGATCTGCGGCCACGTGTTTGGAGCCTGGTAGCACCAGCAGGTCCGCAGAGGCCACGGATTGCGGTTCCCGCACCCAGCCGAGCGACACACCGGGTATGTTTTTCAGAGACGTGAACTCGTCGAGATTGCTGATATAGGGATAGGCAAGCACGCCGATCGAGAGTCCCGACCCCAATGGCCGCGCATCGTAGACCCCATCCTCCTCGGGCAGGCCGTGATCGCGCCACATCGGAAGCACGCCGACCGTGGGGATGCCCGTGAGCTCCTCGAGCCTCTGCGGACCCGGCGCGAGGAGGCGCTCGTCGCCGCGAAATTTGTTCAGCACGAAACCCCGGATGAGTGCGCGTTGCGCGGGCGGCAGGAGCTCAACCGTACCGTACAGGTGCGCGAAGGCGCCGCCACGGTCGATGTCGCAGACGATGAGCGTTGCCGCTCCGCACTCTTGCGCGACCCGCATGTTGACGATGTCCGTGGACTGAAGATTGATCTCCGCAGGCGAGCCCGCGCCCTCGATCACGACCACGTCGTAACCTTCCAAAAGCTCCTCCAAACAGGCCTTCACCGTCGGCCACAGCAGCCGTGCGCGCGAGCGCCATTCCATGCGTGCAAGGTCGTCGCGACGTTGTCCGAGCAGAATCACCTGCGATGCGGTGTCGCGCTCGGGTTTGAGCAGGATCGGATTCATGCGTACATCCGGCACAGCCCGCGCCGCGAGCGCTTGCAGATATTGCGCGCTGCCCATCTCTCCGCCGGCCGCGACCCGCGCATTGTTGCTCATGTTCTGCGCCTTGAACGGTGCGACTTTCAACCCTTGTCGTGCATACCAGCGGGCGAGCGCCGTGGCGAGGAAGCTCTTGCCGGCTCCGCTCGTCGTACCACACACCATGACGGCGCGTCCCCTCATGGCGCCTCGAGCGACGGGCGCCAAAGATGCACCCCGCGGTCGTCGATGACTTTCACCGGCGTCTCGAAGGCTGCCGACAGCCAGTCCCCGGCCAGGGCCTCCGCGATGCTGCCGTGGCCGACGAGGCCGCGATAGCCCATCACGATGATGCGGTCGGCGGCGAGCGCCAACGACAGGTCGTGAATCGCGCTCACCACGCTGACTCCGCAGCCCCGGGCCTGTTCACGCAACAAACGCACGATGTCCTCTTGATGCGGGGGGTCCAGATGCGTGGTCGGCTCATCGAGCAACATCACCGAAGCTTCGACGGCCAACGTGCGGGCAAGGTGCAATCGCTGACGCTCGCCTCCCGACAGGGTGGACAACCGACGGCGCGCCCACGCGAGGGAGCCGGTCGCCATCATGGCGCGGTACATCGCTGCTTCGTCTTCGCTCTGCCGATGCGCGAGCCATCCGATGTGTGCGAAGCGCCCGAGAGCGACCACCTCCGCGCCGGTCAGATCCGAGATAGCCGAACTTTGAGCGAGCCATGCGATGCTGCGCGCCCGCTCGCGCCGCGGCCAAGCAGGCAGCGCCCTGCCTTTCAAAAAAATCGTTCCGGAGCGAGCCGGCTCGAGACCGGCGAGCGCCCGAAGCAGCGTCGATTTCCCGCATCCGTTGGGACCCACGATGCTGGTCCAACAGCCGGGCAGAAGTGCGATGGACAGACTTCTGATCACGAGGTGCGCTCCGTAGCCAACGGACAAATCCCGGCACTCCAACGCCGGCGTGTCTGCGTGTACACGGGCTTGCGGCTCAGCCACGTCGGCTGCGCCGCCACAACAGAAAGATCAAATACGAGCCGCCCAGGCAGGCTGTGACTGCGCCGACCGGTAGTTCCGACGGTCGGATCACCCAGCGACTGAGCAGATCCGCCGCCTGCAACAGAGCGCCGCCGCAGAGCGGCGCGCCGATCAACAGCTGCCGATGATTCACCGACAAGGTCTCGCGCACGATGTGAGGTGAGATCAGCCCGACGAAGCCGACAACGCCGACCTGCCCGACCGCCGTTGCGCTTGCAACCGAGACGATGCCGAGCAGCGTCAAGCGCAGCAGCGGCAACGACAGACCGAGAGATTGTGCCGTGTCCTCGCCCAGGGTCAATGCATCGAGGCCGCGCGCCAGCAGCACCGCCGGCACGATGCTCGCACAGAGCACGATGCCGAGCAGCTGCGTGGAGGACCAGCTCAAGAAGCCCGTGCTGCCCAACAGAAAGGATTGCATGGTGCGCCATATATCGGGCCGGCTGAGCACGATCAGCTGAGTGGTCGACCCGAGCAGAAAGGCGACCACGATGCCCGACAACAACAGGCTGCGCGTCTCCAGGACGCCGCGCGTCAGGCTGACGGTGAGCAATGTAGCACCGGCCGCGCCCACGCACGCCGCGCCCGTGACGCCGAGTCTCGCGGCCCAGGCTAGACCTTCGAAGGAGGCATCGGCTGCGATCAGACTCAACGTCACGCCGAGCGCGGCGCCGGAGGCGGTTCCGAGCAGGTAGGGATCGGCCAATGGGTTTCGGAACACGCCTTGGGCGATTCCTCCGGCGAGTCCCAAGAGGGCTCCAGCCAGCCAGGCGCCCAACGTTCGCGGAAGCCTGATCTGCCATAGCACCACGGAGGAGTCCGCATCGGGTTTGACGAGCCAGCCAAGGGAGGTTTCGACGCTTGACGTGCCGACGATGAGACTGCCGAATGCCAACAGCAACGCGATGGCGAGACAGCAAAGTATCCAGACGATCAGGCGATGCCGGGCGAGCGCTGCCAGCGGCCCGCCGCCAAGATCCATCGCAAACGGAGGCGTCGCGCTCACGGCCACACCCGCGCGAGGCAATCGGCCATGGCGCGCATTCCGTCCGCAATCCGTGGGCCGCCGTGCACGATGGTGTCGCGGACTTGCTCTGGGAACGAGCAGAACCGGTTCTCGCGCACCGCGCGGATCCCGCCCCAGCCGGGACGGTCCGCAAGATGCGCCGCATCGCTGGACGACACGAAGATCACGTCGGGATTTTGCCGCACGACGTATTCGGGATTGAGCTTCGGAAACAACCCCATGCCCGCCTCGACGATATTGCGTGCGCCCAGTCGCCTGATCAGCTCGCCGATGAACGATTGGGGCCCGGCGGCGTAGGGGCCCGGATCGACCTCGAAATAGACCGAGGGCGCCGGGCCCTGCCGGCGGGCGATGGCCTGCGCGCCGATCGTTCGAATCTCGCCGTCGATCCGGCGGTTGAGCTCGGCCGCGCGCTCGCGAACCTCGAGAATCGTGCCGATGACGGTGATCACGTGGCTGACGTGCGCGTAGGTTTGTGTATCGAGCGCGAAGGATTCGATGCCGAGCTCGCGCAGCCGTGCCGTGATGCGCTGAGAGCTGGAGAGCAGAACCAGGTCGGGATGGAACCTGACGATCGCCTCGATCAGCGGATCATCGAGGCCGCCGGTTTTCGGCAGCGCCTTCACCGACTCCGGCCAGTTCGAATAGCGGTCGGTCGCCACCAGTCGCCCGCACTCCCCGAGCGCACATACGGTTTCCGTCAGGCCCGGAAGCAGGCTGATGATCCGCCGTGGCGAACGCGCGAGTGTGATCTCGTGATGCAGATCGTCGCACACCACGATCGGTTCGGCGCCCGGGACTTGCGCGCCGGCAGCGCTGGCCAAGGAGGGGGCAGCGCTGGCCAAGGAGGGGGCAGCGCTGGCCAAGGTGGGGGCAGCGCTGGCCAAGGTGGGGGCGATGGCCAGGGTGGGGGCGATGGCCAGGGTGGGGGCAGCGATGGCGAGCGCGAGGCCGCAGGTCGACGTGCAGGCTGCAATGAATTTCTGCAAACGCGCTCCTGTTCCGACTATGGCGCACGCTTCTACAATCTTGCGCGCAGGCCTAGGAAAGCGGTGCGACCCCACGTCCCATATTGATAGATGGTCTCGTACCACTTGTTGGTGGCGTTATCGATCCGGGCATAAATCTCCAGCTTCTCGGTCAGAGGATACGAAGCGCGCACATCGAGCAGAGTGTACCCGCCCAAGCGCACGATCGCCGTGGGGTAGACGTTGAAGTTTTGATCGAAGCTCGGTCCCGCATAACGCGCTGCGACGGTTGTCTTGACGCTGTGCGACCAGGTATAGCTCACTGAAAGGTTGGCAGCGTCCTCCGGACGCCGATAAAGCTGTTGGCCATAGGTCGGCGATCCCGGCGTTTCGTCATCGGTCTTGATGTGCGAATAATTGGCCGATATGGCAATGGCGGGGGTCGGCGTGACGGAGGCCTGCAGCTCGACGCCGCTCGCCTTGGCGCGATCGACATTTGCGTAGTAGCCGACACCCTGTCCAAGCGTGCCGCAGAGCGGGCTGCCGGGGCAGTTTTCGAATTCGATCAGATCGGTAAACTGCGTCACAAAATAGGTTGCCGAGAGCGTCACGCGATCGCTCCACAGATGCTGCTCAACGCCGCCATCCCCACCCGTGGATACCTCCGGTTTGAGCGCAATGTTGCCATAGGGACTGTAGAGCTCGTAAAGCGAAGGCGCCTTGTACCCCTGGCTCCAGCTCGCGCGTAGCACGGTGGAGGAGGGCAGGGACCAGGCAGCAGCGAACTGTCCCGTGTAATGCTGGCCAAAGCTGTCGTAATGATCATGCCGTTCACCGACCGTGAGGGACAGGCCTGAAAGCACTTCGCCTTGCAATTGAACGTACTCTCCCACCTGCCCGGTGTCGGCATGCGCGGGGGCATACGGAGTGGTATCCGCCCAACTTTTTTCTTGCTGAGCGCCGAATACGGCCTGGTAGCCGTTCGCTATGGCCCATGTGCCTTGATACTCGATACGGCTGTTTTTGCCCTTGTAGCTGTCGGATTGGGTGACGGGATCTACCGCGCTGTTGTAGTCCGAGTGCTCGGTCGTCGTGTATTCATAGGCCAGACGATTCTTCAAGTCCATGAAATTGAAGTTGAGGCCGGTGTAGTCGAACAGCTGTCGCACGTCCTCGTATTGCGGGTAGTTGGCAAGCTCGAAGTTGGCAGATGCGGGAGTGCCATCGTAGAAAACGCGGCTCTCGGTCCAGTAAGTGCGCTCATCAAACTGCACGTCGGGCGTGAAATCATAAGTCACCCGGCCGGATAGCACCGAATCGTGAAAGGGATCCGAGCCGGTGCCCCCATATCGCTGATCGAGTTCCGGCACGCTGTCGGTCGCAAAGTAGGTGGCGCCCACCCGGAAACTCCAATTATCGAATTTACCGCCGACGCCGCCTTTGGCGAGGGCCGTGCCGAGACTTCCACCTTCGGCCTGAACATCGGCGCCTAGTCCCGGCAGGGGTTCGGTGGTGATGATATTGATCACTCCGCCGATTGCCTGACTGCCGTAAAGGGTCGACTGCCCACCACGTAATATTTCGATGCGCGAGGTGTCGCCGACCAGAAGATTGCCGAAATCGAAATTGCCCCCAATCAAAGACGGGTCGTTCAATACCACGCCATCGATGAGGACCACGGTGTGATCGGAGTCCGCGCCCCGGATGAATATGCTCGTCGCATTGCCCGGGCCACCGCCGCGGCTGAAGGTGATGCCGGGGGTTGTTGCCAGCAGCGCACTCATGTCGACCTTTTGGCTGTCCTGAATCGCCAGCAGGTCCAGGACCGTGACCGAATTGCCTACCTTGGACAAGGGCTCCGGGGCGCGGTTGGCTACCACGACGACCTCGTCCAATGAGTCGTCGCTGTTGCTGTCCGCGGACCGGGCGGTGGTGGTGACACTGAAAGCAATGGGCGCGCACAACGCCAACGCGTATGGATAACGCAATGTTTGAATTTTCAAGGCAAGCTCCCCGATGACGATGATCCAAATGCCCGCGCTCCACGCGCAGTCATCTCCGTCGCCACTAGGGATGGTCCTCTCGCTCAGCACACCCCGGCTGTTCGATGGGCGACCACGACAAGCAGGTTTCCTGGCTTGCGGCTTTGGACGTCCCTGCATCACCTTCCCGGATCTTCGATCCAGTGGTCTTCGATGCAGGGCGCACCGCTCACAGTTGCGGGGGCAGCCCGGGCTTTAAACTCGAGTTCCCTTTAATCCCCGTCAGGGGAACTTGTCATGTGTGCTTACGTTGCAACAATACCTCGCGCAGGTCAACAGCGACCTGGGCCAGTTGAGACCGCTCTAAAATCCCACGAGCAGAAAATCAATGGCTGCTAGGATGAGCTGCCGCTGCTCCGCTAGGCTGCCCGCAAGGGAGCCAAGGGCCGTCTTCGCCACCCCCGCGAGCTGCGGCGTCATTAGCAGGTACGATTCGTCGTCGAACACCAGAGTTGGCGTGAGATTGCCGAGCGGCTTTTTTGTCAGCGTGGATGCCCTGGTCAGCGGGATCACCACGCGCGTTTGAAGATCCTCCAGCAAATCCGACTGCACGTCCACGAGGAGAGGAAATATCGATTTCGTGCGTGGGCTTTTGTTCCGATAGACCGTGAATTGAGCCACTAAAAACTCCGCACATCGTCGGAGAACGCGCCGTTCTTATCAATGTGCTCGTTGTAAGCGGCGATTGCGTCGCGATTCTCCTCGTGCCATTTTTGCCGCTTTACTGCTGCAAGCTCCTCGATCAACGCACGCTCGAGCGCGGCGGAGAGATTGACGCCCGCCTCGCGCGCGGCAGCCAGTAGATCGCTGCGGACACTCACATTGGCGGCACGTTTGGGAGCCGACCCACTTCGACGGGACATGACGTCTCCTTGCCTGGTCAATGCGCATTATATCATTCATCAGAATGCGCATAAATAATGCGCATAAAAAAACGATTTGAGCGGGGATTTGAATGGATTTTCGTCACAGGCTGACTCATGCCTCCGTTACTCAGAAGCAGCAGCTCTCAAAAGACGGCTTTACTGAAGTCGTCAGGCGTGCTTCTATCGACGACGCCGACGGGGGAGCCATCGGCCATGACTCACCTTCTGGCGCCGATCTCGGCATGTGATGACGACCAGAATCAAAACGCCTGATTGACCTCCGCGAACACTCCGCGCCTCGGCCCGTACTGGGGAGCGAATTCCCCGACGCCGTTCTCGCCCCGCAGCAGGTAGCTGCGATCGAACAGATTGATGATGCTCAAACGCAGCGTCAAAGGTTTCCGCGGATCGTGCCACGGGTCAAAATATCGGGCGACTGCGCCATTCCATTGCGTGTAGGCGGGGGTGTGCTGCTCGTTGGCAAAGCCCTCACGCAGCCCGCTGCCATAAATGCCATCGATGCTCGCGAACAGACTGCGCCAGCGGTAAGAGGTGCCGGCCGAAGCGGTGATCGTCTGTGCATCAGAAGCGTAGGTGTAATTGCGCGCGAGATAATCGAACTCCACAGGATCGCCGATGAGGTACTGATGCGAGACGACACTCTTCACCTTGCTGATCTCGCCGGAAACGTTCGCGTACGCACGCAGGCCGCCTTGCATATAATTGATCTTGAATTCCGCCCCCCTGCTGAAACCCCGCGCATAGTTGAACTCATCAAGCACGACTGCCTGGCCGAATTGCCCATCGTCCAGAGTATCGGTCGAACGCTTGTAGTAGACATCGAGGCCGAAAGTGAGGCCGGAGAGAAGCTTCCGGTCCACGCCGAGGTCGAAGTATGTGGCGCGCTCGGGTTGAGCCGGGGCATCGAGCGGTATCGCTGCCTGCTGGGTGGTGTTTTTGAACAATGGCATGTCATTGGGCGTTGCCTGAGCCTGCATCGGCGGCGTGAAGTAGCGCGACACCCCCGCATGCAGCGTTGTGTCCGCGGCAGGACTGAAGAGCAGTGCGATGCGGGGACTGAACTGATTGGCCGACACGAATTGGTTCATCTGATCGAAGCGCAACCCGGTGTTGAGGGTCACCGACGGGCTGATCCGCCATTCGTCTTGGATATAGCCTCCCGCTGTCCAGCCGGTTTTTGGCGTGTAGTCGTTCAGCGTCACGGGCGTGGGCAACGGGTCGCCATTGGCGCCGAGTGGCAGCACGGTCGCAAGATCCCTGACCCGCGTCTGCTCAACGCTGGCCGTGACCCCTGTGCGTAGCGTGTGAGCCTCGCTGAAACGGTCGGAGGCATCATATTCGAGCCCATTGGCCAGGCTCTGGCGCATCACGTTCGATGCCACATCGTTGAAGGCGAGGTCGCCGTACAGATCTGGCAGGAAGTCGACGGCGGCATAACGCGTCGAGAACGAGAGCTGCGTGTCGACGGTGTCATGGTGCGTCTGCAGCGCTGCGACGGCGAAGAAAAACCGGTCGGTTTCGCGCTCGTTGAGGCTGCTCGAGGGGAGCGTGGTGGGGCCGAAATTCCCGAGCGGCGCCTGACCATTTACATCCGGGATCTGGAAGCGGCCGACGAAGCCCCCGCTCATGTAAGTCAGGCGGCTCGAATCTCCAATCAGGGTCGACCCGTAGCCAAAGTATTTCTCCTGCGTCGTACGGTCGTGGATGGGGTTGCTCATCGGCGTGGCGTTTTCGAGCCCCTGTTCGCTCTGCAAGTACCGCCCCGTCAGGAAGTATTGCGTTCTTCCGGCGTTGCCTGCGTACTCGATGCTGGGGCTCGCCGTTGCCCAGCTGCCCCCGTAGAAGTCCAGGTTTCCGCCTGAATCGAGCTCGTCTTTGGTCCTGATGTCGATCACCCCCGCGGTTCTGAGCCCGTACTGGGCGGGCAGCGTCCCATCGAGCAGGCTCAGGTTGCCGATCAAGCCGGTCTCCAATACGGGTCCCAGTGCGGAAACGCCGTCCGGAAGCTGGATGCCGTTAATCCGGAATTGGGCGTTCGAGTACTCGTTGCGAATGTGAAAGTCGGGGTTGCTGATCGCCGAATCGTACGACACACCGGGAATCTGCAGGAGCAGCTTGTCCATCGGCGTGTTTTTCCCCTGCGGCAGGCTTTGAAGTGCCGCCTGATCGATTTCGTAAGCGCTAGCTCCGAGTTTGGGCAATAGATGATCGTCGCGCGCTTCATCCAGATCCTTGTTCGCCTTCCAGCGGGTGTCGTCGAGCCGTCGGCTGCTGACCACGATCGGACTCAACTCGGTGGGGTAGGGAGCGCTCTGCGAGGCGGGGGCGTCTGCCGCCAGCGACTGTGCGCATGCAGCACGGGGGGCGCCGGCCTGAAGGGCGACCGCCATGACAAATCCGAGAAGGCGCACGCATGGGTACTTCATCAGATGCGAATGATAATCTATATGCAAACGAGAGTCATTCGTATTTAGATGTGAGCCGGGGTTGACCTCCCCCGGGTATGACCCGAAACCGTTAGAATCGCCTAATTGAACGGACGACTGGCAGCGAGGGGTCCCGATGAGCGAGGTTGAATCCAAGGTCGCACGCGGCGGCGCCCGTGCGGCACGACGCGCGGCGCGAACCGCGCCGCTTCCCGACAGCTTGCGTCCCGTCCGCCCGGGAATGATCGGCGGACGTTACAAGCCGCTGTCCGAATCGGACGTGCTGCGCATCCATCGCGCGGCGCTCGACGTGCTGGAAAACATAGGTCTCGCGGACGCGACGCCGAGCGGCATCGAATACATGACCGCAGCGGGCGCCAAGCTCAATTCCGCCGGAAGGCTGATCTTCCCGCGGGCCCTGGTCGAGGATACGGTGGCAAGGGCGGCGCGGCACTTCGTGCTTCATGCGCAGGATCCGAAGCACGACCTGGAGCCCTGGGGCTCACGGGTCTACTTCGGCACGGCGGGCGCCGCCGTGCACATCGTGGACGCCAAGACCGGTGTTTATCGGGATTCGACCACCAAGGATCTGTACGACATCGCGCGGGTCGTCGACACGCTGGAACATTTGCACTTCTTTCAGCGATCGGTCGTGTGCCGCGAGGTCGAAACGCCGCTCGAAATGGACATCAACACCGCCTACGCGAGCGTCGCGGGTACCACCAAGCACGTCGGCACGAGCTGGGTCCAGCCGCAGCACGTCGAGGCGAGCCTCGAGATGTTTCATTTGATGGCGGGTGGCGAGGACAAGTGGCGCGCCCGCCCGTTCGTCAGCCAGTCCAATTGCTTCGTGGTGCCGCCGCTCAAGTTCGCCTACGACGCCTGCTTGTGTCTCGAAGCCGCGGTGCGCGGCGGAATGCCCGTGCTGCTGCTCTCGGCGGGCCAAGCCGGCGCGACCGCGCCCGCGGCGCTCGCCACCGCGCTCGTGCAGGAAGTGGCGGAATGTCTGGCGGGCCTGGTGTACGTCAATGCAGTGAAGCCGGGTGCGCCCGCGATCTTCGGCACATGGTGTTTCGTATCGGATCTTCGGACCGGGGCGATGTCGGGTGGCAGCCCGGAACAGGCGCTGCTGTCCGCTGCGAGCGCGCAGTTTTCCCAGTTCTACGATCTCACTGGCGGTACCGCCTCAGGAATGAGCGATGCCAAATTGCCGGATATGCAGGCGGGCTACGAGAAAGCCTACAACCACGCATTGGTGGGCAATGCCGGCGCCAACTTGATTTACGAATCCGCCGGGATGCTGGCGAGCCTCCTCGGGTTTTCCATGGAGGGCCTGATCATCGACAACGATGTCATCGGCGCCGTGCAGCGAACCATCAAGGGGGTCGAAGTCACCGACGAGTCGCTGTCTCTCGAGACGATCAGCAAGGTGTGTCTGGGAGGGCCCGGCCATTATCTCGGCTCAGATCAGACGCTGCATTTGATGCAGCGCGAGTACATCTATCCGACCGTGGGCGACCGCACCAGTCCCAACGAGTGGGTGGATCAGGGGCGGCCGACGGTGGTGGAGCGCGCCGCGCGCAAGCTCGAATCGATCCTCGCGAGCCACTATCCGACGCACATCCCGGATGCCGTGGACGCCGCCATCCGGCAAAAGCTGCCGATCCGCCTGGCGCGGGAGGCGATGCGCCCCCACGGATGAGGAGGCGGGTCGTACCGCCGCCTTGCGCTACGCGCCGTGCGGCCAGACGACGGGAAATAGCGGATGCGCCATCTCGGCACCGGCCGCCAATTCCTCGGCAAGTCCGGGGAAATTCGGCGAGGTCCTCCAAGGCCGCGGCGCGTGACGGATATCATCGCCGATGAAGCGCACCGACAGCACCCGCCGCCGGTGTACACCGCTCACCCCCGGCGCACCGTGCAGCGCGAGCATGTGGAAGAAAATCACATCCCCGGGCTCGAGCGCCCAGGACACGATGGGAAAGGCTTCCCGATCCGCATCGATGTCGGGCAGTTCCGCGAGACTCCCCTCCGGAAACCAGCGAGCCTGATTGTCCAAGAACGTGCGCGGCATGCGCCAGGGCCCGCGATGCGAGCCGGCAATGAATTCGAGCGAGGACTCGAGCGGCACCGGATCGATGGGAAACCACATGCTGGCGCTCATCCGCCCGTCGATGTTGTAGTAGGGCTGGTCCTGGTGCCAGGGAGTGCGTTGTCGAGTCCCCGGCTCTTTGACGAGCAAATGATCATGATGCAGTCGAACGGCCGAGGCGCCCATCAATTGAGCGGCGGCAGACGCGGCACCCGACTCGAAGATGAGATCGCGATACTCTGCGATGCGCTGCCAGTTGCAGAAATCCTGAAAAAAATAACCGGGATCCTCGGGCCGGCTGGCAACCTTTGCGTTCGGGCTCGGTGCGCGCATGTTCTGCTCGATCCCGCGCTCGGCGGCCGCAATCTCCTGCGCAGAGAACAAGCCGCGGAGGCATACAGCACCATCGCGTGCGAATGCCTCCCGATCCTGCGCGCCAACTTCCACTTGCTTCATGGAACGCTCCGCCGGCGAGTCTTGCCGGTATCGCTAGTGTAATATGGGTATCGCTGAGTGATCTCAGGGTTTTAGCGTAATGCCCTACGAGCTTTATTATTGGCCGACGATTCAGGGGCGGGGCGAGTACGTGCGCCTGGCTCTGGAAGAGGCGGGCGCCTCCTACCGCGACGTTGCGCGTGAATCGGGACGGCGCGCGGGGGTGCCGGCGTTGCTGCGATATCTCGACAGCACCCGGCTCGAGCGGCCGCCGTTCGCGCCGCCTTTCCTCAAATCGGGAAAACTGGTGGTCGGTCAAACCGCGAATATCCTGCACTATCTGGGTCCGCGTCATGGTCTCGTACCGAGCAACACAGCCGGCCGCATCTGGGCGCACCAGCTTCAATTGACGATCGCGGATTTCGTGACCGAGGTCCACGACACCCACCATCCCATCGCGAGCGGACTTTACTTCGAGGAACAGCGCAAGGAGGCGCGGCGCAGGGCGGCGGATTTCCTGAAGCATCGTGCGCCGAAGTATCTGGGTTATTTCGAGTCGCTGTTCGCGCCTCATTCATCCCGCGGCGGCTACGTGCTCGGCACGAAATTGACCTACGTCGATCTGTCGCTGTTTCAAATCATCGCCGGCTTGAGCTATGCCTTTCCTAGGGCGATGGTGAAGGCGGCACGCCGCTACCCACGCTTGTTCGCCGTGCATGGACGTGTCGCGGAGCGGCCGCGCATCGCCGCCTACCTGGCGTCGCCGCGCCGCATTCCATTCAACAACGAGGGGATCTTCCGGCATTATCCGGAACTCGACTCGATGCCGGCGAAGCGGGCGAAATCCCACTGATGCGCCAGCCTCGCGGTGCGGCTGCGCGCGCGTCAGTCACCAGCCGAAATCGAATTGCCGGGTGTCGCCGATAACCTTCGCGAAGTTCAGACCGAGCGTCTCGAGCACCGGCTCCGCGACCGGCCGGACCTGCCTCTCGACGTAGTGTTCCCGATCGATCGGATGGGTCAGATTGTCGAGGGGCTCGGCGCCTGCGGTGGTGACGAGATATCGAATGGACCGGCCTAGCGGCAAGCTCGATTTGCGAGCGGCGGCAACGTGTGGTGGGGTGGTTGCGGTGTAATCTCCGGTGTCCTTGCGAAGATTCTTGTGATAAACGAGCTCGCCATCGAGCTCGCCGCGGCGCAACCGGGCCACGATCTCGGCGAGATAGGCGTCCACGGGTTGATCGGTGAAGAGCCGCTGATACAGCTCGCGCTGCACTCGCTTGGCGAGAGCGGTCCAATCCCGCCGCACGACTTCCATGCCCACAAACTCGACCCCTTCGGAGGCTTCGCCGCTCACCCAGCCCGCGTAGCGCTTGCTCGCGCCGCGGGTGCTGTGGCGCGCGCGGGGTAAGAACAACCTCGAGTAAAGCTTCTCGAATTCGAGCTCCAGCCGGCTTTCACGCCGCCACCGCAACTCGATATAGCGGGTAAGATCGCAATTCAGCGATGCCACGAGCTCGCGCGCCCTGCGCCGGGCGTCGTTCGGATCGGCGTTGGCCGAGCTGACGAACAAACTGTCGGTGTCGCCGTAAAGAACCCTGAATCCCGCCGACTCGAACCAGCCCTTCGACCAGAGGAGCAGATGCTTGCCCATGCCGGTGATTGAATTGGCGAGTGCTGGATTGAAGAAGCGGCACGCCGGCGTGCCCAGTACGCCGTAAAACGAATTCATCAGGATCTTGATGGCGTGCGCGGCAACATCGTCGTGCCGCTTCTTGGCGGCCTCGCGGCGCGGGAAGAGCTCGTCGAGAAGCCGCGGAAGAATAGCCGGATCACGCCGAAACTTTCCCCCGGGCGTGTCGATGAGTTCCTCGTCGCTCGCTGCATGCGCCACGTAGCTGACGGGATCGATGTTGAACGTTCGAATCACACTCGGATAGAGGCTCTTGAAGTCGAATATCCACACATTGGCATGCAGGCCCGCGAGCGGTTCGAGCACGTGGCCGCCTTGCTGCGCCACGTGTACCCTCGCATCGCCACCCTTCACGCTTGGTGCAACGATGCGCACCCGTTCGAGTTCCGCGAGATACAGGAAGTCGAACGAAGCTATGCTCGCGGCGACGCGGTCAGGCGTCATGCCGGTCAGCCGACTGCGGGCAAAGGCCAGGTCCACGAGACGGAGTTTCTCGACGATGCGATAGGCGAGGCGCGCATCGGTGCGGGCGTAGAGTGCGAATGCGCCGAGATCATGCTGGTAATTATGGAGAATCTCGCCCAGGCGATCCCGCGCATCGCCCGTCACGAGCTTGCCCTCGCCCAGGACTTCGCGAGCGACCGCATCGAGCGAGTAGTCGTCCATGCGCACGAAGGCGCCGCGCAAAAGGTCGATGCCGTCGAGCACCAGGCGCCCCACAATGGTTGCCTGTCCGCTGCCGAAGTAGCCCTCGGCCTTGCGGATCCGTATCGCACCGGCCTCACGTCCGAGCTGCAAAGTCGACCCGAGCCGCGCGGCGATGCGCTCGAGCACGCTCAGATCGAAGTCGATGATGTTCCACCCGGTGATCACGTCGGGATCGAACGCGCGCAGGCGCTCGCTGAAAAGCTCGAGCGCGTTGAGCTCGCTCGGACAGCGAGTCGCGCGATCGGGCATGGCGCGGCCTGCGCCGTCGACGATCAACACCTCGTCGAGGCCGGGGGCGAACATGGAAATCGCCAGTAATCTTTCGGCTTTGGAATCCGTTTCGATGTCGAAAGACAGGACACGCGCATCGAGTGAGATCTCGGCAGGGCGCAGCATCGGATTGTGAAACACCGTGAGGCCGCAGGCTCCCGGTGAGCGGACGGCCTGCACCGCCTCGCCGCCGATCTCGCAACCGCCTTTGATGCCGCGCTCGATCAGATAACGGGTCGCGAAGCGGACATCGGCTTCGAAAGTGTCGACGCCGGCAGCGTGCAGACGGTCGCGCAGGGGAGGGACGTCGGAGGGTACCTCAACGTCGATTCGCAACACGGGCTCGCCGGCGAAAGTCCGCCGGTCGGATGCTGATGGGGTGCCCGAGTGCAACCGACGGACAGTTTCGGCATCGGCTGCGCGCAGGTAGAAGTGCGGGCGCTGGCGATCGTCGCGCACCAAGAAACTTTCGCCGCTTTCGAGGCGTCCATGGAGATGGACCACCGGAATGCGCCCGCCCTGATCGCCGGCGATCACCCGGTAGCTGGCCTGCAATATGAAACCGCGCGCGATGGGCATTGCAGCATTGTGCATCAGCGCGGTCATCCTGGCTCGGGCCATCCATCGAGGCTGAGGGTTTTGCCGATCCCACACGCGAATGAGTGTTTTTTCCGACTCGGATGCGGCGGCGATGAGTGTGCTGCAAATGAGAGGCAAATCCATATCCGACCCGGGGAGATTCGTTACCCTTCGAGCCCGATGGGTCACTCTCGAGGGATGAATGGCGGGACTGCCTGAAGAACAAGCGAAAAGTTTTATCGTCAAATTGCTGACCGCGATGAGCCAGGGCGGGGGATCTGACTTATTCGTCTCCAAGGACTTCCCGCCCAGCATGAAGTTGCAGGGCCACATGCGCCCGCTGACCAGTCACAAGCTCTCGGGCGATATTGCCCGTGACCTTGCGTTCGCACTCATGAATGCGCGCCAGCGCGAAGAGTTCGCAAGGGATCTGGAATGCAATTTTGCGATTTCGGTACCGGGCGTGGCGCGCTTCCGCGTCAACGTCTTCATGCAACAACAGAATCCCGGCATGGTCGTGCGCACCATCGCCAACGAGATTCCGAACCTTGCCGGGCTCGGATTGCCGCAGACGCTGCAGGAAATCGTGATGGCGAAACGCGGGCTGGTTCTCGTCGTCGGCGGGACAGGCTCGGGCAAATCCACCTCGCTTGCCGCCATGATCGATCATCGGAACCGCTCCTCGCCGGGTCACATCGTCACGGTGGAAGACCCGGTCGAGTTCGTACATCAATCGCTGCAATCGCTTGTCACACATCGGGAAGTGGGCATCGACACGCATTCCTGGCACAACGCGCTGAAGAACACCTTGAGACAGGCCCCGGACGTGATCTTGATCGGCGAGATCCGCGACACTGAAACCATGGAGCATGCAATCGCCTTTGCCGAGACGGGACATTTGTGCCTCGGGACGCTGCACTCGAACAGTGCCAATCAGACCATTGACCGGATCATCAATTTTTTCTCCGAAGATCGGCGCAAGCAATTGCTCATGGACCTGTCGAGCAATCTTCGGGCGATTGTCTCGCAGCGCCTGATCCGCACCGAGGACGGCAAGGGGCGGCGAGCCGCGGTCGAAATACTCATCAATACGCCCACGATCGCCGACAAGCTGCTCAAGGGCGAATTTCACCAAATCAAGAACGTCATGCAAAAATCGCGAGAGCTCGGCATGATGACCTTTGACACATCACTGTTCGACCTCTACAACGAAGGTGCGATCGGCTACGACGAGGCGATCCGTAATGCCGACTCGGCCAACGAATTGCGCCTGAACATCAAGCTGAAAAGCACCCGAGGGGTACCGGCACCGGCTCTGCAGATGGCAGCCGGCTGATCCAGAGCCGCACCGGCGGTACCGCTCCCGCGCGATCGCATCCGGGACAGCTGGCCATTCAACGGAGCCGCCGGCATAATGTGCGTCAAACGCCATGGGCCGCCGCTGGATGCGCGATTTGCAAAATTGGACACCTCGCGCGAGGCCGGTCCGCAAGGTTTTGGATGGCCGCTATTGCCGGCTCGAACCTATCGACGCAACCAAGCACGGCGCGCAATTATTCGAAGCGTCGAGCGTCACCGATGCCGGCGAGCGTTTTCGCTGGCTGTTCGAATACCCACCTCGGAACGCCGAAGAATTTCAGCCTTGGCTCGATAAGGTCGAGGCGAGCGAGGACCCTTTGGTGTTTGCCGTGGTGGACAAGGCGAGCGGCAGGGCGGCCGGCCGCCAGTCTCTCATGCGGATCGACATCGCGAATGGAGTCCTCGAGATCGGCGGCATTTACTGGGGTCCCCTCATCTCGCGCCGGCCGGCCTCGACGGAGGCGCTATATCTGTTCGCGCATTACGTTTTCGATGAACTCGGATATCGGCGCTTCGAATGGAAATGTCACGACATGAACGAGCCGTCCAAGCGGGCCGCCGTCCGTTTCGGCTTCAAATTCGAGGGGGTCTTCCGTCGACACGTCGTCTTCAAAGGCGCTAACCGCGACACGGCTTGGTTTTCCATCATCGACGAGGAGTGGGAGAAGCTTCGCGATGCGTTTTTGGCCTGGCTCGACCCCCGGAATTTCGACGCGACGGGGAGGCAGAAAAGAAGGTTGGAGGATTTCAGAGCGGACCTGGGAGCGATGTGAATTGCGTGTCCGGTAACCGGACACCGCCAGTCGCACAAGGAGGCATTCCAAGGCCGGTCGCGGCCGCCCATGGGTCAATTCTCCAGAATTCTGAGATGGCACACGCATTGCAAGGCCTAGGGAGGGAGCGCGTCCCCTCCACTTCCAGAGTACCCTTCAATGCCCCACGACCCGAAAGCTCAGCCGCTCAGCGGCCCTCTTCGACAGATCTTGAGCGGCCCCAACGGGAGTTTGCGCGCATTCCTCGAAAGCTCACGAAGATCTTTCAATTCGCCGTGTAGTTACTGCATTTCAGTACGCCGAGCACCCCGAGCCCGATGGTGTCCTTCGGAAGGCCGGGGAGTCCTTTGATCGAGGCCCGTCAAGTCAAGCGAGTCACGCGCGAATGAATGAAGAACTTGCCCGCGCCACGCGCGGTCCGGGCGGGGCGCAAGGCGGCGATTCGGCGACGCGGGTCAGCGCGCGCACGATGACGGGTGTGAGCACCTCGCTGCGCGGACTGGACTGGCTCAATTTTTTCCTGGCCGACGTGCAAAGCGGCGTCGGTCCCTTCTTGGCCATTTACCTGGCGGCGCGCGGATGGAACGAGGCAATGATCGGCTTGGTACTCACCGGGGGAGGAATTGCTGGAATCGTTGCGCAGACGCCCGCCGGTGCCATCGCCGATCGGGTGAGGTCCAAGCGGTCGCTGATCGCCGGTGGCGTCGTCCTTTTGGCGCTCGGTGCGCTCATTATTGCAACCTTCCCGGCCTTTTGGCCGGTGATGTCCGCCCAGACGTTGATCGGCGTGAGTTCCAGCGTCTTCGGGCCGACCTTGTGCGCCATCTCGCTGGGATTGGTCGGCCGAGCATCATTCGATCGGCGCCAGGGTCGCAATCAGACGTTCAATTCCGCGGGCAACGTGGTCGCCGCCGTCGCCATGGGTCTGATCGGATACTTCATCTCCAACCGAGGGATATTTTTCTTCGTGATCGCGTTCACGGTTCCCACGCTCTGGGCGCTGTCCACGATCGACGCCGCGCGAATCGATTACCAGACTGCCCGAGGCGCCGATGGCGGCATCGAACACTCGGCGCCGACCGGATTGTTGCAGTTGGCAAAAAGCCGCCCCTTGCTCATCTTCTTGATATGCGCGGTGTTTTTCCATTTTGCCAATGCGGCGATGCTTCCGCTGCTTGGCGAGATGCTGGCCAAAGGCCGGGGGCGGTCATCCATGATGTTCATGTCCGCGTGCGTCGTGACGACCCAGCTCATCGTCACGCTCATGGCCTCCTGGTCGGGCCGCAGGGCTCACCAATCGGGACGAAAGCCGCTGCTGCTCGTCGGCTTTGCAGTCCTTCCGATACGCGGAGTCCTGTATACCCTGACCCATTCGGTCATCCCTTTGATCGCCATTCAAGTGCTCGATGGAATCGGCGCCGCGATCTTCGGCGTCGTGTCGGTTCTGGTGATTGCGGATTTGACCCGGGGGACAGGCCGCTTCAATTTCACCCAGGGAGTGGTGACCACGGCCGTTGGAATAGGTGCGGCGTTGAGCCAGTCGATTGCGGGCGGAATCGTGCACGCGTTCGGCTACCGGGCCGGATTCTTGTTCTTGTCGGGCGTAGCATTGGCGGCGCTCGGCATACTTTATTTTTTCATGCCGGAGACGCAGGAACGACGGAATTTCGAGCCAACGCCGAAAACCCATCCATGCGCGACTTCGCGAAACGCTTCTTGACGTAGGCAGGTGAGCGTGCCCATTGCCAATCTCGTCACGTGGTCGATTTCGGCGCTTGCCGTCCTTGGGGTGATCGTCCGTCCGGGCAATCTACCCGAGGCGTTGTGGGTGACTCTTGGCGCGATCGCGCTCCTGCTATTTTCCTTGATATCGCTGCCCGATGCGGCGGCCGCGGTGCTGAAGGGAACCGACGTTTACTTGTTTCTGACGGGAATGATGGTCCTTGCGGAAGTGGCCCGCCAGGAGGGTCTGTTCGATTGGCTTGCGGCCCACGCGGTCAGACATGCGCAGGGCTCCGCGGCGAAACTGTTCACATTGGTGTACGGGGTCGGGATCGTCGTCACAGTGTTCCTGTCCAACGATGCCACGGCCGTGGTGCTGACGCCGGCGGTCTACGCGGCGGCTCGACGTGCGGGCGCCCGCCCGCTGCCATACCTGCTCATCTGCGCGTTCATTGCCAACGCCGCGAGCTTCGTGCTGCCGATATCGAATCCCGCGAATCTGGTCGTATACGGCGCGCACATGCCGCCGCTGCGCAGTTGGCTGCAGCAATTTGGCATCGCATCGCTCGTTTCGATCGGCGTTACGTACACGATTCTGCGATGGTCCCAGCGTCGAGAGCTGCAAGGCGACATCGCCTGCGAGGTGACGGTGCCGCGCTTGAGCGTCGGCGGCCGTTTGGCCTGCGGCGGCATCGCAGCGACCGGCGTTGTGCTGCTGATCGCCTCGAGCCTCGGCTGGCAACTCGGACTGCCCACCTTCATCGCCGGCATCGCGACGGCGGCGGCGATCTTGTCACTGCAACGCGCCGCACCGTGGCCCGTGCTGAAGGAAATCTCCTGGAGCGTGCTGCCGCTGGTAGCTGGGCTGTTCGTCTTGGTGGAAGCGGTGCAGCACACCGGTTTGCTCAAGCCCGTGATGGAGTTGCTCGCGCAACAATCGGCTTCGTCCGCGCATGCGACGGCATTCGCGGCGGGCGGCACGGTGGCGTTCCTATGCAATGCGATGAACAACCTGCCGCTCGGACTGCTCGCCGGGGCGGTCGTCAGCGGCGCCCACCTGCATCCCGTCGTCGCCGGCGCGCTGCTGATTGGAGTCGACCTCGGGCCAAATCTTTCCGTGACGGGTTCCTTGGCGACCATTCTCTGGCTGGTGGCGCTGCGCCGCGAAGGTCAGCAAGTCAGTGCATGGCGGTTTCTCGCCCTCGGTTGCTTCGTCATGCCTCCCGCCATGATTGCAGCCCTGGCGAGCTTTCTGTGGCTTGCCGTGCGATGAAGCGGGCAGTCTGCTGCGAGCGCAGCTAAAAAGATTTTTCATCGCCCAATCACTTGGAGATCTCAGCATGGACAATATCTCGGCCGCGTGGCTCTACCCTCTCATTGTGATTGCAGGTGTCCTGCAGGCGTGGGGGCCACCCATGAACAATGCCTTGAAAAACGCGCTAGTAAATCCCTGGCTGGGAAGCCTCGTGTCGTTCCTTCCGGTCGTTGCCTTCCTGGGCGTCGTGGCCCTTTGCCTCCCGCGTCCAATGCCGAACATCGCCTCGTTGAGTCAAATGCCCTGGTGGGCGCCGCTCGGCGGACTTGTGGGGGCTTTCGCGGTGGTGGCGGGACTGCTCTTCGTCGGCAAAGTCGGCGCCGGGACCTATGCGGGTTTGACCATCACCGCCAATATCTTGATGTCACTGGTCATCGACCGGTTCGGGTTGTTCGGCATGCAGGTACACGCGCTGTCCGCAGGACGAATGGCGGGCGCCGCCCTCATGGTCGCGGGTATAGCATTGATTTCCGTGTTTTGATCCGACGGTCATCCACCGCGGAGGGTGCCGTTCGGGCCCGCTCAGCGCTGATCCAATGGGTGGCTTCGAGGAGATTGGTACGCTGAGCTGCGAGGAGATTGGTACGCTGAGGGGATGGCGCCGTCGTCGAGCAGGATCTTGGCATGACTTCCGATCTGTCGCAGATCGGCTTTCTTCTGTTCGTGTCGGCATTGGTGGCCATGCTGACACGCCGCTGGGCGATGCCTTACACGGTGGGTTTGGTGCTGGCCGGCATGGGCCTTTATTTTCTGCACATCTCCATCAAATGGCAGCTCTCGAAGGAATTGATTTTCAGCGTATTCCTGCCGCCCCTGGTGTTCGAGGCCGCGCTCTTCATCGGCTGGAGGGAGTTCAAGAAAGATCTGCCCGTGGTGCTCTTGCTCGCCACCGTGGGCGTAATCGTGGCGGCCGCGGTCACTGCGGCCGGCATGCGTTATGCCCTTGCTTGGGACTGGGGCAGCGCGCTCGTATTCGGCGTGCTGATCGCGGCGACCGACCCGGTGTCGGTGATCGCCACCTTCAAGGAGGCCAAGGTGCAGGGGCGACTGAGGTTGCTGATCGAAGCGGAGAGTTTGTTGAACGACGGCACGGCGGCCGTCCTGTTCGTGGCGCTACTCGGGATCATGGCCGGACATCAACAAGGCGCTGGAGCCGTCGTCGGAGCGCTGGCTCTCTCGATTGTAGGTGGCGCTCTCATCGGCGCCGTGGTTGCCGCCGGGTTCATGCTCCTCGCCGGACGCACGCCCGATTATCTGGTCGAAATCACCTTCACGACGCTGGCGGCGTACGGCTCCTTTTTCCTCGCCGAGCATTTCCACATGTCGGGGGTGCTCGCTTCGCTGACTGCCGGTCTGGTGGTCGAAAACTTCCGCTCGTCGAGTTTGATGACGGACACCGGGCGACAGGCACTGGGGCCTTTTTGGGAGTACGTCGCGTTCATCGCGAATTCGCTGATATTCCTGCTGATCGGCGCCCAGGAGGCTCAGCAGCATTTCAGCGGCCTGGCGGCTCCGCTCGCGACGGTGCTTTTGCTGGTGATTCTGGGCCGAGCGATGGCGATTTACCCGCTGTGCGCGCTGTTCTCGCGCAGCCGGCTGAGAGTGGACGTGCGCCATCAACATGTGCTCTTCTGGGGCGGGCTGCGCGGTGCTCTGGCACTGGCCCTCGCGCTCGCGTTGCCGCCGGACCTTCCGCGCCGCGACCTGATCATCACGCTCACTTTCGCAGTCGTGGCGTTTTCGGTATTTGCGCAAGGGCTGACTATCACACCGCTGCTGCGTCGCTTGAGGCTGCTACCCGACGAGGCCAATGGTCATGCCCGCGGCCGCGCCCAGAATGACCACCCATAGCGCGGATGTGCGCCACACGCTCAAAAGCAAGAAACCGACGACCGCGATCCCGAGATCCCGCCCGTTGTGGACCGAGCTGGTCCACAACGGGCGGTAGAGCGCAGCCGCGAGCAGCCCGACCACCGCCGCATTGATCCCGCGCATGGCGGCGCGCGCCGGCGTCCAGGCTCGGAGGATGTTCCAGAAGGGCAACGTGCCGACCAAGACCAGCATGCCCGGCAGGAAAATCGCGAACAGGCCGAGCGCCGCGCCTGCCAGGCCGTGAGGGGAGGGTGTTACGGCTGCGCCAAGGAAGGCAGCGATGCTGAACAGCGGGCCGGGAATCGCCTGCGCAGCGGCGTATCCCGCGAGAAAGGTGTCGTCGCTGATCCAGCCCGGTGTGACGAACGAGTCGTGCAGCAGGGGCAGCACCACATGGCCGCCACCGAACACCAGGGCCCCGGAGCGGTAAAAGGCGTCGAACAGCGCCACGCCGGGAGCAGAAGCGTAGCGCCGCGCGGCGGGCAGAGCGATCAGCAACAGCCCGAAGGCCGCGAACGACACGATGGCTGCCCTGCGGGAAATGGGAGTTCTCATGTAAACCGGCGGTACCGACACCGATGCAGCGTCACGCCAGAGCAGAAACCCGAGGAGCCCGCCCCCGATGATGATGCCGATCTGAGCGAACGAGGAGGTGCTGAACACCGTGACGACCGCGGCGGCGGCGGCGATCGACACGCGCGGCAGGTCGGGGCAAAGCGTGCGCGCCATTCCCGCAACGGCCTGCGCGACGACGGCGACGGCGACGAGCGTGAGGCCATGCAGAAGCCCGCCGCCGACGGGTCCGCTCAAGGCAGCGGCACCATAGGCGAAAGACACGAGTGCGACCGCCGACGGCAACGTGAAGCCCGTCCAAGCTGCGAGCGCGCCAGCATAGCCTGCACGCATCAGCCCGATCGAGAATCCGACTTGACTCGAGGCGGGGCCGGGGAGGAACTGGCACAACGCCACCAGATCGGTGTAGGCCGCATCATCGAGCCAGCGGCGGCGCACGACGAACTCCTGGCGAAAATAGCCGAGATGAGCGATCGGTCCGCCGAATGAAGTCAAGCCCAGCTTGAGAAACACGCGCAGGACCTCGAGGGGCGAGGAAGTCTCAGGCATATCGCAGCAGTGCCATGAATCCGAAGTTGGCCTCGATCAGCGATGCAGATAGCGGCGCAGCACGTTGGCCGTCACGCGTTCGACCATTGAGTCGCGCCGGGCGAGGGCGGCGACCCATTCGCAGCTCCCGGCATGAAATACCTGGCCGCGGCCACGCTCGAAATGCACGATCATGCCGGCGCCCCGCTTGATACGCTCGACCGCGCCGTCGCTGTCCTCGCCCACCATGATCTCGGCAACGTATTTCGCATCGTCATCGGACAGGAATCGATCGTCGAAGGCGAGAGTCGTGCGTTCCTCTTTCAGCGATGAGAGCCCAAGGGCGAGGATCTTCAGGCCCGCAGGGGCGCCGCTCGTCTCGCTGGGTTCGGGCAGCCCGTTGCGAATCACATAGTCGAGTCCGTCGACCTCATACCCGAACGCATGACCTTGTGCGCCGAGCAAATCGCCGTAATACAGACCGGTTCCGTCAAATGCCCAATGCTCGGGCCGATACACCGGAAATCCGCGAACGCCGCGCGGCGCGCAGCCGCCCCAGCCGGCATACAGGCCCCGGGTCGCGTTGAGCCCGAAGGTCATGGCGCCCGGCCGCCCGGTCTCTGGCGCCTCCCAAGATCCGGCCGTTCGCGACGGGTCGGCAGAGCGGAAAATGGGATCCTCCGCCCGCGCACGATATTTAAAGCAGACCTGCGATTTTCCGCCGTGTTCCAGGCGTGTCTGCCACATGAAATTTCCAGCGAAGCGCGCCACGCAGCCGCCTCGCTCGACATAAGCGTCGACGGCGTCGCGCATCTCCCAAGTCCAGTACTCGTCGTGTCCTACGCAGACGATGCAATCGTAGCCCTCGAGAATCTCCGGGTTGAATTGCAAATCGTGTTGGCTGGCCAGATCGACCGCGAAGCCGGCGCGCTCCGCCCATTGGAGGAAGTGCCGATCGTAGCTTGCCCAGCCCGCGGAGGCATATTTGTTGCAATAGCCGTTGGCGAACGCCCACTCCAAGTGCGGATAGCGTGGCGCGGTCGCGGGCGGGACGGGGACTTGCAGCGCGATCCGCGGTGCGTCCTCAGGTAGAACGACAAAACCGCGGCACCAGGGACGCTCGATACTGACCGTGGTCGCGTACTGATCGCGCATCGGGCCGGTGATTCCCTGGTAATGATTGGAGCCGCCCCAGGTGTTGTAGGCAGTCCAGGTTCCGGTCGCGCCCACTTGGAGAATACGACGTGCCTTTGGGCCCGGCGGCGGTCGGACGATAATCAGGTGGTAAGCGTGAATGGGCTCGCTGTCGCGACCCTGTGCCGTCAAGGTGATGCGATAGGCACCGGAGGGCCAGTCCTTGCCGATGCCGAACTCCAGAGAGGGTTCCCAGCCGCAGCCGACGACCGAGCATTGGTCCGGGGCATCCTGCCAGCGTGCACCGGTGACGGTGCGCTCCAACACCGGCGTGGGGGTGGCACCGTCACGGAGGACGGTGAGCCGATACCGGTCGGCACTCGAGCTCACGTGCAGCCGCACCGTGCTGCCGGGCGGGTAGGAAAAGGCATCGGTGTAGCACCACATCTCACCGCGACTGCCGTCCATTCCCGGATAGTCATAGCGATGACCGAAAACAGCCTCGCGGCGTTGTTCGACAGTGAGGCCGAAATCAGGAAAATCGGTGGTCATCTTTTTTTGTGACTATACTGCTCGCCGATGATCGAGGCCAATGATTTCCTGTCACGATGGACTCTGACGTGAGACGCAGCCGACGACGGCCGGCGCAAATCGAACAACACACGATTTATCAGATACCGCTCGAGCAGCGTCACGGCAAGGCGCGGCATCTGTTCACGCTCTGGCTCGGAGCAAACATCAACGTGTTGACCGTCGTCACCGGCGCCCTGGCGACGACGCTCTTCGGTCAGTCCTTTCTGGCGGGCAGCAGCGCCATCGTCATCGGGAATCTGGTGGGGACGATTTTCATGGCGCTGCATGCGGCCCAGGGCCCGCGGCTCGGCGTGCCGCAGATGGTGCAAAGCCGGGGTCAATTTGGAGCACGAGGCGCCGCTTTCGTGGTGGCGCTGGTCGTCTTGATGTACCTCGGATACGCCGCAACCGCGTTGGTCACCGGCGGTCAATCGCTCCACGCCATATTGCCCAGGGTCAGCGAGCGTTCGTGCATCCTGACAATCGGCCTCGTCAGCCTGACGGCGGCGATCTTCGGACACGACCTGATCCATGTCTGTACACGGTTAATGACCTACATCGCGGGAAGTGCCGTGTTGTTGTGCTATTGGTGGGTGCTCATCGTGCATCCGTTGCCGGGGACGTTTCTCACGCACGGAGCATATTCACCCGTCGGTTTTTTCGGAATGGTCTCGATCGGTGCGTTTTGGCAACTCTCGTACGCACCTTACGTCTCCGATTACTCGCGCTACTTGCCGCCCGACACAGGCCCGCGGCGGGCGTTCTGGTCATGCTATTGGGGCAGCGTGGTCGGCGCGGTCGTGCCGATGATCCTGGGTGCGCTGATCGGGCCGGCCGTGGTGGACGGCGACGTGGTGCAGGCGATCTCGCGGCTCACCGGCCGCGCGAGCACGGCGATCGTGCTGTTATTTGCGCCGGGCGTAGCCGTCGCGGGGGCGATCTGCCTCTACGGCGGGGCGCTTGCCGTGATCACGTTGGTTCAAACTTTTGCGACGAATTGGCGGGCGAACGCGCGGGCCCGCGCGCTCATCGCCACGGCCATCTTCGTCGGTGCGCTGCTCATCGGTCTGGTCGGCGCGACGAATTTTCTGCCGCTCTACGGGCGTTTCAACGAGATTCTGCTCTATGTCATGGTGCCTTGGACCGCCGTGAACCTGGTGGATTACTACGCAATACGCCGCGGTGATTATGACGTGGCGTCGTTTTTCGCCGCGGACGGGGGCGTCTACGGCAGATACAATCCCGCAGCCCTCGGCTGCTACTTGCTCGGAATTCTCGTGCAGGTTCCATTCATCGCCAGCGACGCCTACACAGGCCCCGTCGCCCGCGCGCTGGGCGGGATCGATTTCTCATGGATCGTCGGGCTGGTGGTGGTAAGCGGAGCCTATTACGCAGCGATGCGAGATCAGGTGCGGAAACATGACGAAATGAGCGCGGCTGCTGTGGCCTACAGGGACAGACCCAGGTGACCGATCGAACCGAGGAGCTCGCCCGCGTCGCGATACACGCGAAACGCTCCAGCGCGATAGAGCTCGTCTTCGCCGTATCCTCCGCTGAGCAGCCCGACGGCGAGCATCCCGGCGCGACGCGCCGCCAGAACATCCCAGGTCGCATCACCGATCACGAAGCAGTCCTTCTCCGGGGCCCTTAGTCTTCGCTGGCATTGGATGAAAAGGTCGGGAGCCGGTTTCGCCTGATGCGCGCTCGTCCCATCGACGACAATGGCACCCGCCGGCAACTTCAGGGCGGCGATCGCCGGCCGAATGCTGTCGCGTTCACCCGAAGTGGCAATCCCGTGGGGGACGCGGCGCTGCCTGAGTTTGCGCAGCAGCTCGACGGCACCGTCGAGCGGTCGCGGCTTGGGTGCCAGCCGAGCAAACAGTTCGCCGTGTCGCTCGTTGGCCGATTTGGATTTGGCGGGCGAGAGTTTTGTTCCGTTGTCGCGCGCCACTTCCTGCACCAGAAGATCGCCCGCCATTCCAATCCTTCGGTGCAGGCGCGCTGCGTCCGTTTCGATGCCGTACTCGGCCAGAGCGGCCTGCCAGGCGAGGGCGTGGGCATACACGGTATCGACCAAAGTGCCGTCCAGGTCAAAAATGAGGGCTTTCATGCTGACTGCAAGGCGAACATCACCAAGGAGCGCGCCGTCACCCCGTATTGGTCGCCCGCCGCTCCTTCGAACCCATCGGCTTGGGCCGTCAGGTTGGTATCGAGCACGAGCTTCCAGCGGCTGCCGCCGGTTGTCAGCGGCAGCGTAAATTCCACGAAGTCGTGATAGGCATTCATGACGAGGAGGAGCGTCGCTTCCGTGCCTCGCTGTCGAACTCCCGACGGCCGGGCTCGACCGTCGATCAACATGCCGAAACAGTGCGCGACCGGGTCATTCCAATCGGCCTGCTGCATTTCCTCGCCCGCTGCGTTAATCCAAGTCAGGTCTTTGACATCGAGCTCTTCGTCGTAGGCGCCCGTGAGAAAGCGATTGCGGCGCAAGATCGGATATCGATGGCGCAACTCGCAAAGAGTCCGGGTAAAGCTCAGCAGGGATTTGCCCCTGTCAGACATTTTCCAGTCGAGCCAGCTGATTTCATCGTCCTGGCAATAAGCGTTGTTGTTTCCTTGCTGGGTGCGGCCGAATTCATCGCCCGCGAGCAACATGGGGGTGCCCTGCGAGAGCAGCAGCGTGGAGAGCATGTTTCGAATTTGACGCTCGCGCAGCAGATTGATCTTTGGGTCGTCCGTGGGACCTTCGGCGCCGCAGTTCCAGGAATGATTGTCGTTGCTGCCATCGCGGTTGTGCTCGCCGTTCGCCTCGTTGTGCTTGTCGTTGTAGGAGACGACATCGTTGAGGGTGAATCCGTCATGCGCCGTCACGAAATTGATGCTGCACCAGGGTCGGCGGCCGAGCCGATTGAAAACCTCGCCCGAGGCGGTCAAGCGCTTGGCCACGTCGGCGACCGAAGCGCTGCCCTTCCAAAAATCTCGCACCGTGTCGCGATAGCGGTCGTTCCACTCGCCCCAGCCCGGCGGGAATCCTCCGACTTGGTAGCCCCCGGGACCGCAGTCCCACGGCTCCGCTATGAGTTTTACGGTCCGTAAAACCGGGTCTTGATTACAGGCCTTGAGGAACCCGCTTTGATTATCGAATCCGTTGGGCTCGCGCGCCAGGATCGTGCCGAGATCGAAGCGAAAACCATCCACGTGCAATTCATTCACCCAGTATCGCAGGCTGTCGGTGACCATCTCGATGACCGCCGGGTTGGACAGATTCAAGGTATTGCCGGTCCCTGTATCGTTGATGTAGTAGCGCGGTTCCGGAAGCAGCCGGTAGTAGCTCGCGTTGTCGATTCCCTTGAACGACAAAGTCGGTCCAAGCTCGTTGCCCTCGGCGGTGTGGTTGTAAACCACGTCCAAGATCACTTCGAGGCCCGCATCGTGGAAGCGGGCGACCATTTCCTTGAACTCTCGCAGGCACTGATCGGGTGCAGAGGCATAACGCGGGTCCGGCGCAAAAAATCCGATGCTATTATATCCCCAATAATTGTTGAGACCCCGCTCCAAGAGATGACTGTCATCGACGAACGTATGGACCGGCAGTAGCTCGATGGCGGTGACGCCCAACGATTTGATGTACTCGATCACCTCTTTGACGCCCAGGCCACCATAGGTGCCTCTCAGGTGATCCGGAACGCTTGGATGAAGTTTGGTGAATCCTTTGACATGCGCCTCGTAGATGATCGTATTGTCCCATGGCAGGCCCTTCCCGCGGGGCTTGCCATGCCAATCAAAATCCGGATCTACAACCACACACTTTGGCATGAACGCGGCACTATCGCGTTCGTCGAAGGACAAATCGGCCTCCGGCGCGCCGACCCTGTAGCCGAAGCATTCGGGCGACCATTTGACCTTGCCGATGTGTGCCCGCGCATAGGGATCCAAGAGCAGCTTGTTGGGATTGAAGCGATGACCGGCGTCCGGCTCGTAGGGCCCGTAGACGCGCAATCCGTATACAGAGCCTGGATGTACGTCAGGGATGTAGCCGTGCCAGATGAGGTCCGTATATTCGGGCAGCACGATGCGTTCTGTTTCGGTGCCGCCCGCCGAATCGAATAGACAGACCTCGACTTTGGTGGCATTCGCTGAGAACAGCGTAAAATTCGTCCCCTTACCGTCCCAAATTGCCCCATGTGCTTCAGAATTACCCTCGCGCACGCGAGATCTTTTTATGTCAGCCACGGGGGTCCTTCTGAATTATTGCGCCGCGATCCGTCGCGAGAATGCCACGCTGCGCGAATGGCGTGTAGCGCAAAACGCCCGACTTGGTGTAGCCGCCAGCCTACTGCGGTGTGCCAGCAATCATTCCCCGCCGGCACTCACTCCCCGCCGGCACTCACTCCCCGGAGAATGGCGCCGGGGAGGGTGGAGCGGCCGGATCGGGCCTCACACCGGCCGCCGCGGTGCGCCGGGATGGATCGGATCCAAGATCGGCGCCGATTGATCGACACGGCGATTGCGGTCGCCTGGTAGGTCGCGCGGTAACGACCCGCCCATGGCACTCGGACCCTTGAACGAGAAGGCCAAAAACAAAAGCCCGACGAAGGGTGCACCGAGGATCCAGAGGGGGATGAATGTATTCATGACAGTTCCTTCAAAGCGGCAACTTACGGTCGGTAGAGCCTAAGTTTCCGTCAAACAAAGCGTAAGTCCTGCCCCACGCCAATTCGTGTCGGACAGGCATGCCCCCGCTCGCTCTCGAGCGCCATGCCTCGTGCGTCAGTCATTCCCTACAACACCCAGCTGGCTTTGCGTCAACGCGCGTGACGCGATGCCGAATGGCGGCGTCATCACCATCGAGGCGAGGAACCAATTGGACGGCCCGAGAGCGGATGCGGTCGGCGAGTTGTCGCGTTGAGTGTCATAGACCCGGGAACGGGGCTGGGGCTTCCCCAAGTTCACGGTTTCGCGGAGCAATCGGGCGGCAGGGTGAAGATTGAGAGCAAGGTCGGAGAGGGAACCCGAGTTACTCTGCTGCTGCCACGCACGCATTCGATGCCTGCTCCGATGGTTTGTGCGGGGGCTCCAGCGAGCGTCGCCTCAGGGACCGCGCCGAGAGGCTCCATTCTTCTCGTCGAAGACGACAATGAGGTGGCAGCGCTTGTCACCGAGATGCTCGAGGAACTCGGCTATCGCGTCATGCGAGCCGCGAGCGCGGAGGCGGCGCTAGGCGCGCTCGCTGATGACCGTCAGATGGATATGGTGTTTTCGGACGTGATGATGCCAGGAGAAAAAAATGGCCTGGCACTCGCCGCAGAAGTGTCACGACGCCGCCCCAGCCTCAAGATCCTGCTGACGACGGGATACGCCCCCGGATTGATTTCCAGCGACCACAAAGAAGTGAATTTGCTGCGCAAGCCTGATGACATCCGCGCCTTGGAACTCGCCATTCGCGCGGTTCTCGAGAACAAAGCCGGCTGAGGGCACCAATTTGCAGGGGGATCGTCATCTGCCCCGCAGCTTATTGTGGATGTCGGTTGCCGCAATGGCGCTCTCCGCCGCTGCGACGACCACTTGATTGAGTCCGCGAACCACATCGCCAGCCGCATAAAGCCGGGGAACCGAGGTCTCCTGGTGGGGGCCGACTTTGAGGGCTCCGTGGTCATCAAAACTGGCATGCAGGGAGCGAGCCAGATCGTTCTGCGCGCTGCAGCCCAAGGCCGCGTAGATCACGTCGAAGTGCCTTTCGCCTTGGTCGCTCGAGACCGTCACCTCGTCCTCGTGAATACGAATATCCGAACACCGTATCGTGATGCGCTCGATTCCGTCTGAGTGCGCCGGCTCATCGATCGAGTCGACAGCCCGCGAGCCGACGTGCAACAAGGTAACCTGCTTCGAGTAGTGCTGCAAAAACTCTGCTTCCCGAGCGCCGAGCGCGCCATCGGCGATGACCGCAATGCGCTTATCGATCGCCTCAAACGCGTCGCAGATCGGGCAAAAGCGCAAAAGACTTCGCATCACCGCCTCGGAGGCGCCTTCGATGGGAGGCAGATGATCCCTCACCCCGGTCGCCAGAAGTACATAGCGGCTGTAGAGCGTTGCCGCTTCAGTCCGCACGGCAAACAGGTCGCCTTCGCGGGCGAGGCGGCACACATGGGTGCGGCAGATTTGCGCTCCATATTTGCGGGCTTGATCGACCAACATGGCCAGAAATTCGTCGCCCCCTACGCCGGCCGTGAAGCCGGGGATGTTGTGACTGGTCGGTATCCATCGCGCCCGCGAATGGCCATCCTCCAACACCACGCAGCGACGCCGAAAGCGTCCGAGGTATACCGCCGCCGTCAGCCCGGCCGGTCCAGCCCCAATGACGATCGCATCCAATATATCCTGACCGCCGTTCATCGGACGGCTCTCCTTATTTCACGTCAATCACTGCGGCGCGGCCCCGCAAAGCGGCGCCATTGCGGGACCCCACTGGTTAGACTCTGCTGTCCCGCTACGCGCGTTTGCGCGCTCTACTCGACTTGCGCGCCGGCTTCTGTCCATCCCCGCGCCCGGATTTCCCGAGGCTCGCCTTGAGCGCCGCGAGGAGGTCAATAACTTGTGCCTTGGGCCGCTCATCGCCGTCAGATTCAACGGCGCGCAGGGAGTGCGTTTCCTTGTTCCTGATCTTTTCCTGAACGCGCCGCTTCAGGTCCTCCCGATAAGTATCCTTGAATTTTTTTGCGTTGAAACGTCCTTCCATGTGCTGGACCAACTGCTTTGCCATCGCCAGCTCGGCTGAAGTAATTTTGGACGTGGTTTGGTGCTCTGGGGCGGGAAGGACCTCGTCGGAGAAGCGCAGAGTCAACAACATCAGCGATGATCCCTGGGGAGCGATCGCGCACAGATGCTGTCGCTGGTGCATCACGAATGTCGCAATTGCAACCTTGCCGGTGGACTCGAGCACCCGCTCGAGCAGCGCATAAACCTTATCGCCACCTTTTGCGGGTGACAAGTAATACGGTTTCTCGTAATACATCGCCGGAATTTGCGACACATCACAAAAAGTGTCTATCTCGATGGTCTCGGATGCCTTCACATTGGCGTGCTTGAAGTCGCCCTCGGCCAGGGCGACGAAGTCTCCCTTCTTGTACTCGTAGCCTTTGACGATGTGAGCCCAATCGACCTGCTTGCCAGTCTTCTTGTTGATTCGTTGATAGCCGACCGGGGAAAAGTCACGGCTGTCGAGCATATGCAGCGGCAAGGTATTGTCCCTGGAAGCGGTGTGCACCTCGACGGGAACGTATATCAACCCAAAGGAAATGGCGCCTTTCCATAAAGCTCGGGGCATGTTCGCAATTCCCTGGCAATGCAGTTTCCGCTCGTCGGATTCGGAGCGCGGTTTCCGCGCAGTACAACGAATGACGCACGAAACCGGAATGGCGATGACGCCCGATCGGGTATCAGTTTTCGCTGACATAGATTCCTGTGCGATGGCGTGATGAGCGGGCCGGTCAGTTGCGTTAGCATGAAGTCCATGACGAGAATAATGAATTACCTCGAAACCCTTGTCGTGGAGCTCGCATCGACGCATGAGGCAGCGTATTTCGAGCACTGCCGGGTTTACGCGTTTGGGTACGGCCGCGTTGGGGTACGGCAATGACACCGCTCGATAAGCCCCTCAAACGCTCGCTCAGCATCCGGGGCGTCGAGTATGTCGTGACCTTGACGCCTGATCTTCTCAAGCTCACGCGCAAAGGCCGCCGACTCGGGTTGGAGCTCAGATGGACGGATATCACCAGCGGTCAGAGTGCGCTGGCCGTCGCGCTGCGCGCCTCGGTGGGGCGCTTTGATTCCGGCAAAAGGTGAGCGGCCTGCGCGCAGCCGTTTCGCGTGCCCAACCTCGGCGCGCCGGCTGCAACGCGCCGGCTGCAACGCGTCGGCTGCAACGCGTCGGCTCAGACGCCGGCGGCGACCTGAGCTGCGCAGCCACGGGCATGGGCGAGAGCAGCACTACGTGCATGGGCGAGAGCAGCGCGACGTGACTGTCAGCGTGTGCCGACTTGAACCATGCACGCATGCTGGCTGCGGCCGGCACGGACGGGGCCCATCATTTTGCTGGTTTCGGGCGGTATAGCTTGCGTGAGAGGCCGTGGGCGCGATGAAAAAATTCGCAAACATTGGCGCGTGTGCCGCGCGCAATTGGATCGCGGACAATGCGTCCACGACCGGGGCCTCCCTGGCCTTCTTTTGCGCTTTTTCGATCGCGCCGCTGTTGGTGATCGTCTTGACCATTGCCGGCAGGGTGTTGGGGGCCTCCGCCGCTTACGCGGAGGTAGGAGCGCAATTGAACGCGCTGTTCGGCGCTTCAACGGCGACGGTGCTCATGAACGCCGTCAGAAGCTCCGAGCACGTGGAGGGCGTCGTGGCGACGATCGTGAGCGTGGTCACGCTTTTGATTGGAGCGACCACCGTGTTGGCCGCACTACAAACGCTGCTGCAGCAAATTTGGAAAAGCGAGGCGCTCGCCTCCAGCGGGATCGGCGGCTGGATCAAGACGCGCTTCCTGTCGTTGGGGTTCATATTGACGCTGGGTTTCCTGCTATTGGTTTCATTGACCATCTCGACGGGTATCTCGACGCTCCAGCAGCGAATGGGACAACAGCACCCGGCCTTGGTCGGGGTGATCGGAGCTCTCGACATACTGCTATCCCTCATGCTCATCTCGTTCCTATTTGCGTTGATATTCCGCTACATGCCTGCGCGTCGCCTTGCGTGGAAGGTGGTCTCGATCGGAGGGGTGCTCACCGCGGTTTTGTTTGACGGCGGGCGGTGGCTCGTCAGCCTTTATCTGGCGCATTCAACCCAGCCCAGCGCATTCGGGGCCGCCGCGTCGTTTGCTGCGCTACTTCTATGGCTCTATTACACGTCGCTGATATTTCTATTCGGCGCCGAATTTACCGCGTGTCTCGGGGGCGCGCGCGAAATTTCAAAAGGTCATGATGCCAATGGCGTGGATGCGAAGCTCGTGGGCCGATCGCGCAGCACCGACCGCGCGACCGGGGTCCGCGCTCTCTCTCTCATCCCTGATCCCTGATCCGCGGAAATAAGCCATCGGGCCGATGTGCTTCGAGGCTTCACGCACCAATCCCTCCATACCGCGACCCTGCTCGTTCTCCACGCCTGCTTCGGCGGACGAAAAGTGATTGGGACGATCCATGACACGGCGACCAGCCTTGCAACCAATCAGCTTCGACCTGACTGACAGGGACGATTCCCACCTGATCTTGATCAAGCGGCTTACAGTAGGTTGTTCTTTGTCGAGCTCTGCCTCTGGCATACTCATCGACTTCGTTAAATCCAGCGCGCGCAGTCAATTCCAGCGCGCTTCAATCCAGGAGAAACAAGAATGACGCTGATGAGCTTTATAGAAGAGGCAGGCGAGAAGCTCCTCGGGGCGACGCGCCCCTCGCCGGCAGCACCCGCGGCCTCTCCCTCCGTGGAACAACTCGATGCGACGGCTGGAGCGGCCATTGCCAAATACGTGGCGTCGCAAAATCTGACCGCCCAGGACCTCGCCATCACCTACGACGGTGCCTCCAAGACCGTTACGGTTTCAGGGGTGGCCCCGGACCAAGCCACGAAGGAGAAAATTGCCCTTTGCTGCGGCAACGTTCATTCCGTCGCCAAGGTTGACGATCGGCTGACGGTGGCGCAAACCGCGGCCCCAGCATCCACGTTCTACGAGGTGAAAGCCGGCGACACGCTGTCGAAGATTGCCAAGGCCGTCTATGGGGATGCCAACGCCTACCCTAAAATATTCGAGGCCAACAAGCCGATGCTGAGCGACCCCAATAAGATTTACCCGGGTCAACAACTTCGGATTCCTCCCAAAGGGTAGCGCCCAAAGGTAAGCAGCATTCTCCCAAAGCGCAGCGGCGCTACCCACTGCGCGACGGGGCTACACGCTGTCGGGGGCGTTCTTGCGCTTTGGGGCGTAGATGTACGTCGCGAACACATACCCCCACGGGACCGCCACGATGGGTAATACCACCCATAAGAACGCGGCCGTCGTTCCCTCCGCCGCCGAACCCGCCAGGGCGCCTGTCGACCAGAGTGGATATGCCACGACGATCAGCCAAAGAACTTTGTAGAAGATTGGATCGAGGCTCACGAAATTTCCTTTCATATGTAAGAAAAATTTTTTGCATTTGATAGGCGTCTGCGTCGATGAGGCATAATGGATCGCTCCACTACCCGGACCGGAACGTGCCGCCCATCTGTCGACCTGTTGCATTGCTGTTGATCGTGATACTAGCGGGTTGCGCCGGACATCCTCCGGGAGCTGACTTTCCTAAAGAGGCATCAGTTGCGTCCGCTCGGCCCGGTGATACCGCCCTCGGACGCCGGTTTGCCGCCGAGGCCCACGAGCACGGGGATGAATCGGCCTTTCGCATCGTCAGCGTGGGCGCCGATGGTTTTCGTATCAGGATGCAGATGATCGCGGCGGCGGAAAAGACGCTCGACCTTCAATACTATATTTTTAGAGGCGACGAAACCGGCCGGATGCTGACGGACAGTCTGGAGAACGCGGCGAAGCGCGGCGTGCGTATACGCCTGTTAGTTGATGATGCGGACACGGCGGCGGGCGATGACCAGCTGCTGCGACTTCTGGCCTACCCGTCGGCCGAAGTGCGAATTTTCAATCCCTATGGGTATCGCGGGCATTCCAAGGCGATGCGCGACCTGGATTTTCTCTTCCACGCGTCGCGACTCGACTATCGAATGCACAACAAGCTGCTGGTGGTCGACGATGCTCTCGCGCTCATTGGCGGCCGCAACGTCGGCAATCAATATTTCCAGGTGGATCCTGAATCGCAGTTCGCGGATGACGACGTGTTCACGGTCGGTCCGATCGTTGGCCAGCTCGCCGCTACCTTCGATGAATTTTGGAACAGCGATCTGGCAATACCCGCCCAGGCATTGGGCCGCACCGCCGACCGCGCCTCGTCCGCGCAATCCGCCAAGCCGGGCTCCATCGATTACGCCGCCCTGCTCAACAAACAAGATCCGTTCGCGGGGATCATCTCCGGGAGACTTCCGCTTGCATGGGCGCGGGCGCGGGTGGTCCACGACAGTCCCGACAAGAAGAAGGTGGTCGACGGTGCCCTGCCGGGTTCGTTGATCAGCCGCGCGGTGATCGACTCGGCGCGCGAGGTGCACTCCGAGATCTTGCTCATCAGCCCATTCTTCGTGCCGGCGCCCGACGAGCTGCAGTTGCTCGAAGATCTGCGACGGCGCCAAGCAGGGGTGCGCATACTCACTAATTCGCTCGAATCCAATCCCCAGATCGCCGCGCAGGCCGGTTACGATCACGTTCGGGTGCCGCTACTCGAGGCGGGTGCGCAATTGTACGAAATTCGTTCCCTTCTCGGGAACGTGCGCGGAAGCGGTGAGACGGCACGGGTGTCGCGCTACGGCAATTACGCACTGCACGCCAAGGCATACGTGTTCGACCGCAGCAGGCTGTTCATGGGCTCGATGAACTTTGACCAGCGCTCAAAACACATCAACACGGAGATCGGCTTGCTCATCGACTGCAAGGAACTCGCGCTCGAGACCGCGCGACGCTTCGATGAATTGGTCAAGCCGGAGAATTGCTACGTGCTCGAATTGAGGCCGTCCGCCGCTCCCGCCGGTGCTTCGCGCCTGGTGTGGCGGACCAAGGAGAACGGCCAAGACGTGGAGTACACCCGGGAGCCCGCCCGCAGCCAATGGCAGAGGTTCAAAGACAAGGTTTTGTCGATACTGCCGATCGAGAGCGAGCTTTGAAAATCTGCCGATACCTGCGCCTCGCCGGGTCGGTTATGTGTACATAACGGTTGAGACTAAGGACGGTACGCCCACCGCGATATGATTGCTCCAGCAGACAGTAATTGCCTGGAGATCGACGTGTGGAGCATGGTCTTGAGATCGAGCCTGACCGAATGGTTGACCGGCGGCGGTGGTACCCCCGCTGATCAGGGCGCCCTGCATAGGGTCAACCGCGCGTTCGAATCGCTCTCGCCGGAGCAACGGGTTGCCCAGGCGTTGGAGCTATTGCCCGGAGCTCACGTATTGACCTCGAGCTTCGGTGCCCAGGCCGCAGTCATGCTTCATCTCACCAGCCAGGTGATGCCGAAGATCCCGGTGGTGTTGATCGATACCGGCTACCTGTTCCCCGAGACCTACCGGTTCGTCGATGACCTCACCGAGAAGCTCGACCTCAACTTGAAGGTATTTCGCTCGGACGCCTCTCCGGCGTGGCAAGAATCCCGTTTCGGCAAGCTTTGGGACCAGGGCCTCGCGGGCATCGAACGATACAATCGGATCAACAAGCAGGAGCCTTTGGACCGGGCATTGAGGGAACTCGGTACCCAGACCTGGTTCGCGGGCCTGCGCAGAGTGCAGGCGTCCACGCGCGCGCAGATCGAGCCCATCGAATTCAAGCGGGGCCGGTACAAGGTGCACCCGCTGTTCGATTGGACCGATCGGGACGTGGGCCGGTACCTCAAAAAGCATCAGTTGCCCTATCACCCCTTGTGGGAGAAAGGCTATCTGTCGATCGGCGACTGGCATACGACGCGCTCCCTCGCCGAGGTGGACAGCATGGAGGAGCTGCGCTTTTTCGGCCTGAAACGCGAGTGCGGGCTGCACGAGGGCTGAAGCGCCTCAGGAGACAAACAGGCGTTCGCTCACCAGGGCCAGCATCAAGGCAATCATGGTCCGCGTGAGGTGCGCCGGAAGTCGCACGGTTGCCCGCGTGGCGAGGATGACGCCGGGAATCGATCCCACCAGCAAGCACGCCAACACACGCAGGTTCACGTGCCCGAGGAACGCGTGGCCGGCCGCCGCCATAGCTGTGATCGGCAACGCATGGGCGATATCTGTCGCGACCAGGCGGTCGGACGGCAGACGCAGCGGATACAGCGCCACCAGCACCGCCACGCCGAGAGCGCCGGCCCCGACCGAGGTCAGGGAAACGCCGACTCCCAGCAACGCTCCGCCGGCCACGGTGAGCGCGATTTTGTGGCGCTCGGTGCCCTGCAGCCAAGCGGCTGTGAACCTGAGACCAAGACGCCGCAAGGGATCCTGCAAAAGCAGCGCGACCGCCGCGAACGCCAAGATCACCGCCAGGCAGCGCGAGATCAGCTGATCCACGACGGCCGGTGGCCGATCCTCGAACCAGAACCAGATCATGACGGCGGTGGTAGCAGGAACACTGCCGATCATCAGCCGCCCCACGATGCGCCAATCGACCCGCCGGCTGAAGCCGAAAGAAGCCGTGGCGACGAGTTTCGTCGCGGCGGAAAACATCAGGTCGGTGCCCACAGCCACGGCCGGAGACTGTCCAAAAACGAGCACCAGGATCGGAGTCATGAGCGAACCGCCGCCCACCCCGGTAAGGCCTACGAGCGCGCCGACAATCAGGCCGAAAAAGGCATAGAGCAGAGGATTGGACATCGCCGGGCAGTGTACCCGGGTGCCGCGGTCGGTCATGATGCCGATCGAGCATAAGCAAAGGCCGGGTGGTCATCATCAAAGGCGCGGCTGAAAGCGCGGCACCGCCTGGGCGACGTCCTCGATCCTTTTAAAATGTTCCGGATGTCTCAGCAGCGTCGCAGCCATGGCGAGCGACGCGCGCTCGCAGTCGGCGCGAGCGTTGGGGTCCTCGATGCCCTCGAGATCGAGGACATGTGCGAATCCGAGGATGCGCCGGATCATCTTGCACGCACCGAAGCCCAGCATATCCTCGAACAGCGTATCCATGAAGGCATTGCGCGCGGCCGCAAGCGCGATGGCATCGGCGGTCGAGGCGAACATGGCGCCCGGGAATACGTCTCCCGTCGCATGCTCGGCCCAGAGCGCGAGAAAGCGAGCGCGAAAAGTGTCCCAAAACACCGTCACCTGCTCGAGGATCCATGCTCGGTGTGCCGACCGATCGTCACCCGGGGTTTTGCGGCCGAATTGAGAGTACCAACTGAGCAGAAGATTTCCGAAGAACGCCCCGAGATCGAATCCGATGGGGCCGTAGAACGCGAATTCAGGGTCGATCACCCGCGTATCGGTCTCGCTCACCATCACGGAACCCGAGTGCAGGTCTCCATGAAGAAGCGCCTGGGCCTCAGTCAGAAACTTCCGGCCGAAGTGTGCGGCGCGTACCTTGATCTGCGCATCCCGGCGCAGATCCGACGCCGCTTGATCGAGCTGCGGCGAGGTGTGGCGATTACGCGCGGCGCCGAAATACGGTTCGGTGAATATCAAATCGACGCTGATCCTGATGAGCGGCTTGTTGCCCGCGAACAGCGCGACCCCGTCGAGCTTGCGCTCGAACGGCCACGCCAGATCAGACGTGTAAAAGCACGCGCGTGCGACATAGTCGCCGATGGCGCGGGCGGCGTGAGGGTAGCGGCGCCCGGCGATCAAGCCTTGTCTGAGGATAATGTGCGGCGACAGCCGTTCCATGATCGTCAAATGGCGGCCCGCGTCGTAGTGGTGGATCATGGGGATGAGCCCGCCGACGTAGGGTGCAACGCTTCGAAAATAGGCGTTTTCGAAATGAGCGCGCTCCGGCGACATGGGCCATCCCGGCCCTGCCACCCGGACATAGGGCAGAGCCTGTTTCAGACAGATCGATCCTTCAGGTCCGTCCACCAGGAACACGAGGTTCAAGTTGCCGTCGCCCACCTCGCGGACGTGCCAGTCGGCGCGGGATCCGCCGAGCAAGGAGCGAACCGGATCGAGCGCGTCGATTAGCGGCGGCACGCTCGCCGTGTCCAGAATTTGATAGCTCGTGCCGAGGTTCGTCATGGCCGGTCTTTGATTCGAGGGATCGGCGCGCCGGTCAATTCCGCTCCGCCAAAAGTCAAGCCGCTATCGACGGCGTTTTGTGTTCCGTAGGTGCGGAATTTTTCGATGACCCGTTCCATCTCGACTTCGTCGAGGAGGTGAATCTGCCCGAGCCCGAGCGCCACGCAGTATTTGGCGGCGAGATCCTCCACCTCGCCCGCAAGCAACAGCGCATCGCCGAGGTCGCGCCCGAGGGCGATGACGCCGTGGTTACCGAGCAAGCAGGCGCGGCGTCCGTCGAGCGCCTCGAGCGCGGCGTCGGACAACTCCTGTGAGCCGAATGTGCGGTAGGGCGCACAACGGATGTCGACGCCACCCGCGACGGCGACCATGTAATGGAATGCGGGGATTGCACGGCCCGTACAGGCAAGAGCGGTCGCCTTCGGGGAGTGGGTGTGAACGATGGAACCGATGTCGCTCCGTGCTCTCAAGATGTCGCGGTGGAAGCGCCATTCGCTCGACGGGCGCCGTCGCCCGAACCAGCGGCCATCGAGTTTCACCATCGGGATGTCCTCGGATATCAGCGATTCGTACGGCAAACCGGTGGGGCTGACAAAAAAACTGTGCGCATCCCGGCGGACACTGATGTTGCCCGACTTTCCGTAAGTCAATCCGCGGCGCGTCAGCTCGCGGCAGCCAAGGACGATCGTCTCACGAAGCGTCGAGTCCTCACTTTCGTCAGGTGTGCCGCTCATGGCTTTACTTCTCGGCCCGGATACAAGCGCTCAAGCCCGGCCGGGCTCGCCGGACAAATACCGCGTTCGGTGATCAGCGCGGTCACCAATCTCGCCGGCGTCACGTCGAACGCGAGATTCAGCGCCCGGCTCGCATCGGGCACGATTCTCACCGTGTCGAGACGGCCGGCGGCTGTCCTGCCGGTCACGTGCGTGAGTTCCGCAGGCGATCTTTCTTCAATGGGAATGTCGCTGCCATCGGTGAGAGTCCAATCGATGGTGCTCACCGGAAACGCCACATAAAAGGGCACCTCATTGTCGCGTGCGGCCAGAGCCTTCAGGTAGGTGCCCACTTTGTTGCACACGTCCCCGGTCGAGGTGGTCCGATCGCTGCCCACCAGGACCAGATCCACCTCGCGCCTTTGCATGAGATGACCTCCGAGATTGTCGGCGATGACGGTATGCGGCACTCCGTGGGCGCCCAACTCGAACGCGGTCAGCGAAGCACCTTGGTTGCGCGGCCGTGTCTCATCGACCCAGACGTGAATGGGGATCCCGGCGTCGTGCGCGAGGTACACCGGGGCGAGTGCGGTGCCAAAATCCACGCACGCAAGCCAGCCGGCGTTGCAGTGCGTGAGTATGTTCAGGCGGCGGGAACTAGAGGCGGCTGCCTCGCGGATGATCTTGAGGCCGTGCGATCCGATCGAGCGGCATTGTTCAACGTTCTCATCGCAGAGCACGGCTGCCTCGCGGAACGCTGCGTCCGCGCGCTCGGACGGCGCCACCGAGGCGAGCGCGCGTCGCATCCTTGCCGCCGCCCAGGCGAGGTTGTGGGCCGTGGGGCGCGTTGCCGCGAGGGTTTGCGATGCCCGTTCGAGACATTGATCGGAGGGGTCCGACTGAATCGCGAGCGCTACCCCGTAGGCAGCGGTCGCCCCAATCAGCGGCGCACCCCGCACCACCATGGTTTCGATCGCCCGTGCGGCGTCCTCGAGACTGGTCAGATCCACGGTCGCGAACTCGAAGGGCAGGCGCGACTGGTCGATGACGCGCACGCAAGCCGTGCCGATCGGCCAGATGGTGCGGTAAGGAGTACCCGAGATTTTCATATCGTGTGCGATAGACTACTACGCATCCGGGCCGTTGCAATTGGAGAGGACGATGACCAAAGGATCGACCCTGCTGGTGGCGGCCCTGGAGAATGAGGGCGTCGACAGGATCTTTGGGATACCGGGAGAGGAGAACCTCGATGTGGTCGAGGCAATCCGCAAGTCCGCCATCCAACTGGTGCTGACACGCCATGAGCAAGCCGCCGCTTTCATGGCGGCGACCTACGGCCGGCTTACCGGCAAGCCGGGGGTGTGCATCTCCACATTGGGCCCCGGCGCGTTAAATTTAACGACGGGCGCGGCGTACGCGCTTCTCGGCGCCATGCCGATGGTCATGATAACCGGACAAAAGGGAATTCTTTCCTCGAGGCAAGCGCGATTTCAAGTCGTGGATATCGTCGCGACCATGAAACCGCTGACCAAGCTGTCGCGTCAAGTTGTCTCGGCCGGCATGATACCGACCCTGGTACGGGAAGCGTTTCGCGTCGCCGAGGAGGAGCGTCCCGGGCCCGTCCATCTGGAACTCCCCGAGGATATCGCCGCCGACAGCTGCGCAAATGTCGCGCTGGTTGCGCCTCATCCCGTGGAGTTGCCCGTGGCGGGAACGCAGGCGCTGGATCGCGCTGCGCAGCTGATCATCGAGGCTGAGCGCCCGCTCGCCATGCTCGGCGCCGCCGCGTCCCGGCCGCGCTCGACCGCCGGCATTGCGCAGTTCGTGCTGCGCACCCGCATACCCTACTTCACCACGCAGATGGGCAAGGGCACCGTGCCCGGTGGTAGTGAGCTATATATGGGGACCGCCGCGCTCTCGGAACGCGACTATGTACACGAGGCGATCGACCGTGCCGATCTCATCATCACCATCGGCCACGACACCGTCGAGAAACCTCCGTTTATCATGGGTCCGGACGGCCCCCAGGTGGTGCATATCGGCTATCAGCCGGCGAGTGTAGAACAGGTTTACTTCCCGCAGACCGAGGTGGTCGGAGACATCGGTCCCACGCTGCGCTTGCTGGCAGACCGCGTCGAGGGGAAAATTCCGCGCGCGGGAGCGCTCCTGCCGCTGCGCGAGGACATTCTGGCTCATATCGCTGATCGCGAGTCAGAAGAGCGCTTCACCCCGCAGCGCCTGGTGCACGACATCCGGCAGGTCATGCCCTCCGACGGTATCGTCGCGCTCGATAACGGCATGTACAAGATCTGGTTCGCCCGCAACTACCGAACCCGCGTCGCCAATACACTGCTGCTCGATAATGCGCTCGCCACCATGGGGGCGGGGTTGCCGTCTGCGATGGTGGCCGCGATGCTTTATCCGAAGCGCCGCGTGATGGCCGTATGCGGGGACGGGGGCTTCATGATGAACAGCCAGGAGATGGAAACGGCCGTGCGCTTGAAGTTGAGCCTGGTGGTGCTGGTGATTGAGGATGGCGCCTACGGCATGATCCGTTGGAAGCAATCCGTAGATCGATTTCCCGATTTCGGAATGACATTCGGCAACCCCGATTTTGAGAGGTATGCCGAGGCGTACGGTGCCCGTGGAACCCGAATCCAGGCGATCGGCGAGTTCATTCCGGCTCTCGAGCGGGCGTTCAGTGACGGTGGCGTGCACCTCGTTGCCGTGCCGATCGATTATTCCGAGAATGAGCGGGTGCTGGTTGAGGAACTGCGCAAGCGGCTTGCGCCAACGCATCTCGCATCGCCATGAGCTGACGCGCGCGAAAGGCGCTGCGCATCACGACGATGCGTCGGCCGTCAGCAGTTGCGCTAGCGCGCGGTAATCGGTCTTACCGGTGCCAAGAACCGGAATATGTGGAATGTCCCGAACGATGCGAATGTTGTGCAAGCCGGACAATCCGGCCTCCTGGATGGTCTTGTTGACTTGTGCGCGGTCCAGGGGCCGTGTGGTGAACAGTGTCAATTCAGGATGCTGGTCATCCGCGGTCGATATCACGGCCAAAGGCGGACCTTTGTCGTCCGGCCGGGCATATGCGCGCACCAACACGTCCTCGATCGCCGGGAGGGAGACCATCTCCCCGCCAATTTTCACGAAGCGCTTGAGCCGTCCCATGAAGGTCAGTCGTTTCTGGTCATCGGCCTGGACCAAGTCGCCGGTGCGATACCAGCTTTCTCCACGGAACGTCTCGAACGGCGACGGGCCGGTGTAGTTCAAATAGCCCCGGAAAATACTCGGCCCGCGAAGCAGCAGCATGCCGGAGTGGCCAGGCGCCGCCGGCTGGCGCGTATCCAGGTCCATGATCATCGCGGTCACGGAAGGGAGGGGCTCGCCGATCGTTCCAGGCTTAACGTCATTCTCACGCATGACCGAAACGACCGGCGAACATTCGGTAATGCCGTAGCCTTCCAGGATGACGGCCTGGGGACAGCGGCTCTGCACGGCGTCATAGGTTTCCCTCGGACACCTTTCCGCCCCGGTCACACACAGGCGAAGCGAGGTCAAGTCGCATGCTGCGCTCGCACGCACGATGTTCGCCACGAATGTGGGTGTGCCGAGCAGCAGGGTGACCTGATACTTTTCGATGATTTTGGCCAGCGCCGAGACCTCGTTCGGATTCGGATGATGCACCACCCGTATGCCCGCCAGGATCGGCAACAGCAGCGTACCCATCAGCCCGAACGAATGAAACGGGGGCAGCAGGCCCAACATCCGGTCGCTGCCGAGAATTCTGAAGCTGGATAGGGCATCGCGGATATTGGTCAGTAGATTGAGGTGACTCAAAGGCACTGCCTTGGGCAAGGATTCCGATCCGCTGGTGTACAGCACCACGGCCGTCTCCCGTGCCTCGATGCGCGCGAGGCTCCGCCACGAGAATCGAGCGCGAACCGCCGCCGCAAGCTTCTCGGTCCAACGAAGCGTGCCGGCCAACTCCTCGAGCGGCACCAAACGCTCCTTGAGCTCGCTCAAGTCGATGCCTTGCGAAGATAGGCGGCGCACGAGCAGATCCGCGGTCAGTATTTTCTCCACCCCCACCATGTCAAGACCGAGTCGAACGACCCGCGGTCCAGCCGTCCAGTTGATCATCACCGGCGTCTTGCCCGCGAAAAGCGCCGCCAAATAAACGGTATCGGCGGCTACCGAGGCCGGCAGCATGATCCCGACATACTGCCCGGGAAGGGCGCAGATTTTGTTCCGCAGAGCGAAGATTGCGGTAATCACATCGCGGTACGTGCGGCTTCCTTGCTGCAGATCCGCCACGATCACCCGCCCTGGCGAGCGGCGCGCCTGCGCGAGAAACACCTCCTGGATGGTGCGGCCATCCGGAATCTGAAGACGCGCGCTTCCCTGGTCTTTCAGCCACGCAGCCGGCGGCGCGGGAATCTGCACATTGGCGGACTCGGCCGATGCGGCGCCGCAAGCGGCCATCACCAAATCCCCGACGGTACGCACGGCTTCCACGCCAGGCACCGATACGGCGAACTCCCGTTCCAGCCAAAGCAGTATGTCGGTGATGACCAGGCTGTCCAGCCCAAGATCCCTAGCCAGCTCTTGATCATCCTTCAAGCCGACGATGCCGGTCGCATCGCGCAGACGCGCCAGCACGATTTGTCGCGTCGCTGCAGGGGCATCGTAAGCCGCCTGTACCGCGGTCGGCTCGGGCTCCGGGATCTCTCGCACGCCGCCCGCCTCCCAGATGCTATAGGGAACGTAGAGTGCGGCTGGCGCCTCGTGATTGTAGAAGCGGTCCAAATAACGGTTCAGATCTGCGCGCTCTGCATTGCGCGGAAGGTCACCCGGCTCGACGAGTTCAAAGTGTACGTCCCGCTTGGGCGCAAAGAATATCGCGCTCGCCAGCAACCCGCCGAGGTGCCGGAACAGCCCATCGCTCAAGCGGGGTGGGGCACCCGAGGCCCATCCGAAGCAACTTCCCCACAGGCCCGTGGTTCGCACCAGAACCACGCGTACTTGCGGCAGCTCGGAGATGATGCGGTGAGCGGCGCTTACGCCTCCGAGCGTCTCCAATCTATGCCGCATCAACCTGCCGGCCGGGTAGAGCAGCACATTCTCACCCTGTTTCAATGCCTGAATGCAGAGCTCGATCGACCGCTGCACGGCCTTCACGCTGCCTTCATCGAGTTCAGAGAGCACAGGCACGCGCAATGTGCCGAGCAGGTCCGCGAGCGTTCGAATGATCGGCAAGTCGATTTGATCTTCGAGCGCCAACGGCCGGATGCCGAATTCTCCGTGCAGATGGGCGAGAACGATGACGGGATCGATCAAGGCGGGATGGTTTGGCATGAAAAGAATGCCCGGCGACCCGGACTTCTTCGCGAGCGGCGCCTCCGAGATCCGTACGCGATAGCGCAGGGCAAGCAGGCGTCGCGCGGCAAACGCCAGTAGTTTTGCGGGCCAGGATGCCCGGCCCGGCAGCCGACGCGCGAAAGCTAACGCCATGGATTGAACAGCGGCGGTGGCAGACTTAGCAGGCCATTGTCACTCGTCGGAGATATTCGGACTCGATTGCCGCTCCTCGATGTCGAGCAGGGCCCGGTCCAGCGCAACACCCGATCCATGTGCTTCGATGTTGACTTCCGGCAGGCCGATATCCTCGGGTCCGAGATCATCGAACGGGCCCATCCAGTCTTCCGGCTGTTCACAGGTCGCGAGGTTCCTTGCCGTCCAGTCGTCCATCGAAGTCTCTTCCAATGACCCGTCGGCGTATTGAGTCTCGATCAGGCGATCGTCCGCATCGACGCTGACGACCTGAAAGACGGCTCCCGATTCCCGGTCCTGGTACCACTGCCCCGGAAGTGCAACGATGCGACTGATCATAACGTCCCCTCGGTGGATTTTCGCGGATCCTGCGATGACGGCAGGTGACGCTTAACGTCCTGTCGGCGCCTTTGTTCGTAATCCTCGAGTTGCCGCCGCATGGACCGGAATGCGTCACGCACTGCAACATAAGGATCCTCATGGGAGTGCCGTTCGGGATGCTCCTGCTGGGCGATGAGATGCGCGCCCGGCGTCGTGATCTCGATGCGAACCTCGTATCTGCGTCCCTGAAGGCTGTGTTTGTGGGGCAGCGCGATGATCACATGACAATGAATGATATGAGCGTCAAATTTCAGCAGTCGCTGCGCAAGCTCTCGGATGCGCGCGCCGAGAGCGGCCGACGGCTCCATATCCCGCCAAGTGATCCGAATTGATAGCGGCATGAGGTTCCCGTGATTCACGACGAAAGGCTTCGATATCGACGAGAACTATTCCGCATCGCCGCGGCGCGGACAATACGGGATTTCCACCATCCCTTGTGCCGCAAATGACGATTATCGCAAGCCCCGGGAATCGCCGCGGTAATACTGGCCCCGGCAGGCGGGACAAAGCGACGGTCTGGTGTTGGGCGGTACCCTGCGGATCCATTCGGGCACCCAGTGCCAAATCGACGGATCCGAGACGGATTGGACCCGTCGACAATTCGCGCAGCTATGGATGCTTCCCGCTTCGTCCACGTACGCCTCCATGATCGGGGGCATGGCGAGGCGATCGAACTTGACGTGGGGAACCTCAAAGCGCAATGAATTGATTACTACGAAACCGCGCATTTCCGCGCGCTGAAGCGGATACACCTTCATCAGGAACCTCCGGTGCAAATCCGCACTGGAACATTCGTAGGCGTGTTCCTGAGGGAGCGGGACCTCCGAAGCGAACGCCGACGCAAATAAGGCTACGTACCATTCCCGAAGGCATTCGGGGACCGCGTCGAGCGCCGATTGGCCGATCGACCAGCCGGCGGGGATCGCATGCTCGCCGCCGTTGCGCCGGGCGAATTCGAACCATGCGGGGTTCAAGTAGGCAAGGGTAAAGTCCGGCCAGACACCATATACGGTCTGGGGATGATCTTCGAGGATGTGAAGATGGCTCGCCGTGAGGAGGGTGGTGAATTCGGGATCGGATCGAGAATCCAGCGGGCGCTCGGTGCCGATGTCGCGAACCAGAGCGGAGGAAACCTCGCCGGCGGTACCCTGAGCGAGCAATTCAGACATGGTCTGCAGCAAAAGATTGATATCCACCGGCTTGGGCAATATACGCTCGGCAACCTGCATCGCTTTTCTTACGTGTTGATCGGCGATGTCGCCGGTCAGGATGATGGTCGGCGGCTTGTGCCCGAGGAGCAGCGTGATCTCCGCCACAATCGCATCCCCCGTGAAACCCATGGGCAGATTGAAATCGCAGAGGATGAGATCGGGCGTTAACCGGCCTTGCGCGACGCGTTCGATCGCCTCATCCCGCGAAGCGGCCCCGACGATCTTGTATCCTTCGAGACTCAGCAACATGGCCATGGACCGAGCGATGCCGGGATCATCTTCGATGTGGAGCACGGTGAGGTTGCCCGGCGGAGGCGCCGAGAAAGCAATGGGGGCCAAGATCCTCTCGAGAGGCGCATCCACGGCGATGCCGCGCATCAATTGCACGGAAAAAGTGGAGCCCTGGCCGATTTGCGACTGTATCGTCACCGTGTGGTCGAGAAGCCTGCAAATGGTCTGCACGATCGACAAACCCAATCCGACCCCCTGACTCTGGTCCCTATTTGGATTGTCGATTTGATAAAAGGCCTCGAATAGAAACTGCAATTGGTCCTGCGCGATGCCCGGACCGGTATCGACGATGTCAATGAACAATTGCTCACCGAGCGTGCGCACGCAAAGCTTGACGATGCCGTGCTGCGTGTACTTGATCGCGTTGCCGAGGAGGTTGCGCAAAATGACCGGCAGCAACATCGAATCGCTGCGCACCTGCTCGTTCGATCGCTCCACCGCCAACTCGATCCCTTTGCTGCTTGCGGCGTAGCTGAACTCCGAGCTCAAACGCGGCAAAATGTCTTGCAGCGAGAAATCCCGGATCACCGGCTGGATGGCGCCTCTTTCCAGGCGGTTGATGTCGATGAGCGCGGACAGCATCTGGTCCATGCTGCGAACGGCCTCCTCGAGCAGCTCGATTTGGGGTGCGAGCTCGGTATCCTTGAAGCTGCGCGACAACATCGAGTGCAAATTCCAAATGGTCTGCAACGGTTGACGCAGGTCGTGGCTCGCCGCGGCTAGAAATCGCGATTTGACCTCGTTTGCGCGGATCGCCAAATCCCGGGCGCCCAACAATTCGTCTTCCAGCCGTTTGCGCTCCGTCATGTCGCGCACGACCGCGATGGTCACCGGTGTCGAGGGGTGGCCGCTTGGGCTCAGCAGTACATCGATCGGAAATTCGCTTCCATCCTTGCGCCGCCCCCGCAGGGCTCGGGTGGCGCCCATGGTGCGAAGTCTCGGGCTCCGTTCGAACTCGCGACGCTGCTGAATGTGCGCGGGCCGCGAAGACTGGGGTACGAGCACATCGATCGATTTTGCGAGGAGCTCTTCCCGAGGATAGGCGAACATGCGCGCTGCCTGATTGTTCACATACAGGATTTGACCCCCGCTCTGCGCCCCCGCCACGATCAATACGGCATCTGGCATGCTATCCAGCACATCCGTGGAGGACAGCAACAGGGAGGTTGCGTCCGCCAAGGCGGGAGGGGCTGTAGTCGAATTCATGACGACCTGAGGGCGGAGGCGCTGCCGCGGTGCCGAGCGGGATAGCCGGAAAAAGTGGGCCAAGCGACGGTGCGCCCGGCGGCCAGCGGAGTCAATTCCAAATTGCGCGGCCCGGGCGGGTTGAGTCGGTTTACCCCCCCCCCCCCCC
>Ga0182030_10000153_pt1 | contig 115221 bp, 110 predicted proteins | sample 812S3MmetaG_FD_121299 | JGI IMG/M metagenome (GOLD analysis project Ga0182030, IMG submission 121299) | Permafrost microbial communities from Stordalen Mire, Sweden - 812S3M metaG (Illumina Assembly) | ecosystem: Environmental > Terrestrial > Soil > Wetlands > Permafrost | place: Sweden... | reverse complement strand
TGAGGCCTATCGCAACGACTACCGGGACAAGATCCTGGGCACGATCGAGACGCAGGGTATTCAGCGGTCCCAGCTGACGATCCTGCAGGGGTTGATGAAGCTGCGGCAGATCTGCGATTCTCCTGCCATCCTGAATGAAACAGACAGGTATCCCAACCATTCCATCAAGCTGGACGAACTGGCGCGAGAGATTGCGGAAAATATCGGCGACCACAAGGCCCTGGTCTTCTCCCAGTTCCTGGGTATGCTGGCCCTGATCCGCGAAAGATTGAAAGAGCTGGATGTCAAATACGAATATTTTGACGGCAGCACCTCGGCTACGGAACGCGAGCGGGCCATCCAAAGCTTCCAGAATGACGATACCTGCCGGGTATTCCTCATTTCCCTGAAAGCCGGCGGGGTCGGTCTCAACCTGACAGCCGCCGACTATGTCTATATAGTAGATCCCTGGTGGAATCCGGCTGTCGAACAACAAGCCATCGACCGGACGCACCGTATCGGGCAAACCAAGAATATCTTCGCGTACCGCATGATCTGCAAGGACACGATCGAAGATAAGATCCTGCAGCTGCAGGAGAAAAAGCGGGTCCTGGCCAAAGACCTCATTGCCGATGATGACGGCTTTGTCAAGAGCCTCACCCGGGCTGATGTGGAATATTTGTTCTCCTAATGGGGAAAGGGATATCCAATTGACCGATAAAGACCAGCACAGGGGGGCCGTTCTGACCCTACCGGCATTCTATTTTTGCCACTGGTAAAGTCTATTCCTTCCCGGCAAAAACCGGCATATTATTTTCGCAAGTGAAATACAAACGACAGGCTATGAGCAAGTATGTACTCTTGTTGTTATTGAGTGGGATTTTTTACGCAACACCCTCATTTTCACAAAGTAAGGTTCGCGGCACCGTTAAAGGCGTGCTGGTGGACAGCGCCCACGGCAAGCAGCCCTTGCAAAACGCCACTATTTCGATCCGTCCCCTGGGAGGCGATTCCTCCGAGGCCGAGTACTCTGTCTCTGATAAAAAGGGGGCCTTCCTGTTTCGCGGGCTCACCGCCGGGCAATATTTTGTGCTGATCACCTATGAGGGCTATCAGCATATGGGCAGGAATATTACCATTTCCGACAGCAACGCCAATGTAGACCTTTCCACTTTATTCATGCAACCGGCGGATGAGATGCTGGCTGCCGCGATCGTTCAACGGCCGCCGATGGGCATCCACAAGGATACGGTAGAGTACAATGCCACTCTTTTTGCGACGAAGCCCAATGCGGTAGCGGAAGACCTGCTGAAAAAAATGCCGGGGGTGCAGGTCGACAATAGCGGTAATATCACTGCCCAGGGTGAGACCGTTCAGCGGATCCTGGTCAATGGTAAGCGCTTCTTCAGCGATGACCCGAAGACGGCGACGCGTAACCTGCCGCCCGAGATGATCGACAAGATCCAGGTATTCGACGACCTGAGCGATCAGAGTAAGTTCACCGGCTTTGACGACGGCAACCGGGTAAAGACTATTAATATCATTACGAAAAAGAATATGGCCCAGGGCATTTTCGGCAAGTATGTCGCCGGCGCCGGTACTGACGAGGACTATGATGAAAGTCTGAATACGCACGTGTTCCGCGGAAACCAGCAGATATCTGTTCTGGGCCAGGCCAACGACCTCAATAAGCAGAATTTTACCGCCCAGGACATTTTTGGCGGAAGCGGCGGCCAGGGACGGCGCGCCGGAGGGGGCGGGGGTGGTAGTTCCAGCGGCGGCATCGGCGGTGGTAGTGGTGGCGGCGGGGGAACCAATTCGGCTAGCGCCTCGAGCGCCGGGACCAGCTTTCAGTCCAACGGCGTGACCACCATCTGGGCCGGGGGCCTCAACTACCGGAATACCGTCGACAGCGGCAAGGTGGATATTTATGGCAGCTATTTCTATAACTACCAGCATATCGTCACCAAGACGACCGACAGCACGATCTCCCAGCTGACCAGCGTTGTCACTGGTCTACCGGATAGCAGCCAGACGACGGCTGGCAGCCAGTATAGTGTCAGCCGGATCGCGAATCACCGGATCTATTTCAACCTGGAAGACCGGTTCGACAGCAATAATTCACTGATCTTCCGCCCAAACATCATCTTTCAGCACAGCGATCCCAGCGGCTCCTCGTTCACCAGTACCACCAACCCCGCGGCGGGTCTCGTCAACACGCTCGACGGGCATACCTCCAGCAGCAATACGGGCTTTTCGGTGCCGAATGCAGATCTGCAGTTCCGCCACAAGTTTGCGAAGCCTTTCCGAACCTTATCCCTGGATATCAGCGGATCCGGAAATGTCAACAATGGCACAGGGTATACCTATTCCGCCAACAATTTCTATCTGCTGGACTCCACGCAAAACCTTAACCAGTTTTACAATGACTCGCTGCATTCGATCACGATCAACCCGACCCTGTCTTACACAGAGCCGCTCTCCAAACACATGATCCTGCAGCTGAATTACAGCCATATATATACGCGCAGCACGACCGTCAACAATACGTATGACTACGTGGACTCCCTGAAGGGCTATGATTCGTTTGACAGCCTGTTCAGTAACTCCTATAAATTCACCCAGAATTCCGACCAGGTCGGACTGTATTGGCGGATCCAGGAAAAGAAATTCAACCTGTCGATCGGATCCGGTCTGCAGTGGACGACGTTCACCAGTGATAACACGACCAAGGAGGACACTGTATCCCGCAGGTATACGAATTTTACGCCGACGGTCAACTTCAGTTATAATTTCTCGAGCACCCAGCATTTCCGGCTGAACTATATGGGCAGGACCGGTACCCCCTCACCCTCGCAGCTGCAGCCGCTGACCACGACGACGGACGATGTCAATTTTACAGTCGGCAATCCCAACCTGAAGCCGCAATTCACACAGAGCCTGAGAATGCTTTATGCATCCTTCGACCCATCCACGCAGAAGGTGCTGTTTGCCACGGTGAATGCCAGCATGATCTCCAATGATATCCAGTCAGAAGTATACAGCACCGGGACGCAGAAAGGCGGTACGGTCAACACCTATACCAATCTGAATGGAACCTACAATCTCTCCGGCTATTTCAACTATGGTTTTCCGCTGAGGGTACCCAAGTCCAACATGAATTTCATCACGAATGTCAGTTATTCCCAAAGCCAGACCCTGCAGGCATCAGATGCAGGCGCTGCGGACTCTAATAACTTCACCCATCTGTATACAAAAAGCACCAGCCTGGGGGAAACAATATCCTGGACGACGAATATCCGCAAGAACTTCGACATGAACGTGAGCGCGGCTTCCACCTATATTATTCCCACCCATAAGGAGGTTACCCCGAACGCCAGCACCAAGTCGTCGTCCAGCGCGATCAACACCAACCTGAATTCCTTCAGCGAGGTCATTTCGACGGAATTCACGGCTTATTCGAACAACGGGTGGCTGATAGCGGCGAGCTTCGATTATACCTATACCTATACAGGTTCGAGCACCTATAATATCAGCGCGCCGATCCTGACGCCCAGCGTTGCCAAACAGCTTTTTAAGAAAAAGAATGGGGAGATCCGGCTGAGCGTCTTTGACGTGCTGAACAAGAATGCTTCTGTGTCCAAGTCTGTCAGTCAGCAGAGTGTCGCCTATAGCCGCACGAATGTGCTGTCGCGGTATGCAATGCTGACCTTTACGTATAATCTGAATAATTTCCCGGGGCAACGGCGTGGTCAGGGGAATTTCCCGGGTGGCAGATTCCGTCCCGGCGGCGGACCTCCCGGTGGTGGCGGTAATTTCAGGGGCGGACCGTTGCCGTAACGTCTAATTATTTACCCTTACGAAGATAATGAGCGTCGGTGGTTCCTACCTGGGATTGTCCGTGCAGGATAATGGAGAGAAGGGTACCCAGGAAACGGGAAGGATTAGAGGAAGGACGATAGATATCCTTGTAGATCCTGGTTTTGCGGACGTCGTATTGCATGTGGTCTTTGTTCATTGAATATTGCTTTTGAGAGTTAAGGCTAAGCATGTAACGAACAATTTACGAGTTTATTTTAAAAAATCCTGTTAAAAACCTCGTAGTTTTTCTATTGCGCGGTCACGGAAAGGGTTGTACCTTACTTAAAATCCTTTCTATGAGAAACGCATTTCTCACCATGGCCCCGGTACTGCTCTCGGCCACACTCTCTGCCCAGGGGGTCTTTTCCAACAAGACCCAAGTCGTACTGGAGAAAGTGATACAGGATTATCCCAACCGCTTTTATAATATCAAAGGAGAACTGATCAGCCAGGCGTTGCAGACGAGCCGGTATAAGTCCACCTTGCAGGTGCCCGGCGCTGCTTCCAGTACGGTGACGCTGACATCGGCCGGGAATGAGGGTTCGGGCTGGGTCTGCACGGTCCTTGAAACCCATAGTTTCGAAGAAGCGAAAGACCGGTTTTCGACGATCTATGGCCAGTTGAGCAACAGCATTATCACTACTGCTGGTCGGAAGACCTTTATTTTAAGTGGTCAGTACGAAACACCTGCCGAAGATAAAAAAACCACCTGCATCGTTTTTTCTTTACTGCCCGGCGTCGGGGAGATGAAAAAATTGAAGGTCGAACTGGCTCTCCGGGAGGAGGACAGCGGCTGGAAGATCCTGCTCTGTGTGGAAGACAAGGACCCGAGTGAAGAGCCCCAGGGCGCGCTCACATCTAATTAAAGACCTACACTAAGAGACCGGTCGAGGGACCGGTCGATCCCAGAAGCGCCAGCTCCGTGCGAGGGGTGGTAGGCGCAGCCTACACCATAAGCGTATAATCTCTCAACACTCCATCGATCTCTTCGAGCCGGAACGGCTTGGAAATGTATCTGTTCATCCCTGCTTCGAGGCATTTTTCGCGGTCTCCTTTCATGGCGTCGGCCGTCAGGGCTATGATGGGCAGATTGCAGTAAGGCTCCGGCATCTGGCGGATATGCCGGGTAGTGGTATAGCCATCCATCTCCGGCATGTTGACGTCCATAAAGATCATGACGGGTTCGCAATGGGGCAGTCTTTCGAGCGCCTCTTTTCCGTTGTTCACCTGGATCACTTCAAATCCCATGCGCCGCAGCACTTCGGAGATCAGTAACATATTGATCGGGTCGTCATCGGCCACCATAATGCTGGTCGGTTCGGAGATCTTCTCCATGGGGTTAGCCGGCAGCGCGAGAAGGGCCCCTTCATTCTGCCCTTTCATTTCAAAGAGAGACAGCAGCACGGCGTGCAGTTCATGCATCTTGACCGGCTTAGAAAGGAATTTGCCGATACCCGCCTTGACCGCTTCATGCTGATAAATATTCTTTTCGAGGGAAGAGAGCATAAGGATGAACGGCTGTGGGTTGCCGGGGAAAGTCTTCATTATTTCCTTGACGAGGGCGATGCCATCCATTCCGGGCATCTTGTAATCGGTGACAATAAGACTGAACGGGTCTTTTTTCTGCCAGGCCTCTTTTACCCTGGTCATGGCGATCTCGCCGGAAGAGGCCACTTCTGCCGGGATATGGAAATGAGCGAACATCTCTTGCACCAGGCGCAGGTTGCTGAGGTTGTCATCGACGATCAATACCTTCTTCAGCATCGCCTTTTTCGGCAGCTGGACTTCCCGCTGTTCGTTGACGACTTCCAGCACAAGATGCAGGGTGAAAGAACTGCCTTTGCCGGGTTCGCTTTCTACCGTCAGGTATCCTCCCATCAGTTCGGCCAGGCTCTTGGAGATCGTGAGCCCCAGCCCTGTTCCACCGTATTTGCGGGTAGTGGAGGTATCGGCCTGTGTGAAGCTTTCGAATATTTTCTGCAACTTTTCTTTACGGATGCCGATGCCGGTGTCTCTCACCTCGATGGCCAGGCGGACAAAGGATTTGCCTTCGTTTTGATAAATCGCATCGTTTTTCCGGATGGAGACGATGATCTCTCCTTCGCTGGTGAATTTGATGGCATTACCCAGGAGGTTGACGACGATCTGCCGGATACGGACGGGGTCGCCCAGGAATTGAGAGGGGATGGAAGGATCGACGCTGTACAGCATTTCCAGCTTTTTTTCGAAGGCTTTGATGGTCAGCATATCGATCGTTTCTTCGATCAGCTCGTCCAGTTTGAACAGGGTATGATCGATCAGCAGCTTTCCTGCCTCGATCTTAGAGAAGTCGAGGATATCGTTGATGATCTCGAGCAGGCCGTATGCCGACCGCTTGACATTCTGCAGGTAGTCGCGTTGCGCCTTTTGGAGTTCGGTGGTCAGCACGAGATCGGTGAATCCGATGATGCCGTTCATCGGCGTGCGAAGCTCGTGGCTCATGTTGGCCATGAATTCGCTCTTGGCATGGCTGGCGGATTCGGCCAGTTCCTTGGCCTGCACTAGCTGGACCTCGATCTGCTTACGCTCGATGGCGGCTGCCAGGGATGACGCATAGCTTCGGAGGATCGAAAATTCTGCCTCCGACCACCGCCGTTCTTCTTTCAGTTCATCGAAGCCTACGAATCCCCAGAAGGAGTCGTCATTGAGGAAAATGGGCAGCGCGATACAGGATTGGACGGACGTCCTGTCATAGATACCGCGCAGCTGCGGGTCTTCTTCCGTGCTCTTATAGCTGACGAAGGGATGCCTGTTCTGCAGGGGCTCGATGATCTTTTTAATATTATCGTAGGGTATATTGCGTACTGCGGGGTTGGCTGTCCGGTTATCCGATTGTTTTTCCACCCATTCATGGATTTCTGTCGTCATCCACTGCTGGTCATCTTTATTGAAATGATTCTGGAACACAAAGACCCGGCTGACGAGGGCCGTGCTGCCAAGCACCTGTATCGATTCGGTGATGGCCAGATTGAGGTCGGTGTTGATCAGCAGGGAGTGAGTAGCCTGGGCGACTGCGTGCAACAGGTGGTCTTTCTTCTTCAGCTTGTCCTGGGCGATCTTCTGGTCGGTGATATTGCGCGATGTGCAGATGAGCTTAACGATCTGTTCTTCGTCCACAATAGGCTTGATAATGCTCTCCAGCCAGGTGTAGGTGCCGTTCTTGTGAAGGATGCGGTACCGGACAATGATGCTTTCTTCCGGGATGGGAGCGGTATGGTCCGAAAGGACGCGGCGTTTTTTACGGGCGGCCTGCTGGTGGCCGGTTTTGTCCGTGAATAACGCCAGCTTGTCTGCGCGTAGGAACTTGCTCCTGTCGTCGGGGTGGACATATTGCTCGATTGACCTGCCGATGACCTCATCCACCTCGTAACCGAGAACGGTCGTTACGGAAGGGGAGAGATACCAGATGGTACCGTCGATGGCATGTACACTGATGATATCCTCTGAGTTTTCGGCCAGTAGCCGGAATTTCTGTTCGCTGTTGAGAAGGGCGTTCTCTGCCTCTTTCTGAAAGGTGACGTCCTGGGCAATCCCGAATTCCATCTGTTCGTCCAGCATCTTGCCCTTTACGGACAGGTATCGCATCCACCCCTGTTTGGTAATGATCCGGCAGGCGAAGAAGCATTCGTAACCGGCGGTGTCTTTGTTCTGGATCGCTTTGGCCAGTTCTTCCGCCACCTGGTTGAAATCTTCCGGCACGACATACAAGTGAAGGAAATTTTCCAAAGGGATCTTATCCGGGTCTTCTTCGTCCATGGCCAGCAGGGCTTTGAATTCTTTGCTGAGGAAGAGTTCGCTGCTGACGAGGTCCAGCTTCCAGGAGCCCATCTTGGCATAGGTCATGGCGTAGGATAGCGTCCGGATCGCCTCTTCTTTGCCCTGCTCCATCTGGAGCTTTTCGGACACATTCGACCCGATGCCCTGGATTTCGGTGACCTGACCGCCTTCTCCCAACAGGGAGAGAAATTCCCATTCCGTCCAGAGGAACTCCCTGGTGTGCCCGATCGGTTTGCGGATGACCAGGCGGGATACCTTTCCGGGGTTGTTCCAACAATCATTGGCGACATGCTGACAGCGGGCGAGGTCTTTGGGGAAGATGGTCGTATAAAAAAGGACGTGCTGGATCTCCTGTTCTGAATAGCCGAAGGTTTTCAGGAAGGCCGGATTAGCATAAGTATAATGCCCGGACCGGTTGATCCGGATCACGTAATTGGTCTGGGACTGAAGGATGGACGCCAGGAATTTCTTTTCGTTCAACAGCTCATTTCGTGCTTTTTGCAGTTCCTTGTAGTTCTTTTCCCCCTTCTTAAAGGCCGGTTCCAGCACCAGGATGATCAGGCCGATAATGGCGGCGATCAGCGAGATGAACTTGCCGGTATCGATAGTGGACACCTCACCGCTCTTTTCCTGTACGATCTCCGAAAAGTAGGCATTAACCTCCTTCAGTAAGGTATTGTACTTACTTTCATTGGAGAGGAGGCCTCGGAGGTAAAGCGGCTTGTTGATGGCCCGGGTGGCCGAGTCCGATTGGGCCAGTTCGCGGGCGATGGCTGTAATCGACTCGAAGTAAGATTGGGCAGTAGAGAGTAACAGCTTGATCTGGAAGATCTTTTGCGGGACAGGGGATGGGGTGGCGCCGGTCTGCTGCAGCAACAACTGCTGATTAGCCTCAAAGGCATCGGTCAGTCTTGTCAGGGTATCATTGAGGCTGCCTTGCTGGTTTTGTTCGGGGTGGTCCAGCAGGAGAATAGCCTCTTTTGCAATGCACTCGCTGAGCGTTTGCTGATGGCTTGAGCGATTGATTTCTTCGATCAACTCCTTGTTTTCCAGGGATTTTATGTGGTTAAAATAATATCCGAAGAAATTGACAAGGAGAACTAATACGAACAGAACAACCGATATGCGGATTAACTTTCGAAACGGGCTTTTCATTGATAATGTAAAGGGTCTTCCTATAGGAACGTAAAATCGGATCATTAAGTTTCTTAGACTACAAAAAAATCAGGGTAAATACTTACGTATTTGAGGGTTAATAGGTTATGACCTGCTCTTCCATGGCGACTGGGAGCTCCCGCCACTCATATTGCTGGTTACGGAGTTGGGGTTCGAAGCCGGCTTCGCGGATGGCAGCCTGAATGCCCCGGGCGGTGAAGCGGTGAGGGGCGCCGGCCGCGCTGACCACGTTCTCTTCCAGCATGATACTGCCAAAATCGTTGGCGCCGGCATGGAGACAGAGCTGGGCCGTCTGTTTGCCGACCGTCAACCAACTGGCCTGGATATTCTTCACATTAGGCAGCATGATCCGGCTGATAGCGATCATCCGGATGTATTCCTCCGGCGTCGTCAGGTTGTGTACGCCCCGGATGCGCGTCAGGAGGGTATCTACGTCCTGGAAGGTCCAGGGGATAAAAGCCAGGAATCCTTTGGCGCCGGCGGGTTTTTTCGCCTGTACTTCCCGGATGCGGATCAGGTGCTCCATCCGTTCGGCCAGGGTCTCTACGTGCCCGAACATCATGGTGGCAGAGCTGGTGATGTTCAATTGATGCGCTTCGTACATGATATCCAGCCATTCCTGGGACCCGCATTTTCCCTTGCTGATGAGGCGGCGCACCCGGTCGACGAGGATCTCTGCACCAGCGCCCGGCAGGGAATCCATGCCTGCAGCCTTCAGCTCGGTCAGTACTTCCCGGTGGCTCATCTTTTCCAGCTTGCTGATATGAGCCACCTCGGGGGGCCCCAGCGTGTGGAGCTTCAGCGTAGGGTACAGCTGTTTCAGCTGCCGGAACAGGCCGGTGTAGAAGCTCAGTCCCAACTCAGGATGGTGGCCGCCCTGCAGCAGCAACTGGTCGCCGCCCCACCGAAAGGTCTCTTCTATTTTCTTTTGGTAGGTACCGATATCGGTGATATAGGCGTCGGTATGGCCCGGGATGCGATAGAAATTACAGAATTTACAATTGGCGATACAGACATTGGTAGTATTGACATTGCGGTCAATCTGCCAGGTCACTTTACCGTGCGGCACCTGCATCTTCCGCAATTCGTTGGCCACCTGCATGAGTTCGGTCAGCGGGGCATGATTGAAAAGGAATACGCCTTCTTCGTTCCCGAGGAATTCTCTTTTCAATGCTTTGTCATATAAGTCACCTAGATTCATAACCATCCGTTTGATCCGTTTAAGAAAACCAGCAAACAAAGGTACGGATCAAAGATATCCGTTGAATGTTTGCAATCTTAATAAATACATGATATATTTAATTGTTTGAATGCTTGTTCAATGATTAACCAAAACCAACCGTTTTGCCTGCTATATCGATTACGCCGTATCGCAAGCTGCCTTTTCCTGTGGCCGGCCCTCTTCTTCACCGTGAGCCCCAGGGCGTTGTATGCCCAGGAGACCTTTATTCAACCGCCGGCCAGGCTGATCACCACTTTTCCGATTATTCTTTTCACCGGTGGCGTCACGATCGTCAGGGGCCGGCTGGGAGATTTTCCGGATACGCTGAATTTTGTGCTGGACACCGGCAGTGGGGGGATTTCCCTCGATTCGGCTACCTGCGTCCGGCTGGGGCTCCATCCTACACCTTCTGATCAGCAGCTACTCGGGATTGCCGGGGTCAGCCAGGCAAAGTTCCTGTACAACAGGGTGCTTCACCTGCCCGGCTTAACGGTAGACAGCCTGAACTTTCATGTGAGCGATTACGATATCCTCACGAGCGTATACGGGGATAAGATAGATGGGATCATCGGGTATAGCTTTTTTTCCCGTTATATTGTCGAGATCAATTATGACAGCCTCCGGGTATCGGTCTATTCCCATGGCTCCTTTCGTTATCCCAGGGGAGCTTACCAGTTGAGACCGGTGATCCCGAGCATCCCTATCATTGGCGCAGAGACTGAGGATGCCAGGAAGATCCTGGCCAGGTATTTCTTTGACACCGGTGCAGGACTGTGCGCCTTGTTCTCCAACGATTTTATCAATGACAGCAGCCAGCTGAACAGAAAGAAGAAGTTTTACCTGACGCAGGCGCAGGGCCTGGGCGGAAAGGCCACCATGCGGCTGACGGTCATGGATGAGGTGAGGCTTGGGCCTTTCAGGTTTCGTAAAGTGCCGGTCTATCTTTTCGATGATCTCTATAATATCACTTCCTACCCCAATCTGGGCGGGGTCATCGGGAATGATATCCTCCGCCGGTTTAATGTCATCCTGAACTACGACCGGCGGGTCTTCTGTCTCACGCCCAACTCCCATTACCATGATCTGTTCGACTATTCCTATACCGGGATGAGCATTTACAAGGAAGGTAGCGTGATCCGGGTAGGAGATGTCATGGAGGGCTCGCCCGCCGACAAGGCCGGCATCCGGGTGGATGATATCCTTTTGGCTATCAACAACAGCTTCAACGGCAATATGCAGATATACAAGAGCATGCTTCAAAACACCGGGGACAAACTGAAGATTATCGTCAGCAGGGATGGGCAGCTGATGAGCTTTAACCTGCTGGTCAAGAGTATCCGGTAACTTTCTTACCTTGCACCCTCAACCGCCGGAAGCGGTTGGACCTTTTTCTGCACGTTCCAGACAGAGATGGCCGGAGGCCATCTCGACCACAACCGAGCAGGCGAAGGTTGCGGACGAGGGTTTGCCGGTGGCAAACCCGAAGTTCATCAGACTTTAACGCTTTCCGGAGAATGTAATTATGACGATAAAATTTGAAAAGTTTCAGCTGGCCAATGGCCTGAGGGTCCTTGTCCATGAAGATGCCTCCACTCCCATGGCGATTGTCAATGTCCTGTATGATGTGGGCGCCAGGGATGAAGATCCGAAAAAGACCGGTTTTGCCCATTTGTTCGAGCACCTGATGTTCGGGGGGTCTGTCAATATCGAGGATTTCGAGACTCCGTTACAACTGGCGGGGGGAGAGAACAATGCCTACACGACCAATGACTTTACCAACTATTACATCCAGCTGCCGGCGGAAAATATCGAGACGGCTTTCTGGCTGGAAAGCGACCGGATGCTGTCCCTGGCTTTCAGTGAAAAGAGCCTCGAGGTGCAGCGAAAGGTCGTGATGGAGGAATTCAAGGAACACTATATCAACAAGCCTTATGGGGATGCCTGGTTCAAAATGCGGGAGTTGGTATACCAGGCACATCCCTATCGATGGATGACCATCGGCAGCGAGCTGAGCCATATCGAGCAGGCGCAGCTGGCGGATGTCCGAAATTTCTTTTTCAAATATTACCGGCCGGCGAATGCTATCCTGGTGGCGGCAGGCAAGGTCACGGCGGAGCAGGTCCGCGAGCTGACGGAAAAATGGTTCGGCGATATTCCTGCCGGCGAGAAATATGTGCGCAACCTGCCCCGTGAACCGCGGCAGCAGGATGCCCGGCGGCTGGAGGTGAGGGCGGATGTCCCCCTCGACGCGCTGTATAAGTGTTATCCGATGGCGGCACGGACCGAGGACGGGTATTATATAGCCGACCTGATCACGGAAGTGCTGGGGGGCGGCGCCAGTTCCCGGTTGCACCAGGCGCTGATCAAGGAAAAGAAATTATTCAGCCAGATCGAATGCTATCATACCGGTTCGGTAGATCCGGGCCTGGTGGTCATCGAAGGCCGGCTGATCAAAGGGGTATCCATGGCGGCGGCCGATGAGGCCGTGGAAGAAGAGCTGCAAAAGATGCGGACCGAGGCCGTCACGGAAAAAGAGCTGACGAAGGTCAAGAACAAGACCGAGTCGGCCATTGTCTTCGAGGACATGAGCGTGATGAACCGTGCTGGCAGCCTGGCCATCTATGAGCTGCTGGGAGATGCGAACATGATGAATACCGAGTTGGACAGATACCGTGCGGTGAGCATTGAAGATATTTTGTCGACGAGCCGCGAGCTCTTCGATCCCCGCAATAGCAATACTTTGTACTATAGGACGCTGGAAGCAACCGGGTCCACTAATGAGCAAGGCGGAACGAGGGACAAAGTTCCGGCGAAGCTCTAAAATAATGAAAAAATGGGCGTACAACGGATAACCAAATTGAACAGAAGAGTTGCACCACCGATAAAGGACGCGATCGAATTCGAACTGACCTTACCTCCCTATACGAAACATACACTGTCCAACGGCGTCGAAGTCTACCGGATCGAACTGGGGAAGGTCGACGCCATGATGATCAGCTGGATCTTCGATGCGGGCAATTCCTTCGAGACGAAGGATGGTGTTGCCGCCGCTGTCAATACCCTGCTAAAGAACGGTACTTCGACCCGCAGTGCGTTCGACATCAACGAGCACTTCGACTATTATGGTTCCTACCTCAGCAGGGCCTGCCATCACGAGACCGCGGAGATCACCCTCCATTGCCTCAATAAATATGTCAGGGAACTGGTGCCGGTGGTGGCCGAGCTCGTCACCGATTCCATTTATGCGCCCGATGAGCTGGCGATTTACAAGAAAAATTCGCAGCAGCGGCTGCAGGTCAGTCTGAAAAAGAGCGAATTCGTGGCTAGCCGGCTGATCGACTCTTATCTCTATGGGAGGCAGCATCCATACGGAAAATATAGCATGCCTGAGGATTATCAGCAGCTGCAGCAGGAAGAGCTGCTGGCTTTTTACCGGCAGTACTACCGCAACGGGTCATGCAGGATCATCGCAGCTGGCAAATTGCCGGATGACCTGGTGGAGCAGCTGGAGACGCATTTCGGGTCGTTGCCGCTGCACGCCCCGGCGAAGGATGCGGGGCCCGTCTTCCCCATCCAGCCTGCGGAGCAGAAGAAACACCATATAGTCAACGATCCCGACGGGGTCCAGGGCAGCATCCGCATTGCGCGGAACTTCCCCAACCGGCACCATCCTGATTTTCAGAAGGTGCAGGTGTTGAACAACGTCTTTGGCGGCTTTTTCGGTTCGCGGCTGATGACGAATATCCGGGAAGACAAAGGCTATACCTATGGCATCTACAGTTACCTGGTGAACAACAGGCAGGAGAGCGCATGGGTGATCAGCACCGAGGCCGGAAAGGAGGTCTGCGCTCCCGCGATCGAAGAGGTCTATAAAGAAATGAACCTGATCCGGGAGGAGCCGATAGAGGAAGAAGAGCTGCAAATGGCCCGCAATTTTGCTATCGGTTCCGTGCTGGGGGATCTCGACGGTCCTTTCCATGTAGCGAGCCGCTGGAAGAGTATCCTGCTGAACGGATTGGACGAAAATTACTTCCGTGAAGGGATCAGGATCGTGAAGACGATCACGCCCGAAGAGCTGCAGGAACTCGCGATAAAATACCTCGATCCGGCAGCTTTCTTCGAGTTGGTAGTGGTGTAAAAGAAGAATTCGGTTGAATAACCATTTAGCCTTAACTTGGGCAAAAGAATAGCATGAAATTCGTGCTCCGCATTCTTATTACCGCGGTAGTCGCCTTTGCATTGTCTTCCGTCATGCCGGGCATCCATATACATACTTTCTGGACGGCTATCGTCCTGTCGCTGGTGCTGGCGTTCCTTAATTTTCTACTAAAGCCGATACTCATTATTCTTACCCTGCCGATCACTATCCTTACCTTTGGTCTCTTCCTATTTGTCATCAATGCCCTTATTGTACTGCTGGCGGGGAATTTCGTCAGGGGATTCGAGGTGGACGGGTTCGGCTGGGCCTTACTGTTCAGCCTGCTGCTGTCGTTATTGACCTCGTTGCTGTATAGGGACCCTGACAGGGAAGAAAGAGGCAGGGAAAGATACTGACACAGCCACAAACACACATGCAAAATCAGACAGGGAGATCGTATGAACTTTGACAGAAAAGACTGTAGCAACGAAGAGTTGATTCGTTTATACAAAAGCATCGTATTACCGAGGATGATCGAGGAAAAGATGCTGGTATTGTTACGCCAGGGCAGGATCAGTAAATGGTTCAGCGGGATCGGGCAGGAAGCGATTGCCGTGGGCGCCACGCTGGCTATGCGGGCGGACGAGTGGATACTGCCGCTGCATCGTAACCTGGGCGTATTTACGAGCCGGCAGATGCCTTTGTCGCGGTTGTTTCTTCAATGGCAGGGCAGTGCCGACGGTTATAGCAAGGGGCGGGAAAGAAGCTTTCATTTCGGGAGCAGGGAACATGCCATTTGCGGGATGATCTCTCATCTGGGTCCGCAGCTGGGCATTGCCGACGGGATCGCCCTGGCAGCCAAGCTCCGGAAGTCCGGCAAAGCGACGCTGGTGTTCAGTGGCGAAGGTGGCACCAGCGAGGGGGATTTTCATGAGGCCCTAAATGTGGCGTCCGTATGGGACCTGCCGGTGATCTTTCTGATCGAGAACAATGGTTATGCCCTGAGCACGCCGGTATCCGAGCAATATCGTTTAGAGAGCCTGGTCTATAAGGCGCAGAGTTATGGGATGGAGGGCATCCGGATCGACGGCAATAATATTCTTACCGTATACGATACGCTTCGGGGGATAAGGACCTATTGCACCAAATACCAGCGGCCTTACCTCGTAGAATGTATGACCTTCCGGATGAGAGGCCATGAAGAGGCCAGCGGCGTGAAATATGTGCCGCCGGCGTTGCTGGAAGACTGGGCGAAGAAGGACCCGGTGATCAACTATGAGAATTGGCTCCGGGGGCAAAATATCCTGAGTGAAGAGGACACCGGGCATATCCGGGAGGAGATCCGGCAATATATAGAGGCGGAGCTGGGGAAGGCGGATGGCCCGGTGATCATTGTGCCGGATACCGCGGCTGAGCTGGCGGATATATATGCGCCGGGGGCGGCGAACGTTCTTTCGGGGGCGGCCGAAGCCGGCGATGAGGATGAGGATGAAAGGGAGGCGGGGAAATGGGGGACGGAAGAAGAGCCGGAGCCGGCGGCGCAAGCCCCGGAACGGCGGCTGATCGATGCGATCAGGGAAGGGCTGCAACAGTCCATGGAGCGTCATGACAACCTGGTGCTGATGGGGCAGGACATTGCTGAGTATGGGGGCGCCTTCAAGATCACGGAGGGGCTGGTACAGACCTTCGGCAAACAGCGGGTCCGGAACACGCCGTTATGCGAGAGCGCGATCATCGGCTGTGCCCTGGGGCTGAGCCTGGAGGGTTATAAGAGCGTCGTGGAAATGCAATTTGCCGATTTCGTGACGGCGGGGTTCAACCAGATCGTGAATAATCTGGCCAAGATCCACTACCGGTGGGGCCAGGCGGCGGACGTGGTCATCCGGATGCCCACGGGCGCGGGGGTCGGCGCAGGTCCGTTTCATTCCCAGAGCAATGAGGCCTGGTTCGTTCATACGCCGGGATTAAAAGTCGTTTATCCTTCCAATCCACGGGATGCCAAGGGGCTGTTGATTGCAGCCATCAACGATCCCAACCCGGTGCTCTATTTCGAGCATAAGGCGCTGTACCGCAGCATCAGCGGACCAGTCCCCGAAGGGTACTATACTGTAGAGATAGGCAGGGCCAGCCGGGTACAGGAGGGCGAAGACCTATCCATCATCACTTATGGGGCTGGCGTTCACTGGGCCGTGAATTATGCGGCGGCTCATCCCGAGCTTTCCATCGATATCCTGGACCTGCGGACATTGCTGCCGCTGGATTATGCCGCCATCCGTGACGCGGTTGCCCGGACGGGCAAAGCATTGGTCTTACATGAAGATACCCTCACCGGGGGCATAGGCGCTGAGGTGGCGGCCTGGATCGGAGAGCATTGCTTCCCCCTGCTGGATGCGCCGGTTTGCCGTTGCGCGTCGCTGGATACGCCGGTGCCTTTCAACGGCCAGCTGGAAAGCAATTTCCTGGCCAGCGCACGGCTTGATGACTATGTGCAACAGTTGATGGAGTACTGACCCGGGTTTACCCTATAGTTTTGCACTATTCATCCACAACTCTTGACTTTAATGGGAGGATTATTTATCTTAGTACAAATAGGATAAGGTTTAATGGTTATGGAACTGATTAGGGCGACCTCCCCCACGGGAGGTTTTTGCATTTGGGGGAGCCGGGCCGGCTATGGATTATCTTTCCGGTCTTTCTGGTATTCCCGGAAAGCCAGTTTGATATAATCCAGCAGGTCGTAGTCCGTTGCGTGTTCGCAGAAGGAATAGGAAGGGCGGTACCTGACCATGAAACTGTCCAGTGCGTCCCCCTGCAAGTGCGTTATTTTCAACACGATCGACGGGTTGAACCGGTGGTCGATGTATTTATCATGTTCGTCTTCCACCAGGCGGTGTTGGAAGGCCACCGCCTCTCTTTTCTTCCGGTATTCGAAAACTTCGATCAGCTGGTTGAGGTCGAAGCCAGCCCCCATCCCCAGGCCTGCACCTCCATCGGTGATCTTCAATCCCGGCTTTTTGTAATTGAAGTATTTTTCATATTCCTTGCGGTTTTGGATGGAGTCGCTGTGGTAATCTTTCGGCATGACCCGTACCTCTTTTAATTCAGTGGGATCCACATGGAGGGCGATATCGAAGTTGCTTAAGGAATTGATGTCCTTAACAGGATATTTCATGGTAGCCCGGCCCAGGTAGGAAAAATAAATAGAGTCTTCCTGGTTGACCGTGATGACGTAGTTCCCGTTGGAATCCGTGGCCGTACCCTGTCCGGTATTGGCGATGACGCTGACCCCGTCCAATGGCTTTGTCCGGTACATATTATAGACCGTCCCATGGATGGTGACCTGGCCAAAAGCCCGGTTTCCGGCAACGGCGGATAAGAAGGAGATGACAGTTAGCAACAGGAACCTTTGAGTAGAAAAAGACAACGGTATTAATTTAAAGGTGATATTACTACCAAAACGGGAAATATGAATGCTGTTTAATGCATTTTTAACGATGATTTGACAGATTGGCGACCTCCCTCACGACTTCCTCGATCACCCGGGGAAAATGTTCATGTTCCAACCCCCTGACTTTTGCCGCCAGAATCTCGGGCGTATCCCCGGGTTCGACGATCACCCGGGCCTGGAAAATTGCCTGACCATGATCATATAGCTCGTCTACATAATGGATCGTGATCCCCGATTCTTTCTCACTCGCACCGATGACGGCCTCATGGACATGGCGGCCATACATGCCTTTACCCCCGTATTTCGGCAGCAGGGCCGGGTGGATATTAATGATCCGGCCCCGGTAAGCCTGTACCAGCGTTGAAGGTATCTTCCATAAAAACCCTGCCAGCACGAGGAAATCGATCTTTTTTTGCCGCAGCTCTCCCACATAGGCATCTCCCCGGAAAAAGATTTCTTTATCGATCATCAGGACGGGCAATCCCTCCTTTGAAGCGATATCTAATACCCCGGCCCCGGGTTTGTTGCAGACGATGAGGCTGACGCTTATTGCAGGGTGATGGCGAAAGTAATGGATGATCCCGGCGGCATTCGTTCCCGTTCCCGAAGAGTAAATTGCGAGGTGCTTCATGGACCAAAACTACGGCAGGAAGGACGAAAATCGGGACTATTTTTCCCCGCCCTTTCCGGTGACATTACTATGACAGAAGGTCAGCGCGATTTGTCGTAATTCGCTGAAACCCACGCCCAATACGGGAAAAAAAATTTTTTCGATGTTGATATATTGTTAAAATCCTGACTTATTTTTGCAACCTGTTAAGGAGATTTTTCCACATTTATACAACATATTGTATATATGATCCACCATAGACCAACAGCACGAAAATTATTATTCAGTATCCTCCTCCCCACTCTGGTTTTTCTAGGAAATCCTTCGTTGGCGCAAGATGGTAAAGCATTGTTCCAGTCTAACTGTGCCCAGTGTCATAATCCATTCAAGGTAGTGACCGGTCCTGCGTTGAAGGGGGTGACGGAACGGGTGCCGGATAAGAACCTATTGCATGCATGGATCCACAACAACCAGAAGGTGCTGGCATCGGGCAATCCGTACTTTACGGCTTTGTTCAATCAGTTCAACAAGACCCCGATGAACACCTTCCCCAACCTGAGCGATGCGGAAATCGACGCCATCGTCAAGTATGTGGAAACCGCTGTTCCGCCGGGCACGACAACTGAACCGGGCACTCCCGGGGCCAAGACCGAGGAGAGCGACAATACCCTGCTCTACGGTATCCTGACCCTGATCCTCGCCGTGATCATGTTCGTTCTGCTGCAGGTCAACAGCAGTCTGAAGAAGCTTTCTGACGATAAAGAAGGTATCCCTGCCGGTGAGCCGGTGCCTTTCTACCGTAATAAAGTCTATATAGCGCTGGCCATCCTGGTGCTCTTCATTGCCGGCGGTTACTACCTCACAGAGGGCGCGATCGGACTGGGCCGCCAGCAGGGCTACCAGCCGGAACAACCCATCTTCTACTCTCATAAAGTACATGCCGGTATCAACCAGATCAGCTGTCTGTATTGTCACAGCAATGCGCTGGTCAGCAGGCATGCCACGGTTCCCCCGTTGAATGTGTGTATGAACTGTCATGCGGCGATCAATGATTATTCGCATGGTCCCAAGCTGTACCGCGAAGACGGCAGCGAAGTAGACGGGACGGCAGAGATCCAGAAATTATACAGCTATACCGGTTACGATCCCAAAACGAGCACATATCATCCCGAGAATGCCAAACCGGTAGAATGGGTCAAGATCCACAATCTTCCCGACCATGTCTATTTTAACCACTCCCAGCATACGAAGGCCGGTCAGGTACAATGCCAGACCTGTCATGGGCCGATCCAGCAAATGGATGAAGTGCATCAGTTTGCTCCCCTCAGCATGGGCTGGTGTATCAACTGTCACCGCACGACCAAAGTGAACTTCCCCGATTCTGCCGGTAATGGTGGCAACAAGTTCTACAGCATTTACGAGCATTTCCACCAGGACCTGAAGACCGGCGCCATGGATAGTGTAACGGTGAAGGATATCGGCGGCACCGAGTGCCAGAAATGTCACTATTAATCCCCCCTCCGCCCGGCGGAGCCTGTAAACTAATATTTGGACGATTATTTTAACTTCTCAGATTATGAGCGACAAAAAATACTGGCAAAGTTTCGGAGAACGCAGCAACGGTGAGGCGTATCAGAAATCAACGGAGAACGAGTTCTCTGAAAGTTTACCGTTGGAAGGCCTGGATGGAAAAGGATTGCTCGATGCGAAGCACCCCCGCAGGGATTTCCTGAAATACCTGGGCTTCAGCACGGCTGCCGCCACCCTGGCTGCCAGCTGCGAAATGCCCGTACGTCACGTCGTGCCTTACCTCAACAAACCAGACAACATGGTCCCGGGGGTAGCAGATTACTATGCTACTACCTATACGAATGGGGGTGATGTTGTCTCTCTTGTCGCTAAAGTAAGAGACGGCCGTCCCATCAAACTCGAAGGTAATACGTTGTCTTCCCTTACCCAGGGCGGTACATCGGCCCGGGTGCAGGCTTCCGTACTGGACCTCTATGATACCGGCCGCCTGCGTTATCCGGTGCAGATTACCGATGGCAAGCCCGAGGAAGTCAGCACTTTTGACGCTTTCGACAAACTGGTCGGCGACGCGCTGACCGCGGCCGGCGGCGCGCCTCTCGTGCTGTTGACAGGTACGCTGACCTCCCCGACAACCAAACAAATCATTACCGAATTTCTCGCGAAATATCCAGGCAGCAAGCACGTACAATACGACGCCGACTCTTATAGCGGCCTGTTACTGGCCGGCGAAGCATCCTACGGAAAAAAGGCCATCCCTTCCTACCGTTTCGACAATGCCAATGTGATCGTGTCTTTAGGCGCTGACTTCCTCGGCACCTGGCTGACGCCCATCGAATTCGCCCGCCAGTATTCAAAGGGACGGAAGATCGATGCGAAGAACCCGCAGATGAGCAAGCACTACCAGTTCGAAAGCCTGATGTCGCTCAGTGGCAGCAATGCGGACGACCGGTATACCCATAAGCCCTCCGAGTCCGGCGCCGTCGCACTGGCGTTGCTGGCCGAGTTGGGTGGAAATGTTTCAGCCCCCGCCCCTGCCCTGCCCGACTCCCTGAAGGCCGGGATCAAAAAAGCGGCAAAAGAGCTCCTTGACAATAAAGGCAAAGCGCTCGTCGTGAGCGGCAGCAATAATGTCAATGTTCAGATCATCGTCAATGCCATCAACGAGGCTATCGGCGCCACCGGCACGACCGTCAACTGGTCTTCTCCCGTACAGGTGCGGCAGGGGATCGATAGTGAAATGGCCGGTCTCGTAGCCGACATGAATGACGGCAAGGTCGGCGCACTGCTGATCTATGGCGTCAATCCCGCTTACGATTATTTCGATGCAGATAAGTTCAAGACTGGTCTGTCCAAGGTAAAGGCGACCGTCTCCTTCAATGACCGGCTGGATGAAACCACCGAACTGGTAAAATTCGTGCTGCCGGCCCCTCACTTTCTGGAAAGCTGGGGTGATGCAGAACCGCGGCCCGGGTACTTTACCTTCCTGCAGCCGACCATTGCGCCTTTGTTCAAGACGCGGCCTTTCGAGGACTCTTTGCTGAAATGGAGCGGTAATACGACGAGTACTTATGAAGCTTATTTCAAACAATACTGGTCCGGCAAGCTGGGTGGCGTCGAAGCCTATGAAAAGGCGTTGCAGGATGGCGTGATAGAACCCGGGGGCATTGCAACGGACGCTACCGGGCTGACGGGGACTGCCGGAAAGACCGCTCCTGCGCCGGTGACCGGAGGCGGGGCCTCTTTCAACGCTTCGAAGGTCGCGGAGGCTGCCGCAGCGATCGCCGCCATCAAGGGCGCAGGTCCTTTCGAGGTGGTGGTCTACCAGACGGTAGGCATGGGCATCGGCGCCCAGGCCAACAATCCCTGGCTGCAGGAATTCCCCGATCCCATCACGAAGTCCGACTGGGATAACTATTTTATCATTTCGCCCAAGGTGGCCAAGGACGTATTCCAGCTGGACCTGTCCGATCGCCGCCAGTCCGACAAATATGAAGTGTACGCTGACCGGCATGTCATCAATGTCAAGGTGGGCGGTAAAGAGCTGAGCCTGCCCGCGCTGATCATACCCGGCACGCACAATGAGGTCATCGGTGTGGCCGTCGGCTATGGCCGTCAGAGCGCCAAGCCGGAGAATACGCCCAATTATATCGGCAGGTCCGTGGTCGGGGCCGGAAAGAATGCCTTCCCATTACTGGCCTATAACGGAACGACGGTAGAATGGCATGCGACCGGTGCAACTTTTGAAGATTTGAAGGAAATATACCAGGTCGCCCGGATGCAGACCCACGATTCTTATGAAGGTCGGGTGGAAGTCGTCAGGGAGATGACCTTCGACGATTTCAAAAAAGAGCCCGATGGTCTGCTGGAAGACCGGGACAAGGAGCTGAAAGCTTTTGGCGGAGTGGAGAATTACAGGTCACAGGGTACACTGTATCCACAGTATGATTATCCGGGCCTCAAATGGGGCATGTCCATCGATCTGAACTCCTGTATCGGCTGCGGCGCCTGCGTAGTGGCCTGTCACGCGGAGAACAATGTGCCGGTGGTCGGCAAGAGCGAGGTGATACGATACCACGATATGCACTGGATCCGGATTGACCGCTACTATTCCACGCCGGGCAAGAGCCTGGACAACCCGGACGATGTGCAGGTGTTATTCCAACCCATGCTGTGTCAGCATTGCGATAATGCGCCCTGCGAGAATGTCTGCCCGGTCAATGCCACCAACCACAGTACCGAAGGATTGAACCAGATGGCGTACAACCGTTGTATCGGTACCCGCTACTGCGCCAATAACTGTCCTTTCAAGGTCCGCCGTTTCAACTGGGCCAATTATACGGGCGCCGACAGCTTCCCGAACGACCAGGACCAGACGATCGTCGGCAAACTGGATCCGGCCGTGTTCCAGATGAATGACGACCTGACCCGCATGGTACTGAACCCTGACGTGGTTGTCCGCAGCCGCGGGGTGATGGAAAAATGTTCGTTCTGCGTCCAGCGTTTACAGGACGGCAAGTTGAAGGCAAAGAGAGAAAACCGTACGCTGAAGGATATGGTGGACATCCAGACCGCTTGTCAGCAGGCCTGCCCTACCGAAGCCATCGTGTTCGGCAATGCGAACGACAAGGACAGCAAGATCAGCACGACCCGCGTGGCCAACAATCAACGCATATTCTATGGCCTGGAAGAGCTGCACGTGTTGCCCAACGTCAACTACCTGGCGAAGGTCCGTCACACAGCCGGCGTCTGGGGCCCCGGCGATACGCACCAGGAAGAAATTCCGGCAGACAAAACCGAAAGTGAAAAGCATTCGTAGTAAACAAATAAGATAATAGCTTAAAGATCAGATATTTATGTCATTATACGCATACGAATCACAGGTAAGACCAGGTCTGGTAGAGGGTCCGAAAGATTATCATCAAATTACGGAGGATATTGTCCGTCCGATAGAAGCCAGTCCTTCCCGGCTGTGGTGGATCGGATTTATCGTCTCGGTGATCTGCCTGACCATCGGGGTCGTGTCCGTCTATACGCAGGTGGTATACGGCGTCGGCCAGTGGAACCTTAACCGGACCGTGGGCTGGGGCTGGGACATCACCAACTTCGTGTGGTGGGTCGGTATCGGTCACGCGGGAACCCTGATCTCGGCGATCCTTTTGTTGTTCCGGCAGGGCTGGCGTACCGGGGTCAACCGTGCTGCGGAAGCCATGACGATCTTCGCCGTGATGTGCGCGGGCCAGTTCCCGATCTGGCATATGGGACGCGTTTGGCTGGCCTTTTTCATAATGCCTTATCCCAATACCAGAGGGGCTGTGTGGCCGAACTTCAACTCTCCGCTGTTATGGGACGTATTTGCGATCTCGACATATTTTACCGTTTCGCTGCTGTTCTGGTATTCGGGTCTGATCCCCGATCTGGCTACGGTGCGGGACAGGGCTAAACTGAAATGGCGGAAATTAATGTACGGCGTGCTGTCCTTTGGCTGGAGCGGATCGACCAAGCACTGGCAACGTCATGAGGCGCTGTCCCTGGTTCTGGCCGGTCTGTCTACCCCGCTGGTTCTCTCCGTGCACACGATCGTGTCCTTCGACTTCGCCACCTCCGTCATTCCGGGCTGGCATACGACGATCTTCCCTCCCTATTTCGTTGCCGGGGCCATTTTCTCGGGGTTCGCCATGGTGCAGACCCTGCTGGTAGTCTCGCGCAAGGTGCTGAAACTGGAAGAATATATTACCATAGAGCATATCGAGGTCATGAATAAAGTCATTGTACTGACGGGCTCGATCGTAGGCGTTGCCTATCTGACCGAGCTGTTCATCGCCTGGTACAGTATGAATAAATTCGAGAACTGGGCATTCTTTCAGAATCGGGCCAATATCTTCAGTCCCCTGGGATGGAGCTATTATATCATGATGAGCTGCAATGTACTGTCGCCCCAGATCTTCTGGTTCCGGAAGATGCGCCGGAACCTCACTGTCACCTTCTTCATGTCCATCATTGTGAATATCGGGATGTGGTTTGAACGGTTTGTGATCATCGTGACGTCTATTTACCGGGATTACATTCCCAGCAGCTGGACGACGTATTACAGGCCTTCTATATGGGAGGTGGGCTTCTATATCGGTACTTTCGGGCTTTTCTTTACCTGCTATTTCCTGTTCTCCAAATTCTTCCCGATCATCGCCATCCATGAGATCAGGCATGTCCTGAAGAAATCCGGTGATGTGTACAAGGGGAAGATGGGTGAGGCGGAAAAGGAAAGCGTGGAAGAATTCGCGCACGAATATGCACATGCCCACTAGGCCCCTGACGGAGCCCGATTTAAAAATGAGCTTAAAGCTAAATAAGTATGGCAGTTAAAAAATTTGTTGTTGGCATTTTTACGGACGAGCAGGTACTGTTCCCTGCCGTGAAAAAGGTCCGTTCTGCAGGCTACAAGATCCATGACGTATATACGCCGATGCCTATTCATGGCCTGGACGATGCGCTGGGGCTCCGGCAGACCAGTCTGCATACGGCTGGGTTCATTTATGGCATTATAGGTACGACGACGGCGCTGAGCGGTATCGGGTGGGTCTTTAACAGCGACTGGCCCCAGAATTTCGATGGTAAATCACATTTCGATCTGCCGGCATGGATACCTATTACATTCGAGCTGACGGTTTTGTTCTCAGCTGTCGGGATGGTGCTGACGTTTTGTTACCTGTGCCAGATCGCCCCTTTTGTCCGTAAACATCATTTCAACCTGCGGTCGACGGATGACCAGTTCACGATGGTGATCGAGTGTACGGAAAAGAGCAACGAGTCCGGGATTTCCGCTTTCCTGGCCAGCGTCGGCGCCATCGGGATCAATACGCAGATCGCCGAGACGGGATGGTGGCTGGGACGTTACGATACGGTATTGCCGCCGTTAGGTCAAAAAGAATTGATTTAGTAAGAATATAACACATGAAAAAAGTAATTGTCTTCTCGTTGATCATTGTTGCGGTGACGGTAGCTGTCAGTTGCAGCGACGTACAGCGAAACCCCGGAAGAGTTTACATGCCCGACATGGCTTATAGCCGGGCTTATGAGACGTATGCCACTACTGAGGAGCAAAAGGCCGAACTGTTAAAGCGCGGTATTCATTTCAGTAATGTACCCGTTGCCGGCACCATCAAGAGAGACGAGCTATTGCCTTTTCTGACTCAAAAGGACTCCGCGGCCGGCGACACCTCTAACTATCATGCATCCCGGGAAGTCAAAAATCCGCTGACGTCCATGGACACGGTAGAAGCCGAGCGGCTGTTCCTGGTCAACTGCGCCATCTGTCATGGTCCTAAGCTGGATGGCAATGGCCCGCTGTACAAAGGCGGCGACGGCCCTTTCCCGGCCAAGCCGGCGGACTTTATGGGCGGCGCTCAATATCTGAGCATGCCGGAAGGGCAGATGTATTACTCCGTTACTTATGGAAAGAATAAGATGGGCAGCTACGCATCCCAGCTGAATACGGAACAGCGCTGGATGGTGATTGCCTATATCAAATCCAAACAGGCAGGGGCACCTGGCGGCGGTGCGGCGGATTCGACTGCTAAAAAGTAATATGAAGTAAAAGGATTAAAGAATACACTAAATTATTCCCGAATGTCATCCAATAAAGAATATTTTGTAGTTCCCGGCCGGTACAAGCAATGGACTTACGGCCTGATAGGGGTGGGCGTCCTTTCGCTCATCATCGGGTTTATTATGTACGGCGGAGAAAACCATGGCACGCGCTTCTGGACGACCCTCCTGCAAAACAGCGTGTATTTCCTGCTGACTGTGAATGCGGCGATGTTCTTCTTCACGGCGACCACACTGGCGATGGGCGGCTGGCCCCTGGTATTCCGCCGGGTCACCGAGGCGATCTCCGCCAGCGTCATCCCCATCGGCATCATTACCTTCATTATCCTGATGTGCCTGATTTTTGGCGGTCATTCTACGATCTACGGGTGGCTGGACAAAAATGCTGTCGCCCATGACGAAGTGCTGAAGGGAAAATCAGGATTTCTCAATCCGACTTTCTTTACGGTCTATACTATCCTGACCATTGGCCTGTGGATCGTCCTTGGCTGGAAAATGCGTGATCTTTCCCGGTCTATCGACGATAAGCCGCAGAGTGTGGAGGAGGGGAAAAGGTATATTTTCACCAATACTATATGGGCGGCCATCTATATTGTGTGGTTTGCGCTGACGGTTGCCTCCGTGGTGCCCTGGCTCTGGCTGATGAGTATGGAGGCGCATTGGTTCTCAACGATGTATAGCTGGTATACCTTTGGCAGCACCTTCGTATCCGGGTTGGCGCTGATGTCTCTTTTCGTCGTCTATTTCAAGAACCAGGGATACCTGCCGTACGTCAATCGGGAGCACCTGCATGATCTTGGGAAGTTCATGTTTGCTTTCTCTATCTTCTGGACCTATCTCTGGTTCGATCAGTTCATGCTGATCTGGTACGCCAATATCTCGGAAGAGACGATCTATTTCAAGACCCGTTTCGAAGGCGCCTACGCGGGAATTTTCTATCTCAGCCTGATAATCAACTTCCTGGCCCCGCTGCTGATATTTATGAGCCGGGGCTCCAAACGGAACTACGCCACAGTAACTTTTATGTCCGTACTTTTGATATTCGGGCACTGGCTGGATTCCTACCAGGCGGTCTTCCCCGGTCCTTTCCCGGACCATGTACCGATGAACCTGTTCGATTTCGGGATTGCAGCAGGATTTGTGGGACTGATCATGTGGCAAACCGGGCGGGTTTTCAGCAAATACCCGATACTGGCCAAGAATCATCCTTTTTTGAAAGAAAGTATTATCCACCATACGTAAACTCTTTTAAATACCATGTCAACCTTTTTTCTGTTACTGATCCTGTTAATGGGTTTCCTGATCACCTTCCAGATTGCCAAGGCAAGTGAGTACGTAGGTGTGTTAAAAGGAGAAAAGAAAAATTTTGAGCAGAACAACCGCGTCAACGGGTTCCTGATGATCGTATTCCTGGTCCTCGGGCTGATCGGGGTCTATTACTGCAACGAGATCTTCCGGGGCAAGATCCTGGGTGAGGCAGCCTCCGTTCATGGTGTGGAGATCGACAGGATGATGTATATCACGATCGCGATCACCGGCATCGTGTTTGTCATCACCCAGGTGCTGCTGTTCTGGTTTGCCTACAAATACCAGTATTCCGAGAAAAGGAAGCCGATGTATTTCCCTCATGACAGCCGGCTGGAAGTGATCTGGACGGTGGTGCCGGCTATCGCACTGACGGTCCTCGTAGGTTTTGGGTTGTTCTACTGGTTCAGGATCACCGGAGACGCACCGGCGGATGCCAACCAGGTCGAGGTCACCGGCAAGCAATTCGGCTGGATCTTCCGTTATCCGGGCAGCGACGGCGTCTTTGGAAAGAAATACTACCAGAATATCAGCGACAAGGACAATAACTCGCTGGGCCTGATCTGGGACGATCCCAATACCCACGATGATATCGTGACGTCTGAAATGTATATCGAGGTGAATAAGCCCGTCAAACTGATCATCAACTCCCGGGATGTGATCCATGACGTCGGACTGGTCTATTTCCGGCAGAAAATGGATGCCGTGCCCGGAACGCCGACGACGATGTGGTTCATACCCAAGTTCACGACGGAGGAGATGAAAAAGAAGCTCGGCAATCCCGATTTCGTTTATGAGATCTCCTGCGACCAGATGTGCGGCAGGGGTCACTATACCATGCGCGGGGTCATTACGGTCGTGAACCATGAAGAATATGTGCTTTGGCTGGCCAAGCAAAAGCCGAATTATGCGCAGATCCAGGGCGATCAGGCTCCGGCCGGCGGCGGAAAAGCGGACAGCACGAAGGCTGCGGCGGTAACAACGTCCGCGGCGGCTGCGAAGCTGGTGGCAACGAATTAAGAAGAATTCCAATTTTGTGAATAACCGTACGGTATCTATAAAAATTTTCTCATGAGCAACGAAGCAACATTACACGGACATGCTGAAACGGATCTCCCCGTTCATGACCTCCATCATGATGAGCATGGCATTCATCATCACAAGGATACGTTCATTACCAAGTATGTATTTAGTCAGGATCACAAAATGATCTCCAAGCAGTTCCTGATCACGGGGATGATCTGGGCGATCATCGGTGGTCTGATGTCCGTTCTGTTCAGGCTGCAACTGGGGTATCCGGAGGCTCACTTCCAGTTCCTGGAAGATATCCTGGGCAGCAAGTGGGCTAAAGGTGGCCAGATCCAGCCCGAGTTCTACTACGCCCTGGTGACGATGCACGGTACGATCCTGGTGTTCTTCGTGTTGACGGGCGGCTTGAGCGGTACTTTCGCCAACTTCCTCATTCCCCTGCAGGTCGGCGCCCGCGATATGGCCAGCCCCATGCTGAATATGCTGTCTTACTGGTTCTTTCTTGCCGCCAGCGTCGTCATGTTCACTTCGCTGTTCCTCGAGACGGGTCCTGCCAGCGGCGGCTGGACCGCCTATGCACCACTGAGCGCACTGGGCGACGCCAATGAGGGATCGAAGGCAGGGATGGACTACTGGCTGATCTCCATGGCCCTGTTCGTTGTCTCTTCGCTGCTGGGCGGTCTGAATTATATTACCACCATATTGAACATGCGAACGAAAGGGATGAGCATGACGCGGTTGCCGCTGACGATCTGGGCTATCCTCTTCACCGCTATATTGGGGGTGTTGTCCTTCCCCGTACTGTTGTCCGGCTTTATCCTGCTGTTGTTCGACCGTCATGGCGGCACCAGTTTCTACCTTTCCGACATCTTCCTGACGGAGACCGGCAAGGCCCTGCCCAATGAAGGGGGCAGCGCTATCCTCTATCAGCACTTGTTCTGGTTCCTGGGTCATCCTGAAGTATATATTATTGTCCTCCCCGCCATGGGCCTGGTATCGGAAGTGATGTCCGTCAATGCGCGCAAGCCGATCTTCGGCTATATGGCCATGGTCGGATCGCTGTTCGCTATCACCATCCTCGCCTTCCTGGTATGGGCGCACCATATGTTCGTGACGGGGCTGAATCCCTTTCTCGGATCGGTGTTCGTCTTGCTGACCCTGCTGATTGCCGTGCCTTCGGCCATCAAGGTATTCAACTGGCTGACCACCTTGTGGCGGGGCAATATCCGGTTCACCCCGGCGATGCTGTTTGCCATCGGTTTTGTCAGCACCTTTATTTCCGGTGGTCTGACCGGTATCTTCTTAGGTAACTCTACGCTGGACATCCAGCTGCACGATACCATGTTCGTTATCGCTCACTTCCACATCGTCATGGGCGTATCAGGTATCCTGGGCATGTTTGCGGGCATCTACCACTGGTTCCCCAAGATGTTCGGCCGGTACTTGAACAATACGATGTCTTATATCCATTTCTGGATCACCTTCGTGGGCGCCTACCTGATCTTCTGGCCGATGCACTACGAAGGTCTGGCCGGGATGCCCCGTCGCTACCTGGATTACAGCAACTGGATCTCTTTCAATCAGTTCGCTGGGCTGAACCGCTTCATCTCCACTGTGGCGATGATAACCTTTGCCGTTCAGCTATTGTTCGTTTTCAATTTCTTCTACTCTATCTTCAAGGGAAGACGGGTAATGGATAGGAACCCATGGGGTTCGACGACACTGGAATGGACGACACCCATCCGGCCCGGACATGGCAACTGGCCCGGTGAAATTCCTGAAGTACACCGCTGGCCTTATGATTACGCCAAGGATGGTCGGGATTTCATTCCGCAAACCGAACCGCTGGGCAGCAACGAAAGCGCCCATTGATGGAAACCGCGAAGCATTCGAGCTCTTTAAAATTTGCCGGCAAACTGCAGGATTATAAACTGCTGATCAAGTTCAACCTTAGCTTCATGGTTGTGTTTTCTGCCTTGATCAGTTATTTGCTGGCGCCGAAAGTAAAGGAATATGATTGGGTAGCGATCGGGCTGTTTTTTATCGGCGGCATGCTGGTCACCGGCAGCGCCAATACGATCAACCAGATCGTGGAGAAGGATACCGATGCGATGATGAGGCGGACGGCTAACAGGCCGGTGGCTTCGGGCAGGATGAGTACGCAGGAAGCCTGGACCTTTGCCGTGCTGGCGGGGGTGGGCGGGGTGCTGATCCTCTCGCATTTCAACTTCCTCACAGCGGCACTTGCAGCCTTCAGCCTGTTCGTCTATGCCTTCATCTATACGCCACTGAAGAAAGTCAGCTCTGTGTCGGTGCTGGTGGGAGCGATCCCCGGCAGCCTGCCCTGTTTGATCGGCTGGGCGGCCGGCAATGACGACCTCAGTACCGGTGGCTGGATCCTGTTCGCCCTGCAATTCTTCTGGCAATTCCCGCATTTCTGGGCTATCGCCTGGATCGCGCACAAGGATTACACGGCTGCCGGATTTAAGCTGTTGCCGTCCACGGAAGGACCGACGAAATATTCTGCCATCCAGGCGATCATTTATTCCCTCCTGTTGCTGCCGGTGGGGATCCTGCCTTATCTTACGGGGATGAGTGGGATGGTAAGCGGGATTATCGTTTTGATTGCCAATTTCCTGATGGTCGGCCAGTGTGTACGGCTTTACCGGGAAATGACAGTTCAGGCAGCCAGGAGGGTGATGTTCAGCAGCTATATCTATTTGCCGGTGGTCTTGCTGAGCCTGCTGGCCAACAAGACTGTATAAAGTGAGAGAGAATATGATAAAATCAATGGAAGCCAAGGATACTGTGAACGAACAACGCAAGAGAATACATCCCCATAAATTTACGTTATGGGTGGCGCTGGGCAGCATTATCATGATGTTTGCCGGGTTGACGAGCGCCTATGTAGTGAAGAGGGATCAGCCAGGCTGGACGACGTTTTCGATCCCGAAGGCCTTCTGGTATTCGACAGCTGTCATGCTGGTCAGCAGCCTGACGGTGCAAATGGCGTTAAAGGCCTTCAAGGAGAGGGAAATGTTGCGGTATCGCAGCCTGCTGACGACAACGGCCGTGCTGGGCCTCGTCTTCGTACTGTTGCAGTGGATAGGGTTCCGCGAGATCTGGCGCTCGGGGATCACTCTGAGAGGCTCCGGCGGCGGCCAGTTCCTGTATGTCATTGCCGGCTTGCACGCGGTGCATGTACTGGGCGGGGTTATTGCTTTATTGTTTATGGTGGCTAAGGCATATCTTTCGAAGGTCAGGAGTTATGATAGTGTCCCGATCGAGCTGATAAGTACGTACTGGCATTTTGTGGACCTGCTGTGGATCTATTTGTTCATTTTCTTTATGGCTATAAGATAATATTGTCGCAATTAAAATAAATTTGCAAATCAACTAAAATAACAACATGGCACAAGCAATACCAGCAGGACAGAAGTGGTGGAGTGGCGGAAAAAGCCCCTTCAACGTGGAGTATGGCAAGCTGATGATGTGGTATTTCCTGATGAGCGATTCCTTCACCTTCGGCGCTTTCCTGATCTCTTACGGTTCTATCCGGTTTGCAACGAATGGATGGCCTGACCCCAACCATGTGTTCCGGGCTTTCCCCTTCATGGGAGAAACCAACATGCCGCTGGTATTCGTGAGCCTGATGACCTTTATCCTGATCATGAGCTCGGTGACCATGGTTCTGGCCGTGGCAGCAGGTCATAATAATGACCGGAAAAAGGTCACCTTCTATATGATCCTGACCGTTCTCGGCGGCCTGATGTTCCTGAGCTGCCAGGCCTGGGAATGGTGGCATCTGCATAGCGAAGGCGCCTGGTGGGGCCAAAACCCCTTCCCGAATGCCGATGGTTCCAGGGCGACGACCAACTTTACCAATTACTTTTTCACCATTACAGGTTTTCATGGTTTCCACGTGTTTTCGGGGGTCGTGATCAATTCGATCATGCTGATCAAGAACCTCCGGGGCGATTTTGCAAAGCGGGGCCATTACCTGATGATCGAGAAGGCCGGTTTGTACTGGCACTTTGTGGACCTGGTATGGGTATTCGTGTTCACTTGTTTTTATTTGCTGTAAAACAGAGACTATCTATCACGATCAATAAATTATTGTTATGTCAACTATCGAAACAACGTCCCCGTCCCACGATAACGCGCATACCACGTTCGACGCCAGGCCTATCTGGCGGACCTTCTGGATCCTGCTGGGGATCACACTCGTGGAAATTACGCTGGCGACCATACACCTGAAGACAGGATTTCCGAATAAGTATGTGCTGAACGGGATCTACCTGATCCTGACCTGTGCGAAGGCGTTTTATATCATTGCAGAGTTCATGCACCTGCGTCATGAGATCAAGAACATGATCATGACGATTGCCGTTCCGGCGCTGATATTCGTGTGGTTCATCATCGCCTTTCTTTGGGATGGCGGTTCTTATAATGCCCTGCGCAACCGCTATGATGCGCATTACAGGGATGCAAATAAGGTGAAGGTGGCGCCTCCGTCCGTGCCGACGGATAAGGAGCACGGATCGAAGGAAGAGTAAATAAAATATACTGTGAGCAAGAAAGCGTGGTTGGCTATATGCCTGGCGGTGGTCGTGCCGCTGGTCTTTTACGGGATCGCAAAGACGTATAATGTTCCTATGCCGCCCCGGTTCTTTCCGGACTCGACCGTCACCCGGATCAGGGATGGCAAGGAGTTCACCGATACCATCTGGCACCAGGTCGCCAATATTTCCCTGCAGAATCAGTTGGGTGAGACCGTCTCCCTGGACCAGCTGAAAGGCAAGGTGATCATCATCGATTTTTTCTTCACCCATTGTGCCAGCATCTGTCCTATCCTCACGCACAATATGCGGCGGCTACAAGACGCGTTGCATTTCAAAGATAAAACGAAGCAGCTGAACCTGGAGGACACCTCTTTTGTACAATTCCTTTCTCTTACAGTCGACCCCCAGCATGATTCGGTCCCGGTACTGAAAAAGTATGCCGACCGGTACGGCGTGAATTCCGATATCTGGTGGATGCTGACCGGCCCCAAAAAGACCATTTATGATTTTGCGCTGAATGAGCTGAAGCTGGGATTGCAGGACAGCGTCAGTGTCGATTCCAATTTCGTCCATACGGATTATATTGCGCTGCTGGATAAGGATCGCGTGATCCGGGGTTATTATCATGGTACGGATACCACCGCCATGGCCAGGTTGGGCAGCGATATCGTCTTTATCATGCTGGAAAAGGACAAGAACAGGAAACCGACTATTTTTCTAGAGCTGAAGCCCCTGGAGATACCCATTGCGGTCATCCTGCTGGGTACTGTCCTGGGAGTGGTCTATTTCAGCAGAAAATCGAAAAATTATCCAACAGCATGAGTCAATCGGTTCCCATCAATCAGCCGTCCCAGCCGTCTCCGGTACGGGAGCGGAATTTTACCAGGGCGATCATCATTGTGTCGATCGCCATTCCGGCGGCCGTCGCCTTTTTAATCTTAGTGCCCGTGGGAAAGGTGAATTTGGGCTTCAATACCCGGAGCCTTCCTCTCTTCCATGCGATCCTAAATTCGAGCACGGCCATCCTGCTGATCGCCAGCCTGTATTTTATCCGGCATGGCCAGGTCACTGCGCACAAGCGGGCCAACCTTACAGCGGTAGTGCTGAGCACGATCTTCCTCGTTTCCTACGTGATCTATCATGCCTCCAATCCGTCGACGCGGTTTGGTGATCTGAATCATGATGGGATACTCAGTGATGCCGAAAAGCAGCAGGCCGGCGTACTGCGCTATGTGTATTATTTTATCCTCACTTCGCATATCCTCTTATCGGGCATCATTATTCCGTTCGTGCTGTTCACCTTGCAGCGGGCTTTCCAGGAGAAATTCGACAAACACCGGCGGCTGGCGAAGATTACCTGGCCGATGTGGCTGTATGTGGCGGTGACCGGGGTGATTGTGTATGTGATGATCAGCCCGTATTATTAGGCGGGTGGGGGGATGGCGGCCCTGCCGGGCGGCGCTGTTCGCTGACAGTCACGTTACGAAGAATGCTTCTTCCATACGGTCCACTTCTCCCCTGGAAATTCCAAATCTTTTAGCCATATAATGCCACTGGCTCACAGCTCCGGATACTTCAGCGATTATTTTCTCCCGTTTCTCCCTCCCTACTCTGAACTGTTCCGCAACTTCTCGAGCCAGATCGATATCCAGAGCATTGCTATGCTCAGAAATATTAAGGGTAAGTCCTGTTGATCGTGGAACCGGGTTTATGTCGAAAGCCGGCGACAATCGCCATCCCTTTGGAGTCAGGAGAAAACCATGATTCCGAAGGTGATCATCACTATTGCTGACAAGGATATTAAAAACGATCCGCCGCCAAAGTTCCTCCATATCCTGATCGGGAGCGGCACCGTGGCGCATAAGGAATTCGGCAAGGTGCAAATAGGATACTCCTGCAGCAGCATCCATACCATCTGTATATCCCAGTAAGGTCATTGCGGAGGCAAAGTGAATGCGCCGATCTCCGATCCGGTCAAACCGTCTTGTTAAAAAGGTGTGGTAATCCTGTGAAAATCGTTTTGCCTTTCCTTCCGCTATCTGAAGCATCAACACCCTTCCCCATCGATCCGGAGAAGAATCCATGAATAATCCGAAATTGGGTTTATCATCTCTTAAATATTGTGGGCCGGTAAATAGATTGAGATCCGGGTCCAATTGTATGGCGAAACCTGATTCAAGCCATTCATTGTGATAAGAAAATGAAAAAACTTCTTTCCCCCGGAGTTGCTCGGCTTGCAGGACACCAACTTTCCGAAGACCCCCCAACTCAAGCCAATCCGCATAGACGTATATTTCCAGGAGGGATAGTCGGCGCCTCTTCCGTGCAAGTTTTATCTTCTCGCCCAATTCCGAAAGGATCTTGGCTGCGTTCATTTTCAAAAAGCTACATTTTTCTCCCGATCAGGATCTGACACATGCCCTCATTACGTTTGGGTTATATCTGGGGCTTACGCTGCTTTTTTCTTACCTGCTTTATCATTTTTATGAGAAAAGAATGACCGATCTACGGGAAAAATTCAGCAAGAAAGAGCGAAAGCCAGTTCTGCTGTATGAACTAGCCTGTCTTGTCTGTCGTCTTCCGTTGGGCGATCAATTGGGAACGCCGTGGTTCGGGAACGCGCTGGTAATCATAAGGGCAGTGGCGGCAGCCATTGCCGCAGCAGTAGCCCCGTTCCAGGTGATATTTTTCTGTCAGGACCATCAGGCCCTGCTCGTTGTAATAGAAATCGACGTCTTCAATGAGTTGTTTCATTGGGTTCTGTTCCTCCATCGGTGTGTGTTAGGGTCGATGACGGTTCGGGCGACTGCACCGGCCTGGTCAATTGTGCGGGTCCGGCCGGCTGCGCTGACCCGGTCGCCCGTTTCGGCCCCATCAACCTTGGGGGCCGTACTCTCGCGGGTGGCACCGGCTCCTCGGTTTTGATCCTTTGCAGCAGTTGGTCGTCCGGGTGCGGCAGGGGCCCGTCGGGCAGCGTAAAGCAAAGGTAATGTACCCGCCTGCTTTCGGCAATATCCAGGCTTTCATAGTGGGTGAGGATCTTCAGTTCGTCTTTTATCGGCCCGGCGTGGATATCGTCGATGTCTTCCAGCAGGGTCAGGCCATACATGTCGACCACCCATTTGGTGAACTGATAGAGGACGGGTGAGTCCGTCTTCAGGTGAATGCGGCCACCGGGGGCCAGGATCTGTTGGTAGATCCGGATGAATTTCGGATGGGTCAGCCGCCGCGTGGCCCTGGACTTTCGAAGCTGGGGGTCGGGGAAGGTCAGCCAGATTTCGCTGACTTCCGCCTTGTTGAAATACGAGGTCAGCTTATCGATGTGGGTGCGCAGAAAGGCGGCGTTGGTTATCTTTTCTTCCAGGCATTTTTTTGCGCCGATATAGATGCGGTTGCCTTTCATGTCTATGCCGAGGAAATTATGCTGCGGATACATTTTGGCGAGGCCGACGGTATATTCGCCTTTTCCGCAGGCCAGCTCCAGGGTGAGGGGGTGGTTGTTTTTGAAGAAGGCGCACCATTGCCCTGCCATGCCTTCAGGGTACTGGAGGACGTTGGGGAAGGATTTGATAGCTTCGAAACGGATGAGTTTTTTTTGGCCCATGGGGCAAAAATAACGAAAGGCCGGCGTGGTACGGATAAAGATCTTTATCCGTGCAATTATCAAAGTTCCCAATGAAGTCTTGCTCCGAAAATGGATACCGGACCACGATCGCGGTTGAATGCAGGGTTGGTATCGAACTGGTAATCCAGCGCGGCATGAATGGTTTTCCAGATTTTAAAATCGTAATACGTTTCGACGACTCTCTCCGGGCTATAATTCAAATTGCCGTCGCCATCCAGCATGTCTGTGCCGCCTGCCTTTAGAAATGCCTGGTTATCAGCTGAAGCGCCACTCACGATGTAGGCTAGGCCCCAGGTATCGCCAGGCCTATGCCACGCCTCACCCTTAACGCTCACCCCCAGCGATGCCGTCCAATCAACATCGGTGAAGGTCCACGTATCGTAGTGGCCTGGGGTCCAGCCCAGGCGCGAGAACAGACCGACATTCCTGGCCACTTCCTGTTCCCCATTCAACCCGAAGCCATATTTATGGTGGAAGGCGCGCGCGGAGTCCGGGATGGTCACTCCCGATCCCTGACCGACGGTGTTCAGATCAGGAGGATTAGCCAGCAGCATGGCGGTCGCCAGTTTGTAGCTGGCAAAGTTCGCTTCGTCTAGCCAGGACAGTAACCGTATGGTCCCCGGATGAGCGTGGACACTGTAACGGCGCTCAAATTCCACCATCATCGCCCAGGCGCGCCAAAACGGTCCATAAGCGCCGCGCCGAGGCCACGTGAGAAGCTGGTCGTCCCCGGTGAAGCCATTTTTGTCTCGGGGCATTTGGAAAAATCCATAGCGCAAAGACCATTTCGGCTGGTTTAGTTCCACAGAAACCCCGGTGGTGTATCCGACTGTATTCTGTCCGTAATCCCAGGTAAGGTTACCCATCATCGCCCAATTCAAAAACTGCGTGTGCGGGTCGTGCGCATAGGTGTTGCCATCACAAATGTCCAAAGGACTCATCCGACCGATGGTGAAGGTCAGCCTTGAAATGTCCTGTTTGCCGGCAAGCGTGAGGGGGTCGTCGGGCAGGTCCTCCTGCCGGCCGCCCAGGCCGATGGTTTGACGAATGAACAAATGCGAAAACGTATAGTTGGGGTCCCTGGTCCCGGCTTTGTAAGCGTCGCCATTGGGGAATGCTTCGACGCCAAAGGTTTGGCTCAACCCGAAGCCCTGCCACATCAAAAAGTCCATGTGCCCCTCGGCTCCGCGCCATAACCGCACGCCGGCAAACAGGTTCACCGTAACGGTTTCCTGAACCTCACCCTTGCTGTTCAGGCTGTTCGGGCCTGAGTACTTGGCTCGAAAACCGGGATCTCCCTGCAAAACTTCCGTGTTCTGAACATGGAAGTTCCAGCTACTATCCGCCTGTCCATATACATCCGCCCCATATCCCATGATGATCACGCTTAATACTAAGCTACGCATGTTATTCTATGTTTTACCAAACATAGACAATTTTTATTGTTAGCCAAATTGAAATAATTAGGGTAGCCTAATTATTATCAAAATGAATTTTTATTCTACCTTTAAAGCAAGACGACGAAAAATGCAGACACTTTCAGAGGAAAATTATTTAAAGATCATTTATAACCTTGATAAGCAAGGCGTTAAAAAAGTAACTCCTACGGCCATTGCCAAAGCCCTGTTGAACAATCCGGCTTCTGTCATCGATATGCTGAAGAAGCTTGTAGATAAAAAATTGATCGCGTATGATAAGGCGCGAGGGGCAAAGCTGACTTCCGCGGGAAAGGTCATAGCCATTTCTGTCATCCGAAGGCATCGTTTATGGGAAGTATTCCTGCTGGAAAAGCTGGCCTACGAATGGGACCAGGTGCATGATATTGCAGAACAATTGGAACATATCCGGTCTCCCGACCTGGCAGACAGACTGGACAAATTTCTCGGTTTCCCCCAATACGATCCGCACGGAGATCCGATACCTTCGGCCAATGGAGAAATGGCGTTGATCAGCCGGCTCATGCTCGAAGAAGCCACCGTTGGAAAAACGTACAAAGTGATCGGGGTGAAAGATAGCAGCCCTGATTTCCTCCAATATTTGAAAAGGCTGGACGTTGGGATTGGTACTACCATCACCGTAAAAGAGAAAATCACTTTCGATCATTCCATGATGATACAGATTGGGAAAAATCGGCAGACGAGCGTATCGAGGGTTTTCTCGCAAAACTTGTTGATCTGTGAGTAAGCCTTATGGGAGAGGCGAACGAAAAACCCCGCCGGTTGGCGGGGCATTCATTAATCAGCTGTAGAGGAAGGATTCGAACCTCCACGGGGCAGTTAGCAGTAGCGCAATGTGCGGTGGTCAACCCCAGTCTGACCCGATTTTAGTCGGGGCAGGCATTACACTATGTTTATCCTGGATCCCCACCCCCGAGACAAGGGGGCATGTCTGCCAAATTTCATCACTCCACATTCTTAACAATATTGCCGGATCATTTTTCTTTCGTCTCCTCCCCGGCAGGATTGCTTCATTGATGTAAAATTAAAGAAAACGCTGAAACTTTGCTAATTTTTAAAGAAAATTTTTGTATTTTCAATAATATTTAAATATTTGCAGTGTGATGTAGATAAAATTTAAAAACTCTATTTAAGATGGCGGTAAAATTGAATCTCGACAAATTGGATCTGCAGATTATCCATGAAATGATGGAAAATGCAGAGATTTCCTATGCCGAATTGGGAAAAAAACTATTTGTTTCGGGAGGCACTATTCACGTACGGATCAAAAAGTTGCAGGAATTATCTGTCGTTAAAGGTACAAAACTATATGTAGACCTCAAGCAGCTGGGATACGATGTCATAGCTTTTATCGGCATCTACCTCGAAAAGAGCTCCTTATATGACAGCGTTGCCCGCGAACTGCATAAGATCCCGGAGATCGTACGCCTCAACTACACCACCGGAAACTACAGCATGTTTGCAGAGATCGTTTGTAAAGACATCAATCAGCTGCGTTTCGTACTGCATGACGAATTGCAGAAAATAAAGGGGATCGAACGTACGGAGACCTTTATCTCCCTCGACGAAAGCTTCAGCCGTAACGTGCAGGTCTTTAAAGAGTAGAAATGATAGCCCGCCAGGGCGAATGGTTTCATCGTTTGTTGGTTCATGATTTTACATCCAACACATCCCGCAAGGCGTTCCCCAGCAAGTTGAACGCCAGCACCAATAACATAATGGCTAGTCCCGGGGCGAGCGCCAGCATAGGGTTGTGCGTGATGATGAAGTTGTAATTTTCCTTTATCATCAACCCCCAGCTGGGTTGCGGCGGCTGCACGCCAATACCCAGAAAGCTTAATCCTGCCTCGATAACGATGGCGGAGGCGAAATTGGATGCCGCAACTACCCAGACCGGTCCCATCACGTTCGGCAGGATATGGCGAAATAATATCCGGCTGTGTGAATAGCCCAGGGCCCTGGCAGCTTCTACATATTCCCTTTCCCGCACCGCCAGCACCTGCCCTCTGACAAGCCGTGCCACGTTGACCCATAGGGTAAGACCGATCGCGATGAAAACCTGCCAGAATCCCTTGCCCAGCAATAGCATAATGGCGAAAACCAGCAGCAGGGTGGGAATGCTCCAGATCACGTTGACCAACCAAAGAATGATCTCATCCACGCGGCCCCGAAAATATCCCGCCAGTGCTCCTAACAGCACGCCTACGCTGAGCGACAGCAGGACCGTCACCATTCCCACCGCGAGGCTGACCCTGACGCCGATCAGCAGTCTGCTGAGGATATCACGGCCGTATTTGTCCGTCCCCAGCCAGAAGGTCTGCGTCCTGATCTGCCAGGCCGGGAGGTCCTCCCCGGCGCCCGATCGGGAAACTGCAGATGTCCCCGGGTAGCTCCTTCTTTCTTCCACTCCCTCATCGATGAATTTCTGAACGATGAGACTGTCCCCCTGCAGCGTATAACTATCGATCGGAATATACTCATATCTATCTTCGCGGCCATTCAGCAGGCGGCTAAAAAAGCCGACAGGCTCCGCCTGCCTTTCTTTCATCAACAACAGGAACAGCTGCCGGAAACCCGGCCGGCGGCCGCCAATCTCCACGATGATCCGGTTGGCATCGGGAGAGGGATCGGGGGCTATATAATAAGCCGTCACCGCCACTACAACGGCAGTGCCGATGACGATCAGCCCGAAAAGCGCGCCTTTATTACGCAGCAAGCGGTTTCGTATGGAGCGATTAGCGGCTGTCATTTACTTATTTTTCTGTCTTTCCAGCGATAGCTGCCGAATTTGCCTAACCAGCCTATCACAATGGTGTAAAGGATATGCAAGGGCTGCAGGATCGGAAAATAGACCATCAGTGACCGCTGACCGAAAAAGGTGGCCACGGTGCGGACAAATGGATATTCCAGCATGGTCTTGACTGCCAGGCCCACCAGCAGGAGCCAGAGCCACCAGCTATTCCAAAAGGCGGCTATCGGCAGGACGGCAAATAACGCATTGACGATATAGACCAACAGCAATACCCAAAAGATACGCTTGTCGTCATAATGATCAGCCTTACTGGCCCAGCGGATCCTTTGATGGAAAAATCCTTTCCAGCGGGTCTCCGGTTGTGTCGTGACGATGGCCTTCGGGCTTTTCAGAAAGAACACGCCATCCGGATATTTGCGGTAGATCTTGTGCATCAGCAGCATATCGTCCCCGGAAGGCAGCGAGTCAATGCCTTTGAACCCTTCCACCTGGTAGAAAGCGCTGCGTGCGTAGGCCAGGTTCGCTCCATTGCACATGGAATGGAATTTCCCGGATACGGCGGCGCCTGTGATACCCTGTAAAGTAATAAAGTCAAGCGTCTGGAAAATGGATAATAGGGACCGGTGTTCGCGGGCCGGCCCGGGGGTAGCGCGATCCGGACTTGGATCTGTCGGGCCGCCGATGCGGACAGGGGCAGCGATGAATTTGGCGTTTTTCTGCTCATAGAACGCGGCCATCGTCAACAGCCAATCCGGATGAAACAGGCAGTCGGCATCTGTGGTGACGATCAACTCGCCCGATGCGCGCCCGATACCCGTTTCGATAGCCCATTTTTTGTGGGCCAGGACGGGCTGGTCCTGCGTTGTCTCCGTCAGTCGAAAGCATCGAATGGACAGATCCGGGTAATGCAGTTCGCCGACTATTTCCGGGGTCCTGTCGGTGGAATGATCGTCAATGACGATCACTTCATAGAGATGCCGCGGATACGATTGGCGGGAAAGGCTGTCGATGCAGGCCGCGATATTGGCCTGCTCGTTTCGGGCCGGCACAAGGACGGAGATCTTCGTCCGGGGGGATCCGGAGCTCGCACCGGGTGAGGCGCTTCCGGCAGGAGTGGAAATAGTGAAGGTTGGAATGGCTTTCCATGCCCGCCGATAATAATCGATCAGTGCCCCGTAAACGGCGAAGAGGAAGCAGCCAATAAGTGTAACCAGAAACATCGGGGCCATGACGGATGCTGAATGATTGGTAAATATAGGTCAAGCTGTCAACTCAGATAGCAGAATGCCCAGGTATTGGGGCCGCAACAGCTGATGCCCCGTGGGCAGGAGGGTCAGGTGGCAGGTAGCGGCGATGCCTCTTTTCCTGAATTTTTCAGCGTTCTCCCACCTGATGATGCGGTCGTAGCTGCCGTAGATCAGCCGGACGGGAAGCTTTCTATCCCGGATGATAGCCGCGATGACGGCCAGCCGTGGCCTGAATCCCCGCATCGTTGTCCATCGGGTATAGAGCTCTTGCCGCACCCGATCGTCGTTGATATATTGAACGGTGAATTTATATACGCTGGGATTTACTAGTTGCAGCCCATTGCGTAGCCGCAGCAGCAGGAAGAACCATCCGGGTCGCCGCATCGTCGCGCGGAACAGGATATTGCCGGGACGAGTCTGCGTGGCCATCCAATACCAGGGATTCAGTTTCAGGCCATCCGGCGCCAGCAAGACCAGTTTGTCGACCAATTGCGGGCTGTCCTGCAGGAGCTGGAGCGCTATTCTCCCGCCCATGCTATAGCCCAGGAGCCACCAACCGGGAAGATAGGGCGTAGACAACGCAGCCTCGATAGCCCGTAAAACGAAGAGAAGGTCCCGGGGATCAAAAAACAGCCCGTCATTCCATTCTGTTTGCCCGTGGAAAGGCAGGTCGATAGCTACGAGGGTAAAATCATCGCCGATGGCTTCCCCCAGGAAAGTAAAAGCAGCCGCCGATTCGCCATAACCATGAAAGGCGAACACCAGCCTGGGCCCCGTCCCCCAGCTGCGGTAATAGATCCGGGAATTTCTCAGCGGGTAATATCCGGTTTGCATGATCGGAAGATTCACCGCTAAATCTACATATTATTCGCGATTTGCTGCCGGGCCGTATAGCTATTTGATGGGTGGACAATAAGATGAGCGAGTTCGCATTTTGCGAACTTTTTTCTTCCTTTTTTCGCATTTTACAAGTCGCGGACAACCATCGGATATCACGGATTGGCCTCCAGGTCATGTTGCAGGAAATGGGTTCCCGTCAACAATTCGAAGTAGAGGAGGCAGAGACGACGGAGGAGGCCCTTACTAAAGTTCTGGCCGGCAACTTTCACGTCGTGGTGATGGATTATGATCTGCCGGGGCGGGGCGGCCCGAAGGCGACGGAACTGATGGTGGCACGGCGGCCGGAGATATGTGTACTGGGCTGGTCGTATCATGCCGAGAGGGCCTATGCGGAGCAGATGATGCAGGCAGGGAAGCGGTTTTACAGCAACGAGATTGCCCGGCGATTGCTGGAACCGGTCCTCGTACCGACGGTAGAGGACAAAATGAACAAGCTGTCCCGGCGGGAAAAGGAGGTCTTCAGGCTGATCCTGGATGGACTTCAGAGCCGGGAGATTGCGGAAAAACTGAGGGTCTGCAGACGGACGGTGAGGGGGATGTCAATCGTGCAGGAAGGGGCGGCGGCGGAGACGACCTGGCGGTTGATCAGCGCGCCATTCAGGGGAAGTTAATCTAATTTAAAGGTAAATATTCTATATAAAATATCTGCGGTTTTTTTAAATCTCCGGAAGAATGGTTTATCTTTAGCTTAGTTGTTTAACTAACTGTATGCCAGACAACCAATTCAAGAAAGGTGAGCTCTATAGTTTCATTACCGGCAAGGCCAGTACGGCGATTGCGCGTAACCTGCAGAAGAAGTTCGCCGCTGCCGGCCTGAAGATCACCATAGAGCAGTGGAGTGTGTTGTATCATTTGTGGAAAGAGGACGGTAAGAGTCAGCAGGAGCTTTGCGTGGCGACTTTCCGGGACAAGCCCAGCATCACCCGGCTGGTAGACAACCTGGAAAAACAGCAGCTGGTCAGGCGGGTGGCGTCGGAAGAGGATCGCCGGATCAACCTGATCTATGTGACGCGGCAGGCGCATAAATTACAGGAGGAGACGATGGCACTGGCAGAGGCGACGTTGAACGAAGCGCTGGAAGGCGTGCCGCCCGATCGCATAGACATCTGCAAGGAAGTATTGCAGGTCGTTTATGACAACCTGCGGTAGGTCCGGGGGGCGAACAAGCTTACGATTATTCACCATAAAACTATTTTTCTATGAGCGCGTCTACTGAAAAAGCACAGGCCTTAAAAGGGGCCGAGTGGCTGGTCAAGGAAAGCTCCCCTTTCGAAACCTTCATCCCGGAAGACTTTAACGAAGAACAGCTGATGGTAAAGGACATGTGTAATGCTTTCCTGGATGCAGAGGTGCTGCCTGTCATTGACCGTATCGACAAACTGGAACCCGGGCTGATGCCGTCCCTGATCGCGAAGGCGGGCGAGCAGGGCCTGCTGGGAGCGGCCGTACCGGAGGAATATGGGGGTCTCGGCAAAGACTTCATCACGGCGACGCTGGTCAACGAAGGGCTTGGCGGCGGCTTTTCTTTTTCTGTAGCCGTCTCCGCGCATACAGGTATCGGTACTTTACCTATCCTCTATTTCGGGACCCCGGAACAGAAGAAAAAATATATTCCCAAACTGGCCAGTGGCGAATGGAAAGGTTCTTACGGCTTAACGGAGCCGAATAGCGGCAGCGATGCATTGGGCGCGAAGACAACGGCCAAATTATCGGCGGACGGAAAATACTACCTGCTCAATGGCCAGAAATGCTGGATCACGAACGGCGGATTTGCGGATATCTATACGGTGTTCGCCAAGATCGACGGGGATAAGTTCTCCGCCTTCATCGTCGAAAGAGGATTCGAAGGATTTACCCAGGGGCCGGAAGAGCATAAGATGGGGATCAAAGGCTCGTCTACCGTGCAGCTGTACTTCCAGGACTGTAAAGTTCCTGTTGAAAACCTGCTGGGCGAAGCCGGCAAGGGCCACATCATCGCCTTCAACATCCTGAATATCGGCAGGCTGAAACTCTGCGCTGCCGCCCTCGGCGGAGCGAAAAGAGCCGCTACCACGTCCATTCAGTATGCCAAAACCCGCGAACAGTTCAAGACGCCGATAGCGAATTTCGGCGCTATCAAGCATAAAATTGCTGAAATGGCGATCCGGATGTGGACGTCAGAAAGCGCACTCTATCGCACCACCAAATGGATCGACGACAAGGAGGTTGGGCTGGTAGCCGCGGGCAAACCTTTCAATGAGGCCGTGCTGGGCGCAGCCGAAGAATACGCCATCGAATGCGCCATTCTGAAAGTAGCGGGCAGTGAGATGCTGTCTTTTGTGGTCGACGAAGGGGTGCAGATCCATGGCGGTAATGGTTTCAGCGATGAATACATTATATCGAAAGCCTATCGCGACAGCCGCATCAACCGTATTTATGAGGGCACCAATGAGATCAACCGGCTCCTGATCGTCGACATGGTACTGAAGAGAGCGATGAAAGGAAGGCTGGATATCATGGCGCCGGCATTGGCCGTGTCGAAGGAGTTGATGAGTATCCCGGAATTCGGCAGCGATGGCGACAGCCCCTTTGCCAAAGAGGTCAGGGCGGTGCGCAATTTTAAAAAGGCGATCCTCATGACAGCCGGTGCGGCGGTCCAGCGCCTGATGACCAAATTAGAGAACGAACAGGAGCTCCTGATGCATATTGCGGACATGGCCATCGACACCTTTGTAGCGGAGAGCGCATTGCTCAGGGCATGGAAGCTGGCGGATCAGCGTGGAGAAGCTGCCGTTGCCTACGAGCTGGACATCATGCGGACCAACCTGTACGACGCGGCCGACCGGATCAACAAATCCGGCAAAGATGCCATCAACGCTTTTGCCGAAGGTGATGAGCAGCGGATGATGCTGCTGGGCCTGAAGCGCTTTACCAAGGTCGATCCTTTCAATAGCAAGGAGGCCAGGAGAAGGATTGCCGACAAGCTGATCAACGATAATAAATATCCGCTCTAAGCGGTAAAAAGCTTTTCGGACTACACATGAGAAATAGAAAGCCACTCCGGAATTTTTCGGCGGTGGCTTTCGTCATTCAGGGTTATCTTTATTAAAACTTCGGGTAATGCATCAAATAGTGCGGAGAATGCGTCAAATATTGATGGGGGTTTTATTCCTGCTGCAGGCCGCTGCCGGCTACACCCAGGACAGCGTATGGCTGGCCCGGACTACCGGTTCCCTCCCCTTCATGGAATATGGTATCGGTGATGACCGGCTGGGCGGCGCCAAGATCGGCTACCTGGATTCGAATATAATCATCAGAGTCGTGGACAGCTTCACTACGGATTACAAAGTCAGGTTATCGGCCAATCACAGCGCGTACATTGCGAAAAGCAGCCTGGTCCTGCTGGGCAAGCAGGCGAACCGGCCGGTGCCGCACAACCCCCATCTGACCGGTAATATCAAGGTTTACGGGGATACCGCCTCCGATTATGTTGTGGTCAGCCTGGATGAACGCTATCCTTACCGCAGCTACCAGCTGATAGATCCTTCGCGCGTGGCGGTCGATATTTTTGGGGTGGCTAGCAATACTAACTGGATCACGCAGCTGCGGACCGCCAAAGAAATCAGGAACATCTGGTACGATCAGATAGAGGACGACGTATACCGGGTATATATCCAGCTAAGGCATACCCAGCACTGGGGATATGCTATTTCCTACGACAGTGCCGGCCGGCACCTGGTAGTGCGTATCCGCAGACAACCGGTTCTGCCGGACATCCGGCGGCTCAGGATCGCCATCGACGCAGGCCATGGCGGCAATAATTCCGGCGCCAGCGGTGGCACCAGCCATGTGCTGGAAAAGGACTATACCCTGCTGATCGCCGAACAGCTGCAAAAGACATTGAAGCTGGCGGGAGTGAAGAATGTCTTTATGACCCGGACGAAAGATACTTCCCTGAGCATGCCGGAAAGAATATTGATGCTGAAGCAATATGACCCGCACCTGCTGGTGAGCATTCATCTCAACTCAGCCAATTCCGATACTGTACAGGGAACCAGCACCTACTACCGTTATATCGGCTTCCGGCCGCTGAGCATGGCGATCCTCAACAGGATGCTGACGCTCGGGCTGAAGGAATACGGGAATGTGGGCAGCTTCAATTTCTCGCTGAGCGGTCCGACCGACTATCCCAATGCGCTGGTCGAGGTGGCTTTTCTCAGCAATCCGGCGGATGAGAAAAAAATATTAAGCCCAAAATTCCGTAAAGCAGTAGCACAAAAGATCTACCTGGGTATTATGGACTGGCTAAATGAAACGAAACAATGAATGGATATCTGATGCAGGAGCGGCAATGGACGCCGGGAGAAGATCTTTTTGCAGAGAGTTTTTCCCCGGAGAGTCCATACGGGGTAGTGTTTGAGGATGACGGGCAGACGGCCTATTTCTATGCGGTGGAAAAGGACAAGGAGGGAACGGGACTGCGGGTGCTGGATGCGCTGCATATCCGTGAGACAGGGGAGAGTCCGTTCGAGGACGAGGACGCGGAGTTCCGGGGCCCTGCGCCAAAGCCCAGCCGCCTGCAGATCGTCTGGTCCAAAGATTGGATGAAGAGCGCGCTCGTCATAGACGGGTTATGCCATGCGCTGTTCGACTTCATAGCGCATGGAGGATATAACATCAACCAATTCCCGCCACCGAATGAATTCTGGACACAGGGCGACAGAAAGCTGACCATGGAGCTGATGCAAAAGTTATTTTAGTCGCGCCGGCCCGACGCCGCGATTTATTTCAAACCTGCCGCGGCCGCCTCATCCACAAACCAGTGCAGCTCCCCGGGAACCGGCTTGATCTCCTGCGAAGGATACAGATCCGGATTGTAGGCGCCTTTCAGCACTTCATTCAGCGCATGCGCTTTACCTGTACCCGTGGTTAAAAAGGCAACTTTGGCCGCCCGGTTGACGATCGTCTTGGTGAGGGTGATGCGATACATGTCCTGCGCCTTCAGGTAATAGGCAATGGTCCAGGCCTTCTCTTCGTGCACGGCTGCCGTGCCGGGAAAAAGAGAAAGCGTATGGCCGTCATCGCCCATGCCCAGCAGAACGAGGTCGAAACTCAGCGGCGTATTGTCGAAATAATGATGCAGGATCTGCTCGTATTCCCCTGCGGACGCCTCGGGGGAGATATCTGTCCGCATCTTATGAATATGATAAGGACGCACCGGCACGAAATTCAGCAGGGTATCATAGGCCATTTTCGCATTGTTGCAGTCATCCGTAAACGGAACGTCTCTTTCATCGCCCCAGAAAACATGCAGCTTCGACCAGTCGATCTGATCCTTATAAGGAGCGGCGGCGAGTATCTTATGCAGCAGCTTGGGCGTGCTGCCGCCGGAAAGCGCGATGGTATAGCGGTCCTGCCGTTTCAACGTGGCGGCGATGTCATCCGCGATCCATTTGGCGACGGCGTGGCTCAGCTCGTCGGCGTTCTTATACACATGTAATTCCATGGCGATAATTTTTTGATCGGGGTTACGGGCCGGGTCCGGTTATTCCTGGGCCGGGGGAGGCATGGTGATCCAGTTATGGCCGTCCCTGGCGATCAGGGCTTCTGCGTCTTCCGGTCCCCAGGAGTCCGGCGTATAGTTTGGAAAATCTACCGGGGCACGGCCTTCCCAGGTCTCGAGGATCGGCATGACGATCTTCCACGCGGCTTCTACCTGGTCGGCACGCATGAACAACGTAGGATTCCCTTCCATGACATCCAGCAACAAGGTTTCGTAGGCCTCGGGTTCATAGTTGTCATCCGAAGGATTGAAGACCATATCCACCGGGTTGAGGCTCATCGACTGACCGAGACGTTTGGCCTGGAAACGGAGACGGACTTCCATTTCGGGCTGGATGCTGATGGTCAGCCGGTTCGACCGCCAGGTCTCTGTCGCTTCGGGCGGGAAGGCATAATTAGGCGCCGCCTTGAACTGTATGGTGATATTGGTCGTCTTCTGGTTCATGCGCTTGCCCGTACGGACGTAGAAAGGTACATTCTGCCAGCGCCAGTTGTCGATATAAAACTTGACAGCGGCGAAGGTCTCGACGGAAGAGTTGGGATTCACGCTTTTCTCCTGTTTATAACCCGGCACTTTCTCTCCTTTCATCCAGCCGTCGGCGTATTGCCCCCGTACGGCAAACTGGTTGACATCCTCCTTGCTGATCCTGCGAATCGCATTCAGCACGTCCACTTTTTTGTTACGGATCTCATTGGCATCGAAAGACACCGGCGCTTCCATGGCGATCATGCACATGATCTGGAGGATGTGGTTCTGGACCATATCCCGAAGGGCGCCGGAATGTTCATAATAGCCGCCGCGTCCCTCCACACCTACCGTTTCGGCCGCCGTGATCTGTACATACTCGATGTAATTCCTGTTCCAGATTGGCTCGAACAAAGCATTGGCGAAACGCAGCGAAAGGATATTCTGTACGGATTCCTTGCCCAGGTAGTGATCGATGCGATAGATCTGGTCTTCCTTGAACATGGTCATCAGCAGTTCATTCAGCTCGTGAGCGCTCTGCAGATCATGACCGAAAGGCTTTTCGAAGACGAGCCGGGTCGTGGCCGTTTCCGAGCAGATCTTGAGCGCGCCCAGTTTCCTGGCGATATCCGGCATCAGCTGGGGCGCCACGGAAAGATAAAAGATCACATTGGGATGTACGCCCATCTCGGCTTCTTTCGCCTTGATGATATCGCCGATCTTGTTGTAATCACCGTCTTTTTCGGCGTCCATCTGCAGGTAGGAAATGTGCTGGGAGAAGTCGTTCCAATGACCGTTCTCTTCACCTTTCCGGCGGCTGAACTGCTGGAGACCGTTGAGGAGGCGTTTGCGATAGTCGTCGTCATTATAAGGGCTCCGGCCGATGCCTATGATACCGAATTTTTCGGGCATCCAGTCGTCAATGAATAAATTGTACAGGGCCGGAGATAGCTTCCGGTAGTTGAGATCGCCGCTGCCGCCGAAAATGAAGATGAGGGAGGCAGGGGGTTGTTTATGATTTGCCATATACTGTCTGTTGAGTCGATAATAGATCTTTATTTATTCCATTCCGTATGGAAGGTGCCGGGCTCATCAATACGTTGATAAGTATGGGCCCCGAAGTAGTCGCGCTGCGCCTGGATAAGATTGGTCGGCATCCGTTCGCTGCGGTAAGCATCGAAATAGCTCAGGGCAGCCATCAGCCCGGCAACGGGATAGCCCATGTGAATGGCATGGATGATCACATTGCGTAAATTCTGCTTTTTTCCGTGCAGCAGCTGGGCAACGTCCTTTTCCAATAACAAATTAGGCAGCGCCGGGTTCTTTTGAAAAGCCGTAAAAAATATCTCCAGCAGGGAAGACCGGATGATACAGCCGCCGCGCCAGACCTTGACGACCTGGGGCATGGGGATATCCATATTCAGTTCTTTGGAGGCGATATGCAGTTGCGCCAGGCCCTGGGCATAGCTGATGATCATGGCGAAATACAGGGCATCCTGTACCTGCTGGATGAATACTTCCCTGGGCACGGGGATATCGGAAGAAGGCGTTTTGTATAGCGCGGCGGCCTGTGTCCTTTCTTCCTTATAGGCAGAGATCTCGCGCATGCACACGGCTATATCGATGACGGGAATGGGGACGCCGAGGTCCATGGCATCCTGTGACGTCCACTTACCGGTGCCTTTGGCGCCGGCCTTGTCGAGGATCATGTCCACGAGACGGTTGCCGGTCTTGTCGTCCTTTTTCAGGAAGATATCCCGGGTGATCTCGACGAGGAAGGATTGGAGCTCGCCGTCGTTCCAGTTCTTATATATTTTATACAGCTCATCGTTGTCGAGGCCCAGGCCGCGATGCAGCAGGTCATAGGTTTCGCTGATCACCTGCATGATAGCATACTCGATGCCATTATGCACCATTTTCACATAGTGACCGGCTGCCCCTTTCCCCAGGTGGGCGACGCAGGGTTCGCCGTTGACCTTGGCGGCTACGGCCTCCAGGATGGGTTGGACATCCTTGTAAGCCTCCGGATCTCCGCCCGGCATAATGCTGGGGCCGGTGCGGGCGCCCTGTTCACCGCCGGAGATACCGACGCCCATGAAATGAAACCCTTTTCCTTCCATGAAACTGACACGGCGTAAAGTGTCCGTATAATGAGAGTTACCGCCGTCAATGACGATATCGCCTTTTTCGAGCAGCGGTAAAAGACTTTGGATCACGTCGTCGACCGGCTTGCCGGCAGGTACCAGCATCATCATTTTGCGCGGCTTCTCCAACGCCTGCACCATTTCCGCCAGGGTATTGAAGCCTTTGACCGTCGTGCCGGGCGATGCCGAAGATTCAAGCAAAGCTGTTTTCTGACCGTCCAGATCAAAGCCTACTACTGCGAAGCCATGATCGGCCATATTGAGCAGCAGGTTGCGCCCCATCACACCGAGGCCTATCATACCGAATTTAAATGAATTGTTTGCCATGAATTGATTTATAAGATGGTGTAAGAGGGCATAAATTTAGGCAATTTATTTTTTCCAATCTTGTCCTCCCGGCGACAACAGCAAGGGCGGCCCCTGCTTTCGCTTTGGAGCCGCCCTTATTATTAGTTGCAGCGGTCGCTACGTGTCATTATTATTTAGTTATTTATTTAATCTCATCCGGATGCGGGCTGCCCCTGTGACAGGTCTTGCAGCTAACAGCCGTTATCATTTTACCCTGGTCGTCTTTGTCGAAGCTAAAGTATTTTTTATTGATTTTAGCCGTCATGGTATACATATGGCGGGCCATGTTTTTTTCCGGTTTGGCGTCGCTGGCAAAGTCCAGGTGGTGGTTCGTGCTGTCGGCATTTGGGGCATGACAAAAATTACATTTAACGCCCAGGGCGGCCTTCCAGCTATCCATCGTGCTGTCCAGTTGGTCATGGCTGATATCCTTTGGCAAAACCTTCAAATTTTTTTTTGGCGGTTTGTTATTCTCGGTGGGTCGGATGGCTGACATCCCGATGGCTGTCAGGGCGAAAAGGATGGCGATAACTGCAAATTTTTTGTAATGCAACATGTAAAAAGATTTGGTTCCCTAAGGTAGGGAAAATTACTTTGTTAGGGCTCCTTACCTTTGCAAATATGACAATTGAAAAGGGGACAGGATATCTGAGCCGGGGGCATATCGTGATCATGGCCATTTGTACCGGATTAATCGTGGCCAATATTTATTATAATCAGCCTCTGCTTGTATTGATCAGCAAAAGCTTCGCCATCGACCCCGGCAAAGGGGGACGGATCGCTTTTTTGACCCAGGCAGGATATGCGCTGGGACTGCTCTTTTTCGTCCCGCTGGGGGATAAGGTCGAACGCCGGGGACAAATTGTCTGGATGGCGGCTTTTGCTGTAGCGGCCCTGGTGCTCGCAGCACTCTCCCCCAGCCTGCTGTGCCTGGAAATAGCCAGCGTGCTGATCGGCGCTACGTCGGTCATTCCCCAATTGATCCTGCCCTTAGCTGCTCACCTGTCGGACCCGTCCAGGACCGGCAAGGTGATCGGATCGATCATGAGCGGGCTGCTGATCGGCATTCTGCTGTCAAGGACGCTCAGCGGATTTATAGGGGCCTGGATCGGCTGGCGCGGGATGTTCTGGGTGGCGGCAGTCATCAGCCTGCTATTGCTGCTGACCATGAGGATCACTTTCCCTGTCAGCCGGCCCGGATTTACCGGCAGTTATGGGTCACTGATGCGGTCGCTGCTGACACTGGTGAAGGAGCAGCCCTTGCTGCGGGAGGCGGCGGCGATCAATGCGCTGGCTTTCGCCACCTTCGGGATGTTCTGGACGACGATGGTCCTCCATCTTTCCGGCGCGCCGTTCCATTACAACAGTGACCTGATAGGCCTGTTCGGGCTGGCAGCCGCGGCGGGCGCCCTTGCCGCGCCGCTGGTGGGCGGTTCTGCCGACAAACGGAACCCCAGGATCCCTATAGGATATGGCCTCTGCCTGCTGTTGCTGTCTTTTGTCCTCTTGTATATCTGGGCCGATACCGTCATCGGGATGATCGCAGGCATCGTCCTGCTGGACCTGGCTATGCAGTGTATCCATGTATCCAATCAGAGCCGGGTATATGCCCTGATATCTGCGGCGCGCAACCGCCTTAACACGGTGTATATGACCGTTAGTTTTATCGGAACGTCCCTCGGGAGTGCCGTCGGGCTTTTTGCCTGGGATAGGGGCGCCTGGGCAGGGGTTTGTCTGACCGGGGCGCTGTTGACACTCGCGGCCTTCGGAATTTACGGGCTGACCTACAAGCGGGGGGAGTGAGGTTAACAAATTACTAATTAAAGGAAGTGAGTTGTAAATTCATTGCCGTTTGAGATAAAAGAACTACCTTTACATCGTAAAAATTTGAGCTGATTACAGCAATAGTAATTGAATGATCATTTCCGCTACTACATCTCCGGTAATTATTAGTCGTCTTTACTCCCTGCGTTTTTACTCAGATTGCCTTTTATCATCATTTTTTAACCAGCTATTTTTAGTATGAACATTTACGTTTCCAATTTAAGTTTTAACGTCACGGACGAAGACTTACGCGATTATTTTGCAGAGTACGGCGAAGTTACTTCTGCCAAGGTCATTATGGACAAATTCACCAGCAAATCCCGTGGTTTTGCATTTGTTGAAATGTCCGATGACGAAGCTGCAAAGAAAGCTATCCAGGAATTGGATGGTGCATCTGTTGATGGGAGGACCATCGGTGTATCCGTCGCTAAGCCCAGGGAAGACCGTGCCGGCGGCAACAAAGGCGGCGGTGGCGGTTTTCAACGCAGGAACAACAATTACAGCAACAGCAAATATTAAGCTATAGGCTTGTTCCAACCAGGAAGCCAAAGGCATTCCCTTTATAAAGGATCTCTGATGAGGTCCTTTTTTTATCCTGCTGCGTTGAGGCTGCGGGGCTTTGGGGCCCTTCAGGCCGCCCGCAGGTCCTTATGCAGGGTCAGCGCCACTGTAGTATCTTCGGCGTAATCGATGCTGATCGTGCCACCGAGCTTTTCAGCGGCATATTGCACCTGCCGGAAATTGTTGGCGAGCGTACGATAGAAATAGACCCCGGCATTCCGGACCCGGATCATGGTGCTCTCGCCGGTTCGGACAGACTCTATGTGAATGCATTCGTTCTGCGTGCAGTTGACAGCCCGGTCCAGGAGGTTCCACAGCACAAAGGCCAGGAGGTTCTCATCGGTCCCCACTTCGAGGTCGCGATCTATTTGATTAATAATTATTGTTTTGCGGCTTACGGCGCGCGGGAGAAGCCCAGCCGTTAACTCATCCACAAAACGATGCAATGAGATGGGAGTGTACAAATCAGTAGCCATTGATACAGGATTTTAGACAGGTGTTCGCTTATAATCTCTTAAAGGTAACGCAGTAGGACATTAGTTTATGTGTGATAATGATATTTATTTTCAAAAATTGCTATTTTCAACCTGTACGACCTGCGCGGGTCTGGCGCCACGCCTTGGTCATAGTATTCGTCCCCGGGCCCCCCTTCTGGTGTTATTTCCCAAGGTCGCGGATGAGAGACATTTAATCAGTAAATTTGTGGGGTTATGAACGAATCCACTACGATCCCGCCGGTTTTAACGGCCAAAGACTTTGCTACCGATCAGGAAGTGCGTTGGTGTCCTGGCTGCGGCGATTATTCTATTCTCGCGCAGGTACAGAAGGTGATGCCTACGCTGGGTATCCCCAGGGAGAATATCGTTATTATTTCCGGTATCGGCTGCAGCAGCCGGTTCCCCTACTATATGAACACCTATGGCATGCATTCGATCCATGGGCGTGCAACGGCTATCGCTTCCGGATTGAAGGCTACCCGTCCGGAACTGAGCGTCTGGGTTGTCACGGGGGATGGGGACAGCCTCAGTATCGGCGGTAATCATACCATTCACCTGCTGCGCCGCAATTTCGATCTGAATGTCCTGCTGTTCAACAACCAGATCTATGGATTGACCAAAGGCCAGTATTCGCCCACTTCAGAAGAGAAGAAGGTCACCAAATCCACGCCCTTTGGGAGTATCGACCATCCCTTCAACCCACTGGCCCTTGCCATGGGTGCGGATGCCAGCTTTGTAGCCCGCAGCATGGACCGGGACCCCAAACACCTGCAGCAGATGTTGTTGCGCAGTCATGGGCATAAGGGCTCTTCTTTCCTCGAGATCTATCAGAACTGCAATATTTTCAATGATGGCGCTTTCGAAATCTTTACCGAGAAAGGCAGCAAGCCGGTGGAGACCCTGTTCCTCGAGCAGGGCAAGCCGCTGATCTTCGGCGCACAGCGGGACAAAGGCATCCGCCTGGAAGGTTTTCGGCCTACGGTAGTAGACCTCGGCGGAGCCGTTAGCACGGATGATCTGTGGATACATGACGAAAAAGATTTCTATAAGGCCCAGATCCTGGTCCGCATGTTCGATGACCCACGGATCGAAGGACATTTACCCAGGCCTTTCGGCGTCTTTTATGAGACGGACCGGCCCTGTTATGAAGACATGCTGAACCTGCAGGTGGAAGAGGCGATACGCAGCAAAGGAGAAGGCGACCTCGATAAATTGCTCAGAGGTAATGAAACCTGGACGATAGCCTAGTTACCGGGCGTGGCCGCCGGGTGCGGCCGAATCCGTCAAAGTATATACACGAAAAAAGAGGCGAGCCCGACATGCTGCCTCTTTTTTTTGGTTTTTTCACAGTGAAGTATTTTCTCCATCATCACGGGCAAGCAGAGGGCAGACAGTAGATCTGCGGCAGATAAAAAAAGAGCCAGCGATAGACATCGCCGGCCTGTGCTTACCTCTGAAACCACAAAAAGAAAAAGGTCGAATATTTTTCCATGTTCGATAATTCTGTATCATATATCCCCCGGTGCCGGGAAATAGATTGACTAAACCATAAGTTATTGGGTATGATCTTCGGGCGGGCAGTCGGAACTGCGCACACCGGAGGGAATTTGCTTAAAAAAGGGTAAAGACCGGATTATTCAGGACAGGGGATAGATTCTCAAATGATACAAGGAGTTGGCCTCATACATGAATTGAAACCCGGATATTTATTGGAAATTGGAATATTTTGCTGGAAATTGGACAGCCCGAAAGGGTACTTGACAAGAGGAGATTGGATCGGAACTACCTTTGGTGGCATCTACGTATCAAGACGATACGAATTCAGAGTTTGTAAGCGGGGTAAAAATAAAGACAGTTTTGTTAAAAAGCAATATTTTTTTTCAAATTGTTGGCCCGATCCCTGGCCATCCGCATTTTTCCCGCAGCCATGCTGGCCGTAAAGCCTTATTGAACAAGGGTTTCAAGCTCTTTGTCCGCGGCCTTGAAGGTTTTTTCTTTTTTTCTGTTGAACCACCATTCGGGTGCTGTTTTCTTCATCAGGGTATCGATATTACGCATGCCCATCAGGTACCAGATGCCTTTTAGCTTGCCCGTCAAAGAGGACTGCAAGGCCCGGAGGCTCATGGCAAAGCCGCTGTCAAGGTATTCCATGTGATGCCAGTAACCTGCTGGCATAAAGAGCGTATCGCCATGTTCCAGGATAACTTCATAGCCCCTGGCCAGTTTGACGGCAGGGAATTTGTCCGGTTCCAGCTTGTTCTGCTGGTCGTCGAAATATTTTTCAAAATTGACAAAGCTCAACACTTCCCATGGTTTGCGATAGATCTTGTGCTGTTCTTCGAAAGGGAACAGCAGTACCCGCTTGCGGCCGATAAATTGCGTGTGCATGATATGGGAAAGGTCGATATCGAAGTGCATATGCGTCACGGACCCCTTGCCGCCCACGAACAACATTGGATAGTGTTTGATAAAACCTTTCATCAGGTGCTCCGGCCAGACGAAATCACTCGTGATCTGCGGAGCATGTTCGAAAATGTTAAAGAGGAAGATACGCCATTCCGCGGGGCCTTTACGGACCAGGTCAATGTAATCCCCGAATTTCATGTAATCGTCGGCCGTATTGATGGGGGTATAGGCGTCACTTTTCACGTTGTTATAGACGCCCACTTCTATTTGTCCGACGATGGATTTGAAATAATCCCAGTTCCATTTTTGATAGGCCGGCCATTGTTTGGACAGCCCGGTGATGACCAGCGGTTTCATGGGCGCATAGTACCGATCCCTAAAATCCTCAGCACTGATGGTATCCACCCTGTCTACCGATTGTAACTGCATGAGCACAAAATTTTCGCAAATTTAATAGTAAATCTACATAACTTTCCTCATGTTGATGCACCTCCATCCCGTCGATCCTCAGCCCAGAAATATTCGAATGATCGTTGAATGCCTGCTGGACGGAGGCGTGATCATCTACCCTACGGATACGATCTATGGCCTCGGTTGCGACATCTTCCAGCGGGAAGCCGTCGAACGTATCTGCCGGATCAAACAGGTGGACCCCGCCAAAGCCCAGTTGTCTTTTATCTGTTATGACCTCAGCGACCTCAGCAATTATACAAAGAGCATCTCTACGCCTATCTACCGGCTGCTAAAAACCCATTTGCCGGGCCCCTACACGTTTATCCTTCCCGCGAGTAAACAGGTCCCGAAGATATTAAAAAGCAGGAAAGATACCATCGGGCTGCGCATCCCCGACAATGTCATCGCTCGGTCCCTGATCAGGGAGCTGGGTCATCCGATCCTCAGCTCCTCGCTGCCGGGGGAGATGGTGGAGGATTACACAGATCCGGAAATAATGGAGGACAAGTTCAAGAACCTCGTAGATATCGTGGTAGACGGCGGTATCGGGGGGATCCTCCCTTCCACGATAGTGGATTGCACCGGTGAGGAGCCCTCCGTGATCCGAAAGGGGTTGGGCGTGTGGGAGGAGGCCTAGGGATCGCGTGAGGGAGACCCGATCCAGAGAACTACTCCGTGAAACCCAACTCTTCCTGCAGCTCGCCATAGGGCTGGATATTAAAGCTTTTTCGATGATAGGGACAGAGCCCGTGTTTTTCAATGGCGTCCCGGTGTTCCTTTGTTCCATAGCCTTTATTGCTTTCCCAGCCGTAGTGGGGAAATTCGGTGTGCAGCTGTCGCATATATTCGTCACGCCGGGTCTTGGCCAGGATGCTGGCCGCGGCGATAGAGGCGAATAGGCTGTCTCCTTTGACGATGCACCGGTGAGGGACACGCCTGTATTTGGTGAACCGGTTGCCGTCGATCAGCAACAGCCGGGGCCTGACGCGCAACTGATCGAGGGCCAGGTGCATGGCCTTGAAAGATGCCTTAAGGATATTGATCCGGTCGATCTCGTCGTGATCGACGTGGGCTACGGCGTATGCCAGCGCATGGGCTTCGATATAGACCCGCAGGAGGTTCCGGTTGTCTTCGGTGACTTGTTTGGAATCGTTGAGGAGAGGATGGAAGAACCCCGGGGGAAGAATGACTGCCGCCGCAAATACAGGTCCGGCATAGCAGCCCCGGCCTGCCTCATCGCAACCGGCCTCGGTCAACTCTTCCTGGTAATGGCTTCTCAGCGGGTTCTCCATAAGCCAAAAATAGCGAACCTTCCATTTTACCGGGAATTTCCGGGCGAAAAAGATACGCACAATAAATGCAACCGGATGATTTTGGCGCTCCCTGCCTATCTTTGCGCCGCTATGCAATCTTCCCCTTCCGACTCTGCTGTCCTTCCGACCGGTGCTAACTCCGGGTCCGGCGAAGGCCCTTCCCGCGCGGTAGCCATCTGGATCTACACCGGTGTCGTTATGCTGCTGGTGCAAGTGATACTCGGCGGTATTACCCGTCTGACGGGCTCCGGTCTCTCCATCACGGAATGGAATGTCGGCACCGGCGCTATTCCGCCGCTCAATACTGCCCAGTGGCAGGATGCTTTTGACAAATATCAACAGACTCCCCAGTACAGGCTGCTCAATTCGGGGTTTAGCCTGGCGGATTATCAATTCATTTTTTTCTGGGAATGGATTCATCGTTTTTGGGCCCGGCTGGTGGGGGTGGTTTTCCTCGTCGGGTTTGCCTGGCTGTTGTGGAAAAGAAAGATCCGGTCCGGTATGGTACGTCCTCTGATCATCCTGTTCCTGCTGGGCGCCTTGCAGGGGGCGGTCGGCTGGATCATGGTGCTGAGCGGGTTGACGGGGGACGCTACTTATGTCCAGCCCACGAAGCTGGCCCTGCATTTTGTGTTTGCCCTCGTGTTGATCGTGTATACGTTCTGGCTGGGGCTGGAATTGTCTGTCCCGCAGGGAATAAGCCTGGTTGGGACGTTGGGGGCGTCGGGGGCATCGGCCCGGACGGTGGGCAACGTGGCCTACATGGCCAACCTTTACCGGTGGACGGTCGCCATTCTCGGCGTACTTTTCTTCCAATTGCTGTACGGCGCTCTCATGGCCGGTCATAAGGCGGCGAATGCGGCCCCTACCTGGCCGACGATTAATGGTGATTGGGTACCGCCGGGCTTGTTCGATCACCGGCCCTTTTTTGAGGCACTGGCCGGCAGCAAGATCGCCGTTCAGTTCATCCATCGTACACTGGCCTACTGCCTGTTGTTCATGGTGCTGATCTGGACGGGTAAAGCCGCCCGGCTGCCGGCGACACCCGACTTTTTCCGGCCGCTGCGCTGGCTGCCGGTATTGCTGATCGCTACGCAGATCCTCCTGGGCATCGGCAGTTTGCTGACCAGTCCCTGGATCCGGCCGCAACACTGGGTGTCCTTCGACTGGCTGGCCCAATTCCACCAGGTAACAGGGCTGTTATTCTTACTGACAATGACGGGGATGTTGTACCTTGTATTGCCTCACAGACGATTTGTAACTCCTTAGACGTTCTGTAACCGTATGATGCGAATTGTCAAATCCATTTACTATTTTTTCCCTGTTCAACTGTTGTTGCTGCAACTCAGAAGATACCAGATACTGCTGATATTCTGGGGGATATTGCTCAGTACTTTGGACGACGGATTCATGCGCAGTTACGGCGCCGCGGCCCTCTTCCTTTCGCCGGAATACCTGGGGGCCGTCAGCCCGATCAGCACGGCCTTCGTAGGAATGGCTACCGGCGTATTCATCATGAGCTGGAATATCACTACTTTCATCCTGTTCAGCCGGCATTTCCGGTTCCTGGCCACTACAACCAACCCTTTCCTGAAATATTGCATCAACAATTTCATGTTGCCGCTGCTGTTCCTGCTGTTCTATTTTGCGGAAGCAGTGCGGTTCAGCATCGATAAGGAGCTCCTGCCGGCTTCATCCATCATCCTGCTCTGTCTGGGATTCCTGGCCGGGCTGAGCTTCATCGTAGCCGTCTCCTTCCTGTATTTTTTCCGGGCGGACAAGAGCATCGTACGGCAACTGGCCCCGGTGATCAACAATCCCAAATTGTTCAAATCCCAGTTCGGCAAGGAAGAGGTCAAGTTGAACGAGACGCGCCTCATGCATGTGAAATGGTACCTGAACTCTCCCGGGACGGTGCGCAAGGCCAGGGATGTCGCGCACTATAGCAAGGCCTTTATCGACAACATTTTCAACCGGCATCACATTTCCGCGGTGCTGTCCATTTTTGCTGCCTTTATTTTCCTGATTGTAATGGGATTTTTCATGGACAGCCGTTATTTCCAGCTGCCGGCTGCCGCCAGCATCCTGGTTTTTTTTGCAATCCTGATCTCCCTGGCAGGCGCCTTCTCCTATTTCCTCCAGTCGTGGAGCATTCCTTTTTTCGTGCTCGTCTTTTTCGTGCTCAATTTGCTCTATCAGTACCGGGTGATCGATCCTACGAACAAGGCATACGGGCTCAATTATACCGCTAAGGAGGACCGGCCTTTATATGACCGGGAGACCTTGTTGCAGTTATGTGCAGAGCCCAATATTCAGCGTGACAAGGATAATATGATCCGTATCCTCGAAAGATGGAAAGCCAGGCAGTCGACCGCCAAGCCTGTTCTCTACCTGTTGAATACCAGCGGCGGCGGCAACCGGAGCGCCTGTTTCACCATGAGCATTCTGCAGCATCTGGACAGCCTGAGCGGCGGACAGCTGATGCGGAAGACCTTCCTGATCACCGGGGCCTCCGGCGGTATGTTGGGCGCTGCCTATTTCAGAGAGCTGTCCCGGCGGCGGGATGAAGGGGATACCGCTATCCGTCTCCAGGATCGCCGCTATGTCAACGATATCTCCCGCGATCTTCTCAATACATTGTTCTCCTCTTTCGTAGCGCGGGACCTCGCTTCCCCGGTGCAGAAATTCAAAGTAGGGAAATACGAATATGTGAAGGACCGGGGCTATGCCTTCGAACAGCAGCTGAACCGCAATACCCGGGGCATGCTGGACTGGCAGCTGAAGGACATGGCGCCGGAAGAGGCGGCGGCCCGGACGCCGGTGATGCTGCTGAATCCCGTAATCACCCGTGACAGTCGCGCCATGGTGATCAGTACCCAACCGGTCAGCTTCCTGATGCGGCCATCATATGACAGCACCCGGATTGGGGAGATCGACCCGGATGCGATAGATTTCAGCGCCCTCTTCGCCAACGAGGGGCCGATGAACCTGAGACTGCTGACCGCCCTGCGGATGAATGCCACTTTCCCTTATGTGTTGCCCAACGTATGGCTGCCCACGCAGCCCGTTATCGACGTGATGGACGCCGGCTTCCGCGATAATTTCGGCGAACTGAATTCCATCCGGTTCCTCAATACCTTCCGCGAATGGATCCGGCAGAATACCGGCGGTGTTGTGCTGCTGCAGATCCGTGACCGGAAGGCCGGCGGCTGGGAGAATCCCTTCGAATCCGACGATATCACGGACATCATTACCAAGCCCATGTTGTTGCTGGAGGACAACTGGTACAATTTGCAGGAGTATAACCAGAACGATCTGCTGAGCCTGGCGCAGAATGCCATGGGCTTTCCCTTCCGCAAGCTGGTCTTCGAATATGTGCCCAAGAGCGAGGATGCCGAAGCGGCGCTGAACTTTCACCTGACCACGCAGGAAAAGCTGAATATCATCGGGTCGCTGGACAATACCGACAACCAGCAGGCTTTTCAGCAGTTCACGTCCTTGCTGAAGTGAGAGGACGCGCGAGGGCGCGGCCGATATTAGAAGCGACAGCTCCGTGCGAAGGTTGGCGCGTGGGACCTTATGGTTGTATCAGCAGGATGGCTTTGGGGACGATCTCTATGCGAAATTCTCCGGCCGAGGGAGCCGGGTCGCCGTCGATATGCAGCGGGGCGCCTTCGGGATTAGCGATGACCAGCCCGGGGGTCTGGAAATAAAGTACTTTTTTGGTCCCTGCGTCGACAGGAGTGGCGGTCATCTTATATCCGCCCAGGACCTGCCGGGTGGCCGACAGCAGCAATCGCAGGCGGCTCGCCTTCTTGACGATCACGATATCCAGCAATCCATCATGCAAATCCGCGTGCGGGGCGATGGTAACATTATTGCCGAATTGATTGCCGTTGGCGATGTCGATGAAAAAAGCCTCGACCAGGAAAGAGGTATGACCCGGAAGCTCGATCCGGAAAGAATAGCATTGAGCCCGGAAAAAATGCGTGAGCGTAACCTTCACATAGGTCCGCAGTCCCCGTTTCGCCTCGCGAGCGAACTGATGGGCGACACCACCGTCAAAGCCTATTCCGCACAGCATACACGAAAACTTCCCGTTAATGTGAAAGCCATCGATGGAGGTGGCATTGCCGGCGAAAAGGATATCCAGGGCCTCCGAGGGATCTTTGGGGATACCGGCGGCAAAGGCGAGTCCATTCCCCGATCCCATCGGGATAATCCCAATTCGGACGCTCCCGCCGGTCAGTGCGGCCGCGACAGCACTGACTGTACCGTCACCGCCGCAGATGACAACATCGGTGACCTTTTCCTTTTCGATCACCGGGATCAGGAAGGAATAGTCTCCCCCCGCATCGGTAGGAAGGATGCAGAATTCGATGCCTTCCTGCTGCGTTCGTCTGGTGATCAGTTCCTTCAACGACCGTTTGCCACGCGTCCCGGAGATGGGGTTGATCAGATAAATGATTTTTCTGTAAGCCATTGCGGGTGCAAATATCTGTCAAAATTCCTTACCGCGCTGTTGAGTCGGGCATGGCAGGAATATGCAGGATCTCCGACATGAAATGAACTACCCCCCTTTCTACGCCGGCCACGTCATGCGACCGGATGGAGGACCCTATGACATGCGTCCCCGCCTCAGGTATAGCCTGCTTGTATTTCAGCGAATCGGGAGTGCCCAGTTCGTCGAACATCGACAGTTCCGCTGATACTTTGACCGTACTGTCCTGGTGAACATTATCCTTATAGTAATAGTAAAGGCCCACCGGTTGCTGCACTTTTGAAAAGGTCGCCTGGTTCATGGTGGTCTCCAGCAATTCTTCGAGGGCTACCGCCGCTTCCAAGCGGTACTTTGTATACCAGTATTGCCGGTATAGCGGTCCGTAATCATCCTTGCTCTCGATATAATCGGATCCCGTCACCTTGCGGGCGATCTGCAGTCCCCAGTGATTGTTCAGCAACCAGGCATTGGGGTCATTGATGGCGATATTGGGCGACATCAGCACCAATGCCGCCACCTGATCCGGGTAGATGGCCGCCAGCTGGAGTGCCAGGGTGCCGCCGGTGGAGGTCCCCATCAAAATAACTTTGTCGCCCAGCTGCCGGCCGATGGCCAGGGCCTGTTTGGCCGATTCCCACAAATTGTCTGCCGTGAGATGGACCATAGCGTCGGGGGTATCGATGCCATGCTCTGCCAGCCGGGAGAGATATAAGTTACAGCCGTATTTTGCCGCGATGTACCGGTCCACGGGATTACCTTCTCCCTGCGAGGAGGCGGAGAAGCCATGCAGATAGACGATCGCATAGGGCGTCTTCCTTCGCGATGAATCCAGCCATACGATGCGTGCCTCATTATCCGGTTTCAGATGGTGCGTCGCCTCCTGGTCGCTGATGTAAGTTTGCAGAGCGGCGGGGTTCGCCGGAACGACGGGCATGTCTTTGTTATATTGAGGAGCAGGCGGGGCGGGTCCCAGCAGGTAGAAGACCAGCAGCACGCCGGGAACAAGCAACCACCATAGTTTGTGCATGGGTGAAATTTAGGCTGAATATATAAAATAGATGGGAAATGCGAGAAACATGTATTTTATGTTATTTCTGACCATACGAACCTTATCAGCTAGGAAATTCGGCCGTTTTAACGTACTTTTGCCGCCAAAATGGGATATCTGGCGGATGCTGGAACCCGGAAAAATGGGTCCTTGTGCCCTGGAAATTATATTATGCAAATCAGAAATATAGCGATCATCGCCCACGTTGACCATGGTAAGACCACCCTGGTAGATAAAATATTACATGCCACCCATGTATTCCGGGACAACCAGGAGACGGGAGAGCTGATCATGGATAGTAACGACCTCGAAAGGGAAAGAGGGATCACTATTTTCAGCAAGAATGCGGCCGTACAATATAAAGATACCAAGATCAACGTAATAGATACCCCGGGTCACTCGGATTTCGGCGGAGAAGTAGAACGTGTGCTGAAAATGGCCGACGGGGTGCTGCTTTTAGTAGATGCTTTTGAAGGCCCTATGCCCCAGACCCGGTTTGTACTGCAAAAGGCCCTTCAACTGAACCTGCGGCCGATTGTAGTGATCAACAAGGTGGATAAACCCAACTGTCGTCCTGACGAGGTTCATGAGGCGGTATTCGAATTGTTCTTTACGCTGGATGCCACCAATGAGCAGCTGGACTTCCCTACATTTTACGGTAGCGGTAAAAATGGCTGGTTCAACGACAAGAACGAACAATGTGAAGATATTACCCCCCTGCTGGATGGTATCCTGAAATATGTGCCCGCGCCTAAAGTAGCCGAGGGCCCATTGCAGATGCAAATCACCTCCCTGGATTACTCTTCCTTCCTCGGACGTATCGCCGTAGGTAAAGTAGCCCGCGGATCCATCAAGGAAGGACAGAACATAGCGCTGATGCAGGCGGATGGAGTTATTAAACGACTCAAGGTAAAGGAACTATACACCTTTATGGGCATGGGAAAGAAAAAAGCCACCGAAGTAATGTCTGGTGACATTTGTGCGGTGGTGGGACTGGAAGAGTTCAATATCGGCGATACTATCGCAGACATTGATAATCCGGAAGCCCTGCCCGTTATCAGCGTGGATGAGCCGACGATGAGTATGCTCTTCGGCATCAATAACTCCCCTTTCTTTGGAAAGGACGGCAAATTCGTCACTTCGCGTCACTTGCGTGACCGCCTGATGAAAGAGACAGAAAAGAATCTCGCCTTACGGGTGGAAGATACCGACAGTGCGGATAGCTTCCTGGTGTTCGGACGCGGTATTTTGCATCTGGGCATCCTGATCGAGACCATGCGTAGAGAAGGCTTTGAGCTGACGATCGGTCAGCCCCAGGTGCTGGTAAAAGAGATCGATGGAAAAAAACACGAGCCTTTTGAAAACCTCGTCGTGGACGTCCCTTCGGATTACAGCGGCAAAGTGATCGATATGGTCACCCGGCGTAAAGGAGAAATGCTGATCATGGAAAGCAAGGGCGACATGCAGCACCTGGAATTCGAGATTCCTTCCCGCGGATTGATCGGTCTGCGTAGCAATATGCTGACCAATACCGCCGGCGAAGCCGTAATGGCGCATCGTTTCCTGGAATACAAGCCCTGGAAAGGCCCCATCCCCGGCAGGAGCAATGGAGTCCTGTTGTCAAAGAACGAGGAAAAGACCACAGCCTATTCTATCGATAAGCTGCAGGATCGCGGCACCTTCTTCGTCGATCCGGGTGAAGAGGTATATGTAGGACAAATCATCGCTGAACATATCAAACCAGGCGACCTGATCGTAAATGCTACGGAAGGTAAACAATTGACGAATATGCGCGCCAGCGGCAGCGATGACTCCGTCCGGATCATCCCTAAAAAGCAGATGACACTAGAAGAATGTATGGAATATATCCAGCAGGACGAGTGTATCGAGGTGACGCCCAAAAAGATACGGATGCGGAAGGTCATTTTAAATGAAGATGAGCGAAAGAGGACCCAAAAGCAGATGAAGTCCGAAGAGGTCCGCTAATAGTCGTAATTTTGTGATTCAACGCCGCAGTTATGAATCAGCTGAAAAAAAAGAATCTCCCGATAAAGAAGCACAGACTGGCCCTGCTGGTCCTGTGCTTCTTCCTGATCACCCCTCCCGTAGTCAAGGCCCAATGCTCCATCTGTTCCCGCACGGCCCAGCAATTGGGTGAAAGGCCTGCCAAGGCACTCAACAAAGGCATTATTATGCTGGCCTTTACCCCCCTGGCTATATTTGGCGTCATCGGCTTTCGTTGGTGGAGGAGTGAACAAGGGCAAGAATGAATCGGCATGTATGAATCTCTTGTCCATGAGTGAATCCCATTTAGTATCGGTTGTGCTGGGCACCTATAACGGTGAAGCCTATTTGGAAGAGCAGCTCCGCTCGGTGCAGGCTCAGACCTGGACCAACCTCGAGATCATCGCCATCGATGACGGAAGTACCGACCGGACCGTCGGGATCCTGCGGGAATACGCCGCCCGGGATAGCCGCATCAAAGTTATCATCAACGAACAAAACCTGGGCTTTGTCCGGAATTTCGAGAAAGGCTGCAGCCTGTCGAAAGGCAAATGGATCGCACTTTGCGACCAGGACGACTACTGGCTGCCGCAGAAGGTGGAAAAGATGGCCCATGCCATCGGGGACTGCCCGATGATCTATTGTGATTCGGACTTATGCGGTCCGGACCTGCAGCCATTGGGCACGAAAATTTCGGACCTTGTCCATTATCAGTCCTTCGATGACTGCCGGCAATTGTGCGTTTTTTCCCGGATGTATGGTCATGCCTCGCTGATCACCCGCTCCCTCTTCGATAAAGCCCGCCCGTTCAGGAAAGAAGTGCCGCACGACGGCTGGCTGGCGTATCATGCTACGCTGTATGGCGGGGTCAAATACCTGCCTGAAGTATTGGTCAAATACCGCCAGCATGCCGGAAATGTATTCGGGGTCGTCGGGGCAAAGAAGAAAAAGGACCAGGCGGCGCAACGCGCCGGGAAGAAGAAAAAGGAACTGGCGAGGGTCCGGCTGCGGATGGATGCCTACTATGCGGCTTGTCCCGAAACGCTGGTCCCGCAAAAGCGGTTGCTGCGCGCCCTGGTAGAGAGCTATCGCAATTTCTCCTTATATAATGACTGCAGGAGGGTCGCCCTTTTCCTGGCGAATTATAAGCTATTGCTGGCGGTGAAGAACTATTCCAGGGTAAGAAAATATCTTTTCTGCCTGAAGATGTTCGTGAAGATCAAATAAAAGTATATTTACTTTCATGAGACCCGGAACGGAAAAAGAACTTTATAAAAAAGTTATATCGAAAAAGATTGCCATCCATCATGTTTGCGAGGTGGGCGTGTTCCTGCCGGAGATGTCGAATATCCTTGATTTTATCGTGAAGGACCGCCTGCGCACGACCCTGGTGGAACCTGATACCCGCAGCATTGCCGCCATTCGGGATTTCTTCCGCGACTATGATAACGTGACGTTGCTGCCTTATGCGGTGTACGAGTATCACGGGGTGCTGGAACTGGTGCAACGAAACGCTTCCACATTTGTCTCCACGCTGCCATATAGCCCGGCTCAGATCAATGACAATTATGATATCAGGCAAGAAGACACCTTCACCGTGGAGTGCAGGAAGTTCGATGAACTGGACGATGGGTCGATCGACCTGCTGAGTGTCGATACGGAAGGCAGCGAATGGTACGTGCTGAAATACATGAAGAGTCGTCCTTTGGTTATCTCGGTGGAGACGCACGGAAAGAGCTATGTGAATCCTTTTTTCAAAGAGATAACGGGTTGGATGGCAGCTAACGGCTATGAACGCTGGTGGATGGATAAGACAGACACTGTTTATTATAAGAAAGGCGCTTTCAGGGTCGGCGGCGGAGAGCAGCTACGGCTGGCCGTGATGGATGCCTATGTAAAGTTCCGGCGGGCCAGGAAGAAGGCCGGTAAAATGTTCAGATGAAAACCTTTATCATCAGCCGTACCGATGCCATCGGAGATGTGGTGCTGACGCTGCCGGTTGCCGGGGTGTTGCGGTCCCTTTATCCTTCCGCGCGCATCCTTTTCCTGGGCCGTGCCTATACCCGGGATATCATCGATGCCTGCGGGCATATCGATGGATTTCTCGACTGGGATCAGCTGAAGGAGGCCTCTCCGGCCCGCCAGCTGGCGGCGACGGGTGCGGATACGATCATTCATGTCTTCCCCGACAAATTAATTGCCCGGGCGGCCTGGCAGGCCCGGATACCCCAACGGATCGGAACGACCAACCGCCTTTATCACTGGCTGTATTGCAATATCCGCGTACCCTTATCGCGGAAAAACTCCCCCTGGCATGAAGCTCAGCTGAACCTTCGGCTGCTGGAACCTCTCGGCGCCCGGGAGAGCTATACACCGGAAGAGATCAGTGGTTTTTATGGACTGACCCGCCTGGCCGACCTGCCGCCTGCTGTCGCCGCGCTGCTATCGCCGGACCGGTTTAACCTGATCCTGCATCCCAAATCACGGGGCAGCGCCAGGGAATGGGGACTCGATAATTTCCGGCAGCTGATCGCGCTGCTGCCCCGGGAGCGATTTAACATTTTTCTCACCGGAACGGCGGCGGAAGGAAAATTGCTGGAGCCCCTGCGGCAGGAGTTTCCTTTTCTGACCGACCTCACCGGCCGGCTTTCCCTGGGCGAGCTGATGAGCTTTATTGCGCTGGCAGATGGATTGGTGGCAGCCAGTACTGGTCCTCTCCACCTGGCAGCAGCCCTGGGGATCAGTGCTCTCGGCATTTATCCGCCTATCCGGCCCATGCATCCGGGCCGCTGGGCGCCTGTGGGTAAAAAAGCAGTTGTTTTCGTTGAAAACAGGGACTGCGACGCCTGTCGTAAGACAGGCGACTGTGCCTGCATGCGTGCGATCAGGCCGCAGGTGTTGAGTGAGTATCTGCAATCGCTGTTGCCCGGCGCGGGTCGGTGATCCAAAAATCAATTATTTTTGCAGCTATGACCAATTTCATTCCCATATTTCCCCTGGGTATCGTTGTGTATCCCGGAGAAATAGTGAACCTGCATATTTTTGAGCCGCGTTATAAACAGCTTGTCAATGAGTGTCACACCGAGGGAAAGCCATTCGGCATTCCGACTGTCATCGATAACAAGCTGAATGAGATGGGTACGCTGGTAAAGATAACCGAGCTGGTGAAGGTGTACGACAGCGGTGAAATGGATATCCGGACCCAGGGCCTGCGCGTCTTCCGGGTGCTGGAGATGATCAAGTCCGTACCGGATAGATTGTTCAGCGGCGCGATCGTAAATTATCCCGACAATATCGAGGGGCCCGGCAAACGGCAGCTGATGCTGAAGGTGATCAGTGCCATCCGCGAGCTGCATCGCCTGCTGAATATCACTAAGGATTTTCACAAGCCCGACGAAGAACTGGCCAGTTACGACATTGCCCACCACGCAGGTCTTTCCATCGAGCAGGAATATGAATTGCTGGGCCTGCTGCGGGAAGAACAACGGCAGGAATACCTTAAGCGCCACCTGGGAAAGGTCCTGCCTGTCATTGCTGAAATGGAAACCTTAAAAGAGAAAGTTAAATTGAACGGACATTTCAAAAACCTATCTTCGTTCAAATTTGAAGACTAGCCATGCCCACTACCCTCTGCCTTGATTTTGGCAATACCCGGATGAAATGTGGCGTTTTTGTGGACGGCGAATTCCAGGAAGAGCAGATTTTGGAGAATGACTATGAAGATACGATCAGGGTGCTGCTGGACCGGTTTCAGCCTTCCAGGACCATTTTATCCTCCGTCATCCATCACAACCCCCGGATGGAGGAATTACTGCGCGCCACGACCCATTTTCACAAGCTGGACCATCACTCGAAAGTCCCGGTGACCACTCCTGTCGGCAAGCCCGAGACGATCGGTGCAGACCGTCTGGCGTTAGTGGTGGCCGCCGTAACGCTGTTTCCGGGCAAGAACAACCTGGTCATCGGGCTGGGCTCGGCGATCACGTATAATTACATCAATAAGGACAAGGAGTTCATCGGCGGCGCCATCTCGCCCGGCATGGAGATGCGCTTCAGATCTTTGCATGAATACACCGCCAAACTGCCGCTGGTGAAAGCCGACTGGAATTTTCCCCTGGCCGGTTACGATACCCGGACGAACATCCTCAGCGGGGTGATCCTGGGCATGGCCAAGGAGATAGACGGGATCGTCGACGCCTACCAGGAGAAATATGACAATTTTAACGTGATGATGAGCGGGGGTGACTCGGCATATTTCACCCGGCACCTGAAAAGTAAGATATTTGCAGATCCCTATTTAATATACAAGGGTTTATATGCCATCAGCGAGTTTAATCAATAAGTCCCTCCTTTTACTGCTGGCAGTCATTATGGGCTTTGCCGGCTGTCAGGATAAGGCGAAGAAGGCCGTCATTTACAAGGCACATGCCATTCCTCCTGAAGAGGCCGACTCGGTCGTCAGCTATCTCAGCGAAGGGGGCATGGACAAGGGGGTCCTCGAGGCCAGGATAAAAGGGCGGCTTACGGCACCCTATATGCGGCGATTCCAGCGTACGGATTCACCATATGCCGAATTCCCACGGACGCTGCATGTAGACTTCTACCAGGACTCCGTCACCATGAATCAAAAGCCCGTCATCGAAAGCAAGCTGGATGCCCTGTACGGGAAATACCTGCCCACCCAGCAAAAGGTGTATCTCCGGGATTCTGTCGTTGTGCGGAATGTCCTGAAAGGGGACACGGTACATTGCCAGGATCTTTGGTGGGACCAGCACACCGAGCGATTTTCGACCGACAAACCGGTCAGGATCTATACCAAGGATAAGGTACTCTTCGGGACAGGCATGGATGCCGATCAGAATTTTCGCTGGTACAACATCCGCAAGCTAACCGGGGTGGTACTGACCTCAGGCAACAACATACCTAAGTAAATTGTGAGTGATCCCCGCGCGGCCAGGGTCGGTTACAGTAGGTAACTTTCTAAAAAAATATATGGAATACCGTCGTTTAGGAAGATCGGGATTACAGCTGAGCGTATTGTCCTACGGCAGCTGGGTGACTTTCCACGGCCAAATGGATGATAGTCATGCCGACGAGCTGATGGGCATCGCCTATGACCGGGGCGTCAATTTTTTCGATAATGCGGAGGCTTATGCCGAAGGGGAGAGCGAGAAAATGATGGGTCGCGTGCTGAAGAAAAAAAATTGGGACCGCACTTCGTATATCGTGTCCTCCAAAGCCTTCTTCGGGTCCCGCCAAAATCCGGCGCCCAACCAGACGGGGCTTAGCCGAAAGCATCTGGTCGAGGCTTGTCATGAAGCGCTGCAACGCTTGCAGTTGGATTATCTCGATCTGTATTTTTGTCATCGTCCCGATCCCCATATTCCCATGGACGAGATCGTCTGGACCATGCACAACCTGGTCCAGCAGGGTAAGATCTTATATTGGGGCACCAGCCAGTGGAGCGGGGCGGAGATCATGGAGGCACACAGTGTGGCGCAGCAATACCGGCTGATCGGCCCTGTGATGGAGCAACCGCAGTATAATATGTTCGAGCGGTATAAAATGGAGCTGGACTTTGCCCCCATCTTCCGTAACGTCGGCATGGGCACGACGATCTTCAGCCCGCTGGCAGCGGGTTTCCTCACCGGCAAATACCAGCAGGGGATCCCTGCCGGCTCCCGTCTTTCCATGGAAGGTTTCGACTGGTTGAAAAAGCGCTGGCTGCAGGAAGACCGGATACAGAAAGTCCGGCAGCTGACTGCCCTGGCCGGTCGGATGGGTACTTCCCTGGCCGCTCTGGCCATTGCGTGGTGCATCAGTAATCCCAACGTCACGACGGCTATTGTCGGGGCTACCCACAAGGAACAGCTCATGGAGAATTTCAAGGCCCTCGATGTACTGCCTGGCCTGACGCCGGAGATATTGAAGGAAATAGAAGAAATCCTGCAAAACAAGCCTTACTGGGATATGCAGTAATAGGTAATAAGATGATAATGAACGAGAAAGGGCCTCTCATGAGGGGGGCCCTTGTTTTTTTGTAAAAATAAGTCAATTAAACGTTTGTTTAATTCAAACGTTTGTTTAATTTTGTGAAGTCAATTTAGTTATTCATGGCAGATAAAAGAGAACATATACTCATTGTAGCGGAAGAGCTTTTCGGGGAGAAGGGATTCGATGGAACTTCCGTCCGGGACATTGCCCAGCAGGCGGGTGTCAACTTGGCTATGATCTCTTATTATTTCGGGTCGAAGGAGAAGCTGCTGGAGTCGCTGTTGGAATTTCGTGCAGGGTATGCGTATGGCATCCTGGAGGAGCTCAACAAGGACCAGTCGCTCAGCCCCTGGGATAAGATCGACCGGCTGGTGGATTTCTATGTCGACAGGATCCTGAATAACCTCCGGTTTCATAATATCATGTACCAGGAGAGCAGCACCCGTTCCGTGGAGATCAGGACCAAGGCCAAGGACATCAAGCTGCGTAACCTGGAACAAATCTCCAAGATCATTACTGACGGTCAGCAGAAAGGGCTGTTCCGCCAGGTGGATATTCCCTTGACTGTAGGTACTATCATGGGAACGATCTCCTCCTATACTCTTTCCAAATTCTATACCTGTGCAATCCTTGCCCTTAATGAAGACGTCAATGACGAACAATACCGCCTGAGGCTTTCCCCCCGGCTTAAAGCCCACCTCAAGCAACTGCTGAGAGCACATCTCGACATTAGTAACGATAGTTTGCCGACGACAGAAGACCGGAAAGGTCTTTGAAAAATGGCTCTGTAATTTCGACCGGCTGGATGCAATTCCTGCGGGACCGGGAAGCGCAAGTCTATACCTCAACGTGATAAAACGATGAAACGAAGTTATAAATATAAGAACAACATGAAAAAAAAGTTAGCAGGAGTTTCAGTCTTCTTACTTTTTGCTGTGTTTGTTGCCGATGCGCAGCCCAGGACACTCGGCCTGGATGAGGCGGTGCAGCTAGGGCTACAGAATAGCAAGCAATTGAAAAGGGAACAGTACAAGATCAACGAGGCGCTGTCCAAACTGGCGCAGGCCAAGGATGCAGCGCTGCCGGACATGAAAGTCAACTTTCAGTACCTGCAGGCACTGATGCTGTCCCGGGTGATCAGTATCCCCGGTGTGACCCAAACGCCGTTGAAGCTGCCATTCGACTTCCCGGCCTACCTGGGTACCCTGTCGGTGACCGAGCCGATCTTTAACGGTAACCAGTTCAAATATGCCCGTCAATCTGCGGACCTGCTCGTGCAGATGACACGGCTGGATGCCGACAAGGACAAAGACGACATCACGTATCTCGTGATCAACGAGTACCTGAACTACGGAAAGATCCTCGAAAACCAGCTCATCGTCGCGCAGAACATGCAGGATGTGGAGAGCAAACTGGAGCAGATCACCAAATATGAGGGCCAGGGGCTCGCCACGCAAAACGACGTTCTGCGGTTTCAACTGCAGAAATCACAGATGCAGCTGACGGAGATCGAGTTGGAGAACAACCGGAAGATAGCTAATTACGATATGAATGTGTTGCTGGGTCTGCCGGATTCCACGGAGATCATCCTGCCGCCGATGAACTACAAGCTGAGCGAGAATCCTGTCTTTGCCGATCTGCTGCAGCAGGCAGTGGCCAACCGCCGCGAATTGCAGGATCTGTCCTACCAGTCGAAGATCGCCGACGTCAATGTCAAAAAGATCCACGATCAGCGCCTGCCGACAGTAGCCGCCTCGGGCGGAATGTACTATATCAATCCGACGGGCGAGGTCATCCCGACCCACAATAACCTGATAGCGCCGATCACCCTCGGCATCGGTGTCAGCTGGGATATCGGTACCCTGTATAAGAATAAGAACAAGGAAAACGAGGCTACCCTGGAGAGAGGGGAATTGAATACCGCCAGGGACCAGGCGATGGATGATATCAAGCAGGATGTACACACCCAGTTCGTCAATTACCAGCAAGCGCTGGAAAAGATCAAGGTACTGCAGGTGGCCGTCACGCAGTCGGAGGAGAACGAACGGATCACGGAATCGAAATACCAGAACAACCTGGTGAACACGACGGACCGTATCGACGCGCAGACGTCGTTGTATGAATCGCGGGTCGATCTGGAGCTGGCCAAGTCCGACGCCACGGTCGCCTACTACAATATCCTGAAATCAACCGGCAACGTCCATCCCTAAATTCTATTACTAAAACAAATAATTGCAAACTGCATTTTAATATGGAACAGAATAACACTCAGAAGAAACCTCGCAAACTGTTATTTCCGATCATCCTGGGCCTCGTGCTGGTGGGTGCCGTAGTCTTCACGGTGAAGGAATACGTCTTTCTTCAATCGCATGAAGAGACTGATGACGCCCAGGTGGACGGGGACATCAGCCCGATCTATGCCCGCGTATCGGGATATGTCACGGATATCCGTTTCCAGGATAACCAGCATGTCAATGCCGGCGACACCCTGGTCATACTGGATGACCGCGACTACAAGATCAAACTTGACCAGGCGGTGGCCGCTCAGAACGCTGCACAGAAAAACGTAGCCGCCTTCGGCGCTGCCATTTCGGAAGCCCGGTCCAATATAGCCGTACAGCAGGCCAATATCGAACAGGCCCAGGTACGGTTGTGGAAAGCTACCCAGGACTATGAAAGGTATAAGAACCTCTACGACGATCATGCCATCACCAAGGCTCAGTTCGACGAAGCTACAGCCGACAAGGAAGCCGCACAGGCTGCCCTGGATGCAGCCAAGAGCCAGGTACCGGTGATCGACAGACGGATCAATACCAGCAAAGAGCAGACGATTGCCACGGCATCTATCATCGACACCCGTAAGGCGGATGTAGAATACGCCGCATTGCAGCTGACTTACACCGTCATCACGGCGCCGGCCAGCGGCATCGTTTCCAAGCGCAATATCCAGCTGGGACAATTGGTGCAGGCAGGATCGCCGCTGTTTTCCGTCGTTCACGACAGTGTTTATATCACTGCCAATTTCAAGGAGACGCAGCTGAGCGACATCAAGGATGGCCAGAAGGTGGATATCCGCGTGGATGCCTTCGACAAGCAGGTTGTTCCCGGGACGATCGAATCGTTCTCCGGCGCAACGGGAGCCAAGTTTTCTCTGCTGCCTCCTGACAATGCCACGGGCAACTTCGTAAAAGTTGTTCAGCGTGTACCTCTCAGGATCAGGATCGATGCAGATTCTTCGGTTCTGCGGCGGCTGCGTCCGGGCATGAGCGTGGATGTAACCGTGCATACGAAATAGGTCATTCCTATTCCGGTTAGTCTATCATTATAATATCTTTTTTTATGGCAGAACAGGGCTTTAGAAAATGGATCATCACCTTTACGGTCATCACCGCCGCGCTGCTGGAACTGATCGATACGACGATCGTTAACGTCGCCTTGCCCAATATCATGGGTAACATGGGGGCAACCCTGGAGGATGCGAACTGGATCGTGACGGGATATGCAGTGGCGAATGTGATCATCCTGCCCATGTCGGGATGGCTGGGCGACCGTTTTGGAAGAAAGAATTATTTCCTTGCCTCTATATTGATCTTTACCATTGCCTCTTTCCTTTGCGGTAACGCCAACAACCTGGATACGTTGATTGCCTTCAGGCTATTGCAGGGCCTGGCCGGAGGCGGTCTGATCTCTACAGGGCAGGCTATCCTGCTGGAAACCTGGCCTCCTTCCGAGGTGGGAATGGCCACCGCGCTGTTCGGTCTTGGCGCCGTCGTCGGTCCGACCGTTGGTCCGACGCTGGGCGGATTGATCACCGACAACCTTTCTTGGCAGTGGATATTCTATGTCAACATCCCTGTAGGGGCTATCGCGGCATTCTGCGTGTCAACGTTTGTGCGGGAATCGCCGAAATACGGTCAAGGTAAACGGGTAGACTGGTGGGGGATCGCGTTCCTGGCCCTCGGCGTCGGCGCCCTTCAGATAGTCCTGGAAAAAGGGGAGGACAAGGACTGGTTTCAGACCTGGTGGATCGTCGCCCTGACGTTCGTCACCATTATTTCCGCCATTTGTTTCGTCTGGCGCGAGACCAGTATCGATTTTCCCGTCGTCAATTTTAAGATCTTGCGACATCGAAGCTTTGCGATCGGCATCTTTACGTCCTATGCGCTCGGGGTGGCCTTATACGGCTCCACCTTTATCTTCCCGGTATTCTGCCAGAACCTGTTGGGGTTCACAGCCAAACAGACGGGGCTGATCCTGCTGCCGGGGGGGGTGGCTACCATTCTGATGATGCCTTTTGTCGGAAACATGCTGAAGAAAGGCATCCCCGCCCAATTTCTTTCCGCAGGCGGCTTTATCTTATTCTTCATTTTCTGTTGGATGTTATATAGTTCTTCCCTGCAATCCGGCACCGGGGACTTTTTCTGGCCGCTGATCATCCGCGGGATCGGGATGGCCATCCTGTTCGTTCCGCTCACCACGCTGGCTATTTCGGACCTCCGGGGGCCGGAGATCGGTCAGGGAACGGGTTTGAACAACATGATGCGGCAGCTGGGCGGATCTTTCGGGATCGCCATCATGACCACGATCATTCACATCAAGACCGGGGTGAACCGCAACATCCTGCTGGAGAATTACAACCAATTTAACCCGGCTTTCAACGATCGGATGGGCACCTTGACACAGGGTTTTGTAGCGCAGGGTTTTCCTTTGAGCCAGGCGCAGCAGATGGCCAATGGGGCGCTGGAAGGAATTGTTTCGAAGCAGACGATGCTGGTGACTTACAACGGCATGTACCTGCTGATCGGTTTCTTCACCCTAATCTGTATACCGCTGATCTTTTTCCAGCCATTCAAGAAGGCGGTGGCGATGCCGATTGATGCACACTAAATTATAAAACAATATACGAGAGGAATTCACCCATAGAAAGGCACACGGATCACCAGCCAGAACCAAAGAGTCCATGCAAAAGAAAAGTCCTGAAATTTTCAGGACTTTTCAACTTTTTTGTACGATACTTAACCATCAACTTCTTGGCCATCAATAGGTACAAATTTTAATCGGTTTGTTCTTAGGATTTGGATGTTCTTGGATTTGGATTTTTTCTGAATAAGTTTGATCGATCAAGGATTCCAGGTCTTTCCGGATGATTGGATTTTTTGGTTTTTTAAGGATTTGGTTCAAACGGGATTCTTCTTTCGGACGTTGGATTTTGGTTTTTCTTTGGATGTAAGTTCATTCATTCGTTCTGGTCAGGCTTTTCTTCGGACATTGGATTCGAATCACTTATCAATCATACTTAACAATACAAACATACAATCCGATAGTAGTCAGTGCAAGAGAATAAATGCTATATTTCTTCACTGCTGATTTTACGGTTGTTTTCGTAGAATTCCCATCGGATTATTGTTATTCTACGTTATTTCTTTGGGCACATCATAAATTGCCCTATTTTGGTGTCCTTAAGACATTATCTATGAGGAACTTCGAAAACAAGACTGTGCTGATAACCGGGGGCAGCAGGGGCATCGGTAAATCTATTGCTATCCGTCTGGCCAGGGAGGGCGCCAATATCGCCATTGTAGGCAAGACGGCCGAGCCCAATCCAAAATTAGAGGGGACTATTTATACCGCCGCGGAAGAGATCACTGCCGCCGGGGCTGGAAAAGTGCTGCCGATACAGGGAGATATCCGGTATGAAGAGCAGATCAGGGATATCGTCGCCCGGACGATCGATACCTTCGGACAGCTGGATATTCTTGTCAACAACGCTAGCGCTATCAATATCGCCACGACGGAACATATGGAGGTCAAGCGCTTCGACCTCATCCAGCAGATCAATGTGAGAGGGACTTTCTTCATGTGCCAGGCTTGTATCCCCTATCTCAAACAGGCCCATAACCCGCACATTTTAAATCTCTCGCCGCCGCTGAACCTCGATCCCCGTTGGTTTGGGCCGCACCTGGCCTATACGCTCAGCAAATACGGCATGAGTATGATCGTACTGGGGCTGGCAGAAGAGTTGCGACAATACCGGATCGCTGCCAATGCGCTGTGGCCAAAGACCACTATTGCTACGGCCGCGGTGAAGAACCTGCTGGGCGGTGACTTTTTGATGCAGCGAAGCAGGTTGCCGGAGATCGTGGCGGACGCGGCCTATTATATCCTGCAAAAACCATCTTTTGAAACTACAGGCAATTTTTTTATTGACGAAGACGTTCTAAAACAGGAAGGGGTCGCTGATTTCGGCCACTATGCCGTGAATCCCGATCAAAAGCTCATGAATGATCTGTTTCTCTGATCGATACGTTACAAGATAATTTTTTCATTTTTATTCCTGGGTAAAAGACAACATCCTCCTCCCGTTCAAGACGGGAGGTTTTGTTGTGGGCGTACTCCGCCGAAGTTCTCTCGTGCGGCGGTCTCAGGGCAATGCGACGCTAATGGGCCTTCGGTCCTGTCCCTGGTGGCTACGTGCTACGTCATCGGCTAGCTCTGCTGGCCACGAGCAGGGCGGCAGCAGCGAGGCCGGTGTCCTTGATCAGGTTGGTCATCGGAAATCTCCTGGCGCTGGCATCGGGCGCGTTCAATACTGCCGGCAGGTGCACCGTCAGCACAATCAATAACAAAAAGAGACACAATAGCAGTCCTGCCAGCCGGGCCTGCTTGTCGATCAGGAACGCAATGGCTGCAAGCAGCAAACAAGCGCCGGTAATATAGACCCATACGACACCGCCCGGAAGGAAAGCGGGCACCATTTTCTGCATGCCGGTACCGACTATGAAGTGATTGAGACCGAAGAAACCAATAACGAGGGCATAGAAGATCGTACCGATCTTAGAGAGGGTTGCATTATTCATATGGCAATCGTTTAAGTTACTTCTAATGTAACAAAAAATTACCAGATAACGCGGATAATCTTTGCACAAACATGGGCATAGCCGGTAGGAATGGCCGAAGCGCCGGCAGGCGCGTTCGATGGGCGCGGCAGGCATGGCGGGTGCGGCCCTCGGCGTGATCGGTGGTTGTTGGCGGTTATAGATCAGCTTTCGGGTGCTCGACCGTTTGGTCAGGTGTTTTCTCGGGTCGCATTTGCGGGAACAGCAGCACATCCTGGATGCTGGACTGGCCCGTCATCCACATGCACAACCTGTCGATGCCAAATCCGATGCCGGCGGTCGGCGGCATCCCGTACTCCAGCGCACGTAGGAAATCATTGTCGATGAACATGGCTTCATCATCCCCGCGCTCCATTAGCTGTACCTGTGCCTCGAACCGCTCCCGCTGGTCCAGCGGATCGTTGAGTTCGCTGTAGGCATTAGCGAGTTCCTTTCCGTTGACCATCAACTCAAAACGTTCGACCAGGCCGGGGCGGCTGCGGTGCTTTTTAGTCAGGGGGCTCATCTCCACCGGGTAGTCTATAATAAAAGTCGGTTGGATAAAATGATGCTCGCATTTCGAGCTGAAGATCTCGTCGATCAGCTTGCCCTTGCCCATCGTTGGATCGGCATGGATATTCAGGCGGCGGCAGGCCTCCCGAAGCCCCTCCTCGTCCATGCCTTCGATATCGATGCCGGTATATTCCCGAATGGCATCGTACATGGTGATCCGGCGATAAGGGGCCTTGAAATCGATCTCCTGCCCGTCCACCAATACCCAGCTCTTGCCGTTAGTCGCCATGGCGGCGCTTTCGAGCAGCTGCTCGGTCGTCTCCATCATCCATAGATAATCCTTATAGGCCGTATAGAATTCCAGCACAGTGAATTCGGGATTATGGGTGCGGTCCATGCCTTCGTTGCGGAAGTTACGGCTGAATTCATAGACCCAGTCGAATCCGCCCACGATCAGCCGTTTGAGGTATAGCTCGTTGGCGATCCGCAGGTAAAAAGGCACATCGAGGGCATTGTGATGCGTAATGAACGGACGTGCAGCGGCTCCGCCGGGAATGCTCTGCAATACCGGGGTATCTACTTCCAGGGCGCCGCGTTCGTTGAGAAAGGTGCGGATGGCATTGATCATCTTCGTACGCCGGATAAAGACGTCCTTCACCTCAGGATTGACGACCAGGTCGGCATAGCGCTGACGGTAACGGAATTCCGGATCGGTCACCGCGTCGAAGGTCTCGCCTTCCTTTTCCCGGACGACCGGGAGCGGTTTGAGCGATTTGGTCAATATCGTGAGCTCCCGCGCATGCACCGATGTCTCCCCGGTCTTTGTCGTAAAGACATATCCTTTCACCCCGATAATATCCCCCAGGTCCAGCAAATGCTTCCAGACTTTATCATAAAGGGTCTTGTCTTCTCCGGGGCAGATATCATCCCGCTTGATATAGACCTGGATCCTGCCGGAGCTGTCCTGCAGGGAGGCAAAAGAGGCCTTACCCATATCCCGTTTGCTCATCAAACGGCCGGCGATACAGACATCCGGGAATTCCTGAGCCGGGTATTCCGCCTTGATCCGGGCTGCGGTGATATTGACGGGATACAAAGGCGCCGGGTAGGCGTCGATGCCCAATTGCTGTAGTTCCGTCAGCTTTTCGCGCCGGATGATCTCCTGTTCTGACAAATTTGATGTGGTGGCCATAATCCGATTACAATTTCAAAATTGCGGCAAAGGTAAATGAATTGCTCGTGTCCGGATATAAGCAAAAAAATCAATTTTTGGATCGGATCTGGACAGAATGGCTCAATTTGTGTCCAGATTTGAAGGTCATTTGCTGTTCAGAGATGGTATCTGGACATTTTGTCCAGATAATTGTCCAGATAAAACCTATTGATTTGCAATTCGATATCTTTTCGATCGGCATTAATTCGTCGGCAATAAAAAAGCCGCCCGAAGCCGGACAGCTTAATTATTAGGGAAAATCCCTAAGAATTATATGAACACATCCCTTTTATTTTAAGGGGCAAAATCAGTTATGAATAATTGGCTGTTTTGGATATGGATCGATGCCCAACCCGTAGATTATTTTCCCTGCAGTTTAGGCTGCAAATTCTCTTTTACTTTTTTCACAAAGGAGACAGGGACATCCAATAATTGGGCAATCTTTTCAACGGAAAATTCAGTATTCGACAGGAAGGCATTTACCGCCTTTTCCTGCGCCTCTTCTACCCTAATTTCCACTACTTGTTCAATGATATCCATTGTATTAGGTTTACCTGTTATTTCATCAATTTGTTCCTTAAAGATAAGATTATATTCCGGTTTGTCAAAGAGGACATAGTTGTAAATAAAATCAAAAATCCCCTTTGCCGCTAGCAGGACCCCCGCGAAAGGATTGTCGCTTGCCTTCAATTCCTCCTCCGTAAAGTCTTTTATATCTAAGGTCTTAAACTGATAGGTCAGTTGCATCCCATCATCTTCCAGATGGAACCTATTGCCCATCCATTTCCCTCCCTCACCCGTAAATATAGCCACCGGCAATATCGGCTGACCATCGTACTTATCATAAACCCTATAGAAGTATCTGAACATTCTTGCCGTGAAAGTCTTATCATAACTTCCCTGTACCTCCACATGCACGAGCAAATACTTTTGTTTGCCATCGATCATATAAACCTTTACCAACTTGTCCAAGAATCGGGTATCTGTGCCCCCATCCGGTTGCTGGTATAACCTTTCCATTTCCTTATCCAGGTAAGTAAAACCTTTCTTCATATCGAATCGCCGGTCTGCATCCGGGAAGACAAACCGAAGGAAGTCATCGAATACCCTCTCCAGCATCCCCTTCCAAAGGATGTCATATTTTCCTTTCATTGGATAAAATTTGAAATAATAAAAGATGAGCCTGAAACCATGGAACATCACCCAACCCTTACCCACACTGTATTACACGAACTTGCAAGGAGAAGTACAAAGATACAAAATCCCATCAACCCAATAAAAAAATATTTTATTATTCGGTTGTACATTACAGATAGTAAACCCGGGAAAATTTATACAGGAAATCTTAAGCCAAGGCCAGCAGCACCTGCCAGGCCGCCGCCACCTTCCCCTCACCCAGCAGCTGTCGGGCGTAGGAATGCAACTCAGCCTCCATCTCCCCGGGGCTGACGGCGTAATATTGAAAGATCTGCTGCAGCCGTTCGTCGTGATAGGCGGGATCTATAGCCGGAAAGGCATGCACGTTGGCCAGCTGTCCGAGGTCATTACCGCTGAGTATCCTGCTGCGGCGGATGCTGTCGGGCAGGGCATCGATGCCTATCCCGAGACGGGTGTTGGGCTTTTCTACTATGAAGAGACTGCCCATGTTGACGCAGCAGTACCAGTCTTCGCCCAGCCGGGCTACCAGTGGCAGCTTGCGGGGGTTGATGCGCCCGGTGGCGCTGTCGAGGATCGCGTCATCGATATGCATCCGCAGGGCTTCGCAAATGACCAGGTTGCCGGCGCCCCCCTCCTCGCCCAGCGGTTTCAGTTCCAGGACGCGGCATTCGATCCGCACTTTGCTCTCTTTCACCATCGGCGGTCTCACCAGGGTGGCAGGCTCCTCCGTGAAGCCGGCCTTGACAAATTCCGAGACCCCTTTCGGATAGTCGCAGCTGGACAGGCTGATTTGCTGCACCATCGGATAGTCGACGATATTGATCACTACTTCCGGTACTTCCTGCACATTATGCCAGGTATGTTTGGTGGTATTGTCCCGCACCCGCCGGGAGGGAGAAAAGATCAGGATCGGCGGTGTCGTGGAGAACATATTGAAAAAGCTGAAAGGGCTCAGGTTGACCTGACCCGAGCTGTCGATGGTGCTGGCCAGGCAAATGGGCCGGGGCGCCACCGAAGCCTGCAGGTAACCTTGTCTTTCGACCGGCGTCAGCATGGCCAGATCGACGGTCATCGTTTCTTGCCCTCCAGCAGCGACAGATCACTTTCTTCGCGGACGATCGTATTGCTAAGGATCCCCAGGCCATCCACTTCCATTTCTACCACATCATTTTCCTGCAGCCATTGCTCCTTATACTCAGGGTCAGCCAATTTCCCGGTGCCGTTCAGTTCCAGCAGGCATCCGGTGCCCACCGTGCCGCTGCCGATCACATCGCCGGCATACAGGTCGGCGCCATACGAAGCCCTTTCAATGAGCTCGGCAAAGGTCCAGTCCATATCGGCCAGGTTGCCATCGCTGAGCGTCACCCCATTCACCCGGCATTGCATCCGCAGGTTCCAGCTGAGGCCGGTATGGCCAGCCTTACAGGGGACTTCGAATTCCCGCAACTCATCGGGGCTGACGAGCCAGGGGCCGGTTGCCGTGGCAAAATCCTTGCCTTTTGCCGGGCCCAGGTTCAGCAACATTTCTTCCGCCTGCAGGGTCCTGGCGCTCATATCGTTCATGATCATCAGGCCGGCAATATAATCATCTGCTTCCGCCGCCCGGATATTCCTGCCATTCCTGGCAATGACGACCGCCACTTCCAGCTCGAAATCGAGTTTGTGAAAATGGTCCGGCATACAACGGATATCGCCGGGGCCCTGGATGCTGTGATGATTAGTGAAATAAAAAACAGGGAACTGATCGAACTCGGGAATCATCGGAACTTTGCGGTTGCGTCTTGCAGCCTCGACATGCTGGCGGAAGGCATATCCGTCGCGGCAGGAGGCAGGAAACGGTACCGGGGCCAGTACCTGTACATTTTCGATAGAGACGGCCTTGGTGCTGTTGATATGCCCCTCCTGAATGGCGAGGTCCCCGGCCTGGACGAGGGGGTACAGTTCATCCCAATAATTCAGGAACATATTCATCGTGTTGGGAATATCGGGGTGGATCCGCTCAACGTCATAGAGCAGCCCGTCGACCAGCACGGCCAGCTGTTCATGCTCATCTTTCAGGTAAGAGACTAGCTTCATGCCGTCAAAGTAAAGGATTTTTTTTAGCTTTATCGATGCACATGCGACGATTCGATTTTAAATGACGATAAATGCGAATATGAAGAAATAAGCCTAGGGGATCAAGACCCGGCGGGGTGGAGATAACGGCGCCGGGTGGGGGGACATTACATAGTCGCCGGAAGGGGATTACTGAGTATAGGATTGGAAGGTTCTTCGTACCTTTGGGCTATAATCTCAGCTACCATGGAATTCGAAAAGATACATAATAAAGGTCAGGCGCAGCTGTTTAAGAACCAATATCTTGAAATGCTGACCAAGACCCACCCCCTTGTGATCTGGGGGATGTACCTGCCTGTTATCTGTTATTCGCTTTATTACAGCGGGAGCCGGCTGGACTTCCCGGTGGTCCATATAGCGCTGGTTTTCCTGGCCGGAATGTTATTCTGGACCTTCTTCGAATACCTGATGCACCGTTATATGTTTCACATGATAGCGGAAAGCCCGAGGGCGCAGAAGTTCATCTACACCCTGCACGGCAACCATCATCATTATCCGCGTGACCGCGAACGGCTGTTCATGCCGCCTGTCCCCAGTCTCATCATTGCCTCGATAATTTTCCTGGTCCTTCGTCTGGTCATCGGCACCAATGCATTCATGTTCTTCCCCGGATTCCTGCTGGGATACCTCTTATATGGCAGCATGCATTATGCGATCCATGCCTGGAACCCTCCTTTCAAATGGATGAAGCCTTTGTGGCGGAACCATCATCTGCATCATTACAAGGACGAGCATAAAGGCTTCGGGGTGAGCAGCACCATCTGGGACCGGGTGTTCGGTACGATGTTCGATCTGAAAAAAGAAAAGGAAGATAAGGAGAAGGTGAAGGAACTGATGTTTTAAGCGGGCCTGCGGGGCGATGGGCTTACCAGCGCTTCACCAACGCTCTTCCTCGTCAGGCGTGTCCCGCCGGCTATACTCCCTCCGGGTCAATATTTTTTGCCACTGTCTTTCGAGGATCAGCCGGGCGATCAGCTGACCCGCGTCGGACGCCTGATTTTCCTGCAGTATGAGCCGCAGCCTTGATTCATTGATATCGATGCGATAGAGCAGCTGGACGAGCGCGCTGAAGTCTCCGTTGATCATGGCGTTGACCCTTTCGGCCAACAGCGCTTCCAGCGCATCGATGGTCGGCGTCTCCTGCAGGTCCAGCCCGTAAGAGGTATTGAGATCATATAACAGCGCTTTTGTTTCCATCAGAATTTTTCCATGACGCCCAGTCCGAAGAGGGCGAAGTCATATTTCACCGGATCTTCGGGATCCAGCAGGGCCAGGTTTCGGGTCAGTTCCAATGCCGCCGGCCAATCCGTCGGCTTTCGGGTCAGCAATCCAAACCTTTTGGCAACCCTGGCTACATGCAAGTCCAGCGGACAGATCAGCTGGCCGGGTAGAATGCGGTCCCAAAGGCCGAAATCCACTCCTTTATCGTCTTTCCTGACCATCCAGCGGAGGAACATATTCAACCTTTTGCAGCTGGAGTTCCTTTCCGGGGTGGCGATATGCTTGCGCGTGCGCGGGGGTACTGCCTCCAGTGAGAAGAAATAATGGTGGAAAGCGGCCAGGGAGAGGAAGCGCGAGGGCGCGGCCGATACCAGAAGCGGCAGCCCCGTGCGGGAGGTTGGAGAAGTACCGTGCGAGGCTTGGCTGACGCCACCATGGTCATAGATTGGGCTGCCCAGGAGAAAAGCATCTTCCAGCGAGTCATAGCGGGTATAATGGTGCCGGAGGAATTCGATGAAATACAGCAGGTCGGTCGTATTGAAGGTCCTGTGCTTGAATGCCAGTAGCTTCTTCAGCTCTTTGTCCGTATGGTGGAGAATAAATTGATGCGGCGACCGGTCCATCAGCTGCATCAGCTCTGCTGATTTCCGGATGATGGTGGTACGGTTGCCCCAGGAAAAAATGGCGGCAAAGAATCCGGCTATTTCTATATCCTGCCTCAGGCTATAGGCATGCGGAATGCTGACCGGATCCTCAGGAATAAAGGAAGGGCGGTTATATTCCGCCACCTTTCTATCCAGGAATGCCCGGAGTGCCTCCGGTTCGATTTCATATGCAGGAGGCGCGATCATCCTATAGCTTGCTGAAGGTCTTCTATCAGGTCGTCTGCATCTTCGATGCCGACGCTCAGCCGGATCAACGAATCGCCCAGCCCATTGCGAAGACGTTCTTCCCTCGGGATGCTGGCGTGCGTCATGCTGGCCGGATGATTGATCAGCGATTCCACCCCGCCCAGGCTTTCCGCCAGGGCAAAGAGCTTTGTCGAGGACAAGACCTTCGTAGCCGCAGCGAGGCTGTCATCTTTCAGGGTAAAGCTCATCATGCCGCCGAATCCGCGCATCTGCTTTTTCGCCACCGCATAGCCCGGATGATCTTCGAAGCCGCACCAGTATACTTTACCTACCCGCGGATGTTTGCGCAGCCAATGGGCAATCGTCTCGCCGTTTGAACAATGCCTGTCCATGCGAACATGAAGGGTCTTCAGCCCGCGAAGGACCAGGAAGCAGTCCTGCGGGCCGGGCACAGCGCCACAGGCCTTCTGAATGAAATATAATTTCTCCCGCAGTTCATCACTGTTCATGACGAGGCAGCCGTGGATCACGTCGCTGTGACCGCCGAGGTATTTGGTGGCGGAATGCAGGACAAGATCAGCACCCAGGTCCAATGGGTTTTGGAGGTAGGGAGATGCAAAGGTGTTATCGACACAAAACAGGATCTTGCGTTGATTGGCGATGGCTGCCAGTGCTGCAATATCGACGATGTTTATCAGCGGGTTGGTCGGCGTCTCCGCCCAGATCAGTTTCGTATTCGCGTTGATATGAGGAAGGATAGCGGATGCATCCTGCATATCGACGAAGTGAAACCGGATGCCTGCCTTTTCAAAAATTTTGGTGAACAGCCTGTACGTTCCTCCATACATATCGTTGGCGGCGATCACTTCATCACCGGGCACCAACAGCCGAAGGACGGCGTCGGTGGCGGCAACACCGCTGCTGAAGCACAGCCCATGCCGGCCATTCTCGATATGAGCCAGTGCAGATTCCAATACTGCACGGGTAGGGTTCTGCGAACGGGCATATTCATAACCCTTGTGTACGCCCGGGGCAGATTGAACATAGGTAGAAGTCTGATAGATCGGCGTCATGATCGCCCCGGTAGAAGGGTCTGGCTCTACGCCTGCATGGATCAGTTTGGTTGAAAGTTTCATGGGCTAAAGATACAAAGGAACCGCTTATGGAACCGTTCTGCCAGTTTAACAAAAGCTTAACCCGTAACATGCAACATGACTTATCCCGTTTCGCGCGTGGATTCGCGGGGTTAAAAACTTTTTTTACCCCCTTGGGTAAATCCGGCGCCGGGAGCCCGTCATTACGCAGTTTTCTGCATTTACCGTGAGTGTAGATTAGCTTGACACCCGCTCGTTTTGACATTAGCTTTACCTCATCAAAGTAATTTAATTGATTAAACTTATTAAATAACACGCTATGACACTCAATCATTTTTTCAGGAGAACACTCCTGGTTGCCGCTTGCCTGCTGACACTTTCCGCAGGAGTATTTGCAGAACAGCATTTCACCATCAGCGATAAACTGCTGGAAGCTTTCAGAAAGACCTTTCCCGATGCCATGCAGGTGAAATGGATGGAACAACCAGACAGCTATATGGTCACCTTCAAACAGAATGATATTCTGACCAAGGTGAATTACGACAAGGATGGCAACTTCGTGAGCTCCATTCGTTATTATTCCGAGAAAAACCTCCCGGTTACGATAATCTGCCGTGTGGAGAAGGAGTATGCCGGCAAGTCGGTGTTCGGGGTGACCGAAGTAGCTACCGAAAATGGCACTGAATATTATATCAAGCTACAGGACGATAAGAACTGGTATACCGTTCATTCGGATTCTTCAGGCAATCTGGAAAGGATTGAAAAATTCAGGAAAGCCTGAAAGCCCGTCTGTCTAAGCAATGTATACTCCTTTCAGGCAGGCTGCCGTCACCAGGTAACGCCAATCAAAATTTTCAGCCGCGTGGGCTTCCATCGGCTGAATTTTTTTTTGCAGGACGGCCGGATCCAGGATGCCAATTTGCACCAGGCTGCGCCGGGCTTCCATGACGTATTCCTGAAGGGTCCGGTCCTGCATCCAGGCGTGTTGGGGCGGTTCATAACCGATCTTGTCGCGCCGCCAGGCGATCCCGGCTGGCAGCATAGTCTCTGCGCTCTTTCTGAGCAGCCACTTGGTCCATCCTGCCCGGATCTTGAAATGCGCAGGAAGGGAGAACAGGAACTCCGCCAGTCGGTGATCGAGAAAAGGCAGTCTTACTTCGACACCATGCGCCATACTATTCCGATCGGCATAGCGCAGCAGTTCTTCCATTCCATTCATCAGGGCATTATAGTACAGGATACCGTTGAGGTGGCCGACAGGCGGTATATCATAGTAAGAGATGCCGGACTGCCGGACAAAATCCCTGGAGAGATCCTTGTTGTCGAGTTGAAAGGCCGCCCGTCTTTTTTTCTGGTAACGCCCTGCATAGGCTGGCAGCAACGCGGCGAGCCTGTTCTTCCAGCCCCAGTCATCCGGCGTGTCGAAATCTTTGGCCGCCGCCAGTTCGAGGGCCAGGGTCTTTTTATCGTTCCGGTAGAGTTCCCGCCAGTACCAGGAATAGTATTTGGGATAGCCGGCCAGTAGCTCGTCGGCGCCCTGTCCATCCAGCAATACCTTGACATGCCGGCCGGCAGCGAGCCCGAACACGCTGAACTGGGCGTAGATGCTGGAAGATTGAAAAGGCTCCTCCTGGTGGTAGACCAATTTTTCAAAATCCCGGATGAGGTCCGCGGAGTCAGGCGTCGTCTGGTGATTTTCAAGAGAAAAATGACGGGTGACGAGGGAGATGTAGGCAGATTCGTCTTTTTCAAAGCCGGGAAAGACGGCAGAAAAGGTAGGTAGTTTCCGGGGCGCATCCTGTTGTGCTAGGATGGAAGCGACTATCATCGAGCTATCCAGCCCCCCGCTGAGGCTTGTACCGACGCTGACGTCGCTGCGGAGGCGCTTGTTGACGGAATCGGATAGCAGCGCACGGAATTCATCCAGGACGGCCTGTTCGCTCCTGGCTGAGAGGACGCGCGAGGGCGCGGCCGATACTAGAAGCGGGAGCTTTGTGCGAGGGTTGTCCGGATAGGGGTCCCAGTACCTGCTGGTCTCCGATTGTTGCGTGAGCGCGTGATAGAGAAGAAAGGACCGGGCAGGTAATTTATTAATATGGCGGAAGAAGGTCTCCGACCCGTCGGTCGGATTCTGCGTATAGCCGAGCGTGATAAAATTGAAAAGCATGGCCGGGTTGCTGTCTTTAATTATTCCGGCAGCCCAGAGGGCCTTCATTTCACTGGCAAAGAGGAATTGACTGCTGTCCTGGTAGACGAACAGTGGTTTCTCGCCAAAACGATCCCTGGCGAGGAACAGCGTTTTTTCCTGCTCATCCCAGAGGGCGAAGGCGAACATGCCATCGAGATGCTGCAGACAGCTGGTTCCGTAAAGGTCATAAGCGGCCATGATCACTTCGGTATCGGTCCGGGAAGAAAAGGAATAACCTTTCAATTGCAGCAGGCTGCGAAGCTCGCGGTAGTTGTAAATCTCGCCATTGTGGATCAGGGTATAGCGGTCAAGGTAGTGCATCGGCTGTGCACCGGCGGGGCTGAGATCGATGATCGACAACCGGCGGCTACCCAAGCCGGCCATTCCTGACGGACTGATCCAACGTCCTTGTCCGTCAGGGCCACGGTGAGCGATGGCATCCGTCATTCTTTTCAGTCGCTGTTCTGTTATGTAGGCCGGATCGGCTGAGAGGATACCTGCAATACCGCACATGTGGTTGGGTTTGTAATTTGAGGGTTCGCTTTGCCATCCGATAGCCATCTTACCATCCGATAGGCAGCTGCACCAGCACATCGTCCCAGCTGATGAGCAGGTTGGCGCCTTTGACTGCTTTCTGGAATGAAATAGAGAAGGCCTCGGTGATATCGGATTTCTTTTGTACGGGCACTGTGCTGCGCAGGACATCTTTGGAAGGGTCATAGGCAAAGGCGCCCCAGGTGTCTGTTTCTTTATTGAAGATCAGCGTCCATTTATCTTCGTTGACCAGCGCGTACAAGGTATAGCGGCCCTTTTTTAGCGTTTTGCCGTCAATTTTAACGTCCTGGAAGAATTCGATCTCTGTCGCTTCGTTGGCCCCCAACCGCCAGATCTGTCCATAAGAGACCAGGTCTCCAAACAGTTTTCGCCCTCTTTTTTGGGGACGGCTATAAACCACGCGCGCAACCAGGGGTTCATTGACCTTGTCCTGTATCTTCAGCACCGGATAGTTGACAGGATAATAACTGATGTCGAGCGGAGAACTATCCAGTCCTGCAGGCTGCAACTGTGCTCTTGCCGCTGTCATTCCCACCAGGAGGCCTGCTAAAACAACGAGCTTCTTCATATCACAAAAATATCCAATTTTCAGCGGATAGGTCGGTCCTCCATGGTTCGGACGGCAAAATCCCTCAATGAGGGGAAAAATTCCCGGTAACAGGCTTCCAAATCGGTAAAATGCGCCTCGAAAAGTTCACAGGCCTGCAGGGGTGGCGGCATATAGGCTGCCCTTCGGGCCAGGCCGGCAAAGCTATTGAAAATCCCCTCTTTATACTGGTAATGGGATAGCCAGTCCTGATCGCGCATGTAGGGGAATATCCGGGCGAAACGTTCCGGGAAGAGGGATTCCCGGGTGGCCAGCTGACGGTAGGTCTGTTGCGCGAATGCGGCGAGAGGACGCGCGAGGGCGCGCCCGATACTAGAAGCGTCAGCTCCGTGCGGGAGGTTGGAAGCGCCAGCGTTGTGGTCGGGCAGGTCAGGAGTGGGCTCGGGGAAGGCCACGGGATCATTGGCCAGGAAATGGTCGTACACTACATCGGTGAGGGCGCCGGAGTAAAGCCCGTAAACGGCTCTGAAATAAGATTTTGCGTGCCGGGTGACCGGATGAGTATCGGTGAAGGTGTCGATAGCCCGGTGCAGGGTGATGCCTTCGCGGATGCTGTCGGGATACTCCAGTTGTTTCTTCCCTTTTACAAAATCGCTGATCAGGTTTCCCACCACAATGTCCGGAATTCCGAAAGAAAGATATGCATGCGCCAGATAGTTCACAGTATCTAATATAGCCATTCTAACGGTCTTTTCGGTAACATATAAGGCCATTGATCACTATTGGCTTGCAGGAAAGTGTAACCTAAATACTTTTGCTGCGTCTTAGGATGTAGACAACAGTTCTTTTACAGTACGCGAACGGATTTGGAGACAAGGCAAAAAAAATTTTTTCGGCAATATGCAACATGAAATGAAAAGCCCGCGTCTCTATTGGTGAATGAAACGCTTGGAAAAAAAATAAGCGTTTCATTCAAACGGTCTGATGTCGGGCCTTCGGCCAAAACGCCTGTGGCGTTTTTCGCAAACGATCGTAAAAAAGACACACAAAAAAAGACACATAACTTATAAAGCAAACAAACATGAAAAAGATTTTCTTATCTCTCGCAGCGGTAGCCCTGATGGGTATCAGCGCCTTCGCCAATGGTAACGATGAAATCGTCAGCCAGAAGACATTAGCAGCATTCAAAAGCGATTTCACCAGTGCAACTCACACGACATGGGAACAGAAGGATGGCTTTATTAAAGCTACTTTCTCTTTCAACGGCCAGGTGCTATGCGCCTACTACGACAATGACGGACAATTGAAGGCCGTCATTCGCAACATTGTCAGCGATCAATTGCCGCTCAATCTGCTCGCCTCACTCAAGAAGGATTATGCGGATTATTGGATCACCGATCTTTTCGAAATCTCCGCCGATAACGAGACTACTTATTATGTAACGGTAGAGAACAGCGATAAGAAGATCGTGTTGAAATCGGATGGTGCTTCTTACTGGAATGTTTTCAACAAGCAGAAAAAGACTTTAGCTGAATAAGCGATCTATATATATCCCGGTTAGTTTTAGTTGGAAAAGAAAGCCGCCTCAAATCAGAAAAGTAGAGGCGGTTTCTTTTTGTCTAATGATTTGGCAAAGGCTCTGCCTTTTTAGAGACTGCCTCATCAGGCAGCCTCTTTTTTTTGTACTTTTGCCCCTCCTATTCAATCAACACGCAAAAGTCATGAACAAAGGTCCCATCTCTCAGTTCGTAGCGCATCATTACCGGCATTTTAATGCAGCGGCCCTGGTGGATGCTGCCAAAGGATATGAAACGCATTTACTGCAAGGAGGTAAAATGATGATAACCCTCGCCGGCGCCATGAGTACGGCCGAACTGGGGATTTCCCTGGCCGAAATGATCCGGCAGGGGAAGGTGGATATCATCAGCTGTACCGGGGCCAACCTGGAAGAGGATGTCATGAACCTGGTAGCCCATAGCCATTACAAACGGGTGCCGAACTACCGTGACCTTACGCCCCAGGATGAATGGAACCTGCTGGAAAATCATTATAACCGGGTGACCGATACCTGTATCCCGGAGGAAGAAGCCTTCCGTCGCTTGCAGAAACACCTGGTCAAGGCGTGGAAAGACGCCGAATCGAAAGGTGAGCGTTATTTTCCCCACGAATTCCTGTACAAGGTAGTTCTCAGTGGCGACCTCGAACAATATTACGAGATCGAGCCCAAGGATAGCTGGATCATTGCCGCAGCGAAGAAAAACATTCCCATCGTGGTGCCCGGCTGGGAAGACAGCACTACGGGCAACATTTTTGCAAGCTATGTTATCAAGAATGAGCTGAAGGCCAGTACTGTTAAAAGTGGGATCGAGTATATGACCTGGTTGGCCGGCTGGTACCGGGAGAACAGCGGCGGTAAGGGCGTCGGATTTTTCCAGATCGGAGGGGGCATTGCCGGAGACTTCCCCATCTGCGTGGTACCGATGATGTACCAGGACCTGGAATGGCACGATGTCCCTTTCTGGAGCTATTTTTGCCAGATCTCGGATTCTACTACCTCCTATGGATCTTATTCGGGAGCCGTTCCGAACGAAAAGATCACCTGGGGCAAACTGGATATCCATACGCCGAAATTTATTGTTGAAAGCGACGCCACCATAGTCGCACCGTTGATCTTTGCATGGGTGCTGGGGTGGTGATAATACCATGAACTATGAATGCAAATTCTGAAGAGTTGTACCTGGAGGCTGAGGCAGACATTAAGAACAATCATTACGCAGAGGCCTTTAAGAAATACGAGAGTATCCTCTATGAGGAGCCGGACAGCGCTCAGGCTCATAACTCTATGGGCTGGTTGTATAAAACGCAGTTTGATGACTATGCGAAAGCGGAAAACCATTTTCAGACCGCCGTCAAATGCGATCCTTTGTATCCCCATTCTTACTTTCATATCGCCGCGTTACTGATGGATATGGAGCGGTTCGACGAACTCAATCAGCACCTGGAGAAATGTCTCCGGGTAAGGACCATCGACAAATCATGGGTCTATGGCCGTTATGCATTGTCCGAGGAACTTCGCCGGAATTATGAGAAGGCGGTCTACTATTTCGAGAAAGCGATCCTTTCCAGTCAGCACGATGAAAAGATCAAAGATTACCGCCAGGATATCGAAAGATGCCAGATGAAGACGGAGATCTTCAAGCGGTACGGCGAATAACCGAGCAAGAAGACGCGCGAGGGCGCGGCTGATACTAGAAGCGAAAGCTTTGGGCGTGGGTTGCAGGGGTATATATAAAAAACAAGCACTCCATTACAGAGTGCATTGTTTACTCCTAACTGACCTATGAAAAAAATTCCTCTATGAGAGGGAAAATATTTTTTTTGGCAAGGAGGGCGGTCAGTCAGCAGATTTCGTTCTTTTTTCGCTTGCGGGAACGAAGTTGCTTAAAAATGTCAGAATGTAGAAATAACCGGGGCCGTTTAACCACGGGTTAACATTGGTTAATTCAGCCTACTTCAGCACTTTCATTCGCACCATTTCGATGCGGGTATCACTGACATTGACGATTTCGAATTCGTAATCGCCGATAATGATGCGGTCCTTCAGGCGGGGAATGGTGCCGTGTTGGTTGATGATATAGCCGGAGAGTGTTTCCGATTCACTATCAGGCAGATCCAGCCCGTATTTCTTATTGAGGTAGTCCAGCTCGAGGCGGCCGGAGAAGATAAATTCATCGTTGGATAATTTCTTTTCCTCAAACTCTTCGGTGTCATATTCATCGCGGATCTCTCCGAAAATTTCTTCCAGCAGGTCTTCCATCGTCACAATGCCGGCCGTGCCGCCGAACTCATCTACTACCCAGGCGATGCTCTTTCTTTCCCGGCTGAACTTATTGATGAGATCGGTTGCAGACATGCTCTGCGGCACGGCAGGAATGGGATGGAGGATCGTCTTGATGAAAGGAGGGTTTTTGAATAGGTCCAGCTGGTGAATATAACCGGTCACGTGATCCAGGTTGCCGTCATAAACGACCAGCTTGCTTAGCCGGGTGTCGACGAATTTTTTCCTGACTTCTTCCATAGTGAGGTTCATGTCGACGCCTTCAATCTCTTTCCTCGGCACCAGGCATTCCCGGACCCTGACTTTCGGCAGGGCCAGCGCGGCTTCTAAAAGGTTTCTGTTCAGATCGTTGGGGTCTTCTTCCGAATCCCGTGTCTGCTGCAGGAAATGATCGAGGTCGGTACCGGAGAACGTCTCCTTCCGTTCGTCCATCCGGACATTGAAAACATATTTCAGTATCCATTGAGAGATCGAGGCAAAGAAGCCGGCGATAGGATAAAACAGCTTATTGAGGAATTCCATGGTGCCGGCGAAAAAGCTCAGCAGGGAATTGCTGTTGGCGCGGAAGAGGGCTTTGGGGATAAACTCCCCGAATATTAAAATGAACAGGGAGGCGACCAGTGTCTCGGCAAAAAGGCGGATAGCATTCACATAGCTGCCGGGCATATGGACCTTGGTGATGAGGATGTTCCAGGCCGGAAGGAATGTCTCGCCCACCATCAGACCGAAAATGACCAGGAAGATGTTGAAGCCGGCGAGGGTCGTACCGATAAACTGGGTGGGAGCGTCCAGGAAATTAGATAGTATGATACCACTGCTCAGCCCCTGCTTTTTCTTCAGCTCGATAGCCAGCCTGTTGGCCCTGATAAAGGCGACCTCGATTCCTGAAAAAAAAGCGATCATTACCCAGGCGATCACAATCCAGATAAGGGTATTCGTGTTGACCATACAGTACGAAAATAGTCGGAAAAATCGGGATTTTTCTATATTTCCGGGCTCTGGCTGGGGGGATCAGGTTCCGGCAGAATAGGCGAGGAATTCCAAAATGGTATTTTCCGCCTCGCGGCAGGCCTTTGCCAGATCGTCGTTGACGATGATTTTATCGAAATGATGCTTGAAAGAGATCTCGTAGGAGGCCTTGTTGACCCTGGCCAGGAGGCTTTCGATGGTTTCGGTGCCTCTCATTTCCAGCCTGCGCCGAAGCTCGTCGACCGACGGCGGCTCGATAAAGAGGGCCAGAGTAGAATGGGGAAATTGTTCCCGGATATGGATGGCCCCTTTGACCTCAATATCCAGCAGGGGGGTCTTGCCTTGCTGCCAGATCCGCTCCAGCTCGCTTTTCAGGGTGCCGTAGTATTTTCCTTCGTAGACCATTTCCCATTCCACAAATTCGTTATGCTGGATCTTTTGTTTGAAGGTATTCAGGGTAAGAAAATAATAGTCCACGCCATCCTTTTCATAGGCGCGGGGAGAACGGGTGGCGGCAGAAACGGAAAAAGCCAGCCGGGAGGGATATTTGTCCAGCAGGTACCGCGTAATGGACGTCTTGCCGGCGCCCGAGGGCGCCGTGATAATGATGATCTTGGGAGAGGCGCTCATATTCTATTGATTTGGGCCCCCAGATGCCGTAGCCGTTGGTCGATATACTGGTATCCCCTGTCGATCTGTTCGATATTCTGGATAATGCTTTTTCCTTCCGCGCTGAGGGCGGCGATCAGCAGGGCCACGCCTGCCCGGATATCAGGGCTGCTCATGCTGATGCCCCGGAGAGGGTGCTCCCGCGCCATGCCGATCACGGCGGCGCGGTGAGGGTCGCAAAGGATGATCTGGGCCCCCATATCGATCAGCTTATCGACGAAAAACAGGCGGCTTTCGAACATTTTCTGATGGATCAGCACCGAACCCCGGGCCTGGGTGGCGACGACCAGCACGATACTCAGCAGATCCGGGGTGAAACCGGGCCAGGGATGGTCGTAGATCGTGAGGACAGAGCCGTCGAGGAAATTCTGGATCTCATAGATGTCCTGCGCGGGGATATGAATGTCATCGCCCTGGTATTCCAATTGGATACCGAGCTGCCGGAATTTATCAGGGATGATGCCGAGGTGGCCGATCCCGGCATTCTTGATAGTGATATCGCTGCGTGTCATGGCTGCCAGGCCGATGAACGATCCGATCTCGATCATATCGGGCAGCATGCGGTGTTCGGTTCCGCCGAGATTAGAGACCCCTTCGATATGCAAAAGGTTGCTGCCGATACCGCTGATGCGTGCCCCCATCCGAATCAGCATCTTGCACAATTGCTGGATATAAGGTTCGCAGGCGGCATTGTAAATAGTTGTAGTGCCTTCGGCCATGACGGCGGCCATGACAATGTTGGCCGTACCGGTGACAGAGGGCTCGTCCAGCAACAGGTAGCATCCTTTCAATCGGGGGGCTTCGAGGTGGAAAAGGCCTTCTTCGGGCTGGTAAGTGAACCGGACGCCCAGCTTTTCAAAGCCGATGATATGGGTGTCCAGTCTTCTCCGGCCGATCTTGTCCCCGCCGGGCTTGGGGATAAAGGCCTTGCGGAAACGGGCCAGCATGGGGCCGGCCAGCATCACCGATCCCCTCAACTTGCCGCTCTTGTTGCGAAAGGCGTCGCTGCGCGGGTAATCAATATCGATAGTGTCTGCCTGGAAAATGCAGGTGTCGCGGGAAACCCGGTCGGTCTTGACTCCCATCTCACCCAGTAGTTCGATCAGGAGGTTGACGTCCAATATATCTGGTATATTGGAGATCGTCATTTTCTCCGGGGTCAGCAGGACGGCGCTGATAATCTGTAAGGCTTCGTTTTTGGCTCCCTGCGGAGTAATTTCTCCCTGTAGCTTTTTTCCGCCGATGACTTCGAATGAATGCACGCTCCTGGTTTTTGTGGAGATCTCCTAGAACCGTTTCTTTTTGAATTTATTGGCGCCCCGGTCATTATTCCGGTCATTATTCCGGTCATTGTTCCGGTTGTTATTCCGTTGCTGGAATTTCTGGTTCCGTTTATTGCGATAGTCGCCGTATCCGCCTCTTTCGCGCTCGCGGTTCTCATTGGGCCGGAAGCTCTTGACATACGGTGTATTGGTGAATTCCAACTGCCCGCCGGTGAGCTGGGAAAGCTCAGCCTGGATAGCGTCGTCATGGACGGTCTCTTTATGCCAGTTATTATAGGCCAGTTTCATGTAGTAGGCGATAGCATTGGCAAAACCGTTGCGCTTGTCGGGATTTTCCTCCGCCAGCGCCTTGTTGATGACGATCTCGAGGTTTTTCCCCATGTGCGAGAATTTGGGGTATCGTTTGGGATAGCGCAAAGGCTTCGGCCTGGCTTTGAGGGTCTCCCGGGTAGGTATGGGATAAGGGGAAGCGACTTCCAGCTGGAAATCCGAAATGAGGAAAAGATGATCCCACAACTTATGACGGAAATCTTCGACATTCTTTAGGTGAGGGTTGAGAAAACCCATCAGTTCAATGACAGCATACGCATTGCGCTGGCGCTTTTCCTTGTCTTCCAGGCTCAGCAGATATTCGATCATTTTCTGGATATGGCGACCATACTCACGCATCACCAGGTGGTTCCGCGTGGTATTGTATTCCATATTTTCGATGTTCATGTTAGGCAAAGTGAAACGTATTTGTGACAAATCTACAAGAAAAAGGCCAATAGACAAAGATTGGATGCCTGACCCTAAAAGGAAAAGCTCCCGGAGGAGGGTAGCTTTTCATGAGGAACCGGATTTATGGTTTTCATAGGCTAATTGATGAATACCTTGCTGACATAGCTTTTGTTGTGGGTAAGGTCGACTGCCCGCAGGAAATACAGCCCATTGGCGGGTTGCGGATTGAAGTCCAGCCTGATCTGGCTGCTTTCTGCCAGGGTGACTGCCTTTTGCTGCACGATCTGTCCGGCCGTATTGACCAGCTCCAGCACGAAATTCCCGGTCTGGTTGCTGTTGAACTGGAACAGCAGGCTATTGGTAGCCGGGTTGGGGAAGGTCTGGTAACTGATGTCGCCCGTTCCCCCGGCGCCGGGGTTGACGACCACGACGACGGAATAGCCGATCTTCCCGGAAGGGCTTACTTCTTCGATCCGGAAATAGAGTTTGCCCACATTAGTCGGATCAAAGTTGTATTGATACTGGTATTCTGCAGAAGAACCTTCTGAAGAAGCGTTACTTTCTGCCGTTCCGAGGTTCGTGAAGTTCTGCCCGTCTGTACTGATTTGGATGACATAACTGGTATTGGATTGTTGATTATTGGCTAACCATTGCAGACCAATGGTGTTGCCGTTGGGTATGGCCGTGAAATTGGTAATAGTAGTTGCCAGCTCGGTTGCCGGGCACCAATAGTAAGTAAGGTTAAAGATCCCGGAATAGACGGTGACGATCGTATCGGCATAGTTGAGGCCTCCTTTCAGGACCTCCAATCCGCCGTCGATCGTATAGGTCAGACCGACCGTGCCTGTGCCGAGATAGCCTACGGTATTCCCGGTGCCGTTGGAATCCGGGGCGTTGGTGAAGACGCTGTCCGGACCGTTGACGCCATAGCTGCCCGGGAGTCCGTTGCTTGCCAGCGTATCCTGGTAAATTTTGCTGAAATCGGGTGTGGAAGAAAGACCACCGGGACCTTCGATATCGTTATTGATGTTGAGCTCGAATTTGTATTTGACCGAGTCCGGCGCAGTATTGGCCACATAGGTCGTCGAGACGCCGGAAATAGTATCCTTCAAGGACACACAGGCCAAGGTTCCTATACTTGGGTTGAACATCGGGAAGTTGATGGTTGCAGTAGCTGCAGTAGTGGGGGCCAGCGTTGTGACGTAGGAGACCGGAGTAGCAGGTACTCCGGCGGAGCACAGGCACTGGGCGAATGACATCAAGGGTATATTCGCTGCTAATAAAATAACAGTAAATAATAGGGGGTACACACTTTTCATAAGCACGGATTTTTTTACAGAATACGGATTACTAACAAAGTTACAAATCTGCAAGAATGGGGCCAAAGCGTTACTACTCGATATTCACAGACCGTAAAAACCACATCTTTCTTAAACGTTTGTTATATTCAAATAATTGACTTTTAATGACTTAGTCCCAACAAAAAGTGGATAAATAAGGTTGACTACCCGCTTAGGTGAGGTTAAGCGAGCCTTGATTACCTTTGCCTATGCTCATTTTGCTGGATTGCCGGCCCTTGCAATATGCAGGGCCCGGCAGTGAAAGAAGTCGCTTCATACTTGCTGCCGCAGCTGCCCTTACCAGGGACAAGGCTGTAGAATGGCTCTTCGTCGTCGATCATACCTTTCGTCCCGGCATGCTGAATGGGATTTCCGGCGATTCAGTGCTGGTGCAGCGTGCGATGTCCGGCAGCTTCGGATGGCGGTGGTGGTATGACCGGCAGATCCCACGACTGGCGAGACAATATCGAGCGGATATGGTCATGCTAACGGGGGGTATAACCGCTAAGTTGTCCGGCGTTCCTCAATGCCTTTGGATGCCTGAAAGGGCTAACCCCGGTGAGAACGGGAACGGCCGTATTTATCCGTCCATTTATAAGGCGAGGCTGGCGGCGGCTCTGCAGCGTGCGGCGGTGATCTTTTGTTTTACCGGCCGTGACCGGGACTGGCTGGCCGGTTATCGTCCCGGGGTGGAAGAAAAGATACTTGTTCTGCCGGCGGCCATGGAAGAAGATGCCGGGGTAAAGGGTCCTTTGGCTGATGCGGAAAAAGAAGAAATAAAAAGGAAGTATGTGCGGGGAAAAGAATACTTCCTGGCCGATCTGGCGGACGCTGTGGACGAGGACGTGATCAATTTGCTGAAAGCGTTCTCGCTATTCAAGAAAAGACAGCAGTCCAATATGCAATTGATTCTGACGGGAGAGATCAACGGGTCGGCGGGTGTAGTCAGGCAGCGGCTGGAGACCTATAAATACCGGGAGGATGTCCATTGGCAGGAGGACCGGCCGACAGCGGAAGTCAGACAGTTGAGCCGGGCTGCCTATTCTATCTTGTTGCTTTTTGACGGCCATACCCTGGGCGCTCCGCTGTTGAATGCCTGGGCGGCAGGGGTGCCCGTCATCGCAGCGGATGGCAGTCTGCTGCAGGAAATCGCGGGTGATGCCGCGCTCCCGGCTGGCGCCGGTGACCCCGCTTCGCTGGCTGCTCAGCTGATGCGGATATATAAGGACGAGAACGGTCGGATGGACCTGATCAGGAGGGGCCTTGACCGGCGTGGCGCATACAGTCGTGACCGGTCCCTGGGCGCCTTGTGGGAAGGGATCGGGAAAGTTTTCCGGCCAATGAACTAACTTGACTAACTTGCAATTTTTATATATGGCAACATCTTCAATCAGTATTGACGTCACTTTAGACAAAGACCGTGTTCCGGAAGACATCCGGTGGAACGCGACGGATTCGACTGCAGAAAATGCGCGTCGTGCCAAGGCCATGATGCTGGCTTTCTGGGACGGTGCAGAAAAGACAGCCTTGCGGATCGACTTGTGGACCAAGGAAATGATGGTCGATGAAATGGCCGATTTCTTCTACCAGACCCTGATGACCATGGCGGAGACGTATCAGCGTGCTACGCAAGACCCTGTGCTGATGGGGGAGATGAAGCAATTTGCCCGGGATTTCTATAATAAGTTCCGGGAACAGCAAATGAAAACCAATAAGCTTTAAAACAGGAGCCGCCGGCGGCGGTTTCCTGCACATTTTAAACGGACAGTATATGGGTTTAGAACAAAAAGTGATGGCTGATTTGAAAACGGCCATGCTGGCAAAGGATGAAAGCGCATTACGTGGTCTGCGTGCCATCAAGGCCGCGATTATCATTGCCAAGACGTCGGAAGGCGCCGGAGGCGAACTGAAAGAAGAGGATGAGACGAAGCTCCTGCAGAAGCTGGTCAAGCAACGCAAAGATTCCCTGGCTATTTACCAGGAGCAAAAGCGACCCGACCTGGCCAAAAAAGAGGAGGAAGAGATTGCCGTGATAGAAAAATTCCTTCCTCAGCAACTGGATAGCGAGGCGTTGAAAGCCGTTCTTGCGAAGATCATTGCCGAGACGGGGGCTGCTTCTCCGGCCGATATCGGAAAAGTGATGGGCGTGGCTACTAAACAATTAGCAGGACAGGCCGATGGGAAGACCATCAGTGCTGTCGCCAAAGAATTATTGGCAAAATAATGACTATCGATGTCCTGTTCCTGCTGTTCATGGTCATGGCCATTTTCAGGGGATTACGTCAGGGCTTTATTATAGCCATTTTTTCTGCCATATCGCTGATAATAGGCCTGGCCGCAGCCATTAAGCTATCGGCTACCGTTGCCAATGCCAACTGGGTGCCCCACCACTTGTCATCGCGGTGGCTGCCGGTCCTCGCCTTTTTGCTGGTCTTCGTGGGAGTGGTGATCATTGTGCGGTTAGGCGCGCGTCTGGCCGAAAAAGCAGTAGACCTGGCCCTAATGAGCTGGTTGAATAAATTGGCCGGGGTTATTTTGTATGCGGCGCTCTATACTGTTATTCTGAGCGTTCTGCTGTTTTATGCCGTGCAGGTGCATTTGATAGCCAGGACTACCTTGGCCTCCTCTGTGACTTACCCGTTTATCCGGCCCTGGGGTCCGGTTGTAATCAATGAATTCGGTAAATTTGTTCCGTGGTTCGAGGGAATGTTCGCCCGTTTGGAGGATTTTTTCGGGCGTTTATGAAGTGGTTTTTTAAGGTAAAACGTTTATTTTAGCGGTTAATTACAGGGATAGAACTTATTAGCTGATGCAATACGAAATTAAACAAGACGAAAAGTTCAGATTCATCGAGGAAGGGATAGGCGAACCGTTGTTGTTATTACACGGATTGTTCGGAGCATTGAGTAATTTCAGCGGTCAGATCGACTATTTCCGGCAGCAGTATAAGGTAGTGGTGCCCATATTGCCCTTATTGGAACTTGACCTGATCCATACGACTGTCGGAGGATTGGAGAAGTATGTCCATAAATTCGTCGAATACAGGGATTACAAGGATATCAACCTGTTGGGTAATTCGCTGGGGGGGCATGTGGCCCTGTTATACGTGCTGCGGCATCCCGAACGGATCAAGTCGCTGACGCTTACCGGCAGTTCCGGCCTGTTCGAGAATGGCATGGGGGATACCTATCCCAAAAGACAGGATTATGAATATATCCGCAAAAAGACAGAATTAACCTTCTTTGATCCTAAGATAGCCACCAAGGAGCTGGTAGACGAGCTGTATGAAACGGTCAATGTCCGCATGAAGGCCATCAAGATCATTGCGCTGGCCAAGAATGCTATCCGGAATAATATGGGTGAAGAGGTCAATCAGATTAAACAGCCTACCTTGCTGATCTGGGGGAACAATGATGCGATCACTCCTCCTTTCGTAGGTCATGAATTTCACAAGTTGATACCGAACAGTGAATTGCATTTTATTGACAAATGCGGTCATGCGCCGATGATGGAAAGGCCCGAAGAGTTCAATACGATTTTGCTTAAATTTTTGCGAAAATTGAATGAGCCGGCAGCGGTAGCCTGATTTATTTCGTCTTTACTATAACACAGAAATATTGCTAAATAAAGAAATCATATCTGCCGCTATCCCTTCCTTGCACCTGAATGACCCGGTCGCTCAGGCCCTGGATCTGATGGCGGATTTTCATGTCACCCACCTGCCGGTAGTCACGGAGGACAAATTAGCCGGACTGGTCAGCGAAGAAGACCTGCTGAACGTGGAAGATGACAGTACGTTGCTGTCGGTGCTGCAGCCTGGCTTCTCCGGAATCGTTGCTCATGCGGAAGACTTTTTCTTCGAGGCGGTGCAACTGGTCAATGAGAACGGGCTAACACTGATCCCCGTTGTGGCAGTCGACTCGGAATATACCGGCGCTATCATTGCAACGGACCTGCTGAAGCATTTAGGCCGGGTCTGCGGGGTCAACGACGCCGGCGGCATCATCGTCCTTGAAATGGAAAAGGTCAGCTTTTCATTCACCGAGATCAGCAAGCTGGTGGAGACCAATGATGCCCAGATCATTCAACTAAATACCTATTCGGATGCTCCCTCCGGTAATTTCTATGTCACTTTGCGGATCAACAAGACGGAAATCTCCGATATTGTCGCCACTTTCCAGCGGTACGAATACCAGGTGAAATATTATTTTGGGGAAGAATTGTACGAGAATGAATTACGCAGCAATTACGACCATTTGATGAATTACCTGAATATTTAATGAAAGTAGCTATTTACAGCCGGGTGATAGAATATGAGCAGCAGAGCGGCGTTCAACGACTATTCGACGAATTGATCCGACAGAACTTACAGCCGGTGATTTATCAGCCCTTCCTGGAACAGATCGGATCGGCATTCGTACTGCCCTCCGATATCGGCAGTTTCCGGGAATCCGCCGACCTGGATGATTCCATTGAATTCCTGATCAGTTTGGGTGGTGACGGCACACTGCTGGATACTGTCGCACTCGTGCGGGACAAGAACATCCCGGTGGTGGGTATTAATTTTGGGCGCCTGGGGTTCCTGGCCAGCATCGGGAAGGAGGAGCTGACGACGGCTGTCACAGCATTGGCTAACCGTACTTTCGTGGTAGACAAGCGCTCATTGATCCATCTTGACGCCAACCGGCCTTTATTCGGTGATGTGCCATATGGTCTTAATGAGTTTGCTATTCATAAGACAGATACTTCGCCGATGATCAAGATCCATACCTATCTCAATGGAGAGTTCCTCAATACCTACTGGGCGGATGGATTGATCGTAGCGACGCCGACGGGGTCTACCGGCTATTCGCTGAGTTGCGGGGGCCCTGTCGTCTTTCCCGAATCGACCAGCTTTGTCATTACTCCGGTCGCACCCCACAATCTGAATGTGCGCCCGATCGTAGTGCCGGATAACAATATCATCTCATTCGAAGTGGAAGGAAGGGCTGAAAACTTCATCTGCGTGCTGGATTCGAGAAAGGAAATCGTGGACAAACAGGTTCAGCTGGCGGTTCGGAGCGAGTCCTTTACGCTGAGCCTCATTCGCCTGAATGAGAATAATTTCCTTCAAACCTTACGGGGTAAGCTCTCCTGGGGGTTGGACACCCGGAATTGACTTTCGGTCATTTTTCTACCCCGGCAAAGTTGGCACGCAGAGCGGACCGCAGGTCCGCTGGCCGAAGGCCCATCATTTGCGAGTGTACTGGGCGGGTTTAAATTGAGGAATAAACTCGCCCAGTACATTTTAACATAACAATTAGAAACCTGGCAAACGAAAAGTCGACAAATTTCGTTTTTGCATTAGGTTATTTTTTTATATCATGATGAAAAAAGTAATTTTCTGCGCCCAGCTCGTCGGTTGGATCTGTCTGCGGGCGTCGGCACAGGAACAGGCATTCGTACATGAAGGAGAATACGGTTTGAATGTCGGGGCATCGCAGTATTTCGGAGATCTCAATCCCAATCCCCGGTTCAATACCCCGAATATAGCTTTCGGGGCCTTTTTTCGCAAGCAGTTCGGCGATTACGTGGCCCTCCGGGTGGAGGCCAATTATACTTTTCTGGCCTATTCGGACAAGTACAACTCCTATAATGAATTCATGTATAGACGAAATCTCAGCTTCAATACCAACATTTACGAGCTGGCCGTGCAGGGCGACTTTAATTTCTTCAAATTCGTTCCGGGCAGTGAAACTCATCGGTTCACACCCTACATCACCTTCGGCATAGGTACCTTTTATTACAACCCCTATACTTACCTGAATGGCCAGAAAATTTATTTGCGGCCGCTGGGTACGGAAGGCCAGGGGACGCCCGGCTACCCCAAGGAATACGCTCCGCTGGCGGTCTGTTTTCCTATGGGGGTAGGGGTCAAGTATAATATCAGCCGCCGGGTGAACATCGGCGCGGAAATCGTCTATCGCTTTACCACTACCGACTATATCGACGATGTCAGCGGCACGTATGCGCCCAATGCCCAGCCGCACTATTTACCCAACGGGCAGCCCACCATCTGGTATCAGCTGGAAGACCGCTCTTACGAAACCGGCACGCCCATTGGCATCCAGGGCCGTCAGCGGGGTTATTCCAACCAGAATGACAGCTGGGTGACGGGGGTGATTTTTGTTTCCTTTAACATTATGTCGTACAAATGCCCGAGCGCCAATTAAAAGCGGGCGGAGCCCGCTCGCCCGTTAGGGCAGACATTTGATAATTGGCGCGAGAGGCGATATTTTGCAATACGCCGGAGCGCCAATTAACGGGGCAAGCGCAAATCCCCTATATTTGTGGCCCTTAAGAGGCTTTCTATGGATGGGTTGAGAGAAAAAATAGATTTGGGAAAGCTGCCCCGCCATATTGCTATCATTATGGATGGGAATGGCAGGTGGGCCCAGGAAAAAGGCCAGGATAGGCTATTCGGTCATTTTCATGGGGTGGAGAGCGTACGGAATATCGTAGAAGGCTGTGCGGAGCTGGGTATCGGGTATCTGACCCTGTATGCTTTTTCTACGGAGAACTGGGACCGGCCGGCCTATGAGGTCACCGGGCTGATGGAATTGCTGGTGGAGACCATCCGCAAGGAGGTCGAGACCCTGAACAAGAACAATATCCGGCTGCATGTGATCGGGGATATGACGATGCTGCCCGAGTATGCTCGTACGGAGCTGCATGAGGCGCTTGAGCTGACAGCCGGCAACCAGGGGCTTAACCTGGTGATGGCATTGAGTTACAGCAGCCGCTGGGAATTGACGGAGGCCGTCAAGAGCCTGGCGCATGACGTCCGGTCCGGCAAGGTCGACCCTGCCTCGATCACCCAGGACACGCTGCAGCAATACCTCTCTACAAAGGATTTCCCCGACCCTGAACTGATGATCAGGACCAGCGGAGAGTATCGGATCAGTAACTTTTTGCTATATCAGCTCGCCTATGCCGAATTGTACTTTACCAGCGTTCGCTGGCCAGACTTCCGCAAGAACAACTTGTATGAGGCCATACTCGATTTTCAGGGAAGAGAAAGGCGGTTTGGAAAGACCAGTGCGCAGATCCAAAAGGATTTAATCGCCCCTGGGCCTACTTTTTAACAAACACTTTTCATAAATCACCTTAATTTGCCGCCTCAAGCCGCCAACGGCGGCAGTCCGAAGGACAGAAATTAGCGCTTTTGCCGGAAACGCGCTACTTTTCTTAAAGCGCTTTTCCGGCACATTTAAAAAACCGACTGGATGCTACGAAGATCGCTGTTTTGTGTTTTTTTATTGACCACTTACTGCTTACTGACTACAACTGCTGCTAAAGCCCAGGTGAACGATTCCACAAAAGCGCATCTGACTGACTCTGCAAAACCGTCGATTGCCGATACAACAAAACCGCATTTGACCGATACCATCCATGTTGCCATGGCCGATACGACCCATCCCGGGATTTCCATCGATCCTGAGCTCATGGCGCTCTCCAATTCCAAAAATCCGCCTCACGAATACACCATTGCCGGGATCAAGATCTCGGGCACCAAATACCTGGACGAATCCCTGCTGACTTCTATTTCGGGCCTCACCGTAGGCGATAAGGTGACCATCCCCGGCGGCGATAATTTCAGCAAAGCGATCTTGAACCTCTGGAAACAGAATCTTTTCGCCGACATCGCCATCTATTACACCAAATTAATTGGCAACAGTATCTATATCGAGATCAATGTAACGGAGAGGCCCAGGCTTTCCAACTTTTATTTCAAGGGGGTGAAGAAAGGCGATGCGGATGACCTCACTACCAAGACCGGGCTGATCAAAGGCCGGGTGGTGACGGAGAATATGAAACGGGTGGCTATACAGGCAATCAAAAAATTCTATTCCGATAAAGGCTACCAGGATGCAAAGGTCGTTACCTCCGAGTCTCATGACCCGGCCGTACAAAACTCCGAGATCCTGACGTTCAACATCGAGAAGGGCCCCAAGGTCCGGATCGAGGAGATTAATTTTTTCGGCAACAAGGCCGTGTCCGAGCAGCAGCTTAAAAAGCAGCTAAAGGATACCAAGGAGCTCAGCCGCCTGACTCTTTTCCCAGCTTCCAATATGACCCCATATGGTCCGCATGATTCCGTCACGCTGATGCAGTATCTCAACAACTGGGGCTTTTTGTCCTATACCAGCACCAAAGAATTCCTGGATCCCTATTTCAGGTTCAAGTTGTTCAGCGGAGCCAAATTTGCCGCCTCCAAGTATGAGGAAGACAAACAAAACGTCATCAACTACTATAACTCCCAGGGTTATCGGGATGCCTCGATCGTGGCTGACACGCAGGTCATCCACAATGGCAAGATGGACATCGCCATCAAGGTGGAAGAAGGGGCAAAATACTATTTCGGTAACATCACCTGGAAAGGGAATACCAAATACTCCGATTCTATTCTCAGCCTGATCCTGGGCATTCATAGAGGGGACGTCTATAACCTGGATATCATGAACAAGAAACTGGGCAAGCAGGTGACCCAGGAAGGGGGCGGCATCACCGATCTCTATGAGGACGACGGCTATCTTTTCTTCCAGGTCAATCCGGTTGAAACGGCCGTCTATAACGATACCATCGATTTCGAGATCCGAATGCAGGAGGGGCCTCAGGCGACTATCAAGAATGTCACTATCGCGGGTAACGATAAGACCAAGGAATACGTGATCCGCAGGGAATTGTTCACGATACCCGGCGACAAGTTCAGCCGCAGTGATGTCATCCGATCGACCCGGCAGGTCGCCAACCTCGGCTTTTTCAACCAGGAAAAGATCCAACCCGGCATTACCCCCAACTCGGACGATGGCACCGTGGACATCAACTGGACGGTCGAGGAGAAATCGGGCAACCAGCTGGAATTGTCTGCCGGTTGGGGTGGTGGTATCGGTTTGACAGGTACCGTAGGGATCACCTTCGCCAACTTTTCTATCAGGAATATCCTGCATAAGGATGCCTGGCAGCCTTTGCCGGAAGGTGATGGTCAGAAGCTGAGTCTTCGTGTCCAGTCCAATGGTAAGGCCTATCAGTCCTATAACTTTTCCTTTACGGAACCCTGGCTGGGAGGCAAGAAAAGGAATTCCCTGACGTTCAGCCTTTACCGCAGCATCTTCCGGACGGGAGGCTACAATACCCGTACGAACACGTATGCGTTCAGCGACAGTAACTCCCTGAAGAATTTCGGGGTCACCGTTGCCCTGGGTAAGCAGCTCCATTGGCCGGATGATTTCTTCACGCTGACCTATTCCGTCAACTACACTCAATACGACCTGGACAATTATCCATTGTTCACGAGCGCTTTCCGTAACGGCTTTTCGACGAATATCAGTTTCAAGGTGGCACTCAGCCGTTATGATCTGGATCAGCCGATCTATCCGCGACGGGGGTCCAACCAATTGCTGAGTATGCAGTTCACGCCACCTTATTCGCTGATCGATCACGATATTACGCAGGCCGATAGTTACAAGCTGCCGGAATATACTAAGTTTCGATTCACCAGTGACTGGTACCTGCCGCTGGGGGATGCCACCGGTGCGGACAAGAGCCGCCAGTTTGTGTTAAAGATTTCCGCTAAATACGGTTTTATGGGCCGGTATAACTCAGCCCTGCAGTATTCACCCTTCGAACGCTTTCAGCTGGGGGATGCTGGTCTGACGAACAACTTCGGGTTGCTGGGGTATGATATCGTTTCGTTGCGCGGCTATCCGGTCTTCCAGAATTCCAATCCCAAGGTCAACCCGGATCAGCAGCAGGCTACCGAGTTCTTTACCATGTTCAACAAATATACCATCGAATTACGCTATCCTTTTGTCACCAACCCCAGCAGCACCATTTATGGGCTGGCCTTCTTCGAGGCAGCGAACGGCTGGTATGATTATACGACCTACAACCCCTTCCAGCTCCGCCGGGCCGTCGGTCTGGGTATGCGGTTCTTCCTTCCCATGTTCGGCCTGCTGGGCTTTGACTATGGTTTAGGCCTGGATCGTATCCAGAACGGGCAAATAAGTGGCGCTACACGATTTACCTTTATGTTGGGTTATGAACCGGATTAAGGGGGCCACAGGCCCACCGGCCTTACCCGAGCGAAGCGAAGGGTACGACCGAGGAGCAGCAAGGGACGAAGCTCCGACGAAGTTCTCTAAATTTTTGATAAAGCCCGTAGGCGCAAAATAAATTTGAGTAAATTCATGTCCAAAATTTTACTGACCATGAAAAAAACACTTCTGTCAATCGCCTGCCTGTTGGTGATTGCCTTTGCTGCCCATTCCCAAAGCTATGCCGTCGTAGACACCAAATATATCCTGGAAAAAATGCCGGAATATAAAGATGCCCAGAAGAAGCTGGATCAGCAATCCATGGTATGGCAGAAGGAGATCGACGACAAGCAGGCGGCGCTGACTAAAATGTACAAGGAATATGACGCTGAGAAGATCATGTTGAGCGACACACTTCAGAAGAAACGGGAGATCCAGTTGTTCAATGCCGAAAAAGAAGTCAGGGATCTGCAACGCAAACGCTTTGGTTATGAGGGAGATCTATTCAAATTGCGACAAGAACTCGTCAAGCCTATTCAGGACAAGGTATACGATGCCATCCAGCATCTGGCCGTTGTCAGGATGTACGATTTTATTTTGGATAAAAGTGCAGGAATTACTGTTATATTTGCCGACCCCAAACTCGACAAGAGCGAGGATGTGATAAAATCTTTGGGTATTAAATAAAATCGCTATAAAAACCTAACAACAAAAACAATAAAAAGAACATGGAGCGATCTTAATCGTTTCCTGGCGTCAAAAACAAACATCAACCAAAATGAAAAAAATTGTTACCGTTCTAGCGGTGGTTATGAGCCTGTTAATGGCGGGCCATTCGGTCAAGGCTCAGAATAAATTTGCTGTTGTCAGCGTCAACGACCTGATCACCTCTATGCCTGAAACCAAGAAGGCGGATACGGCTATGAATGATTACCAGAATGCATTGGCGCAGAATTATGACGATATGCGCAAGGAATTCTCCGAACAGGACAGCCTGTTGAGTTCCAAGGATACAGCTAAATATACCAAGGCCCAGTTGGAGCTGAAGAGGAAGAACCTCGGTGATCTGTATCAGAAAATGATGACTTTCCAGCAACAGGCACAACAGATGGCACAGCAGAAAAACCAGGAGCTGCTGGCCCCGATCCAGAAAAAGGCCCTTGAGGCTATACAGGCCGCAGCCAAGGAAAATGGCTTTACCTATGTTTTCGTGAAAGAACAGGTACTGTACTTCCCGCCTTCTGAAGATATCACTAACCTTGTCAGGAAGAGGCTGGGTATTCCCGTCACTGCGGGTACCACCAAATAGGACTTTTCGCCCCCCATATTATTTGCGCCAGGATCATTTCCTGGCGCTTTCATTTTATCTTTGCCCTATGGCAATGGCACAACGAGGACCTATTGGCGTATTCGACAGTGGTTATGGCGGCCTGACCGTATTGAAGGAATTGGTAAACCGGCTGCCCCAATATGACTATACCTATCTGGGGGATAATGCCCGGGCACCCTATGGCAACCGGTCATTCGAGACAGTCTACCAGTATACGCTGCAATGTGTGGAATGGCTGTTTGGGGCAGGCTGTCCCCTGGTGATCCTGGCCTGTAATACCGCCTCGGCCAAGGCGCTTCGCACCATCCAGCAGAACGATCTGCCCAGAATAGCGCCGGATAACCGCGTGTTGGGCGTTATTCGACCAACGACCGAGGTGGTAGGCAACTATACCCAAACGGGCAACGTAGGTATATTGGCGACCAGGGGTACCGTCCGGTCGGAATCGTATCCTATCGAGATCGCCAAGTTCTTTCCGGAGCTCCGGGTCTATCAACAAGCCTGTCCTTTGTGGGTACCCCTCATCGAAAACAATGAACATGATAAGCCCGGGGCCGATTACTTTGTAAAGGAATACATGGATCTGCTGCATGATCAATCCCCGGATATCGATACCGTCCTGCTGGCCTGTACTCATTATCCTCTCCTGAAAGACAAGATTGCGCCCTATCTGCCACAGGGCAGCCGGCTTATCTCGCAGGGAGAGATCGTGGCCGCCAGTTTGGCGGACTATTTGCATCGTCATCCGGAAATGGAATCCCGGTGCAGCAGGAACGGGCAGATCCTGTTCTATACGACCGATTCGACGGAGGATTTCAACAGTCACGCCAGTACTTTTTACGGTAGTGGGCTGCAATCGACGCATCTGCCATTAAACTAAAGCTGATCATGAAAACGACGATCGTTTACACTATTCTTGTTCTTACCGCCGCCACCCTGTTCTCGTGCCGGAAGGAGTACAGCGTCGAGAATGGGAGTGGCCTGCCTGCCGACTTTACGGCACAGATCAATGGCGTCACCTGGGATGCCGCGGACAGTAGTCAATTCGCCTCTATTGCAAATGGGGTTATCACCGTCGTCGGCACCAGTTCGGATGGGCGACAGCTGACCCTTTCGCTGAATGACACGATAGTCGGCACCTACACACTGAATCAGCAAACGACATCCGTGGCTACTTTTTCCAACGTGGATTCCGCCAGTAGCTATGACTATGTCACCAATGGGGGCAGTGATACGGCTCAGGCCGGAGGCACCGTCAACGTCATGAACATTGACCCTGTCGGAAAGACCATTTCCGGCATTTTTTCATTCAAGGCCTACCGTCAACTGGACGGTACCCAGAAAACCTTTACCTCCGGGGTATTTTACCGAATTCATTATAGCGATACCCTTCCGGTCAACAGCAAGCTGGATACCTTATTGGCCAGTATCAACGATGTCACCTGGCCCGGTGTGGGTATCACCGTCCAGTCGCTCGGCGGCGAACTGGCTATTTCCGGCGCCGAGTCCGATGGCTCCAATGCGATTACCATCCTGTTGCCGATCACCAGCCAACCAGGATCTTATTCCCTGGCTAATATCTCGTTAGACGATTGTCAGGGGGTATACAACCCCACTCCCACCCCATCCCTGGCCTCTACCAGCGGCAACCTGGTTGTAGTGGAAAATGACATTGTGCGCTCCAGGATTAGGGGGAGTTTTCAGTTCATGGCCTCCGATCCCCTGGGCACAGGGGACAGCTATACCATCAATAATGGCTATTTTTCGGTCTATTACGGACAATAAGATGGGATTTTTTATGGCGGATTAGCCGATTCTTCCTACATTTGCATCCCTTTTCACCGGCGCGGACGATCTGCGTCCAATGGTGTTGACCAAGGATTAAACGTAAAAAATTTCAACATGAAACGGACATTTCAACCACATAGACGTCGCCGCAAAAGCGTTCACGGTTTCCGCGAACGGATGCAAACCGCCAACGGTCGCAAAGTGCTGGCCAGCCGTCGTAAAAAGGGTCGTAGGAAACTGACTGTTTCTGACGAATCGAAGCTGAAATAGATTCTCCTGCCATCCTCCGACAATTTACCTGGACAAAAAAGGAAAAACTCAAGAGCCGAAAGCTGATCGAAAGAGTTTTCCGGGAAGGCAGGAGCTTTTCCCTCTTTCCTTTCAAGGTCTGCTTCCTGCTGCATTCATTGTCCGCGGCCGTCCCGCAGCAGCCGGGGATGCCATCTATAGGCTCGGCTGAACCGCCGCTGCAGGCTGGTTTTGGGGCCGGCACCCGTCATTTCAAAAAGGCCGTCGATCGCAATCGCATCAAACGGCTGAGCCGCGAAGCCTACCGTCTCCAAAAAAATCCGCTGCTTCAAAAACTGGAAGAAAAAGGCCTTTGCATGGCCGTATTTTTCATCTATACCGGTAAGGAACTGCCTGACTACGTCACCGTAACTGACAAGATAGGTGTAGCTTTACAGAAATTAATCAAGGAAATAAAATGAGGCAAGTATTGCGCATTCTGAGCCTGCCCCTCATTGCCCTCATCAGGGTCTATCAATGGGGCATCTCCCCTCTCCTCGGACCCAAGTGCCGTTATACCCCCACCTGTTCGCAGTATGCCGCAGAAGCCCTGAAGAAGCATGGTCTGCTGAAAGGCTCATGGCTCGCGATCCGGCGTATCGCCCGTTGCCATCCCTGGGGAGGCCATGGGATAGACCCGGTGCCGTGAGATTACTTTTTTGTATTGGGAACGGTGTCGATCTTGCTGGAAGTCATCTTTTGCAAATTGGCGATGATCTCCCGCATTTCTTTCATGCTGTAGAATTTGTAGATGGCAGGCACTGAACCGGCGTCGAAACCTCCGGGGACGGTGGTAAAGGGGCCGAACACTTTGGCCTGTGTCTCCGAGGTGACCTTGACGATCTTTCCGGGTATGATAAAATAATTCTGGTTGGCGTCGCTGACGTTTTGATCGGCCACCAGCTTTTTCAGGCTGTCTAATTTTTGCGTGAGGGCGTCCTGGGTGATCCTGCCTTCGCCTTCCGCGCCGACATGCTGTTTGCTGCCGACCACGGTATCGGTTTTCAGGTTGAGGATATACAGACCGTCATCCGATGCGGTGAGGTTCATCTTGCCCGATGGGGATTGGACATCCAGCGTTACCGGGTCCCCACTGATGAAATCCAGCTCTTGTTCATGATGCGGGCCGCCGTCGGTGACGGTGATATGTGTTTTGGTATTATCGATCTGAATATCACTGTTGGCATAGATCAGGATCTTTTTTTCATGCCCTTTGCAGGCCGTAAAACCTACAAGGACCAGGAGTACGAGGAAACGGGTATTTCTTTGCATAGTCAGTGGAGTGTGTTTTACGGTATGAGGTGTGTTTTAAAAAGAGGCCGGCCCCGGAACCGGCCTCTTGTCCAAAAAATTATTTTGAAGCGGCGGAATAGTGTTCGGCTACTTTGGTCCAATTCACTACTTTCCAGAAGACGCCCAGGTATTCCGCCCTTCTGTTCTGGTATTTCAGGTAATAGGCATGTTCCCACACATCCGCACCCAGCAGAGGAGTTCCTTTAACTTCGGCTACATCCATCAGTGGATTGTCCTGGTTGGGTGTAGAGCTGATCTCCAGCTTGCCGTCCTTGCTGATGAGCCAGGCCCAGCCGCTGCCGAACCGGGCAATACCTGCGGCATTGAATTTTTCCTTGAAGGCGTCGAAGCTGCCGAAGGTCGCGTTGATATCGTCGGCCAGTTTTCCGGTCGGCGTTCCGCCGGCATTGGGCGCAAGGATCTGCCAGAAAAAGCTGTGATTCCAGTGGCCGCCGGCATTGTTGCGGACGGCGGGGCTGATCGTGCCGGCTTTGGCTACCAGTTCTTCGAGGGATTTGCCTTCGTTAGGCGTACCGGCGATCGCCTTATTTAAATTGTCGATGTAAGCCTGGTGGTGCTTACCATGATGGATCTGCATGGTTGTCGTGTCGATGTGTGGTTCCAATGCATCGAATGCATACGGCAACGCAGGAAGTGTAAATGCCATAAGTAATGTTTTAATGGTATAAAAAATATTTTTTAAGTCAATGCCTGAAGGGAAGGGACGACAAATCTACAGGAAAATAGGAAACCGGCAAAAGAATGAACGTTACCGTTTGGATTGGCACTGAGCGCTGTTGAGACCGGCGGCTACCGTTTGGACCGGAAGAAATTCTGCATCAGCGCCGCGCAATCCTTTGCCAGCAGGCCTTTCTCCAGGGTCGTTTTCGGATGGAAGGGCCAGCCGGGGAGGGGGGAAACCGGCATTCCCCGCCGGTAGCCGTTCTTTTCATCCTCCGCGCCATAGACTATTCGCCCGATCTTGCTCCAGTACAGGGCGCCGGCGCACATCAGGCAGGGCTCGATGGTGACGAAGAGGGTGGCTTCGGGCAGGTATTTGCTGCCGAGGTGATTAAAGGCGGATGTAAGGGCGATGATCTCGGCATGGGCGGTGCTGTCTTTGAGACGTTCGGTCTGGTTATGGCCGCGACCGATGATGTGATCGTTCATGACGATGACGGCGCCGATCGGGACTTCGTCTTCGTCATAAGCCTTGCTGGCCTCCTTGAGAGCTTGCTGCATGAAGTGTTCGTCGGTGGGAGCAAGTATCATGTGCTAAATTAATAAGCGCAATCATTCACCTGTTCCGAAGAAAATTCGGCGATCATGCGGTCGGGCACAAAGCCGGCGTACCGTTGCTGCACCTGCTGCAACACTTCTTCGATCTCGTCCACTGTCTTCTTCTGCACCAGCTGATTGCGGAATTCTTTGACGTAGG